>Ga0209805_1002191_pt1 | contig 11430 bp, 8 predicted proteins | sample GraSoiAngelo_148_FD_185905 | JGI IMG/M metagenome (GOLD analysis project Ga0209805, IMG submission 185905) | Grasslands soil microbial communities from the Angelo Coastal Reserve, California, USA - 14_1009_09_20cm (SPAdes) (version 2) | ecosystem: Environmental > Terrestrial > Soil > Grasslands ... | reverse complement strand
GCGAGGTAGCCAAGGAGCGCCGCCAGCACCGCGCGGGCCTCCCCGCCAGCTCTCCGTCGCGAGCCTTCCAGGCGGACCAGAGAGAGGCGCAGATGAAGCCCATCAGCCCGATCAGTCCCACCAGGCCGAGCTGCCCGAGCACCTCCAGCACGAGGTTGTGCGCGACGTAGTGGTGACCGAACAGGCGGTCCGAGTCGATCGGCGCATACTGGTTCCACGCCTCGAGGAAGGCCCCCTCCCCTACTCCGAGCACGGGCCGCTCCTGGAAGATGCGAGCCGCCACCTGCCACGCCTGCAGGCGCCCTTCGATGGAGAGGTCCTCGGCGCCGAGCCCGGCGGTTTCGTTGCGTTCCCAGAAGCTCGCCGGCGCCAGCAGCAGCATCGCCGCCGCGGCGGTCAACACCGCCATGCCCGCCAGCGCCTTGCGGCGCGAGAGCAACGCGAACATGAGGACGGCGATCGCCAGGCCGATGGAGCCGCCGCGCGAGTGCGTCGCGATGATCCCGGCGATGCACCCCGCCGCGCCCACTGCGCCGGCGATGCGCAGCGGCCAGCGGTGCCCGCGCCCCGTGGCGAGGAAGAGGAGAATCGGGATCGCCCCCACCAGGGCCATCGCGTCGTGGTTCGGGTCGGCCATCACGCCGAGCCAGCGGCCGCGGAAGCCTTCCACCAGCAGCTGGTCGTGCATCCAGTTGTTGAACGTGCCCCAGCCCGGCGCGATCGCCGCCAGCGCGTAGAGGGCGAGCGCGATGCGGATCCGGCGCGGCGTATCGAACGCGTTCGCCACCGCCAGGAAGAAGAGGAAATGCTTGAGCACCTCGAGGGCGCCGAGCTTCGAGTCCTCGGGCACGATCGACCAGAGCGGCGAGCAGAGCGCGGCCCCGGTGTAGATCGCGAGCAGCCCGGTGCGCCAACCCATCCAGAGCGGCTGGCTGGTCAGCGCGCGCCGCACGCAGAGCGCGGCGAGCCCGATCATGGAGAGGATGGCCGCGTGGTGCGCCGGTTCCAGCACCGGGAACCACTGCGCCGGCGAGAGGTAGAGCTGGGCGGCGAAGAGGGCCGTCGCGAAGAAGGCGATCTGCGCCACCTTCTCCGCCTGTCCCCGGCGCGCCGCGACCTCAGGAACGCCCTGCAACGTTGCGGTCTGCACGCGGGCCAACCTAAGCATCGCCCGCCCGCCGCGACGACCCCCGGCAGCGTTCGGTAGATGACGTCCCCGGGCAGGGCGCAATGCGCTCGGGCGCACGTGGAGGGGCCCGTCGCGGCGGCGCTCTCTCCAGTGGCGCGTGCGTCCGAGACGGCGCCTGCCCTGCCGCCCGGTCGAGGACAGGCCCGGCGCCGGGCCACCCGGAGAGCGGCAAATCCAGCGCAGGCTGTCATTTCGAGGCGAGCCAAGGCCTGTGCTCTGCCAGCAGTGGAGGTGCCGCCTTGTAGGAGTGCGTCCCCACAAGTCCCCGTCCTCCCGATAAACACGCTGGTTTGGGCACGGCGCCGCACGTCGACCGTGCAATAAGCGGCAAGCCTTCTGAGTTGGCCATCCGGACCGGAGAACCCCCGCCGTTCCGGGAAGCAGCCAACCAAGGAGGCTCAGCTGTGAAGTCGCTCCCCCTGATCGTCGCTTTGCTCGCCGCCGGTTCCGCATCCGCCGCCCAGGTCTGGGTCGCACCGGCCGCGCAGAAGATCCGCCCCGGCGCTCAGGCGCCGGCGGGCGCCACCGCGGCCGCGAAGATCGCCGCCGCGAAGAACGAATTCGAAGCGTTCCAGGTCGTGGTCACCGGCCAGGCCAATGGCGTGTCGATGAGCCTCGAGTCGCTCACCGACGGCGCAGGCCACACCATCTCGGGCCGCGACGTGGTCCTCTACCGCGAAGCGCTGATCAACGTGCCGCAGCCGACCGGCGGCGACGGCGCCGCCGGCATGTGGCCGGACGCGCTGATCCCCGACGTCGACCCGATCGCCGGCGAGAAGCGCAACGCATTTCCCTTCGACGTGCCGGCGAACGAGAGCCGCGCGGTGCTGATCGACGTCCACGCCCCGCAGGCCACACCAGCGGGCAAGTACACGGGAACGCTGCACGTGACGGGCGGCGTGACGCAGGACGTCCCGGTCGAGCTGACGGTGTGGGACTTCGAGGTGCCTTCCACCTCGACGCTGCGGACCGCGTTCGGGATGGCGTGGAACGGCCCCTGCATGGGCCACGGCGACGGCGGCTGCAGCCACGGCGACGAGGACCAGAAGCTGCGCGCCCGCTACGTGCAGGCGGCGCTCGACAACCACGTCTCCATCCACCAGCCGTACTACACCTCGACCGTCGACAACTCGGGCAACGAGAACTGGGGCGCGTTCGATCAGTACGCGGCCCCCTTCCTCGACGGCACGGCCGACACCCGGCTGAAGGGCGCCAAGCTCACTTCGGTGAGCGTGAACGGCGCCACCGTGGCGCCGGTCATCAGCGCCTGGTCGAACCACTTCAAGCAGAAGGGGTGGACCTCGACGACGCTGTTCGACTACGTGTGCGACGAGCCGCCCCTCACCTGCCAGTGGTCGGACGTCAACACCCGCATCTCGCAGGTGCGCGCGGGCGATCCGAACATGCCGACGCTGGTCACCACCACCACCTGGGACGCGGAGAACAACCATGTGAGCGGCATCGACCTGTTCGTCCCGGTGCTCAACTTCGTCGAAGGCAAGCCGGGCACCGTGCTCGCTGGCAGCCAGCGCTCGAAGTTCGGCCCCAACACCTGGTGGTACCAGAGCTGCATGTCCTTCGGCTGCAGCGGAGTGGGCGGCGGTCTCGACGGTCAGGGCGAGACCGGCTGGCCGACCTACGCCATCGATTCCGACGCCACCCGCAACCGCGCGATGGAGTGGATGTCCTTCACCTACGACATGAGCGGCGAGCTCTACTACGAGATGACGATGGCGTTCTTCGGCGTCGACCCCTGGACGAGCCAGACGGCGTTCGGCGGCTCCGGGGATGGCACCCTGTTCTACCCGGGCACCAGCGCGAAGATCGGCGGCCAGACGGAGATCCCGGTAGAGTCGCTGCGGCTGAAGGGCATCCGCGACGGCATGGAGGACTACGAGCTGCTCAATCTGGCGAAGAAGCTCGGCGCGGGCGACCAGGCGAAGGCGATCGCCACCGGCGTGTACCCGAAGACGTACCAGTCGACGTCGAATCCGGCGGCGCTGGACAGCGCGCGTGCCCAGCTGGCCGCGCTCATCCTGCACGCGCTCGGCAAGAACACCGCGGCCGTCCAACCCACCTGCACCACGACCGCGTGCGGCACCGATCCGGGCGTCGCGGCGCAGACCCCTGCCGCCGGCATGCCCTCGGGCGGTTGCTCCAGCGCAGGGGCGCAGTCGGTCTGGCTGGCGATTCCGGTGCTCGCGCTGTTCGTGCTGCGGCGGCGCCGCGGCGTTTGCGCAGCCTGAGAGGACAATCGGCAGCTTCTAAGCGGCGCGCTCGCGGGTCTCGGCGCGGGACAGGATGGCCGAGAGGCGCTTGGCGACCTCGGGCCACAGGTACCCGCGCTCGAGCACGCGCCTGCGGCCAGCTTCACCCATCGCGGTGCGCCGCGCCGGATCGGCGAGGAGCGCGGAGATGGCCACGGCCAGCGCTTCGGCATCGGCAGGGGGCACGCAGATTCCGGCGTCGCCGAGGATCTCCGGGATGGCGCCGACCTGAGTGCCGACGCAAGGAACTTTGCAGAGCATCGCGTCGAGGAATGCGATCCCGAAGGGTTCCCGCAGGGTGGGCAGGACGAAGAGCGTGGCATCGCAGAGGAGCCGCTGCACGGCCTCGAGCGGCACCAGCCCGAGGTTCGTCGCCCCGGGCGGGACCTCGATGGCCTCGGTGGGACCTCCGATGAGGAGGCGCAAGTCCGGCCGCGAGCGGCGCAGGATGGCGAACGCGCGCAGCAATACCGGCCCGCCCTTGCGCCGCCACCCATCCTTGCCCACGAAGACCAGAGTGCGGCCATCGTCATCGCGCCGCGGCTCGGTCTTCGGCACGACGTTCGCCCCTGCGCCCACCACGTGCACTCGCGAGGCGTCGGCGCCGTAGTCGTCGATCAGCGACCGCCGCACCAGCTCGGAGAACGTGGCGATGGCCATCGCCCGCTGGTACGTCTCACGCTCGCGAGCCAGCCAGGCTTTCCCGAACTTGATGTGACGTCCAATCCCGGCCTCGGGCACCGACGGCTGGCGTTGTGCGAGCAGACAGGTATTGTCGAGGAGGAGGACGTACGGAAAACGCGCCGGCTGGCCCGGCGCAAACAGCGCTCCGTTCTGCAGCACGACATCGGGGGGCTCAGTGAGCGCGTCGAGCAGCTCGCCCGCGCGGCGCGAGTGCTGGCTGAACGCGTAGGCGGTGTTCCAGCGGTGATGCATCAGCTGCGGCCCGTGCCGCAGCGCGCTGGCAGCGAGCGACAGCAGCACGCGCGGAGTCGGGCGCGGAAGACGCGTGTGCGGGTCGCGAAGCGCGAGGATTCCGGTGGGCTCTACGGAAACGATCTGATGTCCGAGCGCGCTCAGCGAGCGGACGACGTTGGGGGTCACCCCGCTCTGATTGCCGTAGTTGACGTACGCGATGTGCATCTAGGCGGCCTCCCGGACCATGAGCAGCGGCGTTTTTTGCGGAATCCAGGCGCGCACCGGCGGGAGCACTCCCATGGCCCGCAGCGCGCCCAGATACGCGCAGGCGAAGACGATTCCCGCGCTGCAGAGCTGGACCAGGCGCGGCCCTCCTGCGAAATGCAGCACCAGTGCGCCGGGCGCGGCGGCGGCGGCCGCCGCCGCGGCCTGGAGCCAGAGCTCCCGCGGAAGGGCGCCGAGGATGCCGGTCCCGAAGAGGTGGGCAGCGCGCCGGAGCAGGATGAACCGGCAGGTCTCCTCCGCGCAGATCCACCCGCCGAGCGCGCCGATGGGCCCCCAGAGCGTCAGCCCGGCCCAGACCAGCGGCACCGTCAGCGCCAGCTTGAGCGCACTGACCCGGAACATGAACCGGTTCTGGGCGCGCGCGCGCATCACGCCGTCGAGCGGCAGCGCAGCCATGGGAATGGAGAGGATGGCGACCCGGAAGATGGGTACCGCGCCGAGGTAGCGGTCGGTGAAGAGGAAGCCGATCAACGTAGGGGCGGCGATCTCCAGGAGCACCATCGTCGGGACGAACACGAAGGAGAGCCGCGCCACTGCTTCGCGAAAGAGCCGCAGCGCGCCGTCGTTGTCGCCGCTGACGTCGTGCTCTGCGATCCCGAGTTGCAAGACCTCCGATACGGGCGTGTAGAGCATGTCGATGATCGGAAGCTGGAAGCATCCCACCGAGTACACGGCGAAGGCGGCTGCGCTGACGCTCGCGCTCACCAGGTAGCTGTGGAACTGCTGCTGCGGGATCACCAGGGCGAAGGCCGCCCCAAAGGGGAGGGCATAGGCGAGCTGGCGGCGCAGATCCTGTCGGGAAATCTGCAGCCCGCCGCTGGCGAGGGCGATCCAGCATGCGCCCGCCTTCGCCGAGGTGGCGATGACGACGCCGGCAAAGGCGCCCGCCACGCTGCGGGTCCAGAGCGCGCCCGCGAGCAGGCAAAGCGTGTAGAAGCCTTCGGAGGCCAGGCGGACCGCGGCGCTGGCGCGAATCCGCCCCTGCGCCATCAACGCGAGGTCGTAGCACGATGCCGCGAGGCGCAGCCCGGTGAAGGCGGCGACGTACGGCATCACCGCCGCGAGTTCGCGGTTGTGGAACGCCGAGGCGACGAGCGGCCCCAAGCCCAGCAGCAGGGCGGCGGCGACCGCTCCGAGCGCCGTCGTCAGCACGAGCGCGTGCGATTGCCAGAGCCGCTTCCGCGCGGGCTCGCGCGGCACGAAATAGACCAGGCTCTGGTTGAGCCCGAGCGGCAGGACCAGCACGAGGGTGGTCGAGAGCAGCCATGCCTGCTTGAACGTGCCATAGCTCTCGGGCAGCAGGATCCGCGCGAGGACCATCGGGATGGCGAAGGTGAACGCCGCCACCCCCAGCCGGGCGAGCATCAGGGGCCCCGCGCGGCGCAGGATGGAACCATGCGGCTTTTCAGGCATCCCCCCTCCGTGTGGAGACGATGTGCAGCAGTCGCAAAGCGGACAAGTCGCCTTGACGCAGCGCGACATGAGTTAAAATGCCAACCATGAAGACCAAGACGGAGTTGCTCAAGGACGCCCGGTCCAAGGTGCCGGAAGTGCGGCCCCTGGAGCTATCGAGGCAGTCGCCCAAGCCGGTCATCATCGATGTCCGGGAAAAGCAGGAGATCGACGGCGGCATGCTGGCGGGCGCCAAGCATGTCCCGCGGGGATTTCTCGAGCTGCGGATCGAGGAAACGGTCCCGGATCGGAGCGCGGACGTCGTCCTCTACTGCGCTAGCGGGACCCGCTCGCTGCTCGCAGGCAAGACGCTGGAAGACATGGGCTACACGCGCGTCCGCAGCCTGGCCGGCGGGTTCGGTGCCTGGAAGGACGCCGGGCTACCGCTGGACATGCCGGTGCGCCTGACCGACGCGCAGCGCGCGCGGTACAGCCGGCATCTGATGATCCCCGAAGTCGGCGAGGTCGGACAGGCGAAGCTGCTCAAGTCCAAGGTCCTCCTGATCGGAGCGGGCGGGCTGGGCTCGCCGACCGCGCTCTACCTTGCCGCGGCGGGTGTCGGACGGCTCGGGATCGTCGATGACGACGTGGTCGACGAGTCCAATCTCCAGCGGCAGATCCTGCACACCACCGACCGGGTGGGGATGCCGAAGACGGAATCGGCGAAGAAGACGCTGCAGGCGCTCAATCCGGAGGTCGCGGTCGACGAACACCGGCTGAGGCTGACCCGCGACAACGCGCTCGAGCTCTTCGCGAAGTACGACGTGATCGTGGACGGCTCGGACAACTTCGGGACGCGGTACCTGGTGAACGACGCGTGCGTGCTGCTGGAGAAGCCCAACGTGCACGGGTCGATCTTCCGCTTCGACGGGCAGGCGACCACGTTCGTGCCGGGCGGGGGTAGGCCGTGCTACCGGTGCCTCTTTCCCGAGCCGCCGCCGCCCGAGCTGGCGCCATCGTGCCAGGAGGCGGGGGTACTCGGGGTGCTGCCTGGAATCATCGGGCTCGTGCAGGCGGTGGAGACGGTGAAGCTGCTGCTGGGCAAGGGCGAGCCGCTGGTCGGACGACTGCTTCTCTATGACGCTCTGGAGCAGAGGTTCCGGGAGGTGAAGTACGCCCGGGACCTGAACTGCCCGGCGTGCGGAGAGCACCCCATGCGGGAGCTCCTCCCCGAGTACACCGAGGCGAGCTGCGCGATTGCGCCGCGGCGGGCTACCGGCGCCGCCGGCCAGCACAACGTAACGGCGCAAGCGTAACGTGCAGTCTAACTGCCCTTGCCGTCCTTTCGGACGGCAAGGCGTCAGCCATAGCTCTTCTCCTGCTTCTCCTGCTCTTCCTTGCACCGGATGCACATGGTGGTGACCGGCCTCGCCTCCAGTCGCTTGACGGAGATCTCTTCCTCGCAGATCTCGCAGGTCCCGAAGGTGCCGTTCTCGATCCGGGCCAAGGCGTCGTCGATCTTCTTCAGCAGGAACTTCTCCCGGTCGCGCAGGCGGAACACCATGCTCTGCGTGTACTCCGAGGAGGCCAGGTCGATCTCGTCCGGCAGATCGTCCGTATCGAAGGCAGCTTCCTCGCTGAGCGTCTTGCGCGCGCTCATGAGAAGGTTCTTCTTCGATTCCTCGAGGATCTTCCGGAAGCGCTTCAAGTCCTTCTGGTTCAAGGTACTGCCCCCGCGCAACGTTGCCGCTCGACTGGGTGCCATTGATTCGCTCCGGCGAAAGCCCCGGCAAAAAAGAGGCGGAATACTAGGGACGCATTAGGGTCCCGTCAAGGCGAACGTTCATGGCCGACAGCAAGCTCGATCGGGAGTTCCTGCGCAGCATCCTCACCCTGGCCGCGAAACCCGCGGTCGATCACCTGCTGATGGTCACCGACGTCCCTCTGTCGAAGGATGATATCCGGGGACGCCCGATCAAGAAGAAGATCATCTACGCCGTCAGCGAGGAGCAACTGGCACACAACCTGCGCAACAAGGGCTATGTCTGCGTCACCGTCCCGCCCTACGACTACTCGCGGATCGAAAAGGTGAAGGTGGCGCTGGTCGCCGCCGTCACCGCTGACGCGCTGCGCGATGGCGAGGACGTCATCTGCCTGACCGGCCGGACGGGGTCACGGCTGCCGGACACCGTGGTGCGGCTGCAGATCGGCCGCGGATTCGAGGAGAAGGCGTCCATCGACACCCAGGGGCTCGGCGCCGAGTTCAGCCCCCAGGTGGTCGAAGCGCTGGTCTCCTTGGCGATGGCCATCGGGCACGAAGGCTTCGAAGGGCACCCCATCGGCACCATCTTCGTGCTCGGCGAGTCGACCACGGTGATGGAGCACAGCAAGCAGCTCACCATCAACCCCTTCCAGGGCATCTCGGAGGCGGAGCGGAACGTGCTCGACCCGACCATCCGCGAGGCCATCAAGAACTTCGCCGTTCTGGACGGCGCTTTCGTGATCCGCGAGGACGGAGTGGTGCTCGCCGCCGGCCGCTATCTCCAGGTCGGCGAAGGCAAGGTGGAGCTGCCGCTCGGCCTCGGCGCCCGCCACGCCGCCGCGGCGGCGATCACCGTGGAAACCAACGCTGTCGCGATCTCCGTGTCCCAGTCGAGCGGAACCGTGCGCGTCTGGAAGGGGGGCCAGGCAGTCCTCGAGCTCCAGCAGGTCGCCCGCCGGTCCTGACCCCGTGAAACATCGCGAGCAGGTCGCCCGCCCAGCCTGATCCCGTGATACATCGCGACCTCGATGTCGCACCGCTTCCTCGACGCCTGCCGCCGCCGTCCCGTCGACAGGACGCCGATCTGGCTCATGCGCCAGGCGGGTCGCTACCTGCCGGAGTACCGGGCTGTCCGCGCCAAGGTGTCCTTCCTCGATCTCTGCAAGACCCCCGATCTGGCCGCGGAAGTGACGTTGCAACCGGTGGACATCCTCGGCGTCGACGCCGCCATCCTCTTCAGCGACATCCTCGTCGTCTGCGAGGCGATGGGGATGCAGCTCATCCTCGAGGACCAGGGGCCGCAATTCCCCACGCCGCTGCGCACGCAGGCCGACGTCGACCGGCTCCACGTCGCGGATGCGGAGGAGGAGCTCGGATATGTGATGGAAGCGATCCGCCGGTCCCTGAGAGGGCTCGGAGGCCGTGTGCCGCTGATCGGCTTCTGCGGCGGTCCCTGGACCCTCGCCGCGTACATGGTCGAAGGCAAGACTTCACGGAGCTTCGAGCGCGCGAAGGCCCTCCTCTTCTCCGACGAGCGGCTGGCGCACGCGCTGCTCGGCAAGATCGCCGACTCGCTCGTCGCGTACCTGAACGCGCAGCTCGCCGCCGGCGCGCACGCGCTGCAGATCTTCGATTCCTGGGCCGGCGCTCTCGGGCCGGAGGACTACGCGAAATTTGGCGCGCCCTACATCGCGCGCGTGATCGCCGGCCTGGAGCGCGACCCGCAGGATCCGCAACCCGTGATCGTCTTCGGCGTAGAGACCGGCGAGCTGCTCGCCCAGCTCGCGGCAACCGGCGCGGACGTCGTCGGCGTCGACTGGCGCGTCCCCCTCGACGAGGCGCGCGGCCGCGTCGGGCCGGCCGTCGCGCTGCAAGGAAACCTCGATCCCGCCACCCTCTTCCTGCCGCTGCGCGAGCAGCAGACTCGCGTCGCGCGCGTGCTCGAGCTGGCCGACGGCGCCGGCGCCGGGCACATCTTCAATCTCGGGCACGGCGTGATCGTCGGCACGCCGGTCGAGAACGCGAAGGCGCTCGTCCAGCAGGTGCACGCCCACGCGCCTCCCCGCTGAGCAAGTGCTGCAGCAGCACAAGGACCTGGCGAAGAAGGCTCTGAGGAATGCGCCGCCGCCAGCAAACCTGGGGCGGACGCCCAATCGGCGCTGAGGATCAGCTCTTCGGATCAACCGCAGGAGACTACAGGCGTAGCCTCAAACGATCCTTCGCAGCCGATTCTTTGCGAGTCGCGCAGGGAGGCTTCGGCTGGTAAACCAACGGCGTGATTCCGATTCGCCTTCCCGCCACGCCGGCCCATACGGGTGTGTTGCTCCTCAATCTCGGTGGGCCGGATTCGCTGGAGGCAGTTGAGCCCTATCTCGAGAACCTGTTTCGCGATCCCTTTCTCATCCGCATTCCGCTCTTGCGTGGCCCGTTGCGGCGGTGGTTCGCGCGGGCGGTGGCCCGACGGCGGGCGCCCCACGCGCGCAAGCTGTATTCGGAGATCGGCGGCCGTTCTCCGATCCTTCCGCTCACCGAAGCCCAGGGTCGTCGCCTGGAAGAGGAACTGGGCCCGGGCTTCCGCTGCTACGTCGCGTTCTCCGCCTGGACGCCGTACATCCGCGACGCGGTGGCGCTGGCACGAGCGGAGGGATGCTCGAGGCTGGTGGGCGTCTCGCTCTACCCGCAGTGGTGCTCGGCGACCACCGGGTCCGCCTTCTTCGATCTGCGCAAGGCGGTGGCGGGATCGTTGCCGCTCGCCGAAGTGGATCGCTATCCCGACGACGCCGAATATCTCGACGCGCTCACGAGCACGGTGAAGAACGCGCTGCGCCGCTTTTCCGATCCGGCGCGCGTGCACGTCCTCTTCAGCGCGCACGGCGTGCCGCTCAGCCTGATCCGCCGCGGTGACCCCTACGAGCGCGAGATCCACACCACCGTGGCCGGCGTCGTCCAGCGCCTGCCACCCGGCCAGGACTGGTCGCTGAGCTACCAGAGCAAGGTCGGACCCGTGAAGTGGCTCGCGCCCGCGACGGCCGACCACATCCCGGCGCTCGCCCGGCAGGGAGTTCGCGAGATCGTCGTCGTGCCCGCGGCGTTCGTGTCCGACCACATCGAAACGCTGCACGAGCAGCGCATCCTCTTGCGCGACATTGCCAAGGCGGCGGGAATCGAGCGGTACGAAGTGGCCAACGCGCTCAACGACTGCCGGCTGTACGCGCGGGCCCTCGCCCGGCTGGTTCGCAAAGCGCTCGATTCTACGTCGCTTTTCGGGCTTTCCGCCCCAGACTGACTGCCGCTGGCGACGATTCGTGCTACGGAACGCCGGCCATGGAACCCGCGCCTTCTCCGGGACCGAGCGGCGTGCAGCCGCAGCCGAGCTCGGAACCCCCACCGGGAGGGCCGGTCTCATCGTGGCAGAGGTTCAAGCGGGTCCTCCTGGGCGGGCCCAAGGACATCGAGGACCCGCACCTCTTCCACAACCTCTCGCTGGCGGCGTTTCTCGCCTGGGTCGGGCTGGGCGCCGACGGGTTGTCCTCCAGCTCCTACGGTCCGGAGGAAGCGTTCAAGAACCTCGGCGACCACCAGTATCTCGCGGTGTTCCTGGCCCTCGCCACGGCGAT
>Ga0209805_1002187_pt1 | contig 11437 bp, 13 predicted proteins | sample GraSoiAngelo_148_FD_185905 | JGI IMG/M metagenome (GOLD analysis project Ga0209805, IMG submission 185905) | Grasslands soil microbial communities from the Angelo Coastal Reserve, California, USA - 14_1009_09_20cm (SPAdes) (version 2) | ecosystem: Environmental > Terrestrial > Soil > Grasslands ... | reverse complement strand
TCACCGTCTTTGGAATCCGCGCATCGATGCCGAGCGCCCTCAAGGTCGCCACGAGCCTCTCGAGCTTCTCGTCCTCGGGTTGCCCGTGGACGCGATAGAGCGTCGGCACCTGAGCCCGCTCGAGCGCTTCGGCCACCGCGACGTTCGCGAGGATCATGCACTCCTCGATGAGGCGGTGCGCGTCGTTGCGCGTGCGCAGCTCGATGCCCCGCACCCGCTCGCCCGCGTCGATGACGAACTCCGCTTCTGCCGCATCGAAATCGAGCGCCCCCCGGCGGTTGCGCGCCTGATAGAGTGCGCGATAGACATCGACGAGCACCATGAGGGGCTCGAGCAGCGGACCGAGCTGCGTGCGAGCCGCCGGCCGGCCGGCGAAGAGTGCGTCGTTGGCGAGCGTGTAGGTGAGGCGCGCAGCCGAGCGCATCACGGCGGCATAAAAGCGCGCGCTCTTTAAGGCGCCGGCGCTGCTCACCACCATGTCGGCCGCAAAGCACAGTCGATCGACGCGCGGCGCCAGCGAGCACAGATGATCCGAGAGGGCCGTCGGCAGCATCGGCAGCACGCGCGTCGGAAAGTAGACCGATGTGCCGCGCGTCTGCGCTTCGGTATCGAGCGCCGTTCCCGGCCTCACGTAGTGGCTCACGTCCGCAATCGCGACGATGAGGCGGAAGCCGCCGGGGCACCGCTCGGCGTACACCGCATCGTCGAAATCCCGCGCGTCCTCCCCGTCGATCGTCACCAGCGGGAGCTCCCGCAGGTCCGCCCGCGCGCTCGCCTCGCGGCTATCCACCTGCTCGCCGTACGCCTGCGCCTCGCGCAACGCCACCGCCGGAAACTCGTGCGGCAGATCGAAGCGCGCGATCGCGGACTCGGTGGCGAGCTCGACCGGTCGATCGGGATCCAGGCGCTTGCCGATCACCGCCTGCGCGGGCGTCGCGGAGCCGGCGTGGCGCGTGATCCGCGCAATGACCCAGTCGCCGTGGCGTGCGTCGTGCAGATCCTGCGGCGCCACCGCGCAGCGCAGCTGCAGCCGGCGGTCGGCCGCGTTCACCCAGGCGCTGCGGCCCTGCACCTCCACCGTGCCGAGGAACGCGGTGACGCCGCGCTCCAGCACCTGCTCCACGGCGCCCGACCAGCGATCGCTTGCATCGCGCGACACCTTGACGCGCAGGCGGTCACCATGCATCACGCCGCGCATCTCGGGCGGCGGCAGGAACACACTCTCCTTCAATCCCTCGACGCGCACGAAGCCGTAGCCGGCGCGATTCGCGCTGACCGTGCCCTCGACGATCGAGCCGTGCCTCACGGCCGAGGCCGGCGAGCCGGATCCCGCATCGCGCGCTTCGGTGCGCCGACTCTGGCCGCGCGGAGCGCCGTGTCCCGAGCGTGCAGCCTTGTCTGGCTCCGTCCTCCGCCCGCGGGTCTTGTGTACGCCGGTACCGCCGTCGCGCCGTCCCAACTTTCCGCGGCGCGCCTTCAATTGACAGCCCCCGAACCCAGTGCGTACATTTCGCGGCCTTCCTCGCCCGCCCGGGTGGCGGAATTGGTAGACGCACTAGTTTCAGGTACTAGCGGGTAACTCCGTGGAGGTTCGAGTCCTCTCCCGGGCACCATATAGAATTCTCTTCTTATATCAATCACTTACGCGGCTTTATTTTTGGGCCCGAGGGGCCTGAAGTGCAGTTCGCACTATAGAGGATTTGCGCGAAGTGTACGTAAGCCATTGCGCCGCGAGCCGAATCCCAATTCAGTCCTTCTGAGCGAACTCGAGCGCTGCGTGTCGAGTGTGGGTAACTTTCCGGGTCGCTTTCTCACCTGAGATTTCGCCCTCGCGCTCTCGTCTTAGTCCCAAGTCACGCCTCCTAGCTGCGCTCCGCGAACGGTTGCTCGTAGTCTGGCGTCCCCTCTCGACTCTCCAGGTGGCGCCATGTTACTCACCTCTCGGATCGTGCGTGCCGCAAGACCTCGCGAGCGCCGTTACGTTCTCGCAGACGAACACGGCATGAGTCTTCATGTCATGCCACGGGGATCGAAATGGTGGCGGTTCCGTTATCGCTTCCAGCATGCCGAACGGATGATATCCCTCGGCGTCTACCCAGGCGTCAATCTGGCCACGGCCCGACTGTTGCACGCCGATGCCCGCGGGCTCCTCGCACGGGCCATCGATCCCAGTGCCGACCGCAAAGAAAAGCGTGCGGCGAGCGCGCATACCTTCGAAGTCGTCGCGCGCCAGTGGCTTAAACTCCTGCAGCCGCGCGTCGCGAAAGGTCAACTGGCCGCCGACACGGTCAAAGATGCAACGCGAATCCTGGAGCGCGACATCTTTCCGGCCCTGGGAATTCGCTCAATCTCCGACATCAAAGCGCACGAGCTCCTCATGGTGCTCAAGCAGATCGAGCTCAAGGGTCTGCGGCATACCGCAAGACGTGCCAAGCAACGCTGCAGCCGCGTATTTCGACACGCCATCGGCCTGGGCTATGTCGAGCGGGACATCACGGAAGATCTGCGTGGTCTCCTTGAGCCTCCCCAGGTTCGCCACCGGCCCGGCATTACCGATCCTGCGCGCTTAGTCGAATTACTGCGCGCGATCGACGGATACACCGGCCGCGAAGTCATCGGTATCGCCTTGAAGCTCGCCCTTCTCTTCTTTGTGCGGCCGGGGGAGCTTCGCAAGGCGCGCTGGCGGCAATTTGATCTGCCGGCCGCGCAATGGCGAATTCCGGCCGAATGCATGAAGGCACGGGTCCAGCATCTCGTGCCCCTCTCGCGGCAAGCACTCGAACTTCTTCTGAAGCTGCGGACGATTTCCGGAGACGGTGAGTATGTGTTTCCTTTGCTCCGCGACCCTGCCCGACCTCTACACGGCGCTGCGCTTGGCGGCGCCTTAGGCTCACTGGGCTTTGACAGCACCGAAGTGACTCCGCATGGATTTCGTGCGACGGCCTGCACATTGCTCAACGAACTTGGATGGCGCTCCGAAGCGATCGAGCGGCAGATGGCGCACGGTGTCTCAGATTCCATCCGTCGACACTACAACTATGCACAACACCTTCCGGAGCGCCGCGTCATGATGCAAGCATGGGCAGACTACCTGGACGGCCTGCGCACGTCTGGCTCGACTGGCAAGGTGGGATCCTTGAGAGAGCGGAATAACCGGTTCCAGCAGCGGACATTGGCGTCTCCGCAAGAGCCCCCTCTGGAATAGCAACCTGCAGCAGAAAAACCGCTTGCGACGCGCAGCGAAATTAAATATGATACTCATCATATGGGACGAACAGCCACCCGGTCCAAGGAAGCCACACACGACCGCATCGTCGGGGCCGCCGCGCGTGCCATCCGGCGCAGCGGCTACAGCGGCACCGGCGTCGCCGACATCATGAAGGACGCCGGACTGACGCACGGCGGCTTCTACGCCCACTTCTCGTCGCGCGAGGCGATGCTCGCCGAAGCAGCCGACCGTGCCGGCAGTGAAAGCGTGGCAATGATGGAGCGCATCGCCGCGATCTCCCCGCCGCAGAAGGCGCTCCCGGCCATGATGCAGGCCTATCTCTCGAAGGCGCACGTCGAGGGGGTTGAGACCGGCTGCGCCACTGCCGCGCTCGGCTCGGAGATGCCACGCCAGGCGCCTGGGGTAAGGCGCGCCGCCACGCGCCGCATCAAGGAGATGATCGACCTCGTCGCCCGCCAGTCGCCCGACTGGGGGCAGCCGGGTGCACACGAGCGCGCCCTCTTCACCGTCGCAACGATGGTCGGCACACTGGTGCTGGCGCGCGCCGTCGACGACCCCAAGCTTTCCGATGCGCTGCGCGAGGCGGCGCTGAATCATCTCGCTGTGACCCAGGGCTGACGCCACTTGCAACTCGCCTTTGCGCGCGTTCGATCTTGAATATGACGAACATCATATACCACTCATGAACTAGCTAGCGTCTCTCGCTCCGACCCGACGGTCGTCACCGTAACCGCGTTCCTCACCAACCCACTGAAGGCACTCCCATGAAGATCAAAGGATCCATCGCCCTCGTAACAGGCGCCTCATCAGGCATCGGCGAAGCCACTGCGAAGCGGCTCGCACTGGCGGGCTACAAGGTCTACGGCACCAGCAGACGCGGCGCCCAGTCTGACCAGCGGTCCTTTGCGATGTTGGCGCTCGACGTGACTCGCGATGAGTCGGTCGAAGCCGCCGTGAGGGAGCTCATTCGCCTAGAGGATCGCATCGACCTACTGGTGAACAACGCCGGCTTCGGCGTTGCGCCCGCCGGAGCGGAAGAGAGTTCGATCGAGCAGGCCAAAGCGATCTTTGAGACCAACTTCTTCGGGCTCATCCGCATGACCCGTGCCGTCGTGCCGCACATGCGACGCCAGGGGAGCGGCCGCATCATCAACATCGGCTCGGTGCTTGGGTTTCTTCCGATGCCTTACGGAGCGCTCTATGCCGCAACCAAGCATGCGGTTGAAGGCTATTCGGAGTCGCTCGATCACGAGTTGCGCACGAGAGGCATCCGGGTCTCTGTCATCGAGCCCGCCTACACGAAGACGCAGTTCGACACGAACTTTCTGGCCCCCGATTCGAAGCTGGATGAGTATCGCGAAGTTCGCGCGCTCCTGGACAAGGTGCTCAAGGAGGTGATGGGAACTGCCGAGGAGCCGACTCTCGTGGCCGACGTTGTGCTGGAAGCGGCCATCGCCGACCGCCCAAAGCTCCGCTACGCGGCCGGTGGGCTTGCGAACCGCCTGCGGTTGCTTCGCAGATTTGCGCCGGCTCGGCTGGTGGACGCTGGCATTCGAAAGGATCTGCGGCTCGACGCACCCACGGCGTCGCCGCCTCGCACCCCGGTCCTGGAAAAGTAAGCGATCTTGGAGAACACGATGACATTCAGAGCACTGCTCGCGACGAAGACAGGCAAGACAATCTCGACTAGCGTGGTCGAAGTGAATGAGGACGATCTCATGTCCGGAGACGTCACCATCGCGGTCGACTATTCGACCGTGAACTACCCGCCCGTTGCAATCCACCCAGAGAAGCAGTCATGAAGGCATTCATCGTCGATCGTTACAAGAGCAACAGCGCATTGCGCCTCGGTGAAATGCCGGAACCGGAAGTTCGCGACCATGATGTCCTGGTCGCCATCCACGCGGCCAGTTTGAACCAATTGGATGCCAAGATCCGGGACGGTGAGTTCAAGCTCATCCTGCCCTATCGCTTGCCGCTAATCCTGGGCAACGACGTGGCCGGGGTAGTGGTCCGTGTCGGTTCCAAGGTCCGAGGTTTCAAGTCTGGTGACGAGGTGTATGCACGGCCAAACCAGGACCGGATCGGGACGTTCGCGGAACGCATCGCAATGAATGAAGCCGACGTGGCGTTGAAGCCCAAGAATCTCACCATGGAAGAGGCCGCCTCCGTCCCCCTGGTGGGCCTGACCGCGTGGCAGGTACTGATCGAACGCGCCAAGCTGAAGAAGGGACAGAAGGTCCTGATCCACGGCGGTTCCGGCGGGGTCGGCACGTTTGCCATCCAGTTGGCAAAGCACATCGGCGCAACGGTGGCGACGACGACCAGCACGGCGAATGTCGATCTGGTCAGAAGTCTCGGCGCGGATGTCGTCATCGACTACGAGAAAGAGGATTTCGCGAAGGTCCTGAATGGCTACGACGTGGTCCTGAACAGCCTGGGGAAGGACACGCTCGAAAAGTCCCTCAAGGTGCTGAAGCCCGGAGGGAAACTCATTTCTATCTCCGGCCCGCCGGATATAGAGTTCGCCAAAGAGAGCGGGTTGAACTGGGTCTTCCAGCAAGTCATGTGCCTTTTGAGCTTCCACATCCGGAGGAAGGCCAAGCGGCACGGCATCAGCTACTCGTTTGTTTTCATGCGGGCCAATGGCGAGCAGTTAAGCATGATCACGTCGCTCATCGAATCTGGCGTCGTTCGGCAGGTCGTGGATCGGATCTTCCCGTTCCAAGCCACCAACGAAGCGATGGACTACGTGGCGACGGGACGTGCAAAAGGCAAGGTCGTCATCAACGTGAGATGAAACAGGGTTTGCCCGGACGGCGTAATCAGCACCTTGCGCTTGGCTTGCGCAGAGACTTCCGACCATTGGCGGTTCAATGCTGCGCACTGCCAGCTAATTCTACCGCGATACTTATGGAGAGCAGTATGAGCGCGTCCAAACAGTCGCAAACTGGCGCGAGCATCGTGTGGAGGGATGCGCCCACCACCAGCGTCAATGTCGGCGGGACAAAATTCGTCTACCGGCAACTGGGCCAGACTGAATGAGCTGTGCGCTGCATGCGAGAACAAGCGCCGTTCCAAGACTCCGAAGGTATAACATGGCTAACCTCTGCTAGCGATTAGAAGACGCAGGAATCCCGCCAGGACAACGCGGCGACGATGGCACCTCGAGCGTCACTCTCCACTCCGGCGGCGAGGGATTCGTCCACGTGCTCGAGCCGAACGGCGTCGCCGGTAAGTCGCCGAAGCTCATCAATCCGCACATCGCGATTCGCCATCCACGCGGGGTGAATCGCGCTCCTGTCGAGCGCCGGCTCGAGCAGGACGAGCACGCGCAGACCTTCAGTGTCCCTGATTGCCCGTAATCGGCGGATCTCGGCGCTTATAGCCAGGCATGAAACGCTCCCCGAAATCGCGCGCGAAGTTGTCGTAAGTCGTCGCGGGGCGCGTCTCGCCCACCCAGCACACGGCGCGCGCGAATCGCCGTTTCATCTCCAGCCACGGAAACGCATTTACGATCTCCGCGATCTGCGACGCGAGCCCGCTGAACTCTGCGCCACCTCCGCCTCCTTGTACAGGGCAATAGAACGCGCCTTCGGAGCGATCGCCGGCGTCGACTGCGACGCCGGCTCGTCTTTTCTTGATTGCATTCATGGTTTGTTACGTCGCGTGTCGCTGTGACGCTCGTCAGCCGCAGGCCGCGTGAATCACGTCTGTGACGTGGAGCGAGCAAGCCAGCTTTCGAATCGCGTCGTGCCGATTCGCGGGGCGGTGCTGGCGGGTACCAGGGACTGATCGTTCAGCTCAGTGCCGAAGTAGCGAGCGTGAACATCGGAGGTGACTTTGCGTGCGTCGTTGTTGTTGGCCAGGACGCGACGGATAAGCTCGTCAAATCGAAGTTTCTCGGGGCCCGCTACCTCAAGCGTGTCATTGCCTGGCGCGCCGAGCACGAGATCAGCCAGGGCGGTGACGACATCATTCGAAAAGATCGGCTGTACCAGGGCCGGCGGGACGCGAACCGTCTTTCCGTCGCTGAAAGAATCGGCGACGCGGCCCATGAACTCGAAGAACTGCGTGGAGCGCAGAATCGTGTAGGGAATTCCAGAGGCCTTGATGAGGCGTTCCTGGGCCATTTTTGCACGGAGGTACCCGCTATCGGGCAGCCGGTCCGTGCCGACGATAGAGAGTGCTACGTGATGGCGCACGCCAGCAGCAGCTTCGGCGGCAAGCAGATTGCGACTCGACGTCTCGAAGAACTTCATGACGGCCGTGTCTTCGAACGAGGGCGAGTTCGTCAGGTCGACGACGACCTGAGCCCCGAGCAGCGCTTCCGCCAGCCCTTCGCCCGTCAGCGTGTTGACACCCGAATCAGGTGATGCCGCCAACACTTCCTGGTCGCGTTGACGGAGAAGGGCCACGAGCTTGGATCCGATAAGTCCGGTGCCACCAATCACTACGATCTTCATGTGATAACTCCCGAGTCTATCCAGCGACGTGCTGGTCGATTTTCTGACTGAGTGCCGATCTTCTTGCGATGAGCGGGCTGCCTGAGGTGGTGATCGTGCGCGTTTTTTCTCGTTCTTGATGAGACGGGTGGAACGTTGAACAAGACAGCGACGGCGTTTGTTGTCCTCGGGTTGCAGGCAATGTGAAGCGGCGGAGCTGTGGCGAAAGGGCGGACTCAATGTGACGCACGCAGGCGGACGCCAATGGCACCGCTTTTGGAGATTTTCGCGACACGGCCGTCGAACAGCGCTCCTGCGCGCGGAGAATCGCGAGATGGTGCTCGTTGCGCCAAATGCGGCTAGCCTGCTCGATCGCGTACAGGCCTGCACCGCTCCGACCATCAGGAAACATCCTCCGCCGATACGGCACGGACGATGCGGCTCACGGCGCATCAACTCACTATTGATAGCCAACGCCCATCACATAGTCGCGCAGCAATACCTCCTCATAATTGACCTCGTCGAGGAGCGCGATCGCAACGTCGCGCGCGTGCACGACGCCTTGGGCTCGCCCATCGTTATCCAGAATCGGAGCACATGGCAGGGTCTGCGAGTTCATGACCGCCCATACCTGTTGCAATGTCTCGTCAACGTGACAAGAAAGCTCGGGTTTCCTCATTATCGCGCCCGCGTTGAAACCCAAGGCATTAACCCCCGCGGTGGCGAGTACTTTGATGACGTGGCTACTCGAGATCACGCCAACCGCGATTCCATCGCTATCGCACACCACGACGAGGGGCGTATCCCGATTCGCTAGAATCTGGGCGGCGTCAAAAAGCGACGCCTCCGGACTCAGCACCGCCAGCCGTTTTCGCGCAGAATCTAAGATGTTCTTGACCAGGATCATAAGCATGGTTCCTCATCTGTCGTTCGTACGCGGCTCGCCGCCAACGATACGCGATTCCTCCTGGAGGAAGAACACCGAATACGGAAAACGCCGCACACGCACACAACGGATGTCCTTGTGTTTTCGCGGAAAGCGCAGGGGTTGCTCTGCTGCGAGAGCCACCGCAGCATCCACCTCGGCTCGAAATTCGGCGCTGAGGCCCGACCGCCGTTCTTCGTACCAAACAGCTGCGTCCTCAAAATCACGACGCGCTGCGTGGAGAAACGCAACCCGCAGGGTCATTTCTTGAGGCGTTCGTCCAGCGAGGCCTTGACCTCCTCCCAAGAAACGACGTCATTCGGATGCGAAGCGTGATCGGCGAGGCGTCGATCGAGTTCATCCCGCTGAGGTGTGGTCAACGGTACGCCTGCGCTGTCGGCGGCGATGCTGTCCCAGATCTCTTCGACTAGCGCGATGCGCTCCTCCACACCGAGGCGATCTATTCCCAAGGATTTCCAGCGAGACGCTCATGAAAGCAAACCTACACTGTCCCTCGCCGCTGCGCAAAGAACTGCGACCCGGTGCGGATGACCGCCGGCGACACCGGCCTTCGCGGCGCCCGCTGCTTTGACGTCCGGTCGATCTCACGCGCGCCCAACCGATACCAAACCGTCCCACCCCAGCACGCCATTGGCATGGGTAACATTCTGGGTAACTCGAAAAGTCCCCACCACGCTAAGACTTTGAATGGGGAGAGATTTACGGCTGAGGTTCGATGCCTCTCCCGGGCATTCTTATCAAATAGTTATAGAACATTCTTAATATAACTTCTCGATTGCGAATTCGCCGTCCAAACGGGCGCAGTGTACGTGAGCCGCCGCAAGACGGAGCGAATATAAGAACGATCCGATTGATTGCCGAACACTTGCGGCACGCAGAGTCGGCGCGGTGGTCCAGGTCCAGCGTCGCCGACCGGCCCAAAACCTGTCGATCAGCAGCGCTGCCTAGATTTCCGCTTAGCGGACATTCGCGTGGCAGCAAGAGCCGTGCAGTTCGGGCCACACCGCCCGAGAGTAATCAGTTACCAGCCGGTGCCAGAACCGTTCTCTCGGTCTCGCCGTCTACTGCTTTGGAGCAGCAGTGCGCTGCGAGGCGACGACCCTCCATGTCTTGCCGGTGCGAATGAAGGTGTCTGTAAACACGATTCGTTCCGCGACCGGATGGCCCTCGTAGGTCCCGCGCTGCACACCTGTCCCCGTAACCACGGCAGCATGTCCATAAATCATTGCCTTCATCTCCGATGACTCAATGACTGAGAACTTCAACGCCCCGGACTTGAGGGCGCCCAGCACTGCAGTCTTATCGCCGCGGTGTCCCGTCTCATCGGTATCGACGTACGTGCTTGCAAGAATGGTTGACAGTGTCTTCACATCGTTCTTCTGGAGTGCCTCGACCCAGGCTTGCTCCAGGGCTATGAGGGCCCTCGCATCATCAGCTTGTGCCGCCGGTTCGGCGGACCACACTGAGAGGGTTGGAAGCACAGTCAGCAGTACCGCAGCCGACAGGTAACGCATGACACGACCTCGTGAGGTTGTCTTAATCAGGTGTTTGGAGTATTGCGCTCGGCGGGTCTGAAAGCCAACTCCCGGATCCCATGCAGTGCGCCACTAGCGTGCTGCGTCGCAGAAGGTCGCTTTGATTTCCGCTAAACGGACCTTCCCCTTAGGAGTAGGAGTGAGGTGGAACTGGCTCGGCGTTCAGTCGGGCAAACTTCAATTCTCGCTTGATCGCCTGGAAGCGCGGCTCCTTGCGCAGCGGGTCTAGAAGCGGACTCCCAATGCCGGTCCAAGTTGCAGGAATTCTTGTGAAGATGATATCATGATATCAGCATTAAGATTGGAGTAGTTTGTGGCGCAGGTCGTGGTACGCCAGCTCGAGGAAGACTTGAAGGAGCGCTTGAAGAGGCGCGCTAAGCGCCATGGGCGGAGCGTGGAAGCCGAAATTCGAGAGATCCTCCGAAATGCCGTGTCCGAAAGCCTCGCGCCCGTCACCAAGTTGGGCTCGCGCATAGCCAACCGGTTCCGCGGCAAGGGATTACGCAAGGACTTGCCCGAGCTTCGAGGGCAGTCGCCCAGGGGCGCAGAACTGGAGCGATGATCATCCTCGACACGAATGTGCTGTCGGCGCTAATGCAGGTCGCACCAGATACCGCCGTGGTCAACTGGCTGGATCGTCAGTCGGCAGAATCGATCTGGATTACGAGCGTCACGCTGTTCGAGGCGCATCTGGGTATTGCCTTGCTCGCGAGGGGAAAGCGCCAGCGCGCACTGGCGGCTGCGTTCGATCAATTGCTGTCACAGGATTTGGGGAACAGAGTGCTTGATTTTGATACCAGTGCGGCGCTTGAGGCAGCGGCTTTGGCCGCCACGAGGCAGAAAGCTGGGCATCCGGTCGACATGCGCGACACGCAGATTGCTGGAATCGCCCTGGCGCGGCGCGCATCGATCGCTACGCGAAACGTGCGCCACTTCGAGGACCTTAGGGTACCGGTGGTCAATCCGTGGAAGGGTGATTAGTTGCAGAGCGTGCTGGAGGTGTTGCCGCATCGCCGAAAGGACAGGTGCGGGGGCGAGCGTTAGTGCTCGTCGTACCGTCCGCGGGTGGGATTCTACCCACTCTTTGTACATGTGGTTGCGCGGGGTCACTGATCCGACACCGTCCCAACCGAGCAGTTCCCGAATATCCAAGTAAGGATTCATGAAGACACCCGCCGGCCTGCAACCCCTGATCGATGATGGCGTGATCGACGAAGTCATCCGCTCGCTCAAGAGCGGCAAGGAGGCGACGGTTTATCTCGTGCGCTCGGGGGCGCACATG
>Ga0209805_1002185_pt1 | contig 11440 bp, 8 predicted proteins | sample GraSoiAngelo_148_FD_185905 | JGI IMG/M metagenome (GOLD analysis project Ga0209805, IMG submission 185905) | Grasslands soil microbial communities from the Angelo Coastal Reserve, California, USA - 14_1009_09_20cm (SPAdes) (version 2) | ecosystem: Environmental > Terrestrial > Soil > Grasslands ... | reverse complement strand
GGACGTCGGCGGCGGTTTGCGCGGCGCGTATCCGGGACACGCGGGCGCACTCCGTCTTGATTTTGCACAAGGCCTCCGCGACGGAGATTTCGCCGTGTCGGTGGTCTATACCTCCGCTATCCCGTGATACAGTTGCGCACTCCAACGACCAACTCAGGGGTGCCCCATGTTCCGGTGCGCGACGGTACTCGTGTGTCTTGCCACGACGACCTTGTTGTTCCTGCCCTCCACGGCAGACGCGCAGTACTTCGGCCGGAACAAGGTCCAGAACGGCAGCCTCGAGTTCCGTACGCTCCACACCGAGCACTTCGACATCTATTACTACCCTGAGGAGGAGCCGCTCACGCGGCAGGCGGCGCGGATGGCCGAGCGGTGGTACGCGCGCTTTTCGCAGCTGCTCGACCACCAGTTCACACATCGCCAGCCGATTGTGCTCTACGCGAGCCATCGCGACTTCTCGCAGACCAACGTCAGCTCGGGGATGGTGGACGAAGGCACCGGCGGGTTCACCGAGCGCATCAAGTCGCGCATCGTGATGCCGTTCGCGCCGGGACTCGGCGAGACCGATCACGTGATCGGCCACGAGCTGGCGCACGCCTTTCAGATCGACATCGAGAAGAGCGCGCATCAGAACGCCTTCGCGCTTCCGGGCTGGTTCATCGAGGGGATGGCGGAGTACCTCTCGCTTGGACCGTCCAACGCGTTCACCGACATGTGGCTTCGAGACGCGAAGCTGCACAACCGCCTGCCAACGGTCGAACAGCTCGACAGTCCCCGCTACTTTCCGTATCGCTACGGCCACGCGTTCTGGTCGTACCTGGGGCGCACGTTCGGCGACGAGATCTTCGGCAAGATTCTGCGGTCGAAGGCACGCGGCGTCCTTGCACGGCTGCAGGACGTCACGGGCAAGACCCCCGAGGAGCTGACGAAAGACTGGCACGAGTCGATTCCGAGCGCGGAATCGGATCCCGACAACGTCGTGCGGCCACGCGCCATCGTGACCTCCGCCGACGGCGGCCGCATCCATGTCGCGCCCGCGATCAGTCCGGACGGACGGCAAATCATGTTCGTGTCGGAGCGCGATCGCCTGTCGCTGGATCTCTACATGGCTGACGCGTCCTCGGGCGCGGTGGTGAGGAAAGTCATCAGCACCGCCGCGGATCCGCACTTCGACAGCCTGCAGTACATCCAGTCCGCCGGCGCGTGGGACGCGAGCGGCCATCGCTTTGTCGTCGCCGCGGTGATCGACGGCATCGCCTCGCTGACGATCATCGAGACCAGAGATGTCGCGGCGCGGCGCGACATCCGCCTGCGGGATCTCGGCGAGATCTACAACCCGAGCTGGTCGCCTGACGGGAAACAGATCCTCTTCTCGGCGATGCAGAACGGGCAATCGGATCTGTTTCTCTATCAGCTCGCCGACGGCACGGTGACGCGGCTCACCGATGATGAGTACGCGGATCTGCATCCGTCGTGGTCGCCGGACGGCAAGACGATCGCGTTTGCGTCGGACCGGTTCACGACGTCGCTCGACGAGCTGCGCTTCGGCGCGGTGCACGTCGCGCTGCTCGACGTCGCGACGAAGATCGTGCGGCCCCTGACCGCGTCGACCAACGGCGGCAAGCAGATCAGTCCGCAGTGGTCGCCCGACGGCAAGGCGGTCTATTACGTCGCGGACCCTGACGGCATCAGCAACATCTATCGCGTCGATCTCGCGTCGGGCGACATCCGCCGCGTCACCTCGGAGACGGGCGGCATCAGCGGCATCACCGCGACCAGTCCCGCTCTCGCTGTCGCGTCGTCCAGCGGCAAGCTCGCGTTCAACGCGTATCGCGACGGACGCTACGAAATCCAGACGCTGGAGCAGGCGAGCGCGGAATCGGCGCCGATCGTCGCCGCCGGCGTGGCGACGAAGACGACGACGCCAGGCACGCTCGGCAAGCTGGCGCACCTGCTCGCCGACGCACACGTCGGGCTCCCCGCGGATCCGGCGGCCTTCCGTACGTCGAAGTACGACGACCGGCTGCGCATGGAGTCGATCTCCGACCCGTACATCGGCGCCGCGGTCGGCGGCTCCGGCTTTGTCGGCGGCGTGCTGCGCGCCAACTTCGGCATCACCTTCGGCGACATGCTGCGCGATCGCGAGCTGCAGATGATGATGCGCGTCGGTACCACGAAGGACGATCTCGCCGCGCAGGTCGCCTACCTGAACCAGAAGGGGCGTCTCAACTGGGGATTCATCGGCGGCTACGTGCCGGCGCGCTTCATCGGCGCCCGGCGCTCGATCGATCGCGGCGACGCGCGCATCACACAGGAGTACTCGAACCTCCGCTACACGCACGAGTTCGCCAGCGTGCTGGCGCGCTATAACGTGAGCCGCGCCACGCGCTTCGAGTTCCGCGGCGGCGTGCGGCGAACCGGCTACGGGTGGCAGACGCTCACCCGCGTCGCGGATGCGACGTCGTACAAGCTGCTGAGCAGCGTCGTGCAGGAGCTGCCTGGATCGGCGCCCGTGTATCTCGCCGACATGGAGGCCGCCTACGTTCGCGACACGGCGGTGCTCGGGCCGACCAGTCCCGTGCTCGGCCATCGCGTGCGGCTTGATATCCAGCCTGCCATCGGCAGCCTGATGTTCACGGATATCCACCTCGATGCGCGGCGCTACTTCATGCCTGTCCGTCCCGCGACCATCGCGGTGCGGCTGCAGCACTCGGGACGCTACGGCCCCGACGCGCGCGATGCGCGGCTGACGCCGCTGCTCTTCGGGCTGCAGACGCTCGTGCGCGGCTACGACCTGAGCACCTTTGCCGCGGAGCAGTGCGGACTCCGCGCGACGAGCTGCTCGACGATCGATCAGCTGTCCGGCAACCGCTATGCGGTGATGAATCTCGAGGTGCGCGCGCCGCTGCGCGGGCTGCTGACGGGAAATCTCGATTACGGCTCGACGCCGATCGAGGCGCTGATCTTCGCGGACGGCGCGATGCTCTGGACGCCGCACGCCAACGCGCCGCTCGAGCGCGATCGCTTCCGCAGCGTCGGCGCCGGCGTGCGCGCCAATCTCGGCGGGTTCGTGCTGGAACCCACAGCCGTCCGCACGTTCGACAAGGCGCGTAACGGCTGGACCGTCAGTTTTTTGATCCGGCCCGGCTTCTAGTTATTTCGCCTGCTCGCAGGGTTCGCCGGACAGCATCGACAACAGAATCAACGCGCGATTGCCACGCTTCGCAATGCTGTGGCTCGTGTTCCGCGGAATCGAGACGTAGCTGCCCGCCGAGAGCGGCGTCTCGCGGCCGTTGAGCCGCACCGCTCCCTGTCCCGCGACCACGTAGTATTCCATCTCCGCGCTGTCGTACAGCCGCTCCGGCTGATCCTGATTCAGCACGACGAGCATCGTCCGCGTGTTGCCGCTGCAGGAGACGAGCGTTTCGCGGCGAGGCGCGTTGCCCGACAACTGCTTCTCGGCGAGATCCACGATCGAGAGGATCTGCGGCATTCCTGGAGGGCCGACGACGGCCTCGACCCGCTTCTCAACAGCCGGAGCCGCGGGCGGCGGCGCGGACGGCGGCGGAGCCATGTTGAGCGTCACGTCGATGCCGGTTGGCTGACCGGCGCGCACCGTTACCTCGCGCTCGAAAGAGACGACCGTGTCCCCGTCGAAGCGGGCGCGATAGGTGCCCGGCTGCATACCGACGAAATTCACCTGGCCGCTTCCATCCGTGGCGCCGCTGCGGTCCGAGGGCCCCGCGATCGTCACGCGAACATCCGGGATCGGCAGGCCGTGCGTGTTCGTCACGGTGATGGCGATGCCCGCTCGCGATGCGGGCGCGGGTGCCGCCGTCGGCCTTCGCGGCGCGGGCGCGGCCTGCGACGGCGGCGGCGTCGCGGTCTGCGCGAAGGATGCGCCTCCGATCAAGACGCCGAAGCTGAAGCAAAGGAGGATGGAAACGCGCATACCGGCATTATGCCTCGACGGCTTTGTCGCCGCGCTTGTTCAGCAGCAGCCACGCCGCGAAGAGCAACGCTCCCAGCATCACCACGCTTCCGATGACATGCGTCCACATGCCGATCGTCCGATCGAGATTGAGCCAGCCGAGTCGCGTGAGAATCGCCTCCCAGTCGTGTCCTTCCACCTCCGCGCCGGTGCCTCCTCCGAGCAGCGGCATCTGCAGCGCCCGGGCGTCGGCGATGTAGGGGGCGACGTCGACGAGGCTTTCGCCCGCCCACCACACGCAGACCGCCGCGCCAAACCAGTCCTCGCGCCGCAAGAAGGCGACCGCGCAGACGAGGGGCACGATCACCTGCATCAGCGAGCCGCCGAGGATGGTCATGAACTCGCCGAGCGGCGAGAAGAGGATGTGACCCGCTTCATGAAACGGCAGGTTTATGAGGTGCAGGAACGAGCCGTTGGTGAGCAGCCAGTTCAGCGGATGTGGAACGAAGCGCCATGTCCACCAGGCGAGCAGCGCGAGGAGGCTTGCGCGCCCGATCGTCGTCGGCGTCATTCTTCGGGGAGTATAATCACCGAGGCCGCCAGGGGTATCCGCGTGGATTGAGAAACACCCTTGGAACCTGACCCGGTTTAGACCGGCGGAGGGAGCGCGGCGATCCCGCCCGTTTCCCTCCCCAAACAACGAGGAACTCCAATGATCGATTTCGCCACGGCGTATCCGAACTCGCGCAAGGTGTACGACGACCGCCCCGCGCGGCTGACGGCCGGCGGTCCCGAGACGACGCTGCGCGTGCCGATGCGCGAGGTGACGCTGGGCGGCGGCGAGCCGCCGATTCGTCTCTACGACACCAGCGGTCCGCAGGGACATGACGTGCGAACGGGTCTGCCGAAGCTGCGCGAGCCGTGGATCGCGGCGCGCCGTGCGACCGGGTTCGTCGGCACGCAACTCTATTACGCGCGGCGCGGCGAGATCACGCCGGAGATGGAGTTCGTCGCGGCGCGCGAAGGGCTGCCGGGCGAATTCGTGCGCGACGAGATCGCGCGGGGCCGCGCCATCATTCCGTCGAACATCCACCACCTCGAGCTCGAGCCGATGGTCATCGGCCGCAACTTCCTCGTGAAGATCAACGCCAACATCGGCAACTCCGCGGTGAAGTCATCCATCGAGGACGAGGTCGACAAGCTCCAGTGGGCAACGCTGTGGGGCGCCGACACGGTGATGGATCTCTCGACGGGCAGGAACATCCACGAGACGCGCGAGTGGATCATCCGCAACGCCTCGGTGCCGATCGGCACGGTGCCGATCTACCAGGCGCTCGAGAAGGCCGGCGGACGGCCGGAAGATCTCACGTGGGAGGTGTATCGCGACACGCTCGTCGAGCAGTGCGAGCAGGGCGTCGACTACTTCACCGTCCATGCCGGCGTGCTGCTGCGCTACGTGCCGCTGACCGCCAAGCGCGTCACCGGCATCGTCTCGCGCGGCGGATCGATCATGGCGAAGTGGTGCCTCGCGCATCATCAGGAGAACTTCCTCTACACGCGCTTCCGCGAGATCTGCGAGATCATGCGCGCCTACGACGTCTCCTTCTCGCTCGGCGACGGCCTGCGTCCCGGCTCCATTGCCGACGCCAACGACGAAGCGCAGTTCGCGGAGCTGAAGACGCAGGGCGAGTTGAACGACATCGCCTGGCAGTTCGACGTGCAGGTCATGAACGAAGGCCCGGGGCACATTCCCATGCATCTCATCAAGGAGAACATGGAGAAGCAGCTCGAATGGTGCAAGGAAGCGCCGTTCTACACGCTCGGTCCGCTGACGACCGACGTGGCTCCCGGCTACGACCACATCACCTCCGCCATCGGCGCCGCGATGATCGGCTGGTACGGCACCGCGATGCTCTGCTACGTCACGCCGAAGGAGCATCTCGGCCTGCCGAACCGCGACGACGTGAAGGCGGGCGTCATCGCCTACCGGATCGCGGCGCACGCCGCGGACCTCGCCAAGGGCCACCCGCGCGCGCAGGCGTGGGACGATGCGCTGTCGAAGGCGCGGTTCGAGTTCCGGTGGGAGGATCAGTTCAACCTGGCGGTGGATCCCGTCACCGCGCGCGCCTACCACGACGAGACGCTGCCGGCCGACGGCGCGAAAGTCGCGCACTTCTGCTCGATGTGCGGGCCGAAGTTCTGCTCGATGGAGCTGACGCAGCAGGTGCGCGACTACGCGGCGACGCACAACCTGACGACGACCGACGCGCTGCGCGAGGGGATGCGCGAGAAGTCCGACGAGTTCAAGAAGGCCGGCGAGATCTACGTGAAGAGCTAATCGCTTCCGCCGGTCGTCACACTCCCTGGAGGGCGACATGGTGGAGCGACGTGACGTCATCGGCGGCGGGCTCGCGGCGGGACTGGCGGCGGCGTTCGGCAGACCGGCGGAAGCGCAGACGCGAAGGGATTCGGGTGACGCGACGGCCGACAGCAAGGCCGCCGACGCGATCGACAAGCTTCGCGACGCACTCGAGCACGCGCACGAGAGCGCGGACGTCGCGCAGATCCGCGCCCAGCAGCGCACCTTCCTGAAAGCCAACCAGAAATTTCCGGACTACATCGACGTCGGCATCGACATCTGGGAGCGGATGCACGACTGGCACGTCCGCAATCGCCAGCCGCTCACCATCGTGCGCACCAACGACGGCCGCTACGGGATGGTCTTTGGCGTGACGACGCTGATATTGATGCCGCAGCAGACGGGTAACTACATTTCGTGGGGGTACGACACCCGCTGACCGCAGACACGTGCGCCAGTCACCGGAGATAACCACGAAAGCGCGCTTCGCGCGCAGACACGAAGTTCACGAAGACTAATTCCGGGGAGTCCACGAGCCCGAATGGTCTGTAGTGGTGTCTAAGTTCTTCCGAGCGCGTCTTCTTTGCTTTGCTCTTGGAAGTACTGTCGTTCGGTGCTTCGTGGGCTCCGTGCATGTCGCGTAAGCGACCTTCGTGGTGACAGGCCCGCGTGCAGCGCACGATGAATGGCGAGAATCAGCGGGGCGTGCCCGGCGGCGACGGCACGATCATGATGATCGAGGGGAAGCGCGCAGGCTGGGCGCCCGCCTTCGGATTCGGATAGCCCGGCGAGCCGCCCGCGGTGAAGTCCTTGATCGTCACGCCGGGCGGAAACGCCATCGTCTCGTCGCTGAACTTGCCGATCTCGAACATGTGGGTCGGCGGATCCTGGAACACGAGGTTCCCTTTTTCCTTCAGGACGGTGCGGTAATAGGTGACGAGATCGTTGAACGCCGCGGCCGAGCCAAACAGGTAGTAGCGCTGCGCGCGGCCGGCATCGTAGGAGGCGATGAACTGCGCGCCGGGATAAATCGGGAAGCCGAGGGTCGCTTCCGTGGGTGTCGCGGGATCGACACGAGCCGCCGGCGGTGCAGCGATTGGAGGCGGCGCGGCGGGTCTCGGCGCCGCGGGTGGTGCGGGCGCGGGCTGCGTGCCGGGCCGCGGAAACGGCTGCGGTGTCTGCGCCGCTGCCGTTGCCGCGGTGAGCAAAACGGTCCAGACGATGGCCTTCAGCGACTGTAGCCGCATATCGTCATTATAAGAAGTCGATGGCCCTAGGACACAGACGGGTGTGGAGTGCCAACGTGGTGTCGGTGGGAGGCGACTCGGCCGTGAGTCCGCTAAGCGATGTTCCAGTCATAAGTTAAACGCCGTGTGCGGGGCCATTCCCCGTCTGGCGTGCATCTTGAAACGCGCTGGGAACAGGTGACCTCGGAGCCCCGAACGGCTGCGGGGGATTTACGGAGGCGACCCGGCGTGGACGATTTCGACATCGCACAGAGCAAGATCGGCGAATCGGCGCAACGGGTCGTCGATCGAGCGGTAGAGGAATCGCGCCGTCGCGATCACGCTCTACTGACCAACGAACATATCTTTCTCGCATTCGCGCAGGTCGAGTGGGACACCTTCTCGCAAGTGATGCGCGACCTCGAGCTGAACCCGCACGAGATTCTGCAGGCGCTCGAAGAGCACCTGCATGTCCTGCCGACCTTCGCCGGACGCGAGCTGCGTGTGGCGCCGGCGACCAAGCTTGTCTTCAAGCTCGCCTTCCATCAGGCCAGCCGGGCCGGACGGCAGACCATCGAATCGTCCGATCTCTTCTCGGCGATCTTCGAGGAGAGCCAGGGCGTGCCGGTGTCGATCATCCGTCATCACGGCGTCGAGCCCGAGGTGCTCGTCTCGCGCATCGCGACGCGCATGCGCGACAACGAGCTGCGGGAAGAGCGGCTGCGGAAGCGGTTCGAACTGCCGCCGTTCCTCAAGCACTTCGCCACGAACCTCAACCTGCTCGCGCGCCAGGACAAGGTCGCGCCGGTCTACGGCCGCGACAAGGAGATTCAGCAGGTCCTCGAGATCCTCTGTCATCGCGAGCGCTCGAACTCCGTGATGCTGATCGGCGAGCCCGGCGTCGGCAAGACGGCGATCGTCGAGGGCCTCGCGCGCCGCATCGAGTTCGAGCCCGAAACCGTGCCGGTCCGCCTGCGCGACTGCCAGGTGGTCAACCTGCAGATGAACACGATGGTCGCCGGCACGATGCTGCGCGGCATGTTCGAGGACCGCATCCAGAACGTGATCCGCGAGATCAAGGAGCGGCCGAACCTGATTCTGTTCGTCGACGAGGCGCACACGATGGTCGGCGCCGGCTCCGCGCTCGGCGCGCCGTCGGATGCTGCCAATGTCTTCAAGTCCGTGCTCGCGCGCGGCGAGGTGCGCATGATCGGCGCGACCACGCTGAGCGAGTACAAGGAATACATCCAGGAAGACGAGGCGCTGTCGCGCCGCTTCCGGACGGTCCATGTGGAGGAGCCGAGCATCGAGGAGACCCGCCGGATCCTCTACAACATCCGCCCGCGTCTCGAGCGCAATTACTCGGTGCGCCTTGTAGATGAGGCGATCGAGACGACGCTCGAGATGTCGCCGCGGTATCAGCGCCACCTGCATCTGCCGGACAAGGTGATCGGCTGGCTCGATACCGCGGCGGTGCGTGCGGAGATCGATCGGCGCTGGGAGGTGACCAGCGACGACATCGTCGAGGTGATCTCCAACGCGGCGCAGATCCCGAAGGACATGGTGTTCCGCGACGTCGGCGACCGGTTCAAGGAAATCGAGGACCGCCTCGCCAAGCGCGTCATCGGCCAGAAGAACGCGGTGAAGGCGCTCGCCAACCGGCTCGTGCTGAACAAGGGACCGCTGAAGGACGGTTTCGATCGTCCGGACGGCGTGCTGATGTTCCTTGGGCCGACAGGCGTCGGCAAGACCGAGCTCGCGAAGGCTGTCGCCGAGTTCCTGTTCGGCGACGACAAGAAGATGATCCGCATCGACATGTCCGAGTACCAGGACGGCGGCGTGTCGGTGGACAAGCTGATCGGCATGCCGCGCGGCATCGTCGGCAGCGAGCGCGGCGGATTGCTGACCAATCAGCTGAAAGACAACCCGTGCTCGGTCGTCCTCTTCGACGAGATCGAAAAGGCGAGCCCGAGCCTCCTGAACCTGTTCCTGCAGGCGTTCGATGAAGGGTGGCTGACGGATGGCCGCGGCAAGCGCGTGTATCTGTCGGACGCGATCATCATCATGACGTCGAACGCGGGGTCGGAGCATTTCCGCAAGCTGACCAACCCGATGGGATTCCGCTCCGGCCAGATGCCGATCGACCAGGTGCAGTGCGAGGTGAACAAGGAGCTCGAACGGCGCTTCCCGCCGGAGTTCCGCAACCGCATCGACGGGGTCGTGGTGTTCCAGCCGCTCACGCACGACGAGGTGCGGGCCATCGCCATCAAGTACATCGACGAGGTCACGTCCACGCTGAAACGGTTCAACAAGACCGTGATCGTGGAACCGGAAGCGCTGGAGAAGCTCGTCACCGACGGCTACAGCCTCGCGTATGGCGCGCGCTTCCTCAAGCGCGTGATCGACGATCGCATCAAGCTGCCGCTCAGCGAGCGGTGGAAGGAAGCCAGCGCCTTCCGCGTGGCGCTGAAAGACGATCAGATCACGGTCGAAACGGCAGGTCCGCGTCTCGTGGCATCGCCGGATCCGAATGCGGTTGCCGTGTAGATGAAACCGGGTTTGACGTGGAACGCCTCGTCAAACCCGGTTTCTTCAGTCCGTATTTTTCCTTGAACGCAGCGATCAGCGCCGACACTTCCTTCCGGTAGGCACTCGGCGCGTACTTGCGCGCGTAGAGCTGCTGATACCCATCCACCAGCTGCGGATACTCCTGCTGCAGCCACCGCATGAAGTGATCGCGCGTGCCGCCCTCGAGAAACATCACGTTGCAGCCGACGAACTGCGCGCCATGCTCCGAGATCGCCTTCACCGTCCGCTCGATGAGCGCGGGCTTCGAGGTGATGCCCGGCACGATCGGATTCATCAGCACGCCCGCGTGAATGCCGGCGTCAACCAGCTCGCGCACCGCGCGCAGACGCTGCATCGGATGCGCGGTCCCGGGTTCGAGCTGCCGCCACGCGTCCTCGTCCACGCACGGCACGCTGATGCAGACGTTGCAGTCCGCCCTCGCGGTGATCGCCTGCAGGACGTCCTTGTCGCGGACGATCATCGGACCCTTCGTGATGATGCCGGTCGGATTGCCGTGGGTGCAGAGCGCCTCCAGCGAGCCGCGCGTCAGCTTGTAGTACCCCTCGATCGGCTGATAGCAATCCGTCGCGGCGCCGACGACGACGTAGTCGCGTTTCCAGGAGGGTTTGTCGAGCTCCGCGCGCAGCACCTCGACGAAGTTCGCCTTCACCAGGATGATCGACGCGAACTCATCGTCTGATCCGAGCTCGAATTGCGTCTGGTAACGCCGCGCGTAGCAGTAGTGGCAGCCGTGCGTGCAGCCGCGGTAGGGATTGAGCGTCCACTCGAACGGCATCCCCTTCACCTGATTGAGCGCGGAGCGGCAGCGGATCTCCTGATACCTGGCATGGTCGGCGCGCGGGATCGCTTCCGTGAGCGCGTCCGCGCCGCCGGCTTTTACCAGGTCGGCGATCTGTCTGAGGGTGGGCTTGGGCTTTCCGAGATCGACGAAGAGTGGCGCTGTTTCCATGGTCGCTGGCGAACCTTCGACGTTTGTTCGCCAGCGATCCTATACCAGATTCTATGGGTTCTGAACGGCCGACGAGAAGCTGAGCATCACTTCAGGGTGGCCGTTGTCGAGCATCACCTGCGGCCAGCTATAGGTCTTGCTCGTGTTGTCGGAAAAGCTGACCGTCACGCGGGGTTCGAAGCTCCAGTCGTCGCGGCCGTCCGGCGTCAGGCGGACGCGCAGCTGGGCGTCGTTCATGTCGCTCTTGTAATGAGTGCCTGAGGTCGGCATGTCCATCGGCGCAATCGACGCGTGATCATCGAACTTGACGCCGACGCTGTGCAGGTGCGCCATCTCGTTGCTGTTGTTGCGCAGGATCCACGCATCGACGGCGCTGTTGGCATCCT
>Ga0209805_1002181_pt1 | contig 11449 bp, 15 predicted proteins | sample GraSoiAngelo_148_FD_185905 | JGI IMG/M metagenome (GOLD analysis project Ga0209805, IMG submission 185905) | Grasslands soil microbial communities from the Angelo Coastal Reserve, California, USA - 14_1009_09_20cm (SPAdes) (version 2) | ecosystem: Environmental > Terrestrial > Soil > Grasslands ... | reverse complement strand
TCGTGTACGCAAACTCGAAACATGGTCCCGTGCTGCTCGGTGCGATGTTCCAGATGAAGAACATCAACAACTTCGGACCTGACCCAGGCGGTCCGTTAACCGCCTGGCACCAGCACGAAAACATCTGCTTCACGCCATTCGGCTTCGAGTTCAGCCTCATGACCCCGACGGCGACGTGCCCGTTCGGCGCGATCGACATCACCGCGTCTCCGATGCTGCACGTCTGGATCGTCGACAACCCAGGTGGCCGATTTGCGATCGACATCGACGACAAGGTGGTCAAAAGAATTGATCAAAGCTGACGCGCCGTCAGGGCGACCCGAAGCCGTCTTCGTCCTCCTTCTGCTGCAGTGCCTGTTCTGGCTGATCGCTGGCCTGTCGGCCGCGCCATTCGTGCTGGGCGGGGAGATTCATATGGCGGGACTGGTGTTGGCGACGCTGCTGTTGGCACTCGGCACATGTCTGCTTGCGATCGGCGTGCTCTGGCGCCGCCGCCGGGCAAGAAGTTTGGCGATCGCGCTCGAGGTCGTATGTCTCTTCGGCACCGCCGTACTGCTATTGATCCCGCTCGGCTTCAACAAGGGCCCCGTGTCGATGCTGGTCAACGCGGCGCTGCCGCTCACGATCATCGTTCTGCTGCGGAAGGACGGAGAAGCTTTCTCGTAGACGCGAGCTCAGCCCGACGCGCGTACCTTCAACGGACGCCGCTTGAGCGCGAGGTCCGCATCGTCGCTCGTGACGTAGCGGCGGCGGAAATTGCGCAGCGCGAAACGGTCGCACGCCGTTTCAGCCGAAGAACCTTTGCCCAGCACCTCATGCAGATACCAGTGCATCCATTCGTGGCAGTACAGAAAGCGCAGCACATCGCGGCGGCCGCGAAAGAACACCGTCTCCGACGCCCATGCGAAGCGCATTCCGGCTCCGCGTTTCCGCCGGGCGGCATAGATGACGGGCTCTTTGAAAGCACGAAACGGGATCGGAACCTGAAGCACGATCCGTCGCTCTTCGAACTCGCAGCGCGCGGCCAGGTGCGGCGCCCATCGGTAGCGAAGCGGCTTGATCACGATGTCGTAATCGCATCGGGGCAGGCCCTCCAGGGCTCGCCTGGCCTGGGCGGTGCTGAACCCTGCTAGCTCGGAGCGGATGGCCATGGCCGAAACAGGATAGGGGCTCCTCCTGGGCGTTACCTATGTAAAGGAGAGCTAATGCCAGACACAGTGGTCGGCCTGTTCAGGAACCGCCCGGAAGCCGAGGCAGCCCTTGGAAAACTCAAGGAGGCAGGCTTCGGCTCCGACCAGGTTTCGATGTCCACACCCGCCGTTCGTCGACGCGGCCGCTATGGCCTCAAGGTCGCCGTCGGCATCGCCGTCGGCACGCTGCTCGGCGCCCTGGCGGGCGCGATCGCCACCGGCATGGTGCCCGGCGTGCATCCGCTCGTCTATGGCAACGTCGTGGCCACCTTCGCGTTTGCCGCCGTCGCCGGCGCGGCCACGGGGGGCCTGGCGGGCGGGCTGCTCAGCATGTCCGCGTCGGGTGACCGCGCCCTCTATTACGAGCAGGAGGTCGAGTCCGGACGCTACCTGGTCAGCGTGGCCGGGCCGCGCCTGGAGGTCGCCCGCGACGTGCTACAGGCTGCGGGCGCCATGGAGGCGGAACCGGTCGAGGCGCCGCTGGAAAGTGGGCGCCCTCGACCAGAGGGCGGCTGAGCAGCTCCGCCTAGTTGTTCGGCTCGGCTCGGCTGATGTCCACCTGCACGTCCTTGCCCTCGCCTCGTGACGTGAGATCGCCCAGCGACACTATGCCCTCGAGCTTGCTGTCGCTCATGACGACGACGCGCTTGATATCGCGCGACTTCATCACCTGAATGGCGTCTTCGACCGATTGATCCGGCCGGACCGCGGCGATGTCGTGTGTGCAGATGTCACCGAGCCGGGTCTTCGTTGGATCGCTGCCGGCCGCGACCGCACGCACGGTGATGTCGCGGTCGGTCACGATGCCACAGGGCTTGTCCTTCTCCATCACGACCACCGAACCGATTCGTAAATCGCTCATCGCCTTGGCGGCGTCGGCCACGGACTTGTCCGAGCTCATGGACACGGGGTCCTTGGTCATGACGTCGCGCACCATCTGAGCCATCTAGCACCTCCTATGAAAAATGTCCGCTACAAGAAAAACGCGTGGTCTTGGGCGCTTACGCCGCGCGCCCGGACTCATCAGATTCGGAAATAGCCCGGTATTTGGTGCGCCCCGCTCGTTACCGAGTTGGGGGAGCTTGGCCAGCAATGGCCGAGCCCTCCACTGTCACTGCCCCTAAAGTGGCCGCGAGCTCTTCACCAGCCAGGCCAGCAGCGTGCCTGATGCGATGCCGATGAGCCCTCCGACGGCCACGTCGCTCGGAAAGTGGTGGCCCAGGTGGATGCGCGACGCGCCAACGCCCGCCGCCAGCCCGAAGACCAACGGCGAGGCCTTCGGATAGAACGCAGCGATTGCGGTTGCGGCGGCGAAGGAGGAGGCCGCGTGCCCGGACGGAAATGACGCGTCCGTGGTGCGGATGCCTACGACCAGCACCTCCCGGCCCACATGTGGACGCTTCCGTCTGAAGACGGGTTTGATCATGCGCTGCACGACATAGGTGGTACCGAGCGCCGCGATCGAGGTCGCGAGCCCGGCGCGCCGACCCTTCGAACCTCCCATCCACGCCAGAGCGATGCCGGCACCGACCCAACCCAGTCCCTCACCGAGGTCGGACAGAAGCGTCACGTAGCGGTCGCCCATCGGCGAGTGGGGCAGCCCGTGGATCATTGTGTAGAGGCGCCTGTCGACGCTCACGGGCAGTATCCGCGGCGGTTCGAGCACAGGTTTCTCCATCTCAAGGGAAACGCCCGCCGCCGCCCAGCTCTTTGCATCCACGTTGAACCCGGAGCGGTCCGGCGTTAACCGACTGTGAGACCTCAGCGACCGCGGCGAAAATCGGAAGGCGACGACTTCGCCGAGCCCGGCGGCGAGATCGCCGACCCGTTGCTTAAAGTGGTCGGTCCCGGCCCCCACACCGAACCTCGCCCCGAGGAGCTGCTCAAGAAAGAGTCGAAGCACGAGGAAGAGGCCGCCACCGGCGCGCCCGCCGCCGGACGATCGAGCATTCAAGAGGTTCGTGGCAAGGGGTCCCTCGGGTTCCTCCAGATGCTCGGGCCAGGACTGATCACAGGAGCCAGCGATGACGACCCGAGCGGGATCGGGACCTACTCCCAGGTCGGAAGTCAGTTTGGCTACGGGCTGCTCTGGACTGCGATCTTCACGTTTCCGCTGATGGCCGCGGTGCAGGAGCTCTGCGCTCGCATAGCGCTTCAGACGGGGGTCGGACTCGGCACGTCGCTCAGGCGCAAGTTCCCTCGATGGCTTGTCGGCCTGTGCATTGCAGCGTTGTTTGTCGCCAACACGATCAACGTAGGGGCTGACCTCGGGGCCGTGGCCGCGGCGGGCTCGATGCTGACCCGAGGCTTCGTGCCGCGGCTCTGGCTGCTCGTGCCGGTCGCGCTACTGATCCTGGCCATGCAGCTGTTCCTGACCTACGCAGCCATTTTCAAAATCTTCAAATGGTTGACGTTGGTGCTGTTCGCATATGTCATCACGGGCTTCATCGTCCACCCCGATCTGCGTCAAATCGTGATCGCAAGCGTCGTTCCACACCTCGAGCTCAACAGGGAGTTCATAGCTGCTCTCGTCGCAATCTTTGGAACCACCATCTCGCCCTACCTCTTTTTCTGGCAGGCGTCGTCGGAGGTCGACGAGATGCGGGCCGCCGGCAAGTTGACAGAGGCGGAGAGGCGCGGCGTGACCCGTTCAGAGCTTCAAGCCGCGCGTGCCGACATCCTCGTCGGCATGTTCTTCTCGAACCTGGTTATGTACTTCATCATCTTCACGACGGCCGCGGTCCTGCACGCACACGGCAAGACCGACATCCAGTCGGCCGACCAGGCGGCACAGGCGCTTGCTCCACTGGCAGGTCCGTTTGCATTCATCCTGTTTGCCGGCGGAATGATCGGAACCGGGCTGCTCGCGATCCCGATCCTCAGCGGCTCCGCCGCCTACGCGGTGAAGGATTTCTTCGGTTTGAAGGGCGCGTTGTCAGACAAGCCCTGGTACCGACCTACGTTCTACGCGATCATCGGCCTTTCGACGCTCGCCGGCCTGGCTCTCAACCTTCTTGGCGTCGATCCCATCCGTGCGCTCTTCGTCGCGGCGATCATCAATGGCCTGGTCGCTGCACCACTGATGGTGCTGATCGCGCTCCTGGGATCAGACCGCAAGATCATGGGCAAGCGCCGGAGCGGACGGCTCAGTACGACCTTGACCTGGATCGCCACGAGCGTGATGGCCTTGGTCGCGGTGATCTTCATCGCCCAGCTGCTGTTCGCCTAGGCCGCGATCGCTCCGGCATTGGGCAGGATCTCACGCTGGTAGAAATGCATGAAACCCTCCTGGTCGGGCCCGACCTGGTGCACGTACACGTGGTCGAAACCTGCCCGCACGAATGCTGCCAGTCCCTCGAGGTGCAGCTCCGGGTCGGGGCCGCAGACGATCTCCTTCTTGATCATCTCAGGCGTCACCATCCGGCATGCCTGCTCGAGGTAAGCCGGTCGCGGCAGCTCGTTCTTGAACTGGCCGCTGAGACCTGCGTTGGGCCAGAGCTCGTGCGCCGTGCGCACGCCCTCCTCTTCGGTCTTGGCCCAGCAGACGGTCAGCTGGCCGTAGCGTGGCTTGCCGGCTCCGCCGCCCGCGTCAAACGCGGCCACGCTCTCGGCTGATGGCGCAGAGCAGATGAGCCCATCGCCGGCGCGCGCGGCGAGCTTCGCCGCCTGCTGTCCCGCGGCCGCGAGGTAAATGGGCACAGGGGCCTCCGGGACGTTGTAGACCCGAGCGTCCTGCACCTGGAAGAACTTTCCGTAGTAGCTCTTCTCCTCACCCTCGTGCAGCAGCCGCACGATCGTCACCGCCTCCTCGAGCATGTCCTGGCGCACGTCGGGCGGAGGCCAGGCTTGACCAAGGATGTGCTCGTTGAGGCTTTCGCCGCTGCCGACGCCGAGGAAGAAACGACCGGGCATGAGACATCCCATCGTCGCGGATGCGTGGGCAATGATCGCAGGGTGCGTACGCATGATCGGGCACGTGACTCCGGTGCCGACGCGCAGCCGCCTGGTTGCCGTCGCGATTGCACCAAGAATCGCCCACACGAAAGGCGAGCTGCCCTGCTTGTCGGTCCACGGGTGGTAGTGGTCCGAGATCAGCGCATACGTGAATCCGCTTTCCTCCGCCATCTGCGCGAGCCGAACGAGCTCTTGCGGTTGGCGCTCCTCGCTGGACAGCGTGAACCCGATCTCGACGTGGGCTTGCATGGTCCCATCTGGGTCAACGCGCGCGCGTATGGCCAATACGCGACGCGTTCCGACCACAATCAGACCTTGAACTCGCGCGGGCTGATCGCTTCGGTGGTCAGCGACGCGCAGCGCCTGGTCGCCCTTGAGGTCGCGCTGGCCAAGCAGGAGCTCAAGGATCTGGCCACAGGCAACGCCATCGCGATCGGCGTCATGGCCTTCGGCGGCTTGCTGACCGCGCTTGCGGTGCTGGTCGCGCTGCCATCGCTCGTCGTCTGGCTCGTGCCCTGGCACTGGCTGGCCGCGGCCGTGTGGGCGGCAGGCTACCTGATCATCGGCATCTTCCTGGTCCTCGTCGGCAAGTCTCGCTTGCAGGTGCGCCTTCCGAGGCGGACGCTCGAAAGCTTGAAGGAGAACAAGGAATGGGCTCTTCGGCACGTGAAATCGAACGGCAGATAAAGGAAACGCGCGAGCGTATGGACGACAACCTCAACGAGCTCGAGGGCCGCGCCGCATCCAACGCGATCCGCTACGGACGGATCGCCGCCATCGCCGCCGGCTTGCTTGCAATTGGCGGGGCGGGATTCCTGATCTACAGGAGGATGCACAGGCCGTCTCTGAAGGACCGGCTCGACGGCCTTTCGATCGAGAACCTGCGCGACCTGGCGCAAGAGCTGTCGGAACGGTTGAAGGACCAGCTGCCGTCGGTGACGGTCAGCGTGAACGAGAAGGGCCCTGAAGAGCCGGGCATGATCGGAAGCATCGTGCGCAAGGTCGCGCCGGCCTTGGTTGGGACCATGTCGACCGCGCTCCTGGAGCGGGTCGCGCGTCCTCCGCGCGAGGATCACGCGGCCCCGCAGGCAGACTGACATCGCTGCTTTGCGGATACGCGCCCAGCGCCTTGTGGCGCGGGCGCAGGAAACACTCCCGGCCAGAGTCCTGACCGCTTACGGCGAGAGTCAGGCCAGCAACTACGCCCTGGCCCTCGCCTTCGCAGGATTCATGGCGATGTTCCCGATGATCCTGGGAGCGCTTTCCCTGATCGGCCTTGCCATCCGCGACCCGGCGACCGAGGCGCACTTTCAAACCCTTGTGCTGCAGGTCTTCCCGGGCAGCGCGCAGCCCGAGCTGCAGAAAGGTCTCCAGGGTGTCAAGCAATCGGCCGGCTGGCTGGGGTTGTTGTCCCTGGGCGGCCTCATCTGGAGCGCGAGCAGCATCTTCGCGACGATGGAGTTCGCCCTGACCGAGATCTTCGGCACCAGGCAGCGCGACATGCTGCGCCAGAGACTGATGGGCCTGGTGATGATGGTCGTGCTCGTGGCGGCGATCGTGCTCACCGTCGCCATCAACGCGCTCGCGGCGTTCCTGCCCTTTCGGACCCTCGGGCCGGTCGGCGGTGTCCTGGCCTGGACGACGAGCTTCGTGAGCGGAGCTGTGGTCATGGTCGCCCTGCTCGTGGCCCTGTACCGTTTCGTGCCGAACCGCACCTTTCGGTTCCGAGATGTGCTCCCTGGCGCGCTGCTTGCAGGGGTGCTCATCGAGGTGCTGTCGCTCGCCTTTCCGCTCTACGCGAGGATCGCCGGCGGATTCAACACTTACGGAGCACAGTTCGCCCTGTTCTTCCTTCTGGCGACCTGGTTTTACTTCCTGAGCCAGCTCCTGCTCCTGGGCGCCGTGTACAACCGTTTCCGGCTCGGCGAACCGGCGGCCAGAGGCCTCGTGGCCAGCCCGCTCCACGAATCCCGGACCAAACAGCGACCGGTCGAATCGATCGAGGAGAAGAAGGATGAAGGCGAGCCGCCCGCCCCCCCACGGCGGTCGATCTTCCAGCGCGCAGCCCTCGGAGTGGTCGTCGCCCTGGCCGTGGCGGCCGGCTTGGTGAGGCGCCGCCGAACTCGATCCGCGGCTTAGTTCGAGTTCAACCGCGGGTAGTCAGTCGGCCGCTGGGCGTTACCGAAGTGAGCGGCCCAAGCGGCGACTCATGGCGTAAAGCCAGGGCCGACATGATCTCAAGGAGGTTCGGACGTTTGGGAACTCTGCTTTTCATTCTGCTCGTCATCCTGGTGCTTGCCGTGCTTCTCGGAGCCGGCGGGTACAGTGTCCGGCGGTACTGGAGTCCCGCCGGGAGTGAGGTCGTCGAGACATCGGGCGACACGGGCGGAGCGGGCGCGGGCATTGCAGCCGCGGTCCTTGCCCTGCTGGTGCTGATCCTGCTGTTCTTCGGCTTCACCCAATGGAACTGGTTCGGCACACGGTCTGGCGCGCCGTCCACCACGAACAACCCGACGATTGCTTCTCCGGCGCCGGGTGTGCAAAGCCCGAGCGCCGGCGGCGGCGGCGCTGCTTCACCGAGCGCGATGCCGTCCCCGTCCTAGTCTCCCTCCCTCCTCAAGGGAGCTGCAGGGCCGAGTCCTTCGGGACCGGCCCTCTTCTTTTCCCCGGGTGACCGCGGAAAGAGAAGCGTTGCCCGGATGAGGAGGAATCCCGGTCCAAGGAGGTCCTTATCGATGGCCACGACTCGCCAGAAGGCTGCCGCACGGCAGAACATCAAGAAGGCGCGCAAGGTGCAGAGCCGGCGCGCCCACGGTAAGCGCATTCCCAAGCTCTCGCGCGGGCTGAGCACGCGTCAGGAGAACCGGATGCCGCGGTCGACGTTTGCGTTTCCCAAGGAGCGCAAGGAGCCGTTGAACGATGCCCGCCACGTCCGCAACGCCATCGCGCGATTCGACCAGGTCGAGGGCGTGACCGATGCGGAACGCGACGCCGCGTGGCGCCGAATCCGCGCGGCGGCGCGGAAGTACGGCGTCGAGGTGAGCGCCAGGGGCTGGCGCCAGCTCATGAAGGGCGGTCGAACAGGCAGGTCTCGGTCGAGTTCGCGATGAGTTCAAAACCCGAGTAAGGAGCCGTCAGGCAGGCGTTTCTCAAATAGGTACGTAAATTTCACGGCTGGCCCACCCGGTCGGCGCGTAAGGAGGTGTAATCAGAGTGGTTGCGTTGATCGTCTTGATCCTGCTGCTGCTGCTCCTCGGCGGGGGCGGTCTGCTGGCACCAGCGCTTCACATCCTCTGGATTCTGCTCGTCATCGGGCTGGTCCTGTGGTTGCTGGGCTTCTTCGTCCGGGCCGCGGAAGGCAGTCGCTGGTACTACTGGTAGAACCACGCCTGCGACGGTGAAGAAGGCGCCTGTCACAGCAGGCGCCTTTTCTTTCTTCACAAGAACTTACGGACGGGGGAGGCCTATCTCCTACAGCTGTACGGCGACACATCTCGGCGGCTGCCGATACTTGGCCTGTCGGGTCGAGACCCGATCGTGCGGGTTGGAGGGATTCGAAATGGGCATCGTGCAGCTTCCTGCAGGCAGGCTGTCGGGCAGCGCCGAGCGCATCGCGCTCAGTCGCGGCCTGGCCAGACCGACTGGCTCGAGATCGTCGCTTCGAGTGCTGGCGCCTAGCGGTGTGAGTCCGGGGTACTGCGCGGCCTGCGCCGCGCCGATCGACTTCGGAGCCGTATGGCGAGGTGAGGAGGCCTTCTGCAGCGTCGAATGCTCGCTGGGGGGCAACCGACCTGCGTAGGTAGCGGCCGGCTGCACCTCCGGCCATAGTCCGAGGCGTCCGCCTACCAGCCTCGTGATGGCCGCGTGCCTGCATTACCTTGTGTGGGCCTGATGCGAAGGCTTCTTCTGTGGTGCGCGCAGAATCGATGGCTCGCGACCCACGTGCCGCGGTGGCGATTCGCCAAGCGAGCGGTCAGGCGATTCCTACCTGGTGAGGGTTTTGATTCCGCGCTGAAGGCCGCAGTCGAGTTCAAGGGCCAGAGGATCGGTGCGCTTTTCACGTTGCTCGGGGAAAACGTGACCGACCTCGAGGACGCCAACAGCGTGGTGGAGCACTACGAAGAGGTGCTGGCCGCCTCGCGCGACGTCCGGGCCGAGATCTCCGTCAAACCGACGCAGCTCGGCCTCGACATCGATCCGGCGGCAGCATTCGCCAACCTGCAGCGACTGGCCCGCGCGGCCGAAAAGGCGAACACCTTCCTGTGGATCGACATGGAGGGCAGCGCATACACGGACCGGACGCTGGACCTGTATCGCCGCTTGCGAGCGCAGGCGGCGCATGTCGGGGTCGCGCTGCAGGCCTATCTCCACCGCACAGTGTCCGACGTCGCGGGTTTGCTGCCGGAGAAACCGGCGATCCGCCTGGTCAAGGGCGCTTACGCAGAGCCGCCGGAGATCGCATTCGCGGCCAAACGTGACGTCGACGCGAACTATCTGGCCCTGTGCGTCTTCATGTTGCCGGAGGTCAAGCGGAACAAGCTGCGACTCGTGATGGCGACGCACGACGTCGACCTCGTCGCCAAGGCCTGGCGATTCGGTCAGGCACTGGAAATGGAGAAATCTCAGCTCGAGGTGGCGATGCTCTACGGCATACGGACCGATGAGCAGCGCCGACTGGCGCGCGAGGGATTCAAGGTGTGGGATCTCATCGCGTACGGCGACGCGTGGTACGCGTGGTACCTGCGCCGGCTGGCGGAGCGCCCCGCCAACGTTTGGTTCGTGGCGAGGCAGCTTCTACCCTGAAAAAAGAAGAGGGAACCCGCCCGGGTTCCCTCTTCTACGGGCGCTCAACGGCCGTTCACAGCCTTCGGATGATGAAGCGCCGCCTGCCGGCCGGATTCGCGCCCCTAACTCCCTCCGGAAAGGAGGGGATTTTTCGAAGTAGCTATTCGTAACCGCGCTGGGCGACCTAGATGGGACGCGTGTTGCGGCCGGGCACCGCCCGGCCGCCGAAGCACACGAATCCTTACGGAACGGTCGGGACCTGTCCCGCGTTCTCCTGCGCCTCCCGCGCCGCGCTCTCACCCGCTTCGTGGGTCGCGTCCTCGTTGGGTACGAACGTACCCGAGCTCGAGGACGGATTCGGTGAGGGGCTGGCCGCCGAGGCGGTCAGCATGGTCGCCCCGTACAGCACGGCTCCGCCTACACCTCCCACGAGCATCGACCCTGCGATGGCCGCCGCTGCAACTGTCTTGCGAACTCCGATCACTGCATTTGCCTCCAGTTGTTGGATCGCCCCGAATGAGCGTCGCGACCTAGACTCACGGCGCGCTCTGGGCGCTTCGTGTGAGCAGGCTGGGAGTTGTCCGAGCCGCATTGATCCACCGGAATGAAGAATTCGCAGGGGTTGACATGAGCTTCAGCATCGAGCGGTACAAGGAAGAGTCGAAGAAGGTCGACACCACCGGCATCGCGTGGGACGAGGTCGCCGCGCACCCACTGTCGAAGGGCGACCTGTTCTGTCTCCACTACATGATGGATATCGAGAACCACGTTCCCCTCTACCTCTCTCACCTTCTGGTCACTCGAGCCTGCATGGACCCAATCCTCACCGCGTTCCTCGCGTGCTGGAACTACGAGGAGCTATGGCACGGCGAGAACATCGGCCGCTGGCTGAATCTCTACGGGATCGAGTTCGATGCCCAGGACCGCATCGCCAATGTGCGAGCCAACCTCGGTTTTCAGAACAGCGTCAGCCTCCTGTCGACGATGGCCGGGTCGTGGTTGCTGAAGGACTTCTCGGCCGTTTACCTGTCGATTGGAGCCATCAACGAGCTGTCGACCCTCACCGGGTATGCCGCTCTGATCCGGAAGTCCGGCCACCCCGTCCTGAAGGATCTGCTGAGTCGGATCATCAAGGACGAGCGACGCCATTACGCCTTCTACTCCAGCGCCGCGAAGGAGTGGCTGAGTGGAAACGAACGCGCACAGAGGCTGGATCGCTGGATGCTTGACCGCCTCTGGGTCCCTGTCGGGCAGGGCGTGAAGAGACAGGAGGAGGTCGATGCGCTGGCGCTGTACCTGTTCGACGACGAGCAGGGGGAAGAGGAGCTGGTGGAGCTCGACGCCAAGATCGGCAAGCTGCCGGGCCTGGCGGGGATCAAGCTGATGTCGAAAGCGCTCTACAGCGCGCGTGAGCGAGTGCGTCGAAACCCACGCTGGGCGTGGCGACTGATCGAAAACGAGGAGTGGGCGATCAAGCCGCCAAAGAAGACGCCGATCGGCGAGCTGACGGGCCGGCGGGC
>Ga0209805_1002180_pt1 | contig 11450 bp, 9 predicted proteins | sample GraSoiAngelo_148_FD_185905 | JGI IMG/M metagenome (GOLD analysis project Ga0209805, IMG submission 185905) | Grasslands soil microbial communities from the Angelo Coastal Reserve, California, USA - 14_1009_09_20cm (SPAdes) (version 2) | ecosystem: Environmental > Terrestrial > Soil > Grasslands ... | reverse complement strand
TGGGCGGCGCCGGTGATCATGTTCTTGATGTAGTCCTGGTGCCCCGGGCAGTCGACATGGGCGTAATGGCGCTTCTCGGTCTCGTACTCGACGTGCGTGATCGAGATCGTGATGCCGCGAGCCTTCTCCTCAGGCGCCTTGTCGATGCGGTCGAACGGCGTGAACTCGGCCAGGCCCTTCTCCGCCAGCACCTTGGTGATGGCAGCCGTCAGCGTCGTCTTGCCATGGTCGATGTGACCGATGGTGCCGACGTTAAGGTGCGGCTTGGTCCGCTCAAACTTCTTCTTCGCCACTGCTTCCTCCTAACTAACTTTCTCCCCACGAACTCAGAGGCTTCGCCGTGAGTTCGCGGGGACCCCTCATGATCGCGACGCCGTACGTCGCCCGACAGCCTCTGCCAAATTTCCGGGCATCTCCGCGTAGTGACTGAATTCCATCGAATATGTCGCCCGCCCCGAAGTCATCGAGCGAAGCTCGGTAGCGTACCCGAACATCTCCGACAGGGGCACGTGGGCCGTCACCACCTGCGACGTCCCCCGACCCTCCATGCCGAGGATGTGTCCTCGGCGGGACGAAAGGTCTCCCATCACGTCGCCGAGGTATTCCTCGGGCATCACTGCATTGACCTTCATCACCGGTTCCAGCAGGAATGGCTGGGCCTTGTGCATGGCGTCTTTGACGGCCATCGAGCCGGCGACCTGGAAGGCCATTTCCGAAGAGTCGACCGCGTGGTACGACCCGTCGACCAGGGTGACCACGATGTCGAGCACCGGGTAGCCGGCCACCACGCCCGTCTGCAATGCCTCGCGTACGCCCTTCTCAACCGCCGGAATGAACTCCCGCGGGATGCGACCCTGGGTGATCTTGTCCTCGAAAACAAAGCCGCTTCCCTGCTCCCCCGGGCGCACGTCGACCTCGGCGTGGCCGAACTGGCCCTTGCCGCCAGACTGGCGGATGAAGCGCCCCACGCCATGCGCCGGGCGCCGGATCGCCTCTTTGTAGGCGACCTGTGGCTTGCCCTGGTTCGCGTCGACGCGGAACTCACGCAGCAGGCGGTCGACGATGATCTCGAGGTGGAGCTCGCCCATGCCTTCGATGATCGTCTGGCCGGTCTCGTCGTCGGTGTGGACCTTGAACGTCGGGTCCTCCTCGGACAGCCGCTGCAGCGCGATTCCCAGCTTGTCCTGGTCGGCCTTGGTCTTCGGCTCGATGGCGACCGAGATCACCGGCTCGGGGAACGTGATCGACTCCAGCAGGATCGGGTGGTTCTCGTCGGTCAAGGTGTCACCAGTGGTCGTGACCTTCAGGCCGACCGCGGCGGCGATATCGCCCGTGAAGACCTCGTCGACGTCCTCGCGCCGGATCGCGTGCATGCGCAGGATGCGGCCGATCCGCTCCTTCTTTCCGGTGGATGCGTTCAGAACCGACGAGCCGGCGCGCAGCCGGCCTGAGTAAACCCGGAAGAAGGTGAGCTTCCCGACGCCCTGCGGATCCATCTGGATCTTGAAGGCGAGCGCTGTGAACGGCTCGTCGTCGTCGTGCTCGCGGCGAACCAGGGCACCCGTCTTGGGGTCAACGCCCTCGATCGCCGGCACGTCCGCCGGCGACGGCAGGTAGTCGACCACCGCGTCCAGGATCGGCTGCACTCCGCGGTTGCGGAGGGCGGCTCCACACAGCACGGGCACCAGGTGCCCGGCCACGGTACCGCGGCGCAGGGCGGCTCGGATCTGAGCCTCGGAAGGCTCCTTCTCCTCCAGGTACAGATGCATGATGTCGTCGTCGTAGTCGGCGACCGCCTCGATCAGATCGTGGCGGTGCTCGGCCACCAGAGCCTCCATCCCCTCCGGGATCGTCTCCGTCTCGACGCTGTTGGTGCCCAGGTCGTCGGTGTACACCACTGAGTCGCGCGTGATCAGGTCGTAGTAGCCCTTGAAGGCGTTCTCCGACCCAAGCGGCAGCTGGATCGGAACGGCGCGGGCGCCCAGCCGGGAGCGGATCGAGTGAAGCGAACCGTAGAAGTCCGCCCCAATCCTGTCCATCTTGTTGATGAAGGCGATCCGCGGCACGCCGTAGCGATCGGCCTGCCGCCATACCGTTTCCGACTGCGGCTCCACGCCGGCCACGGCGTCGAACACCGCGACCGCACCGTCGAGCACTCGCAGCGACCGCTCCACCTCGACCGTGAAGTCCACGTGTCCGGGTGTGTCTATGATGTTGATCGAGTGGTCGCGCCACCTTGCAGAGGTGGCCGCGGAGGTGATCGTGATCCCACGCTCCTTCTCTTGGACCATCCAGTCCATGGTCGCGGCGCCCTCGTGCACCTCGCCCATCTTGTGGATCCTGCCCGCATAGAAAAGGATGCGTTCGGTGGTCGTCGTCTTGCCGGCGTCGATATGCGCCATGATCCCGATGTTTCGGGTCTTGTCGATCGCGACCGGACGCTCTGCCATCTTCAGTGCCACGCTCATCTCACTTAGTACCGGAAGTGGCTGAAAGCCTTGTTGCTTTCCGCCATCCGATGGGTCTCTTCCTTTCTCTTCACGGCGCCACCCGTGTTCTGGGAGGCATCCAGCAGCTCGAACGCGAGCTTCTCGGACATGCTCCGGCCGCCGCGCTGCCGGGCAAAACGGACGATCCAACGGCGCGCCAGGGCAAGCCGCCTCTCGGGCCGGATCTCGACCGGAACCTGATAGGTGGCGCCACCCACGCGGCGGGGCTTGACCTCGAGCAAGGGCGTCGCGTTGCGCAGGGCCAGGTCGAAGACCTCGAGAGGCTCCTTCTTGGCCTGCTTAGATGCCCGAGCCAGCGCGTCGTACACGAGCTTTTCGGCGGTCGATCGCTTGCCGCGGCTCATGACCACGTTCACGAACTTGGAGATCGCCTCCGACTGGTAGACAGCGTCGGGCGCGACTACACGCTTGTCAGGACGGTTGCGGCGAGGCATCAGGCAGCCGCCTTCGCCTTTTCGCGCTTGGCGCCGTACTTCGACCGCGCCTTCTTGCGGTTCTTGGTCCCCGCGGTGTCCAGCGTGCCGCGGATGATGTGATAGCGCACACCTGGGAGGTCCTTGACGCGGCCGCCGCGGATCAAAACCACCGAGTGCTCCTGAAGGTTGTGTCCGATTCCAGGAATGTATGCGGTCACCTCGATCCCGGTCGTCAGGCGCACCCGCGCAACCTTGCGTAGGGCCGAGTTCGGCTTCTTGGGTGTCTGGGTATAAACACGCACGCAGACTCCCCGCCGCTGCGGTGAGCCCCTGAGGGCGGGCGCCTTAGACTTCGCTCTGGCCGCTTTGCGCCCGATGCGGACCAGCTGCTGGATTGTCGGCAAGGCATCTCCCGAAAACGATGGAATTCCCACGCGGCATTAGCCGATTGGGCGACAAACGATGAGTATACCCAAAAACCACTACTTCAACCCGACGCCGGAGGTGGCCTCCCGCCCGCACACCGTCCGTCTGCGAACGGGCAACCTGGACCTCCAGCTGCAGGCCGACCGCGGCGTGTTCGGGGCCCGACGCATCGATCTCGGCACCCTGGTTCTGCTCAAGGAAGCTCCCGCGCCTCCCGAGCGTGGGGAGATCCTTGATCTGGGCGCCGGCTACGGGCCTATCGCCATCGTGCTTGCAAAGGCCTCCCCGAGGGCGCGCGTGTGGGCGATCGACATCAATGAGAGGGCGGTGGAGCTGACCCGAGCCAATGCCATCCTCACCGGTACCCCCAACATCACGGCCCTCACCCCCCTCGAGGTGCCTGACGACCTCCGATTCGATGCCATCTACTCCAACCCTCCCGTCCGCATCGGCAAGGAACCTCTTCGACGGCTGCTGGCAGAATGGTTGGACCGGCTGTCACCCGGCGGGCACGCGCATCTGGTGGTGCAGCGCAACCTCGGCTCGGAGTCATTGGTTGGGTGGCTGACGGAGACAGGGCGCAGCGTGGAGCGCATCAAGTCCAAGAAGGGGTACAGGGTCATCACCGTCACGGCACCGGGGGCCTAGCGCGCCCGTCGGGCCCTCCCCCCTCCCATCCGGCCCCTCCCCCGCCGGCACACCTGGGACCGAGGCTAGTTCGAATTTATCGGTGGAGGCAACCCAGCCTGTTAACGGCCGGAGCACGGTCCTCCCGTCCCCGAGGTCGGAGCCGCTAGGCCGGGCCAGCTCCCAAACCTATACTCACCCGCAGGTTGGCCACCCCGGTCCTGGAGATCGAAGGTCTCCGCACCTACATCCGCCAGCGCAAGGCCCTCGTGCGGGCCGTGGACGGCGTCTCATTGCGGATCGAGGAAGGCGAGACGCTCGGCCTGGTGGGGGAGTCAGGCTGCGGAAAGAGCATGACCGCGATGTCGATCATGAAGCTGCTCCCCAACGGCGGCTACATCGCAGCCGGCTCGATCAAGCTCGCGGGCCAGGATATCGTGCCGCTCGACGAGGACGACATGCGCAAGGTGCGCGGCAACGAAGTGGCTGTGATTTTCCAGGACCCGATGACCTCGCTCAATCCCACGATGACGATCGGCAATCAAATCGCGGAATCGCTGAGGATCCATCGCGGCTGGAACCACGAGCAGTCGATGAAGCGAGCCGAAGAGGTGCTGGATGTGGTCGGAATGCCGCGACCGAAGGAACGCCTCTATCAGTATCCGCATCAGCTCTCGGGCGGCCTGCGTCAGCGCGTCATGATCGCGATGGCACTTGCCTGCGAGCCACGGCTCCTCATCGCGGACGAGCCGACGACCGCGCTCGACGTGACGATCCAGGCTCAGATTCTGACGCTGCTCGACTCGCTGAAGCGCGAGTTCAAGATGGCGGTGCTCCTGATCACCCACGACATGGGCGTGATCGCGGGACGGGCTGATCGCGTGTGCGTTATGTACGCCGGCAAGATCGTCGAGGAAGCCCGGATCGACGATCTCTTCGCTCGGACTCAGCACCCCTATACGGAAGCCCTCCTCCAGTCGATCCCGAAACCCGACCAGGACCAGTCCGAGCCGCTCTACAGCATTCCTGGCATACCGCCCGACCTCTCGCGGCCCCCTTCGGCTTGCCGTTTCCATCCTCGCTGCCGCTACGTGACCGAGGAATGCAAGCAGCGTGAGCCACGCCTCGACGGCGAGAGCTCGCTGCACGTGTATGCCTGCTATCACCCGGTCGGAGGTGGCCGGCCGAGCCGGCCGGTCGCGGAAGAGGCGAGCGTCTCGTCGTGACGTCGACGAATGGCTCCAAGCCACTGGTCGACATCCAGCACGTCGTCAAAGAGTTCCCCGTGACTCGCGGTGCGTTCTTACCGCACCGCGTTGGCACGGTGAAAGCGGTATCGGATGTATCGCTCGCGATTCAGCAGGGGGAGACTTTCGGCCTCGTCGGCGAATCAGGTTGTGGCAAAACCACCCTGGGAAGGCTGGTCGTCGCGCTCGAGAAGCCGGACTCGGGACGGATCTGGTTCGACGGTGATGACCTGGCGAAGCTTGGCCGGACCAGGTTGCGGTCGAAGCGCAGGGGCATGCAGCTGATGTTCCAGGACCCGTACTCGTCACTCGATCCTCGGATGCGGGTGGGCGACATCCTTGCCGAGCCGCTCGTCATCCACCGCATCGGCAGCAAGCGAGAGCGCGGGGAGCGCGTAGCTGAGCTGCTGCGCGAGGTCGGCCTGAGTCCGAACGCGGTCGAACGGTACCCGCATGAGTTTTCTGGAGGCCAGCGGCAGCGAATTGGGTTGGCTCGAGCGCTGGCTCTAAATCCGAGGCTCATCGTCGCCGACGAGCCTGTTTCGGCCCTCGACGTCTCGATTCGATCGCAGGTTCTCAACCTGATGAACAGGCTTCAGAAGACTCACGACCTGACCTACATCGTCATCTCGCATGACCTGGGCGTCATCCGGTACGTCTCCGACCGAATTGGGGTGATGTACCTGGGCAAGCTCGTCGAGGTTGGGCCCTCGGCGGCGGTTTACCACCGACCGGCCCATCCATACACGCAGGGTCTCCTCAGCGCTGTGCCACTGCCGGATCCCAAGCGCGAGCGGAGCAAGCTGCAGCTGGTGCCAAAGGGCGAGCTGCCATCCCCGCTCAACCCGCCGTCTGGATGTCGCTTCAGGACCCGCTGCCCACGCGCGCAGGAGATCTGCGCCGAGGTGGAGCCTCCACTGCGAAAGTTTGAGAGCGGCCAGATGGCAGCCTGCCATTTCCCGCTGGAGACTCCAGCCGAGTCCTAGCGATCCACCTTTCGGCGCGACCAGAATCCCCGGCGGTTTAGCCATTCGGGCCCAAACGGTCCCCCGCGAATGCGTTGACGCTGCCGTTCGGGCTCAAATGGCGTCGCCTCCACCCGCCCTTACCGCTTCTGCAGCCGCACCTCGAACGCATCCCGCATCGCATCTCCGATGAGGTTGAACGCCACCACAGTGAGCACGATGAGCAAACCCGCGGGATAGACCAGCCACCAGTACCCGGCGAACGTGTAGCCGACGCCGTCCGACAGCATCCCGCCCCAGTTCGTAGCCGGCGGCGGCACCCCAAGCCCCAGGAACGACAGCGAAGCAATCACGATGATCGCGTCCGCGACCTGGAAGGTCGCGTTGACCATGATCGTCCCGATCGTGTTCGGGATGATGTGTCGTACCACGATCCGCGCATCGGTGCCCCCCATCACCCGCACCGCGTCCACGTATTCGCGGGTCCGAAGGCTAAGCGTCTCCCCGCGGATCAAGCGGGCGGGCGTGAGCCAAGCCACCAGCGCGACGATGAAGATGAGCATTGGCAGGCTCGGCACGAACATCGCCGCCAGCACCAGGAGCAGGAACAGGGTCGGGATCGCCAGCATCGAGTCGACGATTCGCATCATCAGCTGGTCCAGCCAGCCCCCGACGAACCCCGCGATGGCGCCCCACAGCACGCCGAACGTCGTGGCCAGGATCGCCGCCGTCAGTCCGATCTCCAACGAGGTCTGACCACCCACCATCAGGCGCCCCAAGAGGTCGTAGCCGACGTTGTCGGTGCCCAGTGGATGGGCCGGGGAAGGCGGCTGCGTGATGCTCGCTATGTCCGTGTTGATCTGGTTCGTGCGGTAGAGCAGCGGTCCCACGAAGCAGAACAGGAAGACCATGACCACGAAGACGACACCCGCGATGGCCAGCCTGTTCTCGGCAAAGACGCGAGCGGCCATCGCCCAGGTCGTGCCGGTGACACGCACCTCGCCGCCCTCGGCAGGAACGCCTGGACCAGGAGTGCCGGGGACGTCGGGGACCGCCGCTCGCACGCTCATTCGGCGATCCTCACGCGGGGGTCGACGACCGCATAGAACAGGTCCGCGAGCAGGTTGCCCACGACCGTTGCCACCGCGACCACGATGGTGATGCCAAGCAGCACGGGGTAGTCACGTGTCCGCGCGGAATCCCAGAACAGGAATCCCATCCCTGGGTAGTTGAAGATGGCCTCAGTGATCAACGCGCCGCCGAAGATCCCCGGCAGGCTTAGGCCAAGCAGGGTGACGATCGGGATCAGCGCGTTGCGCAGCACGTGGCGATAGAGCACGCCAGCGTTCGAGACCCCCTTCGCCCGCGCGGTGCGCACGTAGTCCATCACCAGGTTGTCGAGCATCGATGAGCGCATGTAGCGGCTGAACAGGGCGATTGTCACCAGCGCGAGAGACGCCACCGGCAGGATCAGCGCCGTCAGCTGGTCCGGCTCGAGGTAGGTGCTGATCGGTCCCTGAGGCCCGATCGGCGCGAGTAGGTTCAGCGGCGGCGAGGCGAAGATCTGGATCAGGATCAGCGCGATCCAGAACGCGGGCATCGAGTAGAGAGCGAAGGAGACGCTGGTGAAGAAGTAGTCCTCGACGCGATTGCGCCGTACCGCCTGAAGGACGCCCAGCGGGATCGCCACACCAAGCGCGATCAGCGTGGCGACCCCCAGCAGCAGCACCGTCTTCGGCAGGTGATCGCCCAGGAGGGCACCGACGCTCTCGTTGAGGCGGTAGGAGAAACCCAGGTTGCCGTGCAGCAGTTGTTGCACGTAGAAGAGATACTGCTGCCAGCCCTGCAGGTCGAACCCGTTCTCGTGGTTGAAAGCGGCGATCTCGAGCGGCGACGCGCGTGGCCCCAGGATCGCGCGGGCGACGCCCCCGGGCAGGAGGCGGGTCAGCAAGAACGTGATGATCGTGACGCCGAACACCACGATCACCGACTGACCCAGCCTCCGGACGAGGAAACCGGCCACTCTTCTAAACGCTAAACGGTCGAAGAACTAGGCGGCTATGACGCCGTGAGGTACCAGGTCTCCGGGTTGAGCTGCAGCAGCGGGTCCTGCGGATCCCATCCGTGCAGCGTTTTCTTCACCATGCTGAGCTGCGCCGGGAAGGTTGGTAACCAGATCACCGGCAGGTCCTTGGCGAGAAAGTCCTGGTAGGCGTACAGCGTATTCACGTCGCTGCTGGTCGTGGTGGTGGCGGTGTTGGCGTCGTTGGTCGGGTTGCTGTAGGCGCCGCCGTTGGATCCCGCCCCAGTGGAGAAGATCTCATCGCCGGTGGGGTAGTAATCGGGCGCGAATATCCAGCCGCCGCCCCAGTAGTCCATGTCGGCCACTGTGCTGCCGCCGAACGAGTCGGTGATGACCGTGTTAAAGGGAGCCTCGCTGAGGGCCACGTCCATGCCCACCTTGGAGAAGTCGCTCTTCATGGCCTGCATCTCCTGGCCGACGTATACCAGGCCGGTTGCGTACTCCATCTTGAACTGCGCCTTCTGGCCGGCTTTGACGCCGTCGCCGCACTGGCCCGACGCGGTGCCAGGGTTGGTGCAGGTGCTCACGCCGCCCGCGTTGACCGTCCAGCCGTTGTCGGTCAGCAGCTTCTTGGCCGCGGACACGTCGTACGGGTACGGGTTGTGCTTCTCGAAGTCGTCGGCGAAACTGCTCGGCGGCTGAATCGGAACCGGTCCGTAGTCCGGAAGGCCGTAGCCCTTGAGGATGTTCTTGATCCAGCCGTCCTGATCGATCAGGTGCTGGATCGCCTGGCGCATGTACAGCTGCTTATAGAGGTTCTTGTTCTGATCGTTCGTGAAGTTGATCTGGAAGTAGTTGATCGACCAACCGACCCACGGCTGGAAGCCGTACTTGGTCAGTGCGCCGCGCTCAGCCACGTCCTGGGTGGGGATGTAACCGTAATCGACTCCGCCTGAACGGACGACGTTGAACTCGGCGGTGTCGGTCGTGTACGGGACGAGGTCAAACTCGGCCAGCGTGGGCTTGACCGGGCCCGAGTAGCTCGTGTTCGGAACGAACTGCACATTGCCGTCCGTGGTCATGTGCTTGAGCTTCCACGGGCCGTCCACGACCTGCCACAGCGGGTTGTTGTCATAGGTGCCAACCGACTTTGACTGACCGTCCAGGTACTTGTACACGGCCTTGGCGGAAGCCTCGCTCTGCATGTCGAAGTCGCCAACCGACCCCGAGTCCGAGGTCTTATCCCAGACGTGCTGGGGAAGCGGCGAGATCTGGCTCAGCTCGTTGTATGTGTAGAAGTAGGACCCGTACTGCTTGTCCAGCGTGAGGATCACCGTTTGGGCGTCCGGATAGGAAGCGCCGACGACGTTGTCAGGGAAGCCGCCCGGAGCATAGGCAGCCCAGTGGTCCTTGTTGGCCTTGATCATGTTGATCCAGAACTGCACGTCGCGCGACGTGATCGGTTGCCCGTCCGACCACTTCCATGGCTTCAGCTTGATCGTGACCATCTTGCCGTCGCTGCTGTACACCGGGTCCTCGGCAAGGCTGAGGCTCGAGTTCAGCTTCACCTGGCCGTTGTTGCCGAACCAGTACAGCGGCCGGTACATGAGGAACTGGAATTGGCTGAGGTTGGCCACGCTGAAGTAGCCGCCGGAGGTCAGCGGGAAGATGTAGTTGGGCTTGGTGTCCGGTTGCTCTGCAAAGGTGGCTGTCCCGCCAGTGAGTCTCGCGGGGTTTGAGCTGCCACCGCAAGATACGGCGAGGAGCGCGGCGATCGAGAGGAGGGTTACGACGCGCAGTCCGGTACGCATCCTTTGTACCTCAAACAACCCTGCGGCCCTCTTCCCGTGGCCCGGCCCGGAGCCGGAGTCGCGGGGCGAGAGTGCGCCGGCAGCAGGACTTACTCACACCCGGTGGTTGGCTGAGACGGAATTGTCTGGTCGGGTACCCAAGGTGTCAAGTCGCGTAGCTGAAGGGGATCCCGCCCGGGGACCCTGATCCCCCCGCGAAACGTCACGCGTAATGGCAGGCCGCGATCCGGTCCTTGCCCACCGGCCTGAGCAGCGGCTCCTCCGCCGCGCAGCGCTCGGTCGCGATCGGGCAGCGGGTGCGGAACCGGCATCCGGAAGGAGGGTTGATCGGGCTCGGGATGTCGCCCTTCAGCACGACCCGCTCACGCCTTATGTCCGGGTCAGGCACCGGAACAGCCGAGATCAGGGCCTTCGTGTACGGATGCTTGGGATCCCGGCACAGCTCCTCCGCCGGCCCCACCTCGACGATCTTGCCCAGGTACATCACGGCGATCCGGTCGCTCACCTGCTCGACCACCGCCATGTTGTGCGCGACGAAGAGGTAAGTGAGGTTGAAGTCGCGCTGCAGGTCGCTCAACAGGTTGAGAATCTGCGATTGGATCGAGACGTCCAGCGCTGATACGGGCTCGTCGGCGATCACCATCTTCGGGGTCAGGGCCAAAGCACGAGCGATGCCGATGCGCTGCCGCTGCCCTCCGCTGAACTCGTGCGGGAACCGGCCCCGGTGCTGGCCTCGCAGGCCAACGATCTCGAGCAGGCGGTTCACGGCGGCCTCCCGCTCTTGCGGCGAGCCAACCCCGTGCACCACCAGGCCTTCGGCAATGATCTCGCCGACGGACATACGAGGATTGAGCGACCCGTACGGGTCCTGAAAGATGATCTGCACATCACGCCTCAGGCGCTTCATCTCGCCGGGCGAGGCCTTGAAAACGCTCTTGCCGTCCAGGATCACCTCACCGCTTGTGGCCGGGATCAAACGCAGGATCGTGCGGGCGACCGTCGACTTCCCAGAGCCGGACTCCCCCACCAGGCCCAGCGTCTCGCCCCGCGCCACTTCGAAGCTCACGCCGTCGACCGCCTTGACCCACGCCACCGGCAGCTGGAGCAGGCCGCCCTTGATCGGAAAGTGCTTGATGAGGTTGCGGACCTCGAGCAGGGGCGCGTCGGTCGTCGCCGCGGCCGCCGCGAGCTGAGCCGATTGAGAGCTCACTTGACGCCGGCCGGGTCGAGGTCCTTGAGCTTCTGGACCTCGGGATAAAGGAAGCAGGCGGCCTGGTGAGCGTGATCCACCGTCGCCAGCGACGGGATCCAATGGTCACATGGTTCGAATCGCCGCGGGCAGCGCGGGTGGAAGGAGCAGCCCGGCGGGATGGTCAGCGGGTTGGGGACGTTGCCGCGAATCACGTTCAACCGATCCTGCCTGTG
>Ga0209805_1002179_pt1 | contig 11451 bp, 8 predicted proteins | sample GraSoiAngelo_148_FD_185905 | JGI IMG/M metagenome (GOLD analysis project Ga0209805, IMG submission 185905) | Grasslands soil microbial communities from the Angelo Coastal Reserve, California, USA - 14_1009_09_20cm (SPAdes) (version 2) | ecosystem: Environmental > Terrestrial > Soil > Grasslands ... | reverse complement strand
GGTGGGATGATGCCGCGAACTACCTGCTCGACAATAACGCACACCTCGAGGAGGCGCTGCAGTACGAAGATAAGTCCATCCAGAACGAAGAACGATTCGAGAACCTGCTGACTAAATCCCGCATTCTCGATGCGCTCGGCCGCAAGGAAGATGCCACGGGTACGCGCGATAAGGCGCTTACCCGAGCAACTCCGCTGCAACTGCATCTCTATGCCCGGCAGTTACAAGGGCAGAAGAAGCAGGAGGAGGCGTTCGCGATCTTCCGCTCGAACTACAAGAAGTATCCCAGCGAATGGTTTGTACACACAGGCATGGCCCGCATTTACTCTGCGCAAGGCGATTTCGAAAATGCGGCAAAAGAGATGAAAACCGCGCTGGCCAGCGCGCCCGATCAGCAAAAGTCTTACGTGGACGGTCTGGTGAGGCGGCTGGAGGCCAAAGAAGACATCAATAAATAGCTAGCCGTCCGGCCGCAACTGTTTCTTTACCAGATCTAGGAGAGCGCGGGATCCCGTGTCTGCGGATTCACGCCTAAATCAGCGAAGGCTTTCAGAACCGCTCTCCTGTCGAACTTACCGTCGCGAGCCAGACGCGATAACGCCGCGCACACGATGGACTCGGCATTCACTTCAAAGAAGCGCCGCAGGTATTCGCGATTGTCGCTGCGGCCGAAGCCATCCGTACCCAGGGTCAGCATGCGGCCGGGCAGCCATGGCGCCACCTGGTCGGGAACGATCTTCATGTAATCGGTAGCCGCAATGATTGGACCCGGCACGTTTTCCAGGACCGTCTGCAGGTAAGGCCGCTTCGCCGGTTGATCGGGATGCAGGCGGTTCCAGCGCTCCGTTTCCAAAGCTTCGCGGCGCAATTCGCTGTAGCTTGTCACACTCCAAACTGCGGCCGGCACGCCGTACCGCTCCGCCAGAATTTCCTGCGCACGCACGGCCTCATTCAGAATGGGCCCGCTTCCGAACAGTTGCACCTGCTCTGGTCCCATGCTTGCAGCGCGGAAGCGGTAGATGCCTTTCAAAATTCCCTCCTGCACGCCTTCCGGCATCGGCGGCATCTCATAGTTCTCGTTGTAGAGGGTCACATAGTAGAACCGATCTTCGCCGAGCTGGTACATGCGACGAATGCCATCCTCGACGACGACGGCGATCTCGTAGGCGAAGGCGGGATCGTATGCCGTGCAGGTCGGGACTGTGCTGGCCAGCACGTGGCTATGGCCGTCCTGGTGTTGCAATCCTTCGCCAGCCAGAGTGGTGCGTCCGGCGGTGGCCCCCAGCAGGAATCCTTTGCCGCGAGCGTCGGCAAAGGCCCAGATCAGGTCCTGTACCCGCTGGAAACCGAACATCGAGTAGAAGGTGTAGAAGGGAATCATCTCCACGCCGAAGTTCGAGTAGGCCGTTCCCGCTGCGGTGAACGAAGCGGTTGCGCCCGCCTCGGTGATGCCTTCTTCCAGAATCTGGCCGTCCTTCTGCTCCTTGTAGTAGAGGAACATGTCGGAGTCGTGCGGCTTGTAAAGCTGCCCCTTGGCGGCGTAGATGCCGAATTGGCGGAACAGCGACTCCATGCCAAAGGTGCGTGCCTCATCGGGAATAATCGGTACGATGTGCTGGCCAATCTGCGGGTGCTTCATCAGCATGGTGAGCAGCCGGACAAAGGCCATCGTGCTCGACGGATGCGGTGCCTTGGAGCCCTCGAAGAACGGCTTGAAGAACTCGCTCTCCGGAAGGGAGATGCGGCTCACATGCGGCCGCCGCTGCGGCATATATCCGCCTAATTCCTGCCGTCGCTGGTGCAAGTACTGCATCTCCGGACTATCGTCGGGCGGACGATAGAACTTCAGTCCCCTGGCAACGTCGTCCGGTAGGTGAATGTCAAAGTACTCCCGGAAAAGTTCGACCGCGCCTTCATTCAGCTGTTTCTGCTGATGGGTTGGGTTTCGCGATTGAATGTCGGGCACACCGTAGCCCTTGATGGTCTTGGCGAGAATCACCGTAGGCCGGCCTGTGTGTTCCACTGCCCGCCGATAGGCGTTATAAACCTTCACCGGATCGTGGCCCCCGCGCCGCAAGCCCCAGATCTCTTCGTCGCTCATGTGGGCGACGAGTTGGAGGGTTTCGGGATACTTACCGAAAAACTCGCTGCGCACGAAAGCGCCGCTCTTGGCCTTGTACGACTGGTACTCGCCGTCGACGCATTCTCCCATCAACTTGACGAGCCTGCCGCTCTTGTCGCGTTCCAGCAGCGGGTCCCAGTTGGAACCCCAAAGCACTTTGATGACATTCCAGCCGTAGCCATCGAAAGCGGCTTCCAGTTCCTGAATGATGCTGCCATTGCCGCGCACCGGGCCGTCAAGCCGCTGCAAGTTGCAGTTAACGACGAAGATCAGGTTGTCGAGTTCTTCGCGCGCCGCCAGATTGATCGAGCCCATTGATTCGGGCTCGTCCATTTCGCCATCGCCCAGAAACGCCCAAATCTTGCGCCCGGTGGTCGGGATCAGACTGCGATTCTCCAGGTAGCGCATGAAACGTGCGGTGTAGATCGCCGTGATGGGCGAAAGCCCCATTGAAACCGAGGGATGGGTCCAGAAGTTTGGCATCAGCCAGGGATGCGGATAGGACGACAGCCCGGGGTGGTCGCGCAGTTCATGGCGAAAGTTCAACAGGTGTTCTTCCGTTAGGCGCCCTTCCAGGAAGGCGCGGGCATAGATGCCTGGTGCGGAGTGGCCCTGGAAGAAGACGATGTCGCCGGGTTGCTCGCCATAGCTGGCATGAAGGAAATGGTTGAAAGCGACTTCGATCAGGGTAGCGATTGAAGCATAGCTGGCGATGTGGCCTCCGATGCCGTGGTCCAGCTGGTTCTGCCGGCTGACCATCGCCAGAGCGTTCCAGCGAGTCAGGCTCTTGATCCTGCGCTCCAGAGTACGGTCGCCGGGGAAGGGAACCTCCTCGGATTTCGGAATCGTATTAACGTAGGGCGTGTTGTGGCGGACAGGAAGCTTGACCCCGAGCAACTTGGCGTGTTGCGACAGGCAGACCAGCATTCTCGCGCCGTGTTCCGGCCCTTCCTCTTCCACGATCTGCTCAAAAGCTTCCAGCCACTCGGCGGTTTCCTCGGAATCCAAGCGCGTACGCTCATCCAATTTCTGCTGCATGAATATCCTTCATATGAAATATCGGTCGATTGTGCGTTAGAAGGGAAAAGACCCCTCATTTGATTATAGTCGAGAAAGACCGCCGTTCCTCGATTGGCGGCGGTGTGCGCGGTGCGCTTCAAGATTCGGAGCTAATCTCCCCTTATACAGTTTAGATGAGTGTCGGCAACTCATGGACGCAGCAGTAAGGAAGGTGTCGCCCTCAATTCCGCCAAGAGGTGATGATGATGCCGCCCAGCACAATCAGCGACCCACCCAGCAGAGTGGGCGGTGGGGGAGGCTGCTGGAATCTGATTTTGGCCAGGATCCACTACGGGCCCCAACACTCGGTATCGGCAATGGTTAACAGCTTAAAGGGGGTTTCCCGCAGGCTATTACGAAGCGCAAGACCTGATCTGGCCCACCAATACTGGAAGGGCGTACTTTTGGTCACCTTCCTACTTGGCTGCAACCTGGGGAGGAGCGCCAATCAGCATCCTCAAGCAGTACATAGAATCTCAAAAGACACCGACTTAACCGAGTCGCTTTATATCCCCACCCTAAAGGGCGAGGTTTTACGCTCCATCGGATAAAAAAAATCAATTGGACGCCTCTTGGACTGAGCATTAAGTTCCATACTGGATAGTTTCGCTACTCAGACAGATTTTCAGACCGTTTCCACTTCTTTGACGGAATCGCATGAAGCTTGCGGGTTTTCTGCTCCTTTTGGCCGGATGGGTGATCGTCCTGTCCAGCTTGGCGCTCCTCCATTCGGCTCCGGCGCAAACCGCATTTGTGCTGGCGGGAATCGCCGTCGAGCTATTGGGTCTGGCTCTGGTGGTTCGGGCTCATCTCGTCCTCGGTGAGGCACGAGAGTGACGCTTCCTGGCTTCTCCCAGACCTCAGCAGCCTTTTGTCTTCTCTTGATATTTCTGGTGCCCCTGGCCAGCGCCGGCTTGGCGCTGATCAATACCGGACTGGGCAGATCGCGGAGCGCGGCACATGCCCTGCTGGCTTCGCTCTTTGTGGTTGCGATCGCGGCCATAGTGCATGTCATGTGGGGATTCTCGCTGGAAGGATTCGTCGGTCGACCGGGACATTTCCTGGTAGCGGGTGGGAAGACCTGGAACTGGGTCGCTAAGGAACCATTCTTTCTTCGCGGAGTCGAATTCGACGGCTCGCCGGTCTCGCTCAGCATGCTACTTCAGATGTTCAGCGTCGCTTTGGCGGCTCTGATCCCGCTGAGTGCTGGAGCCGATCGCTGGCGGCTGGGCGCCAGCTGTGTCTCGACGGTTTTGCTGGCGGGCATCGCCTATCCACTCTTTGCCCACTGGGTTTGGGGTGGAGGATGGCTGGCACAACTGGGCGTGAATTACGGGTTGGGCCGTGGCTTCGTGGATGGCGGAGGCGCAAGCTGCATTCAGGTGGTCGGCGGGCTGACCGCATTATCCATTGCGTGGATACTGGGGCCGAGGCGCGGGAAGTATTCTCACGACGGGATGCCTGCCGCGATCCCCGGTCACCATGCCGTGTTCGTCCTCTTCGGTTGTCTGTTGGCATGGGTGGGATGGATGGGTCTTAATTCCGCGGGGGCAATTTTGTTCGCCGGCGTCGAACCGGCGCGGGTGGTGCTGGTTGCAATCAATACCACGCTGTCGGCGGGATCGGCGGCGCTAGTGGCGGCGGTCATCACGCGAAGACGTTTCGGCCGGCCGGATGCGACCCTCACCGCCAACGGCTGGATGGCGGGCCTGGTCGCAAGCAGCGCCTCCGGCGCTTTTGTGAAACCGGCGGCGGCGATCCTAATAGCCGTGATCGCAGCAGCGGTGACCCTCTTGGCTATCGAGGGATTCGAATTCTGGCTGGCCGTGGACGACCCCGGGGGGGCGATTTCGGTACATGCGGTGTCGGGGATTTGGGGTCTCGTCGCGGTGGCTCTGTTCGCAGACGTCGGCAACAGAGGTGGCAAGTCCGGGCAGTGGCTCGCGCAGTTGGTGGGAATCGCTTCCCTGCTCGGTTTTGTGCTGCCGCTCACCTACGGTCTGAACTGGTTGCTGAACCGGTTTTATCCGCAACGGGTGGATTTGGAAGGCGAGCGGCAAGGGATGGACCTGTACGAATTGGGGGCGGGGGCGTATCCGGAGTTCGTCGTGCACAGCGACGAATTTATTCAACGCTAGCTCTCGGCGTCCTCTCGACTGTGTGGGGTAAATGGTTTCGTGCGGTGGACAACCAATGTGGTCACAGTCCTATCAGCTGGGTCGCGCAACCCAGAGTAGAAGCGCGAAGATCACGACCGGAATCAGGGCCAGTAACACGTAAAACAGAATTTTGCGGGGCCACGGCGTGCGTCGCTGCTTCCAATCGCGCAGTTCGGGCCGATCGGCTACTCCGACTTGATCTTGGTGTTCGAGGTCCCAGGCGAACTGTTTGGCGCTGGCATAGCGGTTCTTCGGGTCCCGTTCCAGAGCGCGATAGATGATCTCCTGCAATTGCGGAGCTATTGTGGGATCGACTTCGCGCGGCGGAACCGGGTTATTCAGAAGCCGATCATTCATGATGACGAAGGGGTTCGGCCCATAGAAAGGCACCTTGCCGGTCAGCATTTCGTAAAGCATGATGCCGGTTGCGTAGAGGTCGCTGCGTGCGTCACCCCGCTTTCCTTTGACCTGCTCCGGAGAAATGTAGTCGGGCGTGCCCATGGTTTGGGATAGCTTCGCGAAGGTGATCCGGCGAGAAGCGGCGTTCGACGCGATGCCAAAGTCGATCAGCTTGATGTTGTCATTGGCGTCTACCATGATGTTTTCTGGTTTCAAGTCGCGGTGCACGACCCCATGAGCGTGGATGTAATCGAGCGCATCCAGAACGTGTAAGGTAATTCGCCGGGCCCGGTCCGGCGGGAGTTTCTTTTCCTCATTGAGGAGCTTGCGCAGCAAGCGGCCTTCCACCCACTCCATGACCATGTAGACCTGGCTGCGGTCTTCGTCGGCAAAAACCTTCATTACGCCAGGATGATCCATGTGCTTGCCGATCTCTTCTTCGCGACGAAAACGGTCAAACAGGGCGGGGTCGCTTTCCACTTCAGGATGGGGAATCTTGATGGCGACGGCACGTCCGGTGGTCAGGTCAGTGCCACGAAATATGGAAGCCATTCCGCTGCGAGCAGCCAGAGTGTCAATCTTGTAGTGATCGAGTTGCTCGCCCGGATGGACTAGGTTCATCGTGCGTCGATTTTCAGCAATCTATCCATCATGCTAGCTAGAAGATAGCAGGTAGAACGTAAAGAATTTGTAAAACAAGCTCTTAGCGATTAGACTCTAGCGCTTAGCTACCGGAACCGGAGTCTTGTTGCCTGATTTGGTTCTGATCAGGAGCACGCCTGCAAGAGCCTCGCAAGCCGCCTCATCATTGAATGTTTTTCAGAGGGAGATGTGGCCGGGAGCCAAAGCCCTACCGAAGCTTATAGGGTCTTCCGCGATAGATACCCATGCGTTCGATGCTGCGGATGCGGATCAGCTGCACGCTGATATTATCGCCTCCGTCCCGCTCGTTTGCGCCCGACACCAGTTCCCGGGCTGCTGCCTTCAATTCAATACCATGGCTGACAATGTGGGCAAGTTCTGCCGCGGGCAGCGCGCCGTGCAACCCGTCGGAGCAAAGCAAGAGAACGTCGCCTGGCAGTAACGGGACTTCGTTGGTCTCCACATTCACGAAGAGGTCGGCACCAACCGAGCGGCTGAGCACATGCTTGGTTGAGATCTCGGCGGCTTCCTGTGCGGAAAGCACCCCCAAACCCAGTTGTTCATTCGCGACAGTGTGATCGCGGGTGATCAACTTGGCGTTTCCACTGCGAATGAGGTAGCAACGCGAGTCACCAACATGAGCGACAGCCGCACGGTCAAAACGCAACCCACACACGACGAGAGTGGAAGCCATTCCCGCACCACTTGGACCCGCAGCCAATCCGGTCTCGTAGACGCGAGTGTTGGCGGATTGAACCAGCCGAGGCAGCAGGCTGCCGTGGGGTTCTCCCGGCGTAGACTGGCGGAACCCGGCGAGGACGGTTTCGACTGCGACGCGGGAGGCGACCTCCCCCTGGCGGTGTCCTCCGACGCCGTCGGCCAGAGCAAACAGCCAGCCATGCGAGCGCACTTGCGCTCGTGTCGCCGGGGCTACGTGGCCGACGTAGTCTTCGTTCAGCTCGCGTACGCGTCCGCAATCGGAAAGCTGCGCGAACTCCGCATCCAACATAGAACCGTCGGGCGCCGGGTAGGCCCCCCCGACGCTCAGTCCGCTGTCCGTGATCCGTTGCCGACGCTCCATGGAAGTTAGACCTCTCTGGTGCGAAGAACCGGGCAGTCGTGGGCCTGCCCGGCTCTCGCATACTGCGCCCCCTGCGGTTAGGAGACCGCCGTGGCGCGAGTTTCAATCAGCGTGGTGCGCCCCGTGCTCTTGCTGGCGCGCACAAAGTAGATGCCGCCATAAATGCCCCAGACCATCGCAATTCCCAAGGCGAGCAGTGGTTCCATCTTCGAGCCGTAACCCATAAAGGGTCCGACCAGGTAGAAGCCCATGCAGGCCAGATTCGCAACTAGCCCGAAGATCGGAATCAGGAGGTGGCGTACCCACTTGAATTTCCTGTGACGGTGATAAGCCACCAGGCAAATGATGCAACTCAGGCCGTAGAGCAGGAACGTGCCGAAATTCGAAGCCAGCGTGATCGTGAGCAGAGAATTCGGCAAAGCCGCCATCTGGTCGTGAGTCGTGTATCCGAAACTCGACCAGAAGCCGTGCGGCAGAGCCTGAATCGCGGCGTCGGCGGGGGCTCCGGCGTCGCCAAAGGCCATCGCCACGCCGATCGAACCGACCACTGCGGAAATGGCCGCCAAGGTCCAGATGGCACGATGCGGTGTCAGGTTCTTGGAGTGCAACATGCACCTCACGGTCTTTGCCCATCGCGTAGGTAACGCGCGCCCCCGTGTTCATGCAGGAGAGCGTGGTTCCGATCAGCGCCAGGAAGACGGTGAACGCTTCGGACAACATGAAGATCCGTCCGCGACCGGGGCCAAACAGAGCGTCACCCACGATGATCATCATGTCACCGATGGGCGCGGCGGACCCTGACGCGCTTTGCATGGTGTACCCGCTGTTCAGGAAGTAATTTGCGGCGAAGTACTCGAACAGGTAACAGATCAATCCCTGAACCAGCAGGGAAACGATGACCGCGATAGGGACATCGCGTTTGGCGTTTTTCGCCTCGCCCCCCATGGCCGTCACCGATTCGAATCCCACCAGAATCAGAATGGCGACGGTCGCCTGGATAAACACCCATCCCCAGTTGTGCGCCCGAATAATCGAGGTTCCCGTCGGATGGGTGAGAAACGCTCCATTCGAGTCGGTCGCCGGATAGCTGATGCGATAAGGCACCGGCTTGCCGCTCGCGTCCAGCTTCGGCTGCGGCACGCCAGCCGTATCGCGCACGATGGTTTCGGTCTGTTTGCCCTCCACTACAGTTTTCTGGGTTGCGAATTCATAGCTGTAGGCTGCGCCGGAAGTCGAATCGAACTGGTAGGCGATCGTTCCCGGCGGATGGTTCATGCGGTAGCCCAGAGCCACCACCGAGAACAGGACCAGCGCGGCAATCTGGATTACGTTGATCGCGATACTCACGGCCGTCGAGCCATTTACACCGCGATTGGCGATGTAGGCCACAACGAAGGAGAAGACAATCGCGACCACCATCATGAAAGCGACACCGGGGTTGGAGGCGCTCATGACGTTAGGCCACAGCGTGCCGACCAGATAGCCGCAGAGGATTCCCATTACCCCAACCATCACGCCAGGGTAGATCCAGTAATAGAGATGGGACGCCCAGCCGACCACGAACTTGGAAAGCCGGGCGTAGCGCCAGGCCTTGTCGTGGTTCAGGAACGATTGTTCGGCGAAGTAATAGGAGCTTCCCGTGCCGGGGTACAGCTTCGCCAGTTCCGCGTAGCAGACGGCCGTCGCCAGGCAAAGCACGAGGGCGACCAGAATGCCCATCCACATGGCCGGAGCGGTCACGCCGGTTGTGGCCTGGATGTAGAAGGTGAGCCAAAGGAAGGCGCCGGGCGCGATGAGCGCCATGGCGTTCATCGTCAAGCCGGTCAAGCCTAGGGTTGGTTTCATCTCTGGGGCGCTATCCGCCATTTCGTTTCTCCTTGTTTCCTTTGCAGGATGAGTGACTCGATTCCGGACCCCGATAGAACTCTGCCGCTGCGCGCAGCAGTAATGTCATTGCACCAAGCGTCAGCAGGGTTGCGGCTAGCGGATGAGTTGCCGGCGTGAGCCACCCAGCCAACAAACCGGTGAGTGCGATCAGACAGACTGCAATCGATAAGGGAGTGGAGGCGGCGGAAGCCCTGGTCAAAGGGGCGAATTGTTCGCTTGCCCCCGCCGCCTTTCCACATGAGAGCAGCTCCCAAGCGGCTGCTGACGAACGTCGTTGGAAGCCGGTCAGCATGCTTACTTGGCCTCCCGGCTGTCGAACATGAAGACGAATCCGGCGGTCGCCGTGTTCTGTGCCATCACCGGAGTGGTGCCCTTCATAAACGACGGCTGGTTGGACATATCTCGCCGGAACTCAAAGCGCGTCATGATGTGATGGGCGAGGAGGTGTTCGTAGGTTTCGGTGAACCCGTGGAGGTGCTGCGGGGTCGGATTCGTGAATCCTCCGGTAGTCACTCCGTATTTGTCGTCGTAATACTCGTAGCGGGTGGCAAGAGCGTTCGAACGGTTAAGCAGATAGCGCACATAACCGGCGGCGCCCGTCCAGTACACAGGCTTGGGAACCGTCGGGATGCGGTCGCCGCGGGCATAGTCGTAATTGACCATGAACGACAACCTTCCGGTCGGCGAGTAAGTAACCACCGTGTCAGAGAGCTGGCGCCAATTGGTGTTGATGTTGGTCTGCTCCGGACCCGCCATGTAGTTTTGGGTGATCCCGAACTTCTTGGTCGGATTCCAGGCGAAGGTCGCACCGTAAGTCTTTCCGGAGTTGTTATCAACCACGTCATTCCAGCCGTTGACGAGGTAGCCCGCGATCGCATATTTGTCGTTGAACGTGTATTTCGCACGCACGCCGAAGTGATAGAAGGGAATCGCGTAGGAGAAGAGCAAACCCCGCGAGTAGTTCCAGTTATCCTTGGTTTCGATCACTTCCGCGCCATGGGGAGTAACAAACTTGCCGGCATCCACCTGTAGACCCTTGCCGACCGGCGCCAGGTAAGAGAAGTAAGCTTCTTTCAGATATTGCCCAAAGCCCAGCCCGCCGGGGTCTGTGCTGTTGACCACGTTCATGGCCTGGCCAAAGCCGAGCGCGATGTGGTATCCGGTCCGGCTGTTATTGGCATCGGGCTGCCTGTCGGCGACCAGTTCCACAAGATTCAAGCCAAACTGATTGGTAGACAGGTCGAATGCGCGAAGGGTGTTGGTTCGTGATGCTGGATTATTGAAGTTTTGTCCGTAATAGGTATCGACAAACCCGCTCAAAGTAGTGGGACCCAGCAAGCCGGCCAGGGAAGGCCCGGTCGGGGCGGCCGTCGCGGCACCCGATGTCGGCGCAAGATTGTTCTGTGGCGGCGGTGTTGAATTTGCCATGGCCGCTGATCCGCTACCGCCTGTGAGAGCCGCCAGTTCGCTGCGCAGTTCGTTGACCTGTTTTTCCAGTTCCTTTATCCGTTGTGAAACGTCGGTTGAGGAAGTTTGGGCTGTATCGGCCTGTCCCTGAGCAGGGCATAGCGGCGCCACTAGGAACGCCAGGCACAAGCTGAATATCGCGACGTTCATCCGGGAGAAAACCTTCATCGTGACTGCTCGCTTTCTTCCCCTTCGGTCGCGCTTACCCCGCAACGCGATCCGTGACCAGTGAGCGCACAGTAGCGAACGTCTCTGTGAACAGTCCAACGCATAGTTCTTCTCGTAAGCATCAGAAATATTCTGAAAAGTTATGTCTATGGACGATATAAAACGCGTTTATGGTGATGGACCATCGAAGCCGGCCGGTGGCGAATCTGTGGTGCGGTTTATGCGCGAAAAATGGCCGTAAATCGTATGTTCGCCAACGCGCAAGGGTTGCCGATTAGGCCTGCTGCCGTCGGCTTGAATATCGTGGTCGACCGAGATGAAGGCGGTGTAATTGTGATGGCAGCCATCAGAAAAATACGGGGTCCCACTCGGGCAGAACCACGGCAGTCAAGCCCTTCTTTGTCATTCTTCGCGAAGCGAATTTATGCATTCTGCTTGCGCTTCGGCAACCCATAGATCCTTGGCCT
>Ga0209805_1002177_pt1 | contig 11454 bp, 15 predicted proteins | sample GraSoiAngelo_148_FD_185905 | JGI IMG/M metagenome (GOLD analysis project Ga0209805, IMG submission 185905) | Grasslands soil microbial communities from the Angelo Coastal Reserve, California, USA - 14_1009_09_20cm (SPAdes) (version 2) | ecosystem: Environmental > Terrestrial > Soil > Grasslands ... | reverse complement strand
TTGTGTCCGACGGACAGTCGGAGGGATCCACCCTGCAGTACGCCCCGCTGCCGAGCGCCGTGCAGCAGCTGGCCGTGACCAACCTCAAGACGATCAAGGCGGGCGGGTCGACGGTTCTTAGCTAGTTCTCACTGTGGGCTCGAGCGGCGCGGGTGATCCCCGCGCCGTTCTCATGTTTTAGGCTCAGAGCGGTTTTTTGGCCGGGACCCCCGATCGCCGCGGGTATTGCTGAGGCGTGGGCCGAATCTTCGCCACGATGACCACGATTCCACTCTCCCGCGCGGGCGAGGGGGAGGCAACGATGTCTGGTGGGCTGCCTCCGACCAGCTCGATCGCCCGCCCCGCGCCGTCCAAATCTTCTGAGCGAGTCTTCTGCGCCAGCAGCCTGCCGCCGACCCGCACGAACGGCAGGCACAGCTCGGCCACCACCGCCATCGGGGCCAGCGCCCGCGCCACCGCGAGGTCGAAGCGCTCCCTGAGGTGAGCTTCGTGCGCGGCATCCTCCGCTCTCCGGTTGACCACCTGGACGTCCGGCAGTCCCAGTTCCGCGCACGCCTGGACCAGAAAAGCTGACTTGCGGCCGTCAGCTTCCAGCAGGGTGATTTGAAGCTCCGGCCGGACGATCTTTAGCGGCAGTCCCGGCAGGCCCCCACCAGATCCCACATCCACCACGGTTCTGGCGTCGCCGAGGTGGTCGACGAGCACAAGGCAGTCCTCGATCAAGCCGTCTGGCGCCGCGGACACCAGGCCAGGCCATCCGGCGATCAGTCGCGCGAGCTCGGCAAGCTTAGAATCGTTCACTGAAATGCCCATTTACGAGTATCGGTGCGAGAGCTGCTCAGAGAAGTTCGAGGTGCTGACCCGATTCGCCGAGCGGGACAAGAGCCAGGCGTGTCCCAGCTGCGAGTCGATCAAGACGCGGGTCATGGTCTCGAGCTTCGCGTTCGCCGGCGGCGCCGACTCGCTGCAGTCCCTCGACCTCGGTGGCGGGGAGACTGCCGGCGGTGGCGGTTGCTGCGGCGGGTCCTGCGGCTCCTGCGGCACGAGCCCTAACTAAGCGGCCTAGTTGCTCTTCCCGGTTACGTACCGGGTGAATGCTGCCGGCCGAATGGAGGTCGGCGGCTGCGATCTCACTGAGCTGGCGCGAGCGCAGGGCACGCCGCTTTACGTCTATGACGAAGCGACAGTTCGCCAGCGCAGCTCCGAGTACATGGCCGCGATGGGCGCCGCCGGCGAGGTCCTGTACTCGGCAAAGGCCTTTGCGTCACCGCAGTTTCTGCGCGTCATCGCCGACGAAGGTTTGGGCCTGGACGTCGTGTCTGCGGGTGAGCTTCACGTCGCGCTGAAGTCCGGGTTCCCTCCTGACAGGATCCACTTCCTCGGCAACAACAAGAGCCGTGAGGACGTGGATGCGGCGCTGAGCGCGGGGTCCACGATGGTCATCGACGGCTTTCACGAGTTCGAAATGCTGCGCGAGGTGGTGCCGGAGGGGAAGCGTCATCCCGTCATGCTGCGAATCTCACCAGGCGTCAAGCCCGATACGCATGACCACATCTCCACTGGCCAGCTGGACTCGAAGTTCGGCTTCTCTATCGAGTCCGGTGCCGGACGCGAGGCGGTCGAGCAGGCGCTGAAACATCCGCGGCTGGACCTGATCGGCCTCCATTCGCATATCGGGTCGCAGATCTTCGCGCTGGGGGCTTACGAGCGCGCGATGGAGATCATGCTCGACCTTCTCGTCGAGCTCCGCGACGACCTGGGCTTTCAACCCCGCAAGCTCGGCGCGGGTGGCGGGCTCGGCATCGCGTACACGAGCAGTGACGATCCGCCGACGCCGCGACATTTCGTAGAGACTCTGCGCCACGCGCTCGACACTGGATGCCGCCTGCGACGCCTGCAAGTGCCTCAGCTCATCGTCGAGCCGGGCCGCTCGATCGCCGGTCCTGCCGGGGTCGCGCTCTATACGGTGGGATCGATCAAGGACATCCCCGGAGTGCGGCGCTACGTCGCGGTCGACGGCGGCATGGGCGACAACATCCGGCCCAAGCTGTACGGAGCTCGCTACGAGGCGTTCTTGGCATCACGACCTGAAGCCCCAAGTGATGGCAAGGTGACGATCGCGGGCAAGTACTGCGAATCCACCGACATCCTGATCAGTGACATCGACATGCCCAAACTTCAATCCGGTGACGTCATCTGCCTACCCGCCGCGGGCGCCTACTGCCTGGCGATGGCCAGCAACTACAACGGAATGCCACGTCCCAAGGTGGTGATGGTGAGCGACGGGAATGCTCGCGTCATGCGCCGCCGCGAAACCCTCGACGACCTGCTGGCGGCTGAGGTCTTTTAGCTACAGCAGGTTCGACTTGAAATTGGCCGTGGCACAGCGGCCGGCGCTGTCACACGCGACCACCTTGTCGGCTCGAGTCGTCTGCAATAGGCCCAGAGGGCTCGTCCTGACGTTGGCCGTAAAAGTGCAAGAAGCGCTAGCGGTCAGACTCGGTTCCGAGATGGCGGTTCCACCTGCGTAGTAGGTGACCGTGATCTTCCCCGGCTTGAAGTGGGTTCCCATCAGAGTGATGTTTTGGCCCGCCACCACCGAGCCAGGGGACGTGAGCGTCGCTGAGGTCGAATAGCACGTAGGGCTCGGCGTTGGCTTAGGGCTGGGACTCGGGGTTGGCTTCGGGCTCGGGCTTGGCGAGTGCGCCGGCGCAGGGCTTGATTGGGGGGTGGATCCCGGCGTGGAGTGGGGGGTCGACCCTGGCGTTGAATGCGGAGTCCCTGACGGCGACGTTCCGGCGGTAGGGCTGGAACCTGGTGCAGGTGAATCCGAGGGCGCAACCGCCACCGAGTCCACGACCTGGAGCGCGGCGCTGGCGCGGCACGCACCACTCCAGCAGATGTAGATCCTGTGCGCCCCGAGCTCGACGTCGTACGGAATGGCCACATCCCGCGTGACTCGCCCGATCGCATCGGCCCGAAACGCATAGCTCTGGATGACGCTGTGCAGCTCGATCTGTCCACTCTGTCCGGACGGGATGTGATTGGCCGACACGACGATCGAATCGCCCGGCGCAACGATCGAACGCGAAAGGTGCAGCGACGGAGGCAGCAGCACGACGTACCCACACACGCCTAGGAGCAGCAAGAGGATGGCCGCGGCCGCTCCGGCGAAGGCATAGTTTCGTTTGCGCGAGCCCATCCTTTCACGCACGGGTACCTTGACGCCCCTCCAGGTGATGACCGGATGGGGGACTTCAGGATCGGGACCTCGCAGCGCTCCGATGGCCGCCTCGCCGGCAAACACCGTCGTCCCTTGAACCTCGGCGGTGACCGCACGGGGAGTGCGCTTCCTCGGCGCCACCGGCGGTGCGATCGCAACCGTCTTGTCCACCGCGGTGGGCGCGGCGAAAGCGATGGTCTTTTCCGCGGCTGAAGCGGTCTCGGGCTTCATCGCGGTCTCGAGAGCGGTGACGAAGTCCAAGCATCGGTTCCACCGCGCCGTCGGGTCTTTGGCCATGCCGCGCAGGATCACCGAGTCGATGCGTGGGCCCAAGGCGTGATTGACCGAGCTCGGTGCGGACGGTTCCCGGTGTACCTGTGCATACAGCACCTCGAGTACACCGCCCTCGTCAAACGGCAATGATCCGGTGAGCATCTCGTAGGCCATCACCGCCAGCGAATAGCGGTCCGCTGCGGGCCCGACCTGGCTCCCGCTCACCTGCTCCGGCGCCATGTAGGCAGGAGTCCCCGTCGTGACCCCGGTCAGGGATTTGATCGAAGAGGACTCCATGAGCTTGGCCAGGCCGAAGTCGGCCAGGATCGGGTTGTCGTCCGGGCCCATCAGAACGTTGGCCGGCTTCACGTCTCGGTGCACGATGCCGTGCTTGTGGGCGTAGTCCAGGGCCGCAGCGATCCCACGCAAGTACGCGAGCGCTGAGGCCTGATCCAGCGCTCCGCTCTTCACGCGGGGGGCAAGGCTGCCGCCTTCCACATACTCGACGATCATGTAAGGCGTCCCTTCGAACTCACCGAAGTCGAAGACGTTGAGCACGTTGGGGTGGCGCAGCTGAGCGATGGCCTGGGCTTCACGCCGGAAGCGCGCGGCCGAGTCCAGGTCCAGGCCAATCCCGTGCAGCACCTTGACCGCGCCCGTGCGCTCGAGCTGGGGATGGTAGGCGCGGTACACGACGCCCATGGCGCCTTCGCCTATGGCGTCCTGGACGACGTACTGTCCCAGCTTGGTACCCGGCCCGATCGGCACGGCACCTGATTATGCGGTGGGGATTTCGAGTTCCAGCCCCGATACGGGAGCCTTTACAGCGTTAAGTGGACGACGGTGTCCGGGCGCGCTCAAGCCACCCTCCCGAGCGCCCGCGCCGCTTGGCGACAACCCCGGCGAGGATCGATAGCGCGATCTCGGCAGGTGTCAGCGCGCCCAGATCGAGGCCCACCGGCGTCTGGATCTGGTTGATCACGTCTTCGCCGACGCCTTTGGCGCGGAGCGCCTCGAGGTGATGGCCGGTGTGCCTGCGGCTGCCGACGAGGCCGATGAACCGCGGTCGGTGCGCCACCACGGCGAGGAGAGCAGGGACGATGTCGACTGCGTCGTGATCCGTGTGCACCGCGTACACCTCGGTGCCGATAAGCGCCTCGAGGTCAGGGAAAGAGGTCACCGCCGCCGGCCAGTCCTGATCCCTTAGCCGGTCCGGTCGGGTCTCCACGAGCACCGCCCGAAATCCAAGGTCGGGAGCCCACTCCAGAAGCGATCGGGCGACCGGGGTGGCCCCGAAGACAACCAGCGTTGGGATCGGAGCATGCGGCTCGAGATAAGCCTCGATGGACCCTAGATCGTGCCTGTAGGTCCGGATCTGCGGAGCGCGCGAGTCGGCGACCAGAGGCGCATCCGTGAGGGCGGCAGAGTCGAACTCGCTGCAGCCAAGGGTCCCGGCCAGCGACGCGGTGCGCGACATCAGCAACTTGGCGCCGGGGCGCGATGGCGGCCGCCCGTCGACGCGGATGACGGTCGCCAGCACGACCTCCTCGCCGCGGGCGAGCCGCTCCGCGAGCGCTTCTTCGACGCTAGGCACGGGCGGCGGTCGGTGCCAGCACGGATGAGAGGATCGCGCGCGCGAGGGCCAGGTCATCGCCGGTCGTGCCATAACCGATCGTGAGCCGAAGGCTTCCCAGCGCCTCTTCCATGCCGAGTCCCATCGCCAGCAGCACATGCGACGGGTCGAGCGACCCGCTCGCGCAAGCCGAACCGCTTGACGCGGCCACGCCGGCGACATCGAGCGCCAGGAGCATGTCCTCGCCACGCCTCGCGGGAAACGTCGCCGAGGCGAAGTTGGGAAGTCGGAGCGAAGCGCCTGTGAGCCGTCCGCCGCACTCCTCGAGCAGTGCGCGCAGTACTTCAGAGTGCTGCGCAGCCACGACAGCCCGCCCGGCGCGGTCGCGGCCGCTGATCGCAAGGGCGGTGGACACCGCGATCGCACCCGCCACGTCCTCGCGCCCCGCGCGGCGGCCCCATTCCTGCGGGCCTCCGTACAGAAGGGGCTCGATGCGCACGCCGTCCCGGACGAACAGCACGCCTCCGCCCCCGGCGCCGAGCTTCTGCCCGCTGATCGAGATGAGGTCCGGTCCATGCGGGACCTGGATCCAACGCGGGCCGGCGCAGGCGTCGAGATGCACCAGGGCTCCGACCTCGTGGGCTCGACGTACGATTTCGTCGACGGGCTGGACCGTTCCGACCTCGTTGTTCGCGAGCCCGATCGAAACCAGAGCTGTGTCAGTGGTGATTGCGTCCGGATCCGCTCGAGCGGCTCCGTCGACCTCGGCGATGGTCACCCTGTGGCCTTCAGCCTGAAGACGGCGGGCGGGTCCGAGGACTGATTGATGCTCGGCGGCCCACGTGAGGATGCGCGCCTTCTTCGGAAGGCGTCGCGCGGAACCGAAGAGCGCCAGGTTGACGGACTCGGTGCCTGACGAAGTGAACGTGATCTCGCTCCGGTCGGCGCCGAGCTCGGCTGCGGCTGCGTCTCGAGCGCGATCGAGGGCCGCACGCGCGGCGCGTCCTTCCACGTGAAGGCTGGAGGGATTGGCAGTGGTCAGGTCACGGAGCGCTGCTGCAACCTCCGGTAGGAGAGGCGCGGCGCCGGCGTCGTCAAGGTAAATCCTTCGCTGGACTCGCCGTCTCTCGTCGGACCCTTCCCCTCCGGCCAAACCTGCGTCCAGGCTAGTCATCAGCTTCGATTCTGCACAGCCTGCCCAAGCCGCGCGAATGCTCGCGCCCGCGCTTACCGGCTGCGATGCGGCTGCTGGAGCAGGTCTGTGAGCGTCCCCTGGAAGGTCTTCAAGTAGAGGTGCACGTCGAGGATCTCATCCACGCTGATGGGCTCCGGCTCGGGCTCGACTGGGCCTGACAGCGCAGCCTCCACGGACCCGACCTCCTCGACCGCGCCACCGGCGACTGCGAGCACGACGATGAAGGTCACCTGGCATTGCGCGCACGTGACCTGGAGGTGGAACCGTTCATCCTCATGGCTGAGGACCTGGATGTCGCAGCCCTTCAGGCTGCGTCCGCACACCGGGCAGTTGTAGAACCGAGCCCGATCGCGGATGAACTCGATGATGCTCATCGCGCGGCCAATATTACGCTGCGGGGCCAATCGTCAAATGCACATCAGCGATGCCCTTCGATGCACGTGCAGCCGCTGGGTCCGACCACCGCTGAGTGGACCGTCCCCGGCTGCAGCACCATCCGGTCGCCCGCCTTCAGCTCGAGCTCGCGATGCTCCTGTTCGAGCACGAACGTGATCGAACCTTCGACGCAGTACAGCACCTTCTCATAAGGGTGCGAATGTGGCGCGTAGCGATCGCGAGGGCCATTCGACCACGAATAGCATCCGCTCGCCTCGCCCTGCAGCTTTTCCATCAGCGCGTCAAACCCATTGCTGGGGGCTGCCATCGAGCCGATTCTAAGATTGCATTCGATGACACCTCGATTTGTCGCCGACTGCAACGTCGGCCGGCTCGCCCGCTGGCTGCGCGCCCTCGGATACGACGCCTCGTATCACGCACACATCGGCGATGGCGAGCTTGTCCGTGAGGCGGCCGCAGAATCTCGAGTCCTCCTGACGCGCGATCGCGACCTGATGAAGCGCCGTGTCATCCAGTCCGGCGTGGTGCGCGCGGTCCTCATCCGAGATGACGAAGTGACCGCACAGCTGCGCCAGGTGTTCGCCGAGCTGGGGCTGGACCTTGAACGTTCGCTCACCCGCTGCATCGAGTGCAACTCAGAGCTCCAGCCCAGGCTCCCCGCCGGGGTCGCGGAGCGTGTGCCGCCATACGTCCGCAGCACGCAGTCCACATACTCGGAGTGTCCAACGTGTGGCCGCGTTTACTGGGCGGGCACTCACTGGCGGCGCATGCGCGAGGTCCTGGCCGGACTGTGAAGGACGTGCTTCGGCGACTTATCGCGGGCGAGCTCACCGAGGACGAGGCGCTCGCCGAGCTGCGTCTCCTCCAGCTGGAGGAGCTTGGCGGTCGGGCGAGGCTGGATCTCGGTCGCCTCGTGCGGCGCGGTGTGCCGGAGGTCGTGCTTGCCCCCGGCAAATCTCCCGAGGACGCCGCCCGCCTGGTGATCGCAATTGCGATTCGCCAGGGCCAGGGGCTGATCAGCCGAATGTCTGGTGAGCATCGGGCCGTGCTCGATCAGCAAGCCGTGCGCAACGGTTTGGACGTCGTGGCTTACACGAGCTCGGCAAGAGTGCTCAAGCGGGGATTCAAGCCCGAGGCGGTCGAGGCCCGGGTCGGAATCCTTACTGCGGGCACCTCCGACATACCCGTCGCGGATGAGGCCCGCATGGTCATCGAAGCCGCCGGCTTGGACGCGAGGCTCGAGGCCGACCTTGGCGTGGCGGGCCTTCACCGCTTCGTCGGACCCCTCACGTCCATCCTCGAGTGGGAGGCCGACGTGCTTGTGGTCGCCGCCGGCATGGACGGAGTGTTACCTGGCCTCGTCGCGGGTCTCGTCGCGCTGCCGGTGATCGGGCTCCCGGTCTCGACCGGTTATGGGCGCGGTGGGGCGGGCGAGGCGGCGTTGAACACGATGCTCCAGTCCTGCTCCACCGGCCTCACCGTCGTCAACATCGACAACGGTGTCGGGGCCGGCGCCGCGGCGGTGCTTGCGGCCGGTCGCGCCGCGTCCGCCCGCTCTCTCAGGGGCGCCGGCGCGGGTTCCGAATCAGGATCACGGCAGCCACGACCGCACCCGCGATAAGCACCACCAGGAACACGGGCGCCAGCCCCCTCCAAACGTCTGCACCGCCGGGGATTGCGAACGTGAGGCTGAGCACAAGGATCGCGACGATGATTCCGGCCAGCAACCAGGGAAATCCCCGCCGCGGGCGACCATAGAAGAACATCCACAACCGTCCTGGACGCCTGCGCTGGCTCACAGCAAACCGCGCAGCTCGCGGAGCGAGACGATGGTCGCGGTGCCATGCGGTGGAGGCTCCGCGGCGTGGGCGGTGCAGATCACGGCGCGCATTCCCAGCGAGCGCGGTCCTTCGTAGTCCTCCCGAACCCGATCGCCCACGAACAGGGCTGAGTCCGCGCTGGCACCGACGGCTTCGAGCGCCGCCCGGTATGCCTCAGGCGCGGGCTTGCGGCGTCCGATCTGACTCGAGAAGATCACAGCGTCCACCATGCCGGCGAGGCCGTTGGTGCGGACCTGGCGCAGCATCATCTCGGCTGGGAACGGCGCATTCGAGCAGATCGCCCGCTTGATGCCACGCGTGGCCAGCCAAGCCAAGATCTCAACCGCCTCAGGTTCAGGCCGCGCGGCCTGGTCCCAGACGAGCTGCTCCGCGTCGAGGATCTCGTAGATGAGATCGGCGGGCAAATCAAGGCCAAAGCTTCGCCACGCGTCCGCGTAGATCGCAAGATAGCCGACCTCATCCTCGTCGGGATTCTCGATCAACGCTTCGAGCGGCAGCAGCACCTTCTCGAGGATCTCGCTCGCCCTCGGCGCCGGCCGCCCGGTCGCCCCCTCAATCGCGGGTCGATAGCGTTCGACCACCCCCGCCAGCTCGGTGGCGGGGTAATCGAAGGTGACCAGCGTGCGGCCGTAGTCGAACAGCACAGCACGCACGCCAACCTCGACCGGCATCCGCATATCCTGAGCGCGTGCCGAAACGAACGTCGGCGAGGCTGACTCACCTCGATGAGCGAGGCGCTGCACGCATGGTGGACGTCTCCGCCAAAGCGCAGACGGCCCGCGAGGCGACGGCTGAATGCATCGTGCGCATGTCTCGCGAGACGCTCGACGCCGTGCGTGCCGGCACGCCCAAGGGCGACGCGATCGCGGTGGCCCGCGTCGCCGGGATCATGGCGGCGAAGAGGACACCTGATCTGATCCCGCTGTGCCACCCGCTTCCCCTCACGAGCGTGACTGTCGATTTCGAGTTCGCGGAATCCTCGATTCGAGTGCTTGCCCAGGCGCGCGTCACCGGTCAGACGGGGGTGGAGATGGAGGCCTTGACGGCCGCGGCGGTGGCCGGGCTCACATTGATTGACATGACGAAGGGCCTCGAGAAGGGTGTGTATCTGGAGAATGTGCGCCTGCTCGAGAAGTCGGGAGGCCGGTCGGGCACCTGGAAGCGGTGACGACGTGAGTCGGGCGCACGTCATCACCGTCAGTGATGGAGCTTTTCACGGCTCCCGAGCTGACGCCAGCGGGTCAGCCCTGATCCGCATCCTGCAGGCGAATCATTTCGATGTCAGCGGGCCCGTCGTTGTGCCGGACGAGCGCCAGCTCATCACCGCCGCCATCGTCGCGGCCGTGGATGCAGGCAGCGACCTCATCGTGACGACCGGCGGTACAGGGCTGGGACCTCGTGACGTCACGCCCCAAGCGACCGAGGCGGCGCTCGATTACGAAGTGCGCGGGATCGGTGAGACCATGCGGCGCGCCGGCATGGAGTCGACGCCGATGGCGGCCCTGTCCCGAGGCATCGCCGGGGTACGCGGCCGCACGCTCATCATCAATGTGCCCGGGAGTCCCAAGGGCGCCATGGAGTCGCTGGAGGCGGTGATGCCAGTGCTGAGCCATGCGCTTGCGCTGCTGCACGGCGACACCGAGCATCGTTGAACCTCAACGCCGACCTGGGCGAGGGGTCGGGCGCCGACGAGGCAATCCTCGCATGCGTCGACAGCGCCAACATCGCATGCGGCGCGCACGCGGGCTCGATGTCCATATCCATTGCCACGGCGTGGCGCTGCCGCGAGCTCGGCGTGGAGGTTGGCGCCCATCCCGGGTTCGAGGACCGCGGCGGGTTCGGACGTGTCGATGCCGGACTGTCTGCCCGAGAGATCGAGGCGCTGATCAGCTTCCAGGTCGCCGGTCTGGCCGCCGTTGCGCCGATCGCATACATGAAGCCCCACGGCGCTCTCTACCATCGGTGCCAGCGCGACAGTGAGGTTGCTGATGTCCTGGCTCGGATCGCGGCCACCCATGGGGTCGGAGTCATGTGTCAGCCGGGCTTTGAGCTGGCATCGGCGGCCTTGCGCATGGGGATCCCCGTCTACCGCGAGGGTTTCGCCGACCGAACGCTGATGCCGGACGGCAGCCTGGCGCCGCGGGGCCAGGCCGGTGCGCTGCTGTCTCCGCACGCGGCCGCCGACCAGGCCCTTGCGCTGGCAGCGTCAGGCCGGTACGACACCATCTGCATTCACGGCGATACGCCGGTCGCCGCCGCCGTGGCCGCAGCGGTGCGCGCAGCTCTCAAGGGAGCGGGTATCGAAACTGGTCCGCTTCGCAGACCCTCTGCCTAAGTGGAGATGCTTCTTCTCAAGCTTCTGGTCACCCCAGGCGCTGGGGCGACTTGCCTGATCGCGTTTAGATTCACGGGGTGAGCTTCCACATCGTCGAGCTGAGCGAGGTGGCCGATCTGGTGCAGGTCGTCGAGCTGTTCTCTCAGGTCTGGGGCGCACCTGATGAGCCGCTGATCAACTCGAATACTCTCCGCGCGCTCGCTCATTCGGGCAACTACGTAGCCGGCGCGAAATCGAAGGAGCGGCTAATTGGTGCCGTGATGGGGTGGCTGGGAGGACGCCCACCGGGGGAGCTGCACCTGCACTCGCACATCCTGGCCGTCGTCCCCGAGACGGAGGCGCGCGGCCTGGGCTTTGCCTTGAAGCAGCATCAGCGTGGCTGGTGCATGGCCCGAGGCATCCCCACCGTCGAGTGGACGTTCGACCCGCTGGTGCGGCGAAACGCGTACTTCAACCTCACCAAGCTTGGTGCTGAAGCGTCGAGCTACCTCGTCAACTTCTACGGCCCGATGGAGGACGGCATCAACGCCGGCGACGACTCGGACCGAATCCTGGTTACCTGGAACCTGCAGTCCGCCCAGGCGGAGGCGGCAGCGCAAGGCAAGGCTGAGGAGCCTG
>Ga0209805_1002174_pt1 | contig 11464 bp, 10 predicted proteins | sample GraSoiAngelo_148_FD_185905 | JGI IMG/M metagenome (GOLD analysis project Ga0209805, IMG submission 185905) | Grasslands soil microbial communities from the Angelo Coastal Reserve, California, USA - 14_1009_09_20cm (SPAdes) (version 2) | ecosystem: Environmental > Terrestrial > Soil > Grasslands ... | reverse complement strand
CCGCGCGGATTGAAAGGCAATGAGATTCCTCTTGGCGCCCGAATGTTTGCCGTGGCCGACACTCTGGATGCCATTATGTCTGATCGCCCGTATCGCCCCGCGCAGCCCCTGTCTGCCGCTCGTAAAGAGATCGAAAAATGGTCTGGTCGCCAGTTTGATCCTGAAGTGGTTGCAACTTTCATGGGTATGCCGGATAACATCTGGGAAGATCTGCGCAAGGAAATCGATTCGCAAATCTACCGTTTTGCCTACTCCGCCGGCGGCAAGAGTTCCTCGTAATAAATCTACTTCCCCTGTTTTTTCCGGCTGCATGCAACTTTCGCGGGCAGCGTTTCGTCTGCCGCCCGGCATCCAACTTCCCTAGCAACTCAGCTTTCTCAATTGAGGTTTAGGTATGACCACGATCCGGTCTCGCTGGGCTTTGTGTGCCTTGATGGTATTAACAGGACTACCGCTTTTAGCGCAGGAATCGCAAACCCTGCCTTCCCTGAGTTCTCGCGACTCAGTAACCGCTCCCGTGCAGAATTCAAACGTCATTCCCGAAGGAACAACTTTCCTGGCGCGGCTCGATGACAAACTTGACACCCGAAAGCTGCAACAGGGTAAACACTTCAACCTCAAACTGGCTGAAGATCTGGTCGCCCCCAATGGAGCGATCATTCCGCGCGGTAAAAAGATCAAGGGCCATGTCAGCGCTATCGAGCAAGGTTTGCACGCCCGGATGCTGCTGAGTTTCGACGAGATTGACACCAATCACGGCAAGATGCCCCTGATCGCCACCGTTACCGGGGTTCCGGGCGAACACGCCATAAAGCAAATCAACGAAGAGGGCGAAATCCAGCGCAAGGGCATGAGTAAGCGACATGTGATCGAAGCGGTCGCTGTCGGCGCTGGACTGGGCGCGGCTACCGGTGCTGCCGCGGGTGGGGGACGCGGCGCCGGAATTGGTGCAGGCGCTGGCGCCGGACTAGGCGCGCTCACCGGATTCCTGACTGACCACGATCTACGGCTGGACAAGGGCACAACCCTCGAATTAAGACTGGATCATCCTCTCCAAGTACCAATGCACTGAGTTTCTTAAGCGCCGCACACCATCGTCGCAATGTGCGGATCCTCGACGGGGGAAAGGCACGGACAATGTCCGTGCCTCTTTCTTTGCGCCACATCTCGCCCGCTAACTCAGCCGCAAGATTTAGATCTCATCACGTTCTTTACGCAGGGGCACTTCTCTCGTATAAAGTTTGTCCGGAGGAAAACGGATGCCAACTCCTAAGATTCTCACTGCATTCTTCGCTGCGCTGTTCTTGTCAGTTATGGCCGTGGGGCAAGACCGTCCCACCATTACCGCCCAACCTAACACCGTCTTTGCTGGTGCGGATGGAAAATATGAGGCGCCAGCGGATACCGCGCTGATACAGTTCAATATCTCTGCCCAAGCGGATACCGCAAAAGCTGCTTACGAGCAGGCATCCAAAGAGGCAGAACGGACACGGCAAATTCTCCGCGCCAACCGAATCGAGCCGAAGACGGCCGAAATTGGCTACTACTCCATACAGCCGGTCTACGATTGGAAGAATCCCAAGCGCAAACTAGTCGGATACAATGTGACCACCAGCGTCTCCGTCAAGCTGAAGGACTTTTCCAAGGTCGGACCTATCACCCAGCAACTGGCGGACGCCGACGTGAGCCAAAGCCAATCGGTAAATTACACTCTTGAAAATATTGACGAAGCCAAAAACAAGGCGGTTGAAGACGCCTACCGCCATGCCCGAGCGGCGCTCGAAACCGTGGCGCGTGCCAGTGGCCGCGCGCTGGGCGAGTTGTCCTATGCTTCGGTGGACACTTTTGAAAACCTATGAAAGCCCGTGGTATGGCAATGGAGATGAGGACCAAGGTAGCTCCTACCGAGGAATTCACCCCGCAAAACGTACTAATCACCGCCCACGTGAACGCCATGTTCACCTTGAAGTAAGAAAAAGACCCGATGAGATGGACGAAATGAAAGTGTGGCGCGGGCGCCTCGCCCGCGGCTCTTGAGGTTATCCACCCCTGCCGGCAAGCACAACGGGGCCCACTACTTCGCCGCTTGAATCCGGCTCGCATCCAGCGTCACCGGACGCTGAATGGTCATCTCCACCGACGTACCGTTCTCCAGACGCACGTCGTTTCCGCGTGTCAGCAGCGCAAAAGCGGTCCCAACCGCGCCTCCCGCGCCAGCGCCGATCAGCGCGCCCTTTCCACCACCGCTTAATCCACCGATTACGGCGCCCGTGGCGGCTGTGCTGCCGACGGTGCCCACTTTTTGCCCGGTCTGGCTGTCCTGGCGAACCGTGCCCTCCGAACCTTTCATCGACGTCTTGTCCGCGCCCGGCATGTTCTCCACCGCTCCGGGCAGCATAACGGTGTACCCATTGGGATAAATCAAAGTCGTGAAATGCATGAGCAATTCAGCCCGCCCTTTAACCCGCCCTGGACGCTGTATGTGGCTGATTTTGCCCTGCACATACGTACCCGCAGGAATAATGATTCGGTTGTCGCTGACCACAGGAAACGTTGTCTCCGCATAAACCGCGTCGCCCTCATGAGCATTCTTTGTGGAAATGGCCTGCTTTAACGCCAGCGGAACCTTGGTGCCCGCCGGAATGGTGACGCTCGAATCGCCCGTGTGCCCCGCAACCGTGCTCGCCGGTTGCGTGCTTTGATTCTGCGAAGGGCTGGCTTGCCCTGCCGCCATCATCGCAATCAGCAGGAACACAAAAGCCTGATGCATGAATACCTCCAAAGCTGAGCGCCAGCGCAGCAGCACCTAAGTATAGGCGCAACTCACAAATGGATGTCATGTGGGATGCGGCCATGCGCCGCAAAGGTTACTTACTCCAACTTCGATTGCTGCCGAGATCGTTTTGCGCGACGCATCATTATTCGCCGCTCGGCCGCAGACGGTTTTCCAGCACGTTGCCCATGTATTGCGATTGCAGACGTTGCGCGCAGAGTTCACCGCACACATGCAAGGTTCCTTCCCGGTTCGCAATCTCTTCATCCCACGGGCAAAGGTAAAGCACTGGCTTGTTGAATTCCGCGAATGACGTCCATATCAGCCACCAGTGGTCGGTACTACCTTTAACGATTCCGCAATTCGGCCCCGCACAGCGATAGAAAGGATTAGCAATACGCGTCTTGGACCCAACCACGCTCATAAAATGAGACTCTCCCATTTCGCTCTGGAATCAATAACGAACCTCAGAGAACTTAATGCTGAATGCCGAGCCAAGAAGGTTTTCATTTCTTTTTTGCCGGTAGATACTTCTTCTCGATAGATGCGATCACGACGTAGTTCGGATCCACCATTTCGTTCAGATGAATCTTTGCCACCTTGGACAGCAACTCGTAAGTGTCCACGTCGGAGAGTCCATAGTCATTGTGAATCCAGCCCACCAACTCGGTGAATGCAATGCGCAACGCGTCGTCCAGCGGACGGTACGCGCCAACCGTCATGAGCGTATTTTCATTTTCGAAACGAGGCCAGCTAATTTTCTGTCCTTTTATCAGGCTGATCTGGAGTCGCGTGCGTAGCGGCACTTCAATCGCCGTTCCCGCCACCTCGCCGTCACCCATCGCCGCGTGCCCATCGCCCATGTAGAGCAGTGCTCCCGCTACATTCACCGGAAGATAAAGCGTATTGCCTACGCTGGCCTCGGGAGAGTCCATATTCCCACCAAATTCTGCCGGCACAATTGAACTGCGCGCTTCTCCTCCCGCCGGCGCCACCCCGATGCAACCGAAAAAAGGATGCAGCGGAATCTTCACCGAAAAGTTCGAATCGAGCGCCTTGAAGATTGCCGTATTACTCGCATGATCGATGGGATAGAACCAGATCTTTTCCGGTAACGGAGTGTGCAGCATAGGCGTGTAGCTGGTCTCATTCAGTGCTCCAAAGCCAGGGACAAGCGCGCCCACCCCCTGATCGCCATCCACCTGCAAATCCAGAAACTTCACCGCTACCGTATCGCCCGGCTGGGCCCCATCGACGTAAAACGGGCCGGTCAGCGGATTATCGCCCTTTACCAAGCTCAAGCTGTCGCCCGGTTTTTGAATGGCATTGCCGAACGCATCCACGCTGTTGGTCTCAAGAATGTCCCCTGATTTCACGTGTGCCACCGGCTCCGCTACACCGTAGACGTATTTCACATCCTTCATGGTGGCGTGGTACTTCACCACGTTGCCGCTTTGCCCGAAGCCCGTTGTAGTCACCGACAACATTGTTGAAACCAATGCGAAACCAAGGAAATGCTTTCCCATAAAGTCTGTCTCCGATCTTTGTAAGAAATCAGCCCGCACCCACCGCCGCCTGACGCGAAGGACAAGCGGGCCTGCTGCTGTGGGTTGTCCCGTTCAACTACTTGTAGATCAGATATTTTTGCCGAAGCTGCTGGAACTTATCCAACTGGTCCTGCCAGTCCTGCGCAATGCGCCGCGGATCACGGCCTTGCGCCAGTGCATCGTAGACACCCTGGTTTGCCAGTATCTCAATCATGCGCTCCATCTTAAAATCCTGGGGATACAACTTATGCAGTGCCGCTGCCAGCTCGATCCCTAACTCGGGAGCATCCAACGTATTCCGGTCCAGCAGGATTATGTTCACCCCGGCGCACAGTTGTCCAGCATAGTTACTTGACGTCGGTGTAAAGCTCGTGGGGATAAAGCGAACTCCTGAAAGATTCCTTTCATTCAAGTACTGTGCCAGCTCACGAGCTTTTATCCAGGGCGCTCCCAGAAGCTCGAACGGCGTGTCGGTGCCTCGTCCCACAGACACATTCGTCCCTTCGACCAACGCAACTCCCGGATACAATGTCGCCTCAGTCACACTGCGCAGGTTCGGCGAAGGACTGATCCATGTCAAGCCAGTCGAATCATACCAATCGCCGCGCAACCATCCCTCCATCGCGATAACCTCAAGCCGCGCATTGATGCCGCGCTCGCCATTGAACATCTTGGCCAGCTCGCCCATGGTCATCCCATGCCGTACCGGCACCGGAAAGTAATCAACAAAACTCTCGCGTCCCGTGTCCGCGACTGCCCCTTGCACAAAAGATCCCGTAATCGGATTGGGACGGTCCAGCACCATGATCTGAATCCCCGCCTTGGCCGCGGCTTCCATGAAATATCCCAAGGTAGTCTCGTAGGTGTAAAAGCGCACACCCGCGTCTTGAATATCCACTACCACGGCGTCCAACGTCTTCAGGACATCAACTGACGGCCGCCGCGCGGCGTCGGTGGCTCCATACACGTTGTAAACCGGAACGCCTGTAGCCGCGTCGCGCGAATCGCCAATCTCAGTCGTATCGACCGCGCCAGTTACTCCGTGCTCCGGACTGAAGATGGCGTCCAGCGAGATTCCTGGTGCATGCGCCAGCACGTCTATCGTGCGCCGCCCCTGCGAATCCACTCCGGTCTGGTTAGTCAGCAACCCGATTTTCTTCTTGGTTCCATTACTGCCCGGCGGTCCAACTATGAATTCAAAGTTGTGTTCCTCCAGCACATCAATTCCGGCCTTCACCGCCCCATTGCGGACAGGAAGGTGCCTTGCCCCAGCTTGCGCTTCGTTGTAACCAGTGATGCTTTGCCATCGCAGTTTTTCTTTTTCGCTTGCACTAAGCGGCAAGGCGGCCGCTACTGCTGTAGCTAGTTTGGTACGCAACGCCACCACGCTTCCCTTCCCGCGCGGATGCACCGCGTTGGTCAGCAGAATAATGTAAGTACGAGTGGTGGGATCGATCCACAGCGATGTTCCGGTCCATCCTGTGTGCCCGTACGATCCTACCGGCAACAACTCACCTCGGTTGCTGGAAAATGGTGAATCGATGTCCCAGCCAAATCCGCGAACCGCGGTTGCCGTAGGCGGCTGCTCGGGCGTAGTCATCTTCTCCACTGACAAGCGAGAAAGAATTTTGCTGCCACCGAGCAATGCCTCCGCAAACTTGGAGAGATCATCAGCCGTTGAAAAAACACCGGCGTGTCCGGCTACGCCGCCCATGCGGCGTGCCGTCGGGTCGTGCACAATGCCACGCAGCATGGCTCCATGCTCGTCGTATTCCGTGGGCGCAATCTTCTTGCGCCAGACCGCATCCGGCAGAAAGCGCGTATGCGCCATCTTCAGAGGGGCAAAAACTTTCTTCGCGGTGTATTGGTCCAGAGTCATCCCGGATACGTGTTCCACCAGCGCGCCTAGAGTGATGAAATTGATGTCGCTATAGAGGAAGCCAGATCCCGGCGGCTGCTGAGGCTTTTCCTCAAACGCCATGCGGTACGCGGTCTCCTTGCTCTGCCAGGGCGTTTGCAGATCGAGATCAGGCGCCAGTCCCGAATAGTGAGTGAGCAACTGCCGCACCGTAATGTCGTCTTTTCCGTTCTGCCCAAATTCGGGAACATATCTTTCAACCGCATCATTCAGGCGCACTTTGCCCTGCTCAGATAATTGCATCACTGCCGTGGTGGTCGCGACGACCTTGGTGAGCGACGCCAGATCGAAAATCGTGTCCAGCGTCATCGCCTCGCGGCGAGGTTCGAGCGCCCGGCTGCCGAACGCCTTGCGATAAATCACTTTATCGTTATGCCCTATCAACACGACCGCGCCCGGCGTCTGGCCGTCACGGATGGCGTCCTGCACAATGGAATCGATCACGGCAAGACGATTCGGCGCTGCGCTACGCTTCACCGTAGCAGCAACGCAAGGCATGCAAAAGCTGAACGTCAAGAGAGAGATGAGTAAGTAAAGCCGGAGCGAGGGCCGGCGGAAAGAGACGGTCATGGTTGTCAGTAGAATATTCTGACTTTACACAAGCGAGAGCAGATTGCTCAAGAACCTCAGTCGAGGGGGTGCCGTTTGTGCCACAGGTCGTCGCCTGCAGCGCGCCAAGCTACGGCCAACCGCCCACCTCGAACTCTGCCGCTGACACTTTTGGGGCGACTACGCATCCTTAGGGAAGACTACAAAGAATCTTCAGAAGTTCTTGAACAAGCGCTGGCGGCGGAGCCCGAAAACTGGACTGCCCATAACCTGCTCGCCGATGCATATCTGAGACTGCAAGAATTCGAAAAGTCGCGCCAGCAGGCCCAACTTGCGATTGAAACAGCCAAAGGAGCGGGGAACGCGGCAAGGATTCCTTTGGCCGAAGCTCTGGCCAGTTTGGGCCGCAAGCCAGAGGCGCTGGAGGCTCTCGCAGCCTTCCTGCAGAACGCCCCTCAAAGCTCGATTGCGCCGCAAGTGCGCGATCTAATGGCGGAGATCAAACGGCGCGAGTCCGATCCGATAGACAATTCGCAGAACTCTTCAACTCCAACGGCTCATCTTGCCCCTGCACATCTGCTCGTAGCTAAGGATTCTGATTTCTCCATAAAGAGCTGGGAGCCGCCGGGAATCGATGAGGTCAGGCCCTCGGTTGCGACCGGCGTGGTTTGCCCTTACGAAAAAGTGATCGAGGAAACCGGCAAGCGCGTGGCACAGTTCGTAGATGACGTGGCACAATTCAGTGCCATCGAAGACGTGCTACACGACGATCTCGACGACCTAGGCAAGCCGATTACGAAGAAATCGATCCAGTTTGACTATGTCGCATCCATTTCGGCGGACTATCCTGGCTTTCTTGGAGTGGATGAGTATCGTAATGACCGCAATGACGAAGCTGGCGTTGGAGAGTTTCCCGATCAGATTGCGACCCGAGGCCTACCGGCGCTGGCGCTCGTATTTCATCCCGACATGCGCCGGAATTTCCAAATCGTGTGCGAAGGTTTGGGCGAATGGAACAGACAAGCCACCTGGCTGCTCCACTTCCGGCAACGGGACGATCGTCCCAATCGCATAAAGGAGTACAAAATCGGAGACCGCACCTATCCCGCGAATCTCAAAGGTCGGGCGTGGGTCTCCACCACGACGTTCCAAATCGTACGCATCGAATCAGATCTGGTAAGTCCGATGCCTCAAATCCAACTTCTCGGCGAGCATCAGATTGTAGATTACGGCCCCCGTGCCATTTCCCACGAGGAATGTGGAACTATGGTTGCCACAGCATGCCGAGCTTTACTTTGACTTTCGGCGCCACCACTACTTTCGACGCCATAGTTTTGATCATTTCATGTTGTTTGCAGTCGATTCAATCGGCAAGGTCAAAGGACCCAAGCGTAAAGAAGCCCAGCGCAGTTCCACCTCCAGCTCCACACAGGATCCCTGAAACGTAGCTCAAACTGCGAGTCCGAAGAATCCCTTATTGAACGCGTTCAATTATTCCCTTGACGAATAGAACCGTGGCGTGGCAACCTATTGAACGTGTTCAAACTCCTTTCGCGAACCAACGTCGCCGGTTCCGAGGTCTCCCATCCTCAGCCTTTGGCTTTTCAAGCGGGCGAGAAGATCGGCAGTCGCGAAACAACGCGGGAGCTTATCCTCAACGCCGCCATACGCCTCTTCCGCGAGCGCGGCTTCGACGAGACAACTATGCGGGAAGTCGCGAGCGAGGTTGGAGTGGCGCTAGGTCTGGCTTATTACTACTTTCCCAGTAAGGAAGCCCTCGTGATGGCGTACTACGAGCGCGTACAGCGGGAGCACCGTATCGTGGCACAGCAAAATCTCCCGCACACCCGCGCTCTGCGCGATCGTCTTGCCATGTTGTTGAATACCAAGCTCGACATTCTGAAAGATGACCGAAAACTCTTAGGAGCGCTGTTCCGCTACACCGGGAGTCCGGATCATCCCCTATCATTTTTGGGAAAGAACACAGCTCCTCTCCGCGCTGATTGCATGAGCCTGTTCGCCGAAGCACTAGAACCGGAACGATTGCCGGATGACTTACGCGAGCTGCTCCCACTTCTAATATGGGCCTTGCACATGGGGGTGCTGCTGTATTTCCTTTACGACGCATCGCCGAATTTGAGGCGAACACGCAGGCTTGTTGACGGTTCGGTAGGGCTAGTGGTTGGCTTTCTCGGATTAGCAAAGTCGCCGCTGCTGCGTCCTGTCCGACGCAGCGTGATGACCCTACTACGTGACGCGAGATTGATACCACGGAGCTAGAACGGAGTGCCAGTTATGCGACAGGATTTATGGAAATGGCTATTCACGTGGGAAGGCCGCGTGGAGCGGCTGCCATATTTTCTCGCTGGAACGGTACTCGTCGCCGTAAAGTATGTGATCGACTCGTCGGTTGCCGCCCACTTCGGGGAAAGCTGGCGAATTTGGAACTACTTTCTTCCTCCGCGAGACGCGTCGCTTTTCGGACTGGGTGGTCGACCGCCCGAGCTGTACGGCATCCTGTGGGCCATCGCGATCCCATTCTTTTGGATTGGAATTGCGCTCACCCTGAGGCGGTTGCGCGATGCCGGTAAGCCCGCTGCGTGGATCTTCCTATTCTTCGTCCCGCTCGCCAACCTTGCGCTGTTCCTCTGGCTGACACTGGCTCCAAGCGCGTCTGGAGGAATAGCGAAGGATATTCCAACCGAGGATCTTCGGACAGGGGCGAGGGCTCGAGGTGCAGCGCTTGGAATCGTGCTCTCGGTGGCGCTCGGCCTGGTGCTCGTGATCCTCAGTGCCCACGTATTTATGCGATACGCCTGGGGCCTGTTCCTGGGCGTACCATTTCTGACCGGATTTGTCTCGTCGTGGTTCCTAAACGTCAAGACATCTCAGTCGCACTTTAGGACGATCGCCGTGAGCACGCTGACAACTCTTCTGATCGGGCTCTCCCTGATAGGCTTGAGGTACGAAGGGCTGATCTGCCTTCTGATGGCGCTTCCGCTCGCTCTGCCCTTCTCGATTGCAGGTGGGCTTGTTGCCCGGTACGTTTTGGGTTGCCGCAACCGTCCCTCAACACCGCCGACGTTCGCGGCCTGGCTGGTTGTACTTCCGTTGCTGATGTTCGCTGAGCACGCCGCCAAACTTGAGCCGCCTCTGGTTTCTGTCACCACGAGGGTTACGATTGATGCGCCCGTGTCCACAGTATGGAAGAACGTAATTGCCTTTCCGCCACTCACAGCTCCGCATGAATGGCTATTCCGAGCAGGCATAGCCTACCCGTTGTCGGCAAAGATAGAGGGATCTGGAGTTGGAGCTGTGCGTCACTGTCGCTTCTCGACCGGTGATTTCGTGGAGCCGATTACCGTGTGGGACGAAGAACGTTTGCTGGCCTTTGACGTCTCTGCTCGGCCGCAGGCCATGCGCGAGTTGAGCCCGTGGAACATCACACCGCCGCATCTCCAGCGTAACTACATGCGGTCGCGGCGGGGACAGTTTCGTTTGGTGGCATTGAGTGATAGCCGCACCCTTCTGGAGGGAACGACGTGGTACCAAGACTATTTTTGGCCGCAGACATATTGGCGCGCATGGTCTGACGCGATTGTCCGGCGAATTCATCTTCGCGTTCTGCGCCACGTGAAGCAACGGGCAGAGATAGACTAGGGTGCTAGGGTGATCATGGACCGCGTGGCTTTACCCTGCCCTCGAACTTTGTTATAAACCAATCATCACGCCTGAAATCATTCCTCTGCCAGAAGATCCCTCGCGTCTGAAGAAGACTTCGAACGCCGTCGCACATTTCCCTGTGCCGGATTACGAGCATCAGGACTCATTTTTTGACAGCCCGTTTCAGGTCTTGCGGGATGCCATCGTAGCTCGGGTATTTCCCGGCTGCTCTCTGGCGGTGACTAATAACGGCAAACTGGTCGCCCTTAAATCGCTTGGCCATTTCACCTACGAACCTGATTCACCCGAAGTCCTGCCGGCCAGCATCTTCGATCTCGCATCACTCACCAAGGTCGTCGCGACTAGCACCATGGCAATGCTTTTGTACGAACGCGGCTTGCTGGATCTGGATTTGCCGGTTGCAGCCATCGTTCCGCAATTCGCCGCAGACGATCTCCGGCGCCCGGAAGTGACTGTGCGCATGTTGCTAGCCCACTCTTCCGGTCTGCCCGCCTACGAAAAACTCTTTCTGCACGCTCAGTCTCGAGACGCGCTTCTGCATGCAGCCATCATCACACCGCTGGCTACTGATCCGGGCACACGCGCTGCGTACAGCGACATCGGCTTCATTGTCCTGGGTGCGGCGCTGGAAAAAATTGCCGATGAAACGCTCGACCGTTTCTGCCAGCGCGAAATCTTTGGTCCACTCGGTATGGTGCATACGTCGTTCAATCCACCGAACACCTGGCGTGCTTCCATTCCGCCAACCGTGGATGACCGCGCGTTTCGCAAACGAATCGTTCAAGGCGAAGTACAGGACGAAAATGCCAGCATACTGGGTGGAGTCGCTGGCCACGCCGGTCTGTTCGCCACCGCACATGACGTAGCCCTTTCCGCCCATGCCATGCTAAACGGCGGACGACCTGTTTTTCGTCCGGAGACACTTGCCTTGTTTACCAAGCGCGAGACTGCCCCCGAAGGCACTTCGCGAGCGCTCGGCTGGGACACGCCGTC
>Ga0209805_1002173_pt1 | contig 11466 bp, 9 predicted proteins | sample GraSoiAngelo_148_FD_185905 | JGI IMG/M metagenome (GOLD analysis project Ga0209805, IMG submission 185905) | Grasslands soil microbial communities from the Angelo Coastal Reserve, California, USA - 14_1009_09_20cm (SPAdes) (version 2) | ecosystem: Environmental > Terrestrial > Soil > Grasslands ... | reverse complement strand
CATTGAGATGCGGCAATCTATTGACTACCGAGATATGCGTTCCCGTGGCTGGGGCGGGCGCGTCTGCGTTCATGTCGGATGTGTCGGCCAGCGCGACTGGCACATTGGTGACCACGCAATTGCCCAAGGCGATGCTCTTCGCCATGCTCACTCCATAGTGCTCCCATCTTTTCCCAAAAATTCTGCCTATGTTGATGGTGGTGTTTTCGACTTTTAGCGCAAATGTCCCTGCGCTGTTTTTGTCGATAATGGTAACCGGCGCTCCCGTGTCGATCATCAGTGCAGCGCGTTTGTTGTTAATCGAAACCGGAACGAAAAGATGATTACCGAATCGCCGCTCCAGTTTCACCCCGACAAGTCCTTGTCCGGAAAGGAAGCCGGCGAGGGTGCCTGGCTGCTGTTGCGATTGTGCGGTAAAAGGCGCGAGCGCCGCCGTCCACAAAATCAAGGCGAACAACTTTTTCATGAGCTGCCTTATAACATGCCGCTGCATCTCCAACTACTTTTCGTCAGAACAATGTAGCGATCACTTAAACCTATGGGGAAACGGCCGCAGTTCCGCTAGCATCCTGATCATTCGCGCTCGCGAGTTACTCGTAATTTCCGAGTACCTGAATACGGGCGAGGTACAGGCTTCGACCGTTTCGAGGCGGGTGGTAAAGAGTCGCGGAGTAATAAAGCGGCGCGCGATTGGGATTAAGTGGAACTGTGTTTGGATCGATCGTAACTCTGGAAAATTCGTTTCCGGCTTTGTCGCTGGTCGAAACAACAATCTGACTGATTAACTCGTCCAGAGCGAAGTCAGCATCGCTGTTGTAATCGAAACGCAGTGATACCAGGACCGTTTCCCCACCAGGCAGATTTTGCACACTGCCTCGAACTGTCGCCCCACCGCCTTCGAGGCGAGCGCGAAATGGAACCTGGCGCCTGTCGCCATGGTTAACCCGTACCTGGACGTCCGCCTGCAAGGGCGATTGCTCCTGCCCCATGATCAGGTGCGACGCAAAACACAAGGGCAACAGAGCAACAACGGCAAACCTTCGCTTCATCCATGGCAGGATCATAAAATTTCGGTCAGAGGTCAACTGGCTAGCGCCGAGTTATCGGTTCTTCCGTTAACGGTTATTTGGGAAATCAAGGTTGCGAGTCTTTTGTTGCTGAGCGCTACTCGCTGTCAGCTCGTCCGTACGCCACCGGTGCGCTCTCCCTGCGCTCCACAACTACCGGCTTCTTCAATACGGCCACAAGTGTAAGCGCGCTCTATTCCAATACCACCGGCTACTACAACGTGGCCAACGGAGTGAGCGCGCTCTTTTGCAACGTCGTTGGCCACGACAACACCGCGGAAGGTTTTCAGGCGCTCCTCAAGAACAAAGGCTCAAGCAATATTGGGATCGGGAGTAACGCCGGAGCCAATCTTACCAGCGGGAGCAACAATATCGATATCGGCAATCTGAGTGTAGCGGGCGACGCCGCTAAGATCCGCATCGGCAAGCAAGGAACACAGACTGCGACCTATATCGCCGGGATTTACGGCAAAACGGTTGCCAGTGGGACCAAGGTAGCGGTAATGATTGCTTCGACCGGCAAACTGGGAACCGCCGTTTCCTCGGCCCGGTTCAAGCACGAGATCAAGCCGATGGATAAGGCGAGCGAAGCCATACTCGCCCTTAAACCGGTTACTTTCCGCTACAAAGAGGAGCTCGACCCAGATGGTATGCCGCAGTTCGGCCTCATCGCTGAGGAAGTAGAGAAGGTGAATCCTGATCTGGTCGTTCGTGACGAGGACGGAAAAGTGAACACCGTCCGCTACGAAGCAGTCAACGCAATGTTACTTAATGAGTTCCTCAAAGAACATCGCAAAGTGGAAGAGTTGAGAGCGATTATCGCAAAGCAGGATGCGACCAATGCCCAACAGCAGAAGCAAATCGAAGCTTTAACTGTCGGTCTGCAAAAGATCACTGCTCAGCTCGAATCAGGCAAACCCGCGCCGCGCGTTGCGATAAACGATCAGTGAATAATTGCGGGCGACACGCCCGCCTCTACAGCTACGCCGAGACGACAGGCGCCTGCGAGGACCGCCGCGAGCTGATTGCGGCGCGGACGAAATTGTTGCCCAGTTCCCACATTGGGCCGGGGAATTTGCGACAATCGGCCAGGACGTTGTCCAGTGCGGTCACGAAGAGCGCGATTTCTTTTTCGCCGATGATGAGCGGTGGCAGGATCTTGAGCACGTCCATGGCGTGCCCGGCTACCTGAGTAAGGATACGATGTTTACTCAACATTTGGGTCACGATCATTTGGGCGAACAGGACCTTGTCCACCTTGTGCAGTAGTTTCCACGCCATCTTAAGTTTGAACTCGCTCGGCTCGTGGAACTCGATCGCAATGATTAATCCTTTGCCACGGACTTCCTTGATGAAACTGTGCTTCGCGCGCAAGGCATCGATCCGTTCCATCAATTGCGCGCCCATTTCCGCAGCGCGCTCCACCAGATTTTCCTGATCGATCACTTCGAGCGCGGCCAGGCCGCAGGCCATGGCCAGATTGTTCCGGCCGAACGTAGTCGAGTGAACTACGCATCGATCCATTCGACTGAACGTCTTCTGATAAATGTCGCGCTGGCTGACGATCGCCCCGCACGGGACGTAACCGCCGCTCAAGGTTTTGGCCAGCGTGATGATGTCCGGTTCGAGGTTCCAGTGCTGGAACCCGAACATCTTCCCGGTTCTTCCCAGGCCACACTGAACTTCGTCGCTAACGAGAAGTGTGCCATATTTCCGGCAGAGCGCCTGCGCGCGCGGGAAGAAATCTGTGGTTGGCGATTTACAACCTTTACCCTGCACCGGTTCAATGACGAAGGCAGCGACATCACCTTTAGCCAGCTCACGCTCGAGGGATGCGGCGTCATCCAGGGCGATGCGCGTGTCCCATTGATCCATGAGCGGTCCGAAGCCTTCTGTGAAACTTTCGCAACCCATCAACGATAACGACCCGATGCTGAGTCCGTGAAACGCGCTTTCCAGCGAGACGACGCGCTTCTTTCCGGTGGCGGCGCGCGCGAATTTTAGTGCGCCTTCCATCGCTTCAGTGCCGGAGTTGCAAAAGAAAACGGCGTCGAGATGCGGCGGTGTGCGTTTGGTGATGGCTTCGGCCAGGAGCCCGCTGAGGAGCGAGCAATCCATCTGCACCATGTTAGGTAAATCGAGATCCAGAACGTCGCGGATCGCTTTCTTCACTACCGGATGGTTGCGGCCAATGTTGAAAACGGAATAGCCGCTGAGGAAATCCAGGTAGGCGTTATTATCCATGTCGTAGAGATAGGCGCCTTCAGCCCGTGCATAGGTTTTGTCGAAACCAATAACGCGCTGGGCCGCGACCAAGGTGCGATTGATGTGACGATGATGCAGCTCGTAGTTCTCACCGAGCCGCGCTGCGATGATTTCCTTCAGGTCAAATGCCACTTTGGATGTTCCTTGATTTAGGGGTGAAACGCAAACGTGCGTGCACCGGGATCAGCGATCCCGGCTACAAGACTTTTTCTTGAGACGCGACTCCCCAAAGAATTCGTTGGCAATCAGCGCGCGTCCCTCCATTAAGGACGCCAATCTCGATACGCCTCCTGCGCACCGACCTGCAGGTTCGTTTTTCCAGGTGAATGTCGTTCCAGTTGTATGGCGAGCCATTGGAACCATTCAAAAGTCTTCTGCGAACCGCTGCGTCGGCGTTCCTCCTCGACGTAGGGCTCTAATTTGCGCCAGGCGAGACGAACTGTGCCGCCAACCAGGTCGGCTGCCACGCGTAATGGAACGATTCGCGCATAAATGGAGTAGCCAAGTCCCTCCAGAATAACCCCGACTGAATGCGCGGCGCGTAACACATCGGCGTTGGCTTCGATCGCTAAAGCGCTAGAACCATCCGGGATACTGTGCACGACGATCATCGACTTCATCCATTCCGGCGATAAGAGCGCCTGGACCGCAGCGTAAGCCGCGCGCTCTTGCCGCGCGCGTCGCGATCGCTGCGCCTCGACCAGACCGAAACCGACTCCTGTGATCACAGTGAGTGCGGTCGCGACATTCGCAACGGTGGACAAATCCATTCGCGATCCTTATTAGCAAAAGATCGGCTGTCTTCGAGGAGAAAGGCGAAAGCCGAACCCCGGGATCAGCGATCCTGGCTACAAAAAAGCCGCAGGATTCTCGTGCAACCCTGCGGCTTCGAATTAATCGACTATATCGATGTTAGTCTTCGACCTGGACACGCTCAACCACGCGCTTCTCGCGGGGGCCGGTGTAATAGACGCGCACCTTCTGGCCGGGCCGGAGCGGAGCGGTTACGATTTGGCCCGCGCCATTGACGATGCGCGCGGCCGTCCCGAGAGCGAAGCTCACCGGACCTTCACGCTCACTCTTCACCACAATGGTTTTGCCGGGTGTGTAAGTGGTCACCGTGCCGGTTTCATATGTGGTGGTCGACTCGGTCGTTGTCGTCGTGGCCGGAGCGGCTGTCGTTGTTTGTTCAGTTGTAGTTGTGCTTGTTTGCGCGAACGCCACGGGGGCGATCAGCGCACAAGCGACTGTGATAATGCTTTTATTCATAATCCCTTCCCTGATTTGTTGTTGGATTTTGCCTCGACCCCAACGGCCCAGGCATAGCCGGTGCTGCGGAGATCGGCCTTTCATTATTAGACCAGACCGGGGACGCCGGTATTCGATCTAAATTAGATTTATTCACGGGACGATCGACTCAGCCGCTCTATCTGGGCGATACAAAATGAGCGCACCCAACATCTTGTAGTTGTAGCGGCGTTTGTCTTAAACGCCGACTTTAATCAGCCGCAGCGGCAGCAGCCGCGGCTACAAAATGCAATCCGCGATTGCAGCTGCAGCCATAGAGACGGCCCTGTCGGCCACAAAAGATCGGCTGCCATTGGAGATTTTGCGGGCGACACGCCTGCCCTGCACCAAAACTGTTGTAGCGGGATTTGTGTCAAACGCCGACCGCAAAGAAATGACATCTCGCACAGACGCCTACAATAAACCAAGCATTGCGCACCCCTGATTTGAGTGCGCGTGCAGTTTCGCTAATCTTCGTGCTTCGATGCCAAACGCCGCTCTCGATCCCGAGGTCACGCCGGAAATTGTGGCCAGGCATGGCCTGACGCCGAAGGAATTTATGCGCATCAAAAAAATTCTCGGACGCGAACCCAATTTCACCGAGCTGGGAATTTTTTCAGTGATGTGGAGTGAACATTGTTCGTACAAAAACTCGCGCCGTGAATTAAAGAAATTCCCCACGACCGGCCCAAACATTCTGGTTAAGGCAGGCGAAGAAAATGCCGGCGTGGTTGATATCGGCGATGGTTGGGCGGTCGCGTTTAAGATCGAATCACACAATCATCCGAGCGCGATCGAGCCGTTCCAAGGAGCGGCCACCGGAGTTGGTGGAATCATTCGCGATATTTTCACGATGGGCGCGCGCCCGGAATTTTGCCTGAACTCGCTGCGCTTCGGACCGATCACAGAAAACTGTAGCGGCCGCGAGGCAGGTAACGCGCCTGCCACCACAGAAGATCGACGATCCAGAATCGCCGCCAACCGGCGGCTCTTTACCGGTGTTGTCTCGGGCATTGCGCACTATGGCAATTGCATCGGCGTCCCGACGATCGGCGGCGAAATTTATTTCGACGAAAGCTTTGAAGGGAATCCGCTGGTGAACGTTTTTTGCCTCGGCGTTTTGCGACACGAACAGTTGGCTCGTGGCGCTGCTCGCGGAGTCGGTAACCCTGTGTTTTACGTCGGCGCGGAGACAGGGCGCGATGGTTTGGCGGGCGCGTCGTTTGCCTCGCGTGAATTGACGGAAGAGTCGCGCGAAGACCGGCCGGCGGTGCAGGTGGGCGATCCGTTCAAGGAAAAACTTTTGCTGGAAGCATGTTTGGAATTGCTCGCGACCGATGCCGTCGCCGGAATTCAGGACATGGGCGCGGCGGGATTGACCTGCTCGACCTGCGAAACGGCGAGCCGCGGTGGCAGCGGTGTGGAAATCGATCTCGCGAAAGTTCCGAAGCGCGAGCCGGGAATGACGCCGTACGAAATTCTGCTGAGCGAATCGCAAGAACGAATGCTGATCATCGGGAAACGCGGCAAGGAAAATATTGTGCGCGAAATTTTCGCGAAATGGGACGTGCCCTGCGCCGAAATCGGGCGTGTGACCGACGACGGCATGATGCGTGTGCGCAACAACGGCAGTGTGTCGGCGGAAATTCCGGCGAAGCCGTTGGCGGAAGAGGCGCCGCTGTATTCCCGAGATGCGAAACCGCCTTCTGCCGCGGCCGGGATCAACGATCCCAGCTACAGCGATTTGCCGAGGATCGATACTCACGAGGCGCTTCGCCGGTTACTTTGTGACCCCACAATTGCGTCGAAGAATTGGGTTTATCGCCAATACGATCATACTGTTCGAACCGGCACGGTGGTAAAGCCGGGATCGGATGCCGCCGTCTTCTATATTAGAGAGGCGAACAAGATCCTGGCGGCGACAACCGATTGTAACTCGTTGTATTGCGCGCTTGATCCGCGCGAGGGCGGACGCATTGCAGTGGCGGAAGCAGCCCGAAATCTTACCTGCTCTGGCGCGCGACCGCTGGCGGTGACGGACAATTTGAACTTCGGTAATCCCTACAAGCCGGAAAATTTCTGGCAGTTGCGCGAGGCAGTGGAGGGAATCGCTGAGGCCTGTCGCGCGTTCGGGACGCCGGTGATTGGAGGCAACGTCTCTCTATATAATGAGAGTCCGGCCGGAGTGGTCGATCCGACGCCGACGGTGGCGATGGTTGGATTGATCGATGACGAGAAACAAATCACCACGCAATGGTTCAAGAATAAAGGCGACGCGATTATTTTGGTTGGACTTGGAGCCGGCGTCGCCGACCCCGATTCTTCCAGTGCGGCCGCGGCCAACGACCCCGGCTACAATCTTGGCGGGTCGCGCTTTCTTAAGGTTTGTTACGGAAAGAAGATCGGGCCGGTGCCGAAGCTCGATCTCAAGCTAGAGACCGCGGTGCAAAACGGAGTGCGCGATTTGATTCGGCTAGGTCTCGTTAGGAGCGTGCACGATTGCAGCGAAGGCGGACTCGCGGTTGCGATGGTGGAATGCTGTTTCAATCTTGATAGGTTGCTTGGCGCGGAGGTTGATTTGGAAAACTGTGGTGGCAGCCACGCCGGCGACGCGCCTGCTTCTACAAACGTGGCCACAGTGCTCTTCAATGAAACGCAATCGCGCATCATCATTTCCTGCGATCCAAAAAATACGGAGCCGGTTTTGTCAGAATTAAGATCGAAAAATATTCCGCACGCGCAGATCGGCGGCGTGATTGCAGATGACCTTCGCATTACCGCGAACGGCGAAAATCTCAGCTGGCCGGTCGCGGAGTTGCACGATCTTTGGTGGAATGCGATCCAGCGGGCGGTGGAAAGCGATTCTGAGCCGATCCCGAGCTTATAAGAATGCCGTCATCCTGAGCATCAGTCGAGGGATCCCGATGCCTACCTTTAAGATTACTCAACGGGATCCGCCGGTCCGAGCCGGACGGGCGTTTTCGCTCGGGATGACGAGGACGTTACAAACATTGAACAGAACCACGAAATCGACGATGTTTCTTCACAATGCCCCCTGAAATCCCCGGAGAACCGTCGGATCACGAAGCGTTCCCGCAACACGAGTGCGGACTCTTCGGCGTGTTCGGTCATCCGAATGCGGCGGTGCTGACCTATTATGGCCTGTTCGCTCTGCAGCATCGCGGGCAGGAAAGTGCCGGGATTGTGACCAGCAACGGCGCCGGCCAGACCTTCCTCCAACACAAGGGCATGGGACTGGTCTCGCAAGTTTTCGGGCAGGAAGAGCTGGAAAAACTCAAAGGGACGCGTGCGGTCGGTCATACCCGCTATTCCACCACCGGGACGAGCACGCTAAAAAACGCGCAACCTTTCGTGGTCGATTGCGTGCGCGGGCAAATGGCGATTGCGCACAATGGAAATTTAATCAATGCCGATCTGCTGCGCGACGAACTCGAAAGCAAAGGTTCCATTTTTCAAACCACCGCCGATAGCGAAATTATTCTGCATTTGCTGGCGCGTCCCGCCGATAACGGCAGCAGCGTTCTGAGTGCCTTACGCCGGATCGAAGGCGCGTTCTCGCTTCTGATCATGAGCGAACAGGAGTTGATCGCGGTGCGCGATCCTTTTGGCTGGCGCCCGCTCGTTCTCGGAAAACTCGATGGCGCTTACATTCTCGCTTCAGAAACGTGCGCGCTCGATCTCATCCACGCTGAATTTGTTCGCGAGATCGAGCCCGGCGAAGTGCTAATCATAAACGAGAACGGCTTGCGCTCGGAACGGCCGTTCCGAGACGAACAACCGGCTTTCTGCATGTTCGAATACGTTTATTTTGCGCGACCCGACAGCATCATCGGCGGGATGAATGTCGGCAAAGTCCGTACCGAGATGGGACGCGAGCTGGCGCGAAGGTTTCCGGTGGAAGCGGATATCGTAGTGCCGGTACCGGACTCGGGAAATTACGCCGCGCTCGGTTTTGCCGAGGAATTAAAGATCCCGTATCAGCACGCCTTTGTCCGGAATCACTATATTGGCCGGACGTTTTTGCAGCCGAGCCAGCTCATTCGCGACTTCGATGTGCGGGTGAAATTAAACCTGATCAAGGAAATGGTGGAAGGGAAACGAGTTGTGGTGGTGGACGATTCGATTGTGCGTGGCACCACCGCGCGCGCGCGCATCGTTAACTTGCGAGAAGCGGGCGCGAGAGAGGTGCACTTGCGGGTGAGTTGTCCGCCGCATCGTTTCGCCTGTCATTACGGAATCGATTTTCCCGATCCGGAAAAGCTAATTGCTAACCAGATGTCGATGGAAAAAATCTGCGAGTATCTCAATGTCGATAGTCTCGGCTATCTCGACATCGAGGGAATGGTCAAGGCTACCGGCCGGCCGGCCAACTCATTTTGCCTCGCTTGTTTTAACGGGAATTATCCCCTGCCCGTCGATCCTGCGTTGGACAAGTTCATCATGGAAAAGCGGGAACAACGTGCGCGTGCTCTCGCCGAGGAAAGGGACGGTCAGCCGACTTTGTTTGCAGAGTTGAAATGAAGGGCGAGTGACCTCAATCGCCTTTTTTGTCATTCCGAGCGTAGTCGAGGAATCTCTAACTATCGATGCCGCGAGGCTATAATTTTTGAGCTTATGTTTGGCGAAAATTATTCTCGAAAATAGTTAGAGATGTCTCGACTTCGCTCGACATGACAAAGAAAAAGGCTTACGCGCGCGCCGGCGTCGATGTTGATCTCGGCAACAGACTAAAGCGTCGAATTCAATCGCTCGTGCGCAAAACGCACGGCCCGCAGGTTCTGGGAAAAATCGGAGGGTTCGGTGGCTTATTCGCGCCGAATCTCCGCGGGATGCGTAAACCGGTGCTGGTCGCGAGCGTCGACGGCGTCGGCACCAAGTTGAAAATCGCCTTCGCCGCGAACAAACACGACACCGTCGGTGCCGATTTGGTGAATCACTGTGTCAATGACATCGCCGTTCTCGGCGCACGGCCGCTTTTTTTTCTCGACTATATCGGCGCGGAAAAGTTGGAGCCGCGCGTTTTCTCGGAGTTGCTGGGTGGATTTGCCAAGGCCTGTCGCGCGGCTAGTTGCGCGCTCATCGGCGGTGAAACCGCGCAAATGCCGGGAATGTATCAACGGGGGGAGTACGATCTGGCAGGTTGCATCGTTGGCGTGGTCGATCGCGGCGAGATCATCAACGGAAGCAGGGTCAGAGTTGGCGATGTGGTTCTCGGACTCTCGTCGAACGGATTGCACACCAATGGTTATTCGCTCGCGCGCAAAATCCTGTTTGAAAGATTGAAGCTCAAGCTTTCGTCGCGAATTCCGGGGGTTCGGGGAACGCTGGGCGAAGAGTTATTGCGCGTGCACAGAAATTATCAGCCGCTGCTGGCGAAAGTGCCGCGCCGAATGATTCATGGCCTCGCGCATATCACCGGCGGCGGATTAATCGACAATCTTCCGCGTATCCTGCCAAACAATTGCGATGCCGCGATCGATACTCGCAGCTGGCGTGTTCCTGAAATTTTCAATTTCATCGGCAGAAAAGGAAATGTTGATCGCACGGAAATGTATCAAGTTTTCAATATGGGAATCGGTATGGTCGCAATCGTCAACCAGCGCGATGTTGCCGCCGCGAAGAAAATGTTGCGCGCAAAAGTGATCGGTCGGATTGAGCGCGGCACCGGGAAAACCAAATTGTTGTAGAGGCGCTTGTGCTAAGCGCCTGTGAATTTTCGGGTCGGATCGGAGAATCCCGTAGCGCTACCTTCAGGATTCCATGGCGGGATCCCTCGGTCCGAGCCGGACTGGCATTTTTCGCTCGGGATGACCCAAGTTGGACCTAGGGATGACAACACGTTAGGTCGTGTCTAGGGTGACAACGATGGAAAAGCGCCGCCTTGGCCGAACAAATATGGATGTGACCGTGCTTGGTTTTGGCGGTGCGGGCATCGCCGGCGAGAGCCTGGAAAACATAGGGCGTGTGCTGAACAGCGCACTCGATGCCGGCATTAACGTCATCGACACGGCGGAATGCTACGAGGGCGGCGAGGAATCAATCGGCAACGCAATTAGCAAATGGCGCGATGAGTTTTTCCTCTTCACCAAATGCGGGCATCCGCGTGGGATCGGGAGTGCAGACTGGTCCGCCAGCTCAATTTTGGAAAGCATCGAACGCAGTTTGCGCCGTTTGCAAACGGACCGCATCGATCTCATTCAACTGCATGGATGTTCGGAAGCGGTCCTGAAAAAGGGCGAAGCGATTTCCGCGTTGGAGAAAGCGCGTGAGCGAGGCTGGGTGCGCTACCTCGGCTACAGCGGCGATGGTCATCCGGCGCGTTTCGCCGTGGAATCCGACGCCTTCGACGCGTTGCAAACCTCCATTAGCATCGCCGATCAAGAAGCGATATCACGGATTGCTCCGCTGACACGCGCGCGAAATGTTGGCCTGATTGCAAAACGGCCGCTCGCCAATTTTGCATGGAAGACCGGACACAAGCCGATCAATTCCTATCATCACCAATATTACGAACGGTTGCGAAAACTGAATTTTGATTTTTTGCGCAATGACGAAGAGTCCATTGCCATCGCATTGCGTTTTGCCTTGAGCGTGCCGGGAGTGCATACTGCGATTGTCGGGACGACGAAACCGGAGCGCTGCCAGGAAAACGCGCGGCTCCTCGAATCACGCCCGTTGCCCCAAAACGAATACAACGCTATTCGGGAGCGCTGGGATGTGATCGCCCCTAAGACCTGGATCGGACAACCATGAAAGAAAGAAAACTTGGACGCGGCGGACCGATTGTTTCCGCGGTCGGACTCGGCTGTATGGGCATGTCGGAATT
>Ga0209805_1002171_pt1 | contig 11475 bp, 9 predicted proteins | sample GraSoiAngelo_148_FD_185905 | JGI IMG/M metagenome (GOLD analysis project Ga0209805, IMG submission 185905) | Grasslands soil microbial communities from the Angelo Coastal Reserve, California, USA - 14_1009_09_20cm (SPAdes) (version 2) | ecosystem: Environmental > Terrestrial > Soil > Grasslands ... | reverse complement strand
GGAGAACGCCGGGGCTGAACGCGCGAAGCTCTTCGAGCAGCGCGTCGACCGCAACGGGAAGTTGTTCGTCTGGAACAACGCACGTGACGAGGCCAAGGCGGTGCGCCTCCGCTGCGCTGATTTGACGACCGGTAAGAATCAGATGCGCCGCAGCTTGCCACCCGATCAGCCTCGGCAACATCACCATCGCCACGGGCGGGAAGCAGCCAAGCTTGATTTCCGGCTGGCCGAATCGGGCGGATTCGTTGGCAAGAACGAAATCGCAAAAGGTGGCCAGTTCCATTCCGCCGCCAAGGCAAAAGCCGTGCACGACCGCAATCGTCAGGCAATCGGCTGCAGCCAAACGGCGAAAAACGGCGTGCAACGAGGCCAGCATTTTCCCCACGCGCTTTGGAGTGTGATCGGCAACGTCGGCGCCCGCGCAAAAAGCTTTCGGGCCAGCGCCCCGGAGAATCACAAAATCGGATTTGGGTAGCGCGCGCTTGAGCGCCGCATCGAACGACTTCATCATGGAGATGTCAAGAATGTTTAGAGGCGGCCGATCAAGCGTGATCCAGGCGGTGCGATGCTCGATGCGAAGCTGAAGAAGCGATCATGTCTGCCGGGCGCCAAACCTTTGAAAACTATTTGCCGCGAAACTGCGGGCCACGTTTTTCGAAGAACGCGCGAATGCCTTCGCTGCAATCCTCAGAAAGATAGCAGCGAGTTTGCTCTTCTTGTTCACGTGCCATGGCCAACGCGAGTTTTTGGTTTTCGCTGGCAAACAAGGTTTTCTTGACGGCGCGAATTGCCAAAGGAGGACCTTGCGCGATTTTTTGAGCTAGCAACTTTGCTTCGGCTTCGAGCTGCGCGGCGGGCACAACCTGGTTCACGATACCCAGACGCAAAGCGGTTTTCGCGTCAATCATATCGCCGGTATAAAAAAGCTCGGCGGCCTTGGCTGGCCCAACGAGCTGCGGCAAAAAGTAAGTGCCGCCAAAATCCGGAAACAGGCCCACTTTCGCAAAGTTCTGGCCGAACATCGCTTCTTCGGCGGCGATGCGAATGTCCGCGGCCAGGGCGAGGTTCATTCCCGCGCCAGCAGCAGCGCCGTTCACCACGGCAATAACTGGCTGCGGCATCATCCGCATCGCAAGCACCGCTTCCATTCCAGTCTCCAGGAGCAGCTCAAGGTCCCGCGCCTCGCCGCTCTGCCGACCTTCGGCAATCATGGCAAGGTCGCCACCAGAACAGAAAACACGCCCTGCACCGGTAAGCAACACAACACGAACCGATTCGTCCTTAGCCATGCACCCGAGAGCACTCGCAAGAGCCATTACTAGTTTTGTGTTCAGGGCATTGAGGCGCTCGGGGCGATTCATCACCAGGGTGGCGACGCCGTTGTGCTTCGATTCTAGAAGGACGGGACCGGCCGGTGCGGGCAAAGCAGAAGTGGTCATAAGATCTCCAGTTTAACCTGAATTTCTCATAAAACGGTGGGGTGACACGGAGGCCATTAAACGGCCATCCTGAGGCCCGCCTTTTTTGCGGACAAAGCCTGTCTGCGACTTCATATCGGGTGAGATTCTTCGCGCATCCTCCTCGGGTGCGCTCAGAATGACAAGCATCTTTGCAGCAGCATGTTTCGAACGTTAGCTTTCGGTGAAAAATCCAGTTCAGGGTGCCCGGATTTCCCTGGCTTTTTCAACTTTTGCTACGAGTTTGGCGAGCTTGCGAAAGTGCAGCAGTTTTTCGTCTTTGAATTCGTTATTCGCGCCACTGGTGGAAGGTAAAACGTAGACACGCGCGCCGTAAAGCAGCTCCTTTTGAATACCATACTTACAGCGGCGCTGCGCGAATTGCTCGAAGGTAAGCTTGCCGTTGAAGGCCACGACGTGGGGAGTAAATTCCTCGAGTTTCTGCGAAAGCACGATGCGCCCTTCCGCGAAATCTGCTTCAACTCTTCGACGCCTTTGGTTGGGCGCTTAACCAGGTCAGTGAGGCCAACGCCAAATTCAATCACGCGCCGGTCGTCGTGGTATTCAATAGGCTCCGGGACAACACCGCTTTTGTAGAGGATGGGCCAAAACTCATTTCCGCGCCCGGCGTAGTAATGTCCCACGCGGACGGAAGACTCGCTGGGATTGCAACCGACGATGACAAGTTTCATGCTTTTGCGAAGATGGTCGGGCAGAGTACGCATAGTGCAAGATTACTATGCCTTTCGATTTTTTATTTCCCCTTGGATTAAGGTGCGCGCCGTTCCAAGGGAAACGATGCCTTCTCTCGGACTTCGTATCTCAGGATACCTCTGCCGGGCGAGCGGGGCTATGTCGTGTATCTTATTCAGAAACGGTCGGACTGCTTCGTCCAAAGCGTAGGGAAACCGTTCGGCCCGCCTAAGGGCAAACAAGTTCCGCCCCTACAACTGCCCCGTGCGCCAAAACGGCAATTCCCTGCCAAGCTTCTTTTCGCGCGCAGCGGCGTACACTTTTATTGCTGCCGCCAAATCCCACGAAGCGATTCCGTTCGACTTGAACAAAGTGACTTCGGCGTTGCTGGTGCGTGCGCCAACCTTGCCGGCCACCACGTCGCACAGCTCGCGGACGCCCGTCCAGCAAGTTCCGTCTCCTTTGAAGGCAAGGATCAGGTCCCCGGCTTCCTGGCGGGATTGCTCGATCGAGTCCACGACGATGACGTCGGCGCTGGCAACGGCGTCGTCATCCAATTCGCGCTTGTGCGCATGATTCGCGCCAATGGCGTTGATGTGTACTGCAGGAGCCAAGTCCGCGCCAAAGACAGCTGGCTGTGAAGAAGTCGTCGCCGTGCACACAATATCCGCACCGCGCACGGCTGCACCGGACGAGTTGCTTGGCGTTACCGGGATTCCCAGTTTCGCGGACATCTCCGCGCAAAACTTCTCGCGCTTCTCGGCGTTGCGGCCGTAAACGCGCACGGATTCGAGTTTGCGAACCGCTGCAACCGCTTCGAGCTGGGTCCTCGCCTGGCTTCCGGTGCCGATGATGGCAACGACGCGGGAATCCTCGCGCGCCAGATACTTCGTGGCCACGCCGGAGGCCGCGCCGGTGCGCAATTGGCCCATATAATCGGCCTCGATGACGGCGAGCAGTTCGCCGGCGGCCATTTCATAAAGCGGAACGAGGAATTGCAACTTGCCGCCCACGTAGGTGTATTGCTTCATGGCCACGAAGCCGGCGGAATAGTCGGCCGCGGCCATGTAGTGAAAAAAGCCACCGTGGGACAATTCGAAGCGTCGGCGGGGATGGACAACCACTTCTTCGGTGGCCTGCTTGCGCGAGATTTCTTCGACCGCTCGGAGCGCCCGCGGCATGTCGAGCACCTGGCGCACTTCCGCTTCGCTAATGTGCAGGGTCATGGGTGTGAATCCCAAAGTTCTGGGGAAGAAATGCCAGGTGACAGGCGACCGGTGACTGGTAGCAGGCGGAAGAGCCGCGAAAGGAAAGGACTGCGGCCGTTCCGGAGCATTTCTGCCACGAGTGAATTTGCGAGTGTCGACATAAGAATCACGCAGGCGCTGCTCTAGCGCGTTTCGAGGCAGCCCGTTTGCCGGGAGCCTCGCCTGGTTCACGAACGCGCCGAACGACGGTTTGTATTAGCCGGTAGACCCGCTCTTCCCTTTTTGCATCCATTACGTGGAAACGAAATTCGGGCTCGTCTTTGGGACCTTTACCGACGCGAATGGGCAGTTGCCCACAAAGATTATTTTCGATGAACGCGGTCTCGTAGCGGCTTCTCTTGGCATACCAGGTGTACACGCGTAGTGCGGTGAAGTCACAGGGCTGGCCGTCAGGCCCACGCGTCGCGGCGACGAGATATTGCGGCTTGTCACCGGAGGGATCCGGGACGCGGTTCAACTCAAACCACGCGATGGGACGAATATTTGCGGAAGACGCGCCTTCGCGAACAGGCTCGGGCAAATCCAGTTCGACAAAACGAGCCACGACCCAACCAGTAACGGGCACGGTTTGATCCCCGGGCTCTGTCGTCGTCCTTGATTCGGCTGCACGCGAGGAAGCTTCCCCCGGAGGCCGCGTGGCAATCCCGCGCACCAGGAACCAGTCCTCCTTCTTGGCGTCCTCCGGCTCATTCCCGGAATCCTTTTCATCGGTCGCTTGCACCCATTCGGCGACGCCTCGTCCCACAATCTCGAGGGGGACATTGCGCGCGAAATGGTAAAGGCGGGGTTCGGTGCGGCCGGGGAGAACGCGCAAGTTCGTGGATACTTTGGTGCGCCCGCGGGCCTGCACGGGCATGTTGCGCACTTGTTCGAGCAGCTTGATGCTGCGCTGCCAGAGCGCCGGCTCCATCAATTGATGGGCTTCCACCCAACCAACAGCGCCGCCGGGCGTTCGGACCTTCATATATTCATTGCGCTTGCTTAGGACCTCGACCCGCTCACCGTAATGCAGCACTCCGACCTGCTGCCGCACCTGAGCGATCCCACTCAGAACGGGAGCGACTTTTTCGCTGACGAACGCTTCACCCTGAGTCTCGCGCTTGGGGCGGACCATCCAAGCGGCAACACCCACCAGACAAAGCAACGGCACCGCGATGAGGAGCTTGCGCTTCATGCGGCTTCTTCTAACGCCGGGGCGTTAGTTATTACCACCACGAGTCTTCCTCTCGGTCATAAGCTACGCGTTTACTCAATGGCTAAAGATTGTACCTGAAAGCGCGCTGGGGCCGGAGACGCCGTAAAACGCGATGCTTTTTCTGCTAAAATGCCGCAGCTTTCCCGGAAAATCGAGCAAGAAATCCTTCGCGGAGGTTTCTGCATGAAGTCCCTCAACGCTCTCCAGCCCTTTGCGTTGCTGGCGCTGCGCCTCGCGCTCGGCGTGATTTTTTTCACCCATGGTTATCCGAAACTGGCGCATTTGGGCGGTGGCATGCAGGTTTTTTTCGTGGAACACGGGTTGCCGGGATACTTCGTCTACATCGCGGGCGTGCTGGAAGTGTTTGGCGGGCTGTTATTGATGCTGGGACTGTTTACACGTCCGGCCGCGCTGCTGTTCACCGTGGAAATGAGCGTGGCGATTTGGAAGGTACACAGCAGCCGCGGATACCTGGCAGTCCACGAGTACGAATTTCCGCTGGCCCTTGCGGTGGCCTGCTTCGCGTTGTCGACGGTGGGCGCGGGCGCATTTTCGCTGGACCAACCGTTGTTTGAGAAAAGCAAGTAGCGCGGCTATCCCTCCGGGCGGCAGAACCGATTGCAATGCGTTGGTTGGCGCGTCCTTCCTGGCGCAGATGCGGATTCAGCATTAAGGGCTGCTAAGAGGCCGGGCTCACGGACGGCGTGGGCACTCCCGTCACGCCCTGCGGGAGGACGATCCAAAGGATCACGTAGGCCAGCAAGCCGGTACCCGCGCAGAAAAACGCCAGGACCCATAACACGCGCACAATGATCGGATCGATGTCGAAATAGTCGGCGAGTCCGGCGCAGACTCCGGCGATTTTTCGGTCATTGGTTGAGCGCACGAGCCTCTTCCCCGCAGGGTACGCCGTGGGCGGAGGAGGAGCGGAGGCGGCCGTTTCCGGCTGCTTTGCGCCACAGTTATAGCAGTACCTGGAACCAGCCGCGATGTCTTTTTGGCAATTCGGGCAGATCATGGATGAACCCTCGCAGAACGCGTTGTCCGAGTTCCAACTCTAGATACGAGAATCGTGGCCGAATTGTTTCCTGTGGGTTCCCGGGGCGTAGTGTAAACCCGGCTGGCTCAGTAATCCAAAAGCTGCTTCACGGCGGCGGTAATGTGGCCGACTTGCGGGAGAATCAGGTCTTCCAGCCTGGGCTGGTACGCGCAGAAAGTATCCGTCGCCGCCACGCGCTTTACCGGAGCGTCCAGTTCGTCGAACAACTGGTCGGCGATGCGCACGGCGATTTCCGCGCCGTAACCCCAACTCAGCATGTCTTCGTAAACAACGATGACGCGGTGGGTTTTCCGAACCGTCGCGGAAATGGCTTCCCAGTCAAAAGGCGAAAGCGAGCGCAGGTCGAGGATTTCCACATTGACGCCTTCTCGCTGGAGTTGCGCCGCGGCCACTTCCGCGCGATGAACAACAGCCCCATAAGTGATGATGCTCAGGTCGCTTCCTTCTTTCACCACGCGCGCTTTGCCAAACGGAATGGTGAAGTCCGGCCCGGGGTTCTCCGAGCGGTTGTAGGGCTGCCGGTAAAGGTGCTTGTGTTCGAGGAACATTACGGGATCGTCGCTTCGAATCGCGGTGCGCAGCAACCCGGCGACATCAAGCGCCGTGGACGGCATCACCACGCGCAATCCCGGGCAATGCGTGAAAATCGATTCCCCGCTCTGGCTGTGATACACGCCGCCCCCAGTCAGGTAGCCGCCGATGGGCACGCGAAGGACGACAGGAGCCTTGAATGCCCCATTCGAACGCCAGCGCATCACGCACAATTCGTCGCGAATCTGCATCATCGCCGGCCAGATGTAGTCAAAAAACTGAATTTCCGCGACGGGCTTCAACCCTCGCACGGCCATGCCGATGGCCCGCCCGACAATGCTGGCTTCCGCCAGCGGCGAGTTGAACACGCGGTCGTGCCCATATTTCCGCTGCAAGCCCGAAGTCGCCTTGAAAACGCCACCCTTGCCTTTGACATGCTTCAAGTTTTCTTCGCGGCTGGCGTCCGCGACGTCTTCGCCAAACACAAGAATGCGTTCGTCGCGGGCCATTTCGTCAGAAAGCGTCAGTGCGACCATTTCCACCATGGTTTTCGGCGCGCCGTGAGAATTCGGCGGCGCTTCAAATGTGACCGAGGTGGGGTCGATTTCCGGCGAATAGACATTGGTCAGAATGGATTCCACTGACGGCTGTTCCGCGGCAAGGGCTTGATCCGCAGCCGCGCGGACCTCTTCGTCTACTTCCGCTTCCAGATTCTCAATTTGCTTCTGGTCCAGAATCCCATCACGCACCAAATGAAGCGCCAGCTTGGAAATCGGATCCCGTCGCGCTTCTTCCTCGCGCTCTTCGGGGGACTTATAAAGCTTCTCGTCGTCTGAAAGTGAGTGCGAATATGGCCGCGTTACGTGCGCGTGCACTAGCGCCGGCCCTCGGCGTTCCCGGCAATACTGCATCGCTTCTTTGCAGACTGCATAGCTTTCGAAAGGATCGGTTCCGTCGCACTCGGCTACATGTAGTCCGGGGAACCCGCGCACCAGCTTCGAGATGCTGCCGCCGGCGGTCTGCACTTCGATGGGCACGGAGATGGCGTAGCCGTTGTCTTCAATCAGATACAACAGGGGCAGCTTTTTCGCGCAGGCAACGTTGAGCGATTCCCAGAACTCGCCTTCGCTGGTGGCCCCGTCCCCGCCTGAGACGTACACAATCTCGTCATTGGCATGGCGAACGTATTGGCCGAGCGGCGCCTTCTTGGCCTGCGCAAGCGCCTTGGCGCGCCCCTGGTAATATTGCGTGGCTTCGGCCGCCCCCACCGCGTGCAGGAATTGCGTTCCGGTGCAGGACGACTTGCTGACAATGTTGAGCCGGGGCTGCCCCCAGTGAGAAGGCATTTGCCGCCCCCCGGAACTTGGGTCATCCTTCGCGCCCACCGCCGCGAGGAGGGTTTCGTAGGGCGTGACGCCCAGCATCAGGCAGAGCGCGCGGTCGCGGTAATAGGGAAAAAGCCAGTCCACGCCGGGGCGCAAAAGTAACCCCATAACTGCGCAGACCGCTTCGTGTCCGGCGCTGGAAATTTGGAAGAAAATCTTGTTCTGGCGTTTGAGCTGGATTTCGCGGTCGTCGAGCCGCCGCGAAAGATACATTGTTCGATAAATGCGTATGAGAGTGTCGTGATCGAGGTCTTGAACCTTGGGGGTTTCCAGCTTGGCCAGTCTGACGCGCGTATGAAGCGCCATTCGTTCCGTCCTCGCGTTGGAATCAGGAGTTGAGACCGCCGGACTTCATTATAACGGATTTCCGACTCCGCCGTCCCTCGCCTGCTCTCCTTGCTGTGGATAATGCTCCGCAGCGCCAGTCCAATTTGGCCTGGGGCCTAACTCGAGCGTCCGCCGGCCTCCCCGAGCGGGATGGCTTCGAACCGCTGGTCGGTCGCCTCAAATTCCGGGTCATTTTGATGGATCACTTTTGGCGAAGCGCTCTTGAACGGCTCCTCCGCGGGAATCCGGGCAAGCCAGCGCTGCTCAGAAAGCTTTTCGTGGGGAGAGAAATAGAGTCGTACCAGCAATCCCACTCTGCCATTGGGAGTCGCCGCGGGTTTTGCGGCCTCGGGTTCGCTAGACTTGCCGGTCCCTTTCGCAGGGCCCTTTCCGGAGGTCTTGGCTACGGGCTTTTCTTTCGCTTTAGCGGCTGCCGCGGATTTTTCGGCAGGCACCGGTTTCGCGGCCGCTTCGGTTGCCGCGCTCTCCGGCCGCTCCATTTTGTACTGCAGCCTCTTATCCAGCCGGAACGCCTGCCTCCACCCATCCAGCTTGTGTCGCGCCTGCTGAGCCTTTGCCTCGTCCGTCCCAAAATCGAAACGAATGTAAATTCCGTACGCGTGAGCCATACTTGGAGTCTGCGACGCCAGGCACGTCAAGTCAAGATTTGGGATTTTCAGCTGTCGCGTTCGAGAGCACTCTGTTTCTAGGGAAGCCCTCATTGAGGATGCTCCGTCTAAGCCTTTTCGGGGTATGATGGATGGAGGTGTGAATTCGGCATGACCTCACGGCCACAAAACTGCCGGTGCCCATTACTTGCGATGCTTTGTCTGGTCGCGGTCGTCCTGTTGTACGCGCCATTGGGGGGAGCTGCTTGGCTGGTCTACGCCGGCGCATGCTGTAACACCGGTCAATGCCCTATTCACGGGCATCATCACTCGCAGACGCCTTCCCGTCCCGAACACGCCATGGACTGCGGCCATGGCCATGAAATGGCGACCATAACGTCGTGCAGCCTGTCTTGCTGCCACAATCCTGATCGGGCTGCCCTCGCTCCCGTCATTTTTGTGCTGCCCGCTCGGTTTATCGTTTCGACAGCGACAAACTTCGAGGTGTTGGTTCCTTCTTCTGGGTCAATGAACGCTTTCCATTCCTCCGAACCCCTTTCTCCCCCTCCGCGAATCTCTGCTCTACCCGCCTAGACCGCGGACTGCTTCTCGTAACGAATCGCTGATCCACTCGCTCGGTGGACGTTTCGTCCGCACAACTTTTTCTTTGGGGAGAAAAAATCTATGCGCCGTCTTTGGCTGTCTGGTGTTTTTCTTTTTGTGGCCGCAAGTGCTTTCGCGACGGTCTTTGGCACGGTCCGGGGAATCGTTCACGACCCACAGCATCGGCCAGTAGCAAACATCACGGTAGTTCTCAAAGCGCGAAATTCTCAGTTTACGCAAACCACGCAAACCGATAGCAGCGGCGAATTTCATTTCGATGCTGTCTCGCTCGGCGAATATACCGTTTCCATTTCCGATATGAATTTTGTCGCAGAGCCGCAAAGCGTCACCGTGCTTTCGGGCACCGCGCCGATTCTGCATTTCGAATTGCGCCTTCCTTCGCAACGCCAGGAGGTCACGGTTTCCGCCGAGTCCGCCCAATCGGAAATCGTTACGCCATCGACGCTCGTCGACCGTATGCAAATTCAGGAGACGCCGGGAGCTTCGCGCTCCAACAGCCTGGCCATGGTCACGGATTTTGTTCCCGGCGCATACCTCACGCACGATCAGCTCCACATTCGCGGCGGCCACCAGGTAAGTTGGCTCATCGACGGTGTGCCCATCCCCAACACCAACATCGCCAGCAACCTCGGCCCGCAAATCGATCCCAAGGACATTGATGCTCTCGAAGCGCAGCGCGGCAGCTATTCCGCCGACTATGGCGACCGCACGTATGGAATTTTCGACGTCGTCCCGCGCACCGGCTTCGAGCGCAACAACGAAGCGGAACTTGTGCTTTCCGCCGGAAACTTCTATCAAACCGACGACCAGCTCAACTTTGGCGGGCACTCCAACCGCTTCGCCTATTACGGCAGCCTGAACGGCAACCGCAATAATCTTGGGTTGGAGCCGCCCACCACCGCGGTGATTCACGATGCCGCCAACGGCTTCGGCGGATTCACTTCGCTCATCTACAACGCGGATCCCAAGGACCAGTTTCGCTTCGTCGGACAGTCCCGTCGCGATTTCTACCAGGTCCCGTTTGATCCCAACGACCCAAACACGCAGGGTCAATTCCTCCACGATGCCAATCGCGAGAGTGATTCCTTTGCTGTTTTCTCTTGGGTCCGGACGCTCAACCCTGGTTTGGTGATTACCGTTTCCCCTTTCTATCACCACAATTCCGCGAACTATGAGAGCGGCCCCCAGGATTTTCCTTCTTTGGCTGTGGAAAAACGCGCTTCTCAATATGCCGGCGGACAGACCACTCTTTCCTGGGTTGCGAAACGCAACAATTTGCGTGTGGGGTTATACGGCTTTGCGCAAGAAGATCGCCAGACCTTTGGCCTAGTCTGCAATGACCCATCACAAACCCAATGCCAGGGCTCGCCGGGCAGTCCGCTCTCCGAAATGGACAATCCCTCAGGCAGTCAGCTCGCCGCTTATGCGGAGGATCAGATAAAAGCGACTTCCTGGCTCACGCTGAATGCCGGCGTCCGCCAGACTCATTTTTCAGGCGGCGTCGCGGAAAACGCCGCCAGCCCCCGGGTCGGCGCTTCGCTGCGCGTTTTGAAATTAAAGTGGGTCTTCCGCGGCTTTTACGGCCATTTCTACCAGGCACCCCCGTTGCTCACCCTTTCCGGCCCGCTGATTCAACTCGCCACGAGCCAGAACCTGGGCCTCGTGCCGCTTCATGGCGAACGCGATGAAGAACACCAGTTCGGCGTCACTATCCCTTTTCGTGGCTGGACCCTCGACGCCGATAACTTCCTCACTCGCGCCAATAATTTCTTTGACCACAACAATTTCAACAACTCGGCGATTTTCATCCCCATCACCATCCGGGGCGCGCGCGTTAGCGGCTGGGAACTCATTCTGCGCTCTCCGCGCCTTCACAACCGCGGCCAGGTTTATCTCACTTATTCCAATCAGCTCGCGCTTGGCTGCGGGGGCATCAACGGCGGCCTCACCGATTTTTCTTTCGGCGGCGGATGCGGCCTCCTCGACCACGACCAGCGGCACACTTTGCATATCGGCAGTCGGTTTTCACTGCCTTGGCGTCTTTTTGCTTTCAGCGACGTCTACTACGCCTCGGGCTTCACCAACGGCGGCGCCCCACAGATGTCTCCCGGCGATCATCTTCAGCCGCACACTACCTTTGATCTCTCGTTAAGCAGGAGTTTTGGCGAACGGTTCTCCGCCAGCCTTCAGGCGCTCAACGTCGCCAATCGCCGAGTGCTCCTCGACAACAGCTTCACCTTCGGCGGCACGCACTATATCAACCCGCGCGAAATCTTTGTTCAATTGCGCTACGGCTTTCATTATTGATTCCCCGCGAAGCTGCTAGA
>Ga0209805_1002161_pt1 | contig 11499 bp, 13 predicted proteins | sample GraSoiAngelo_148_FD_185905 | JGI IMG/M metagenome (GOLD analysis project Ga0209805, IMG submission 185905) | Grasslands soil microbial communities from the Angelo Coastal Reserve, California, USA - 14_1009_09_20cm (SPAdes) (version 2) | ecosystem: Environmental > Terrestrial > Soil > Grasslands ... | reverse complement strand
CACTCTTTCAAGGTGGGAACAGGAGTTCGATTCTCCTTGGGGGCAGAAGCAAAAAGACGTCGAGCAGGAGCGTCGCGCAACGGCGTCGCGCGAACACGTCCAGCAACGTCTTTGCGACGTCTCTGTGTGACGTTTTTGCGTGACGCCTTTGCTTGACGTCTCTTTTCTTTCAGGGCCGATAGCTCAACTGGCAGAGCAAACTGACTCTTAACGACCTCCGTGCGTGTCCGCCGAGTTCCGCGGGAATCCGTCCCTATCCCGCAACGTCCGCTTCCAACAAGAGTTGCGTCAAGTCCGTGTCCGCGGACGTTCGTCGGCGTCCGCGTGCGTCCCAGTGATACTGCCCGCATTTTTGCCCACCATCATGGCGGTGCGACCCGTTGCCGGAAGCGGACTGGCGAAGCGCGTTATTATGGCAGCGCTACCTATCCCGATACCTCCGCCGGCAGCCGTGCCCGGACGGACTGGAGTACCTCTCGCGCGACGGCCAGCGCCTCCTCCGCTTCGGCTGGTGTCGGTTCCCCCGGCTCGCCCGGGTATCGGAACCGCCAGGCGTATTGCGTCAGAACCACCGCGCGGTCTACGACGGACTTCAGGGCGGGATCGAGGGCCAGGCACGCCTCGCCCAGCTCCTCGAGGTTGTGCGTCTTGCGGAAGGGCCTGTCGTGCCAGGTCAGGAATGCCTTGAATGCTTTTTCTGCGGTTTGCTGGGAGTGGAACGTCAGGTCCCCCCGTAGCGGCGGATGCGCCGTCTGGTCGTGTTCGGCGGCTCGGAGATCGTTGTCCGCCTTCTGCAGCCACGCCCTTGTGTCGGCGACCCGGGCGGGGTCATGCGGCATGCAGGAGCACGCCTTCGCGGACCACCGTGGCGGGCAGGGAGGCCTGAAGGTGAAGGCGCTCCTCGAAGTAGGTCCGTGTGCAGACCAGGACGTCGGCGGCCGCCCCCGTGCCACGCAGCGCCTCGTAGGCAAGCCGGCTGCCGCGCCGCTGTGCCGCGGCCTCGTCGGGGACCACGAGCAATAGATCGTAATCGCTGTCCGGCCCCGCCTCGGCGCGCGCCTTGGAGCCGAAGAGGTACACCAGCATCGGATGGTACGCCGCCACGAGCCGGCGCACGATCTCGGCGAGCAGCGGATCGCTCAACGGCTTCGCTGTGCGTAGCGAGGAAGAGTCGCGCGTCATCGGGTTTCGGGAGCTGACATCGCTGCCAATCTAGGCTCGCGCAGGGCTCGCGACCAGCACCGGTGGGGAAGGATTGGCCAGCCAGTCTTTCCATTGATGCGCGGGCTGACTAACCTGCTCCCCTGATCGGGGCGTGTTGAGAGCCCCGACACATCAGCCCGAGCAGCGAACGCCGCGGGCGGTCCTCATCCGCACGGTCGCCAGCTGGATCGAAGAGTGGTACGACCGACGCCGTCGTCATTCCTCGCTCGGCCAGGCAGCTTCTTGAGTCGTTGTGAATATCGACTACGATGACCGTTTCGCGCTTTCTGATTCTGGAAGGGGAGCGTCAGTTATGGGCCAAAGACGGGCACAGACGTGGGATGAATCGCGGTTGAACCGTCGCCCAGCTCGCCCTCGCTATTGTCCCCCCAACAGTACGCCGCACCCTGAGGGGTTACCCCACACGTGTGGAGATACCCAGTACTGACGGTGGCGAACGTCAATCCTCCGGAGACCAGAAGGGGGGTGGGGTTCGGGGCGTTGGTGAGCGGGGTGGCAGCGTTGCCGAGCTGGCCATAGCCGTTGTATCCCCAGCAGTAGGCGGCGCCGCCGGTTGTCACGCCGCACGTGGCCCCCTGCCCGGCGCTAATGGCGGCGAAGGTCAGTGCACCGGAGACGGCAACGGGTGATGTGCTCTTTTGGGTCGTGCCGTTCCCCAGCTCGCCTGAGCCGTTCGATCCCCAACAGTACGCCGCGCCGTCTCGAGTCAGACCGCACGCGTGAGAGTCGCCCGCGCTCAGCGCGACGAAGTTCAGCCCGCCGGCCACCGGTACCGGGACACCGCTCGACGTCAAGTTTCCGTTTCCGAGCTCGCCAGAAACGTTGTCACCCCAGCAGTACGCTGCACCGCTGGTCGTCAGGCCACAGGAGTATTGGTACCCGGCAGCAATTGCAACGAAAGACGACTCACCGGAGACAAGGACCGGGCTGCTGTTCACGTAGCTGATGGGGGCGCCGTTGCCGAGCTCGCCGGCGATGTTATTGCCCCAGCAGTAGATCGCTCCGCCCGTCGCCAGGCCACACGAGTGGTACACACCGGCGCTCACCGCGTTGAACGGGAGCCCACCGGTCACCGCCACGGGCGTTGGGCTGGCCGTGGTATCGCCGTTGCCGAGCTGGCCGTTGAAGTTGGCCCCCCAGCAGTAGGCGGCGCCGCCGGGCGTCACACCACAGGTGTGTTCGAACCCGCCACTGAGAACGGCATAGGACAGCCCGCCATCCACGGGCATGGGCGTATCGTATATGGGTTTCGCGGATTGCTTGAGGCTGTCCACGGCGCCGGCACCGAGCATGCCATTGAGGTTCGACCCCCAGCAGAACCCGGCGCCACGCGTGGTAACGGCGCAGGTGTTGAGGAAGAATCCGACGCTGATGTGCGCGAAGGCGCCATGCGGAACGGCAGCTTGGGCGTTGATCGTGTCGCTTACCGCGGTTGTTCCGGCGACGCTCCTGATGGTCGCCACGGTCTGGCCGGGCGCCATCGCCCGGAAATGGTACACCTGCTCCTGGCCTGGCGGCCCTTCCGGGTTATACACCGTCCGGAAATCCATCCCGAGAAACGCAACGGCGGACGACGACAAGGAGGGCAAGCTGTCATACTCGACTCCTCCTCCATACTCGACGCCTCCGGGCGTGATGTCGGCCCGCTGGGCTACGGAGAGCGACAGCGTTTGCAGATAGCGCACGGAGGCTTCGGTGGTAATCCCGGTGGGGTGATCCGTGCAAGCCGCCGCTGCCAACGGGAAAAGGGCAAAAAAGAATCTCTTCACCTTGTGCTCTTTCTGATTGCGCTCTTCCGAGATCTGTCCACCCTACCAGAACCTACCCACGCGCCGTTCGATGGCCAAGCGGTGCGCTCCCGGTCCCCGGGGCTCCCGCCACGTGCGAAGAACTAATAGCGTGAGCAACTACGGAACGGGCCGAAACGCGAGAGGCAGACGGTCGGGTGCGGTCGCTGGATCGCCCCTCTCAGCTGTATTTTGAAGCTGGGCGGGTGGCATCCACGGAGGCTCCAGGGTGGCTTCGAAGCGCAACTACCACGCGGGCCGTGGCAAGACGATCAAGGTTGTGTGCGCCTCGTGCAATGGTCCCACGCAGCACGATATTGTCTACTCCGTGACCGACGAGGACGGCGACGACAACGTGCAATGGTGGGGCTATTACCAGGTGCTGGAGTGTAGGGGGTGCGAGCGCATCAGCTTTCGCTACAACTGGCAGAGCAGCGAGGATCTCGAGCCATCCGAAAACGGCGCCTGGGAGGCCGTCGATCATGAGACCCTCTACCCCTCTCGCATCGCGGGCGCAGCGCCGATGGCAGATAGCCACCTGCTTCCTCCTCAGCTAAGGCGAATCTATGAGGAGACGCACTCGGCTTTGAGCGCTAACCTGCCTGTGATCGCGGGAATTGGAGTACGCGCCATCGTGGAGACGCTCTGCGCAGAAAAAAAAGCGAAAGGCGGCGACCTAAAGCAGAAGATAGACGACCTCGTGAAGCAGGGCGTCATAACGCCTGCCGGCGGAGAGATCCTCCATAGTCTTCGCCTCATGGGAAACGAGGCAGACCACGAGGTGAAGCCCCAGAAGCCTGAGGATCTCTTGCTCGCCATGCGAGTCGTGGAACACGCGCTCCAGGGAGTCTACATCCTTCCCAGGCAAGCGGAGCACCTCCCTTCGGGACGAACAGTCCAGCCATAGGGAAACCACTTGACTTGCCACCTACCGTGAGGGTTCGATGCTCCCTAGGCCGCTAGACCCGAAGAAGTACTACATCGGCACGCGCTGCGGCTTTTGCCACCACTACCTGGCCTTCGTCGAAGATCCGAGCGCGGGGAAGGTGAAGCTGGTGTACGAGCGACCCCTCGTCACGCTGACGTGCCAGAGCTGCGGACGACCCGCGAACTACCCGACGGCCGGGCTCCACTCGTTTCGGGGCGACGCCCCGGCGTTGAACTAGAAACTTACGCCAGCGCAAAGCCCCACACCTGGACACCTCTTCGGTGTCCCGTGGACCGATGCCGCGATCATCGCCGCCATTCTCGGCGGTGCATTTGCCCTCGCCAAGGAAACGCTCTCGTTCGGCTTTCGCCTGCTCGAAGGCGCGTGGGAACGCCGTCGCCTGAGGCACAGCCTCTACGCACGGGTTTGGCACGACCACTTCCAGATCGCCACGGGGGCTGTGAAGGCGATGCGCGCTTGGCCTTATGACGAGTTCGCCGCGGGCGGGTGGGCCGTTCCGCCACCGCCGGTGGACTTCCTCCGGCGGCACGACGTGCCGCTCGCGGCCGACGTCCTGCAGCTGCTGGCCGACTCGCCGGACACCGTGACGGCCTACCTGCACGCCACGATTCAGCGCGACTACGCGGGCGCCGTGGCCAAGACCGAGGAGGACGAGTTCGGCCGCATCACCTATGAATATCCCCGCACGCGAAACGTCCTCCGAACCCTGCTCGAAAACGTCGTCAACGCGCTCGAGGAGCTGGCAGGTCATCTGCCTGCGAGGCCCTGGTGGAGGAAGAAGACGAAATTGGGGCCGCGGGAGATCTGCGAGGCGAACGTCAAGTACTTTCGCGCGGAGCTGGAGAAGGTGCCGGCGATCACGAAGCAGGAGGTGCTGCAGATCTCGATCAGGGCTCACGCCCAGCTTAAACGCTTGAAGGCAGAGGAATCCTCAGGCGAGGGCGACCCTACGGCGTCGTGAATGCCGCCGGCCCCTGGCATCGAGCTGGCATCGCTACTTCCATCAACCGGCACGAACGTGCCGTCGCGCGAGCGGTTCGATAGCTAGGACGTGCCCCCGCGTGGACGGGCGCGCCCCGCTGGCGGAATCTCAAAATCCCTTGCGTGAGCACGCAAGGTGCGGGCAGACCCCGGCTCCCTGTTGTGATCCTCTCTAGTCAACGGCGTGAGCACCCCTGCACCGCGAGGTAATCGTGCGAGGTAATCGTGCGAGGTAATCGTGCAAGCAAGAGGAGCGATATCGGTGCACGCGCTGGTGCGCGGCACCGAATCGCTCCTGCCCCGCCCATTCGCGCGCGGCCGCGCGCTCAAGGGCGAGCAAGCCCCTAACCCCACGGGCACGCTCAGCCCATCCGGGCCTCTTTACTTGTAGAGGGGTGTGTGTCGCGACCACCGCTGAGACCCGGGCCGAATCCCCGCGGGCACGGTCGGGGTCATTCGGGACTATTCCCTTATGGAGGGGTGTGTCGCGACCGCCCCGATGAGACGCTGGGCCGAATCCCGGAGTACCTAAGTAAGGGAACCTTGCGTGCCGTCGACGCTGACACGCTGGGCCCCATCCGGGACTACTTGTAAGTAGGGGGGGACAACTCGTGAACAAGACGCCAGAACGGTCTGCCGAATTGCGAGGTGCTTGGAAGTAGGAAGAGGTACCTCGTTACGAGCGGGTCAGAACAGTCCGCCGCAACTGGAAGGACTTGTCCACAACGAGGGTCGCGTCGTAGCGCTTCCCGCCCATCCTAAGAGGGCCATGCCCGATCGCCGGACCGCCGCAAAGCTGATTCGCTTCCATCCCGACGAACTCCGCGAGATCACGGAATGCGCCCGGCGCTCAGGCCTCACCCCGGCCCGCTTCATCCGCGAGACCGCGCTCGGCGCCACCCCAAAGGCCCGGGCCCACGCAGCGGACCAGCCCCTCCTCCGTGAACTCGCCCGCGTCGGCCGCAGCCTCGAGCACCTCGCCCGCTGCGCCAGGGCCAGCCAGGACGCCGCCCTCGCGGCGAAGACGACCGCTGCCCTGGAACGGCACCACGCGCTGGTCCGGCACGTCGTGCAGCGCCATCGCTAGAAGGGAGGATCCACCCCGTGATCGCGACGACATCGTCCGGCCGCCGCTTCGCCGTGCTGGCCCGCTACCTGCTGCGCGGCCGCTCGGGAGCGGAGACCGAGCGCGTGGCCTGGACCGCCGGGCGGAACTTGGGCCTCGACGACCCCGAGCTGGCGGCGGTGCTCATGCAAGCCACCGCCGACGAGAACCCGCGGGTCGAGGTGCCCGTCTATCACCTGACGATCAACTTCGACCCCAACGATCCGGTGACACCCACCGAGATGCAGGCCGTGGCCGACCGCGTCCTGCGGGATCTCGGCTTGGCCGAGCACCAGGCCCTGATGGTGGCCCACCAGGACCGGGCGCATCCGCATGTGCACGTGATGGTGAACCGGGTGCACCCGGAGACGGGCGTGGCGTGGGAGCGCTGGCAGGACCGCCCCCGGATCGAGCGCACGCTCCGGGAGCTCGAACGCGAGTTGGGACTCCGCGAGGTGGCGGGCCGGCTCTACCAGCTCGACGGCCAGGAGGCGCCGGAGCCCGCCCGGCTGACGAGCGGGGAGCGCCGGCAGGCCGAGCGCACGGGCGAGCCCGCGTTTCCTGATCGCGTCCGGGCCCATCTGCCCGAGTTGCGCGCCGCCCGCTCGTGGACCGAGCTCGAGGAGCGGCTCGCCGCCCATGGGCTCCGGCTCGAGCGCAAGGGCCAGGGGCTCGTGATCACGGACGGCACGCATCAGGTCAAGGCGTCGCGCGTGGCACGCGACCTCTCTCTCCGCCGGCTGGAGGAGCGCTTCCGCGCGCCCTATCCGGGCCGGGAGGAGGAGCAGGCCCGGCGCGAGCCCCCGAGCCGCGACGTGGCCCAGCTCCAGGGGGCCCTGGCCGAATACGAGCGCGTGGCGGCGCTGGAGCACGAGCGGGACCGGGCGACGAAGGAGCTCTATGCCGCACAGGCCCGGCGGTCCAACCTTGACCACGCGATCACGGCGGTGCAGGCAGCGGAGAAGGACTTCGACCGCGCGCTGGCCCGGGTCTATCGGGATCCGCCAGCCGCGCGGGAGCAGTTCCGGAACGCCGTCGCGCAAGCCGGGCCGGAGCGCGCGGCGGAATGGCTCACCGCCGAACCGGAGCGTTTTGGCGCGCTCCGGACCGTCGACCGGCCGCGGGCCCTGGGGCTCGGCGTCCGGCGCGACGACGCGCCCGCGCGCCTCGAGGCGCGCCGGGCTGCCGCCTGTGGGCGGGCGCTCGCCGAAACGGAGCGCCGCGCCGCCGCACTCGCCGGACGGGACGCGCCGGACCGGCAGGAGTCCAGCGTGGGGCCGTGGGTCGAGCGCGCCCTCGCGCACGTGAAGGAGCGCATCGGTGAGACGGAGCGGCTGCTGGACCAGCTGAAGCAGGAACTGCGACGGGCGCCGCACCTCGAGCTCCTGCAGCGCAGCATCGCCCGGGTGGTCGCCCGGCTCGAGCCGCGCGAGATCGCCCAACTGCGGCTCCTGGTCACCGCCCCACAGGTCGCGATCGCGTTCCAAGCGCGGCGCGTGCTCAAGGACCTGCTGCTCGGCCGCGAGCAGGAGGACGATCGCTGATGGCGGTGCACTCGCGGGGTCGACAAATTGTGGAACCGGCAGACGGTGATCAACTGGATGCATGGGCGGTGGCTTCAGAGGTCAGTGGGCGAAAAGGTGGAAGGAGACGCTGGGCGCCACCTGAAAGTGTACGCGTGACGAACACCTTGATTCCTGGAGAGCGGCTTCTCCGGGCTGCCGACGTCGCCGCCATCCTCAGTGTGCCCACCAAGCGTGTCTACGAGCTCGGCATACCTGCCGTGCGATTGTCGTCTCGCTGTCTGCGATGGCGGTGCTCTGATGTCGAGTGCTGGGTCGAGGAAAGGAGGGTCTCGCCGTGAAACCTCATCGTCGCCTTGGCCACGCCACCTACGAGGTCGACGTGCGTTGGCAAGGGTACCCCCGGCTGCGGCTGGCTTGCGGCACGACTAACAAAGCACGCGCTGTCGCTATGTGCCGGACCCTCGCCGCCCTCCGCGACGCAGGGCGGCGCGATCTGCTGGGTCTGCTCGCCCAGCATCGGCTGAGGCTCGCCGATGTCCACGACGCCTTTCTCAGCGATCCCGGCGCGCTCGAGCACCTGAAAGCCAAGGCCGTGAGCCCGCGCTTGGGCGACTTGGTCGAGCGTTGGTTAGGCTGGCTCGCATCGCCGGCTGGCATCAGCCCTCGCACCCGACGAAAGTACTCTGAGAAGACACGCCGGCAGTACGAGGGAAGCTGGAACGGGTTCTTCTCAGTCTTGGCCTGCGGGCCCGACGCCCGCTTAGCCGACGTCAACCGCGGCTTTGTCCTCGAATACCGGCGCTTGCGCGCGCGTGCGACCGGTGGGAAGCGCCGCAAGACCATGCCGGGCCGCTCCGTTAGCGCAGCGACCCTTAATCGTGATTTCGCAGCCCTGGGCGCGTTCCTGACGTGGCTGAGAGACATCGAAGGCGTCGCCATCGAGCGGCCGCCGTTACCGCGTGAGCGAGAGTCGAAGGGGCGTGAACGCTGGCTCTCAGCTGAAGAGTTGGCGACGTTCCAGCACGCCTGTCCGGAGGAATGGTGGCCCTTCTTCGCAACGCTGTTCTATACCGGGGCGCGACTGGGAGAAGTGCAGGGGCTGCGCGGGGCCGATGTCCTACTCTCGGCAAGACGGATCTCGATCCATGAAGCGGACCGGCGGGTTAAGACGAAGGAAGCCGTGCGCGACCTACCGATCGCCGGGCCTTTGGAGCGCGCTCTCGGGAAGCACCTGGCGCGTGTCGCCCCGGGGCCAAACGACCTCGTTTTCGGAGACGAGTTCCAGCGGTACGGCATCGTCCGATACGTGTGGGACGCGACCTGCAGGGCAGCTGGCATCTCGGGAGCGCGGCCGCACGATGCGCGGCATACGTTCGCCGTACATGCCGCGCAGGCTGGGGTGCCGATCGTTCGGATGCAGAAGCTTCTCGGCCACGCCACCGCCACAATGACCCCGCGTTATATGAAGCACGCTCCGGAAGCGTTTCTCGACGAAGACGCAGCCAGTGTGGCGGCGCACCTCGGCGGGGCCAAGAATGCCGAAGCGGAAGCTCGCGTCACAGCGGCACGCCGCGAGTTGAAGCAGGCCTAAGTCGCGATCAGAGGGAACGCGCACTCTCGCGGAACACGACGGAGCCAGTCGAAAGGACGTCTTGATTTGTGCTCGAAGAAGCTAGCCGAGCTGGCACGGGGTGACTGAAAAAAGTAGGGATGTTGCTGGTTAAGAGTAGCAAAGCGGCGGCCGCGACCCCCCGTTCGGCGTTTCACGCCATTCGGCAGCTGGGCTGGGACGGGAGTTGGTCCAGGGTTTGAGTCGGTGCGGAGAGCGATCCGGGGGCGTTGGGCCCCAACGCGCTTGCCTACCTCTTGGAGACGAGCTATGCGCCTGACCTGCACGCGCCTCTTGTTGCTTTGCCTTGTCCCGGCCTGCCAGGCGCCCGACTTAGACACCTTTGCGAAGGAGCACACCACGCGCGAAGAGCGAGCGTTCGGACAGAGGGACCTAGAGCTGCTCTCCACCGCCCAGGTCGACTCAGCCGTCGGCCTACTCGCCACGGACCTGCGGAGCGACACGGTGGTCCGCGCCCTCCAGCAAGTCGGCGCACTGCTGCGAGAAGCGCGCCTCGACTCGCTGCACGTGATTGGGGTCAACGTCAACAACGTCGGGAATGATGTCCACGAGCTGAATCTCAGCTATGAAGTGACAACCACGCGCGGCCGCTGGCTTACGACCAACGTCGCGACTCGATCGGTACACGGCCGTGTGTCCGTCATCGGTGTCTCTGCCCATCCCATCCCCGGCCCTCTTGAGGAAATCAACACCTTCACGCTACGGGGGAAGCCCCTGGTCCACTACGTCATACTCGTCTTTGCAGCGCTTGTCCCGCTATTCATCTTGGGGGTCGAGGTCGTTTGCCTCCGCACGTCGGTCCGCCGCAGGTGGGCATGGATGCTGCTAATCCTGTTGGGCGGTCCTGTCACGGTGCTCAACTGGACCACTGGGGAAATGCACACCAACGAGTTCACTGTGCTGCTATTAGGCGCCGGGTGGTTTCGGGCGAGCGTGTACGGACCAGTGATCCTCCAGGTCGCGTTCCCCATTGGTGCTGCAATCTTCCTAGCGCGGCGCTACCAGCTCATCCTGCAGGCCCGTCACACCACGAAGGCCGGGTACACCAAGCTCAATCTACCTGGGGGATCCTAGCTGGTCGGCCTTCGAGTGGTCCCGCCTCGCGCCTGCCTCCCACGTTCTGAAGATCTTTTTCCTGTATCCCTCCGGACTCGACGGAGGGGATGCGGTCGAGCGGGACGCGGGACCAACCCACGCCGGAGTGGAAAAGGGGCATGATCGCGGCCCGAAAGTGCCCGCATTTTTGCCCACTCAGCTCGGGGCACGGATGGCGGCATGGGGCCCGCACCCTTGCGTAAGCTTTTCGGGCTGACGATCTTCCGCCGCCCTAGGGCCGATAGCTCAACTGGCAGAGCAACTGACTCTTAATCAGTAGGTTCTCGGTTCGATTCCGAGTCGGCCCATGCCTCACCACATCAGCGCCATCACGAGCAACCCGAGCCCCACGAGCAGATAGACGAACACGTACCGGCCGAGCGAGCGCATCGCCCGCCGCCGCCGGCGCGCGCGTCCGCGCCGGATCATGTGCGACTGATAACGCACCAGGCGCAGCCATAGGGTCGGCGACGGTATAGTCATGCGCCTAGGATACGGGTCGCCGGTAGTCCCGGCAATCCCGGCCGGCGCGGTCACGCTGCGGCGGGGGTCCCTGCGGGGAGGGTGAAGAAGAACGTGGCGCCGCCGTCGACCTTCCCGTCCGCCCAGATGCGGCCGCCGTGGCGCTGGATGATGCGCTGCGCGAGGGCCAGCCCGACCCCGGTGCCCTCGAATTCGTCCGCCCGATGGAGCCGCTGAAACACCCCGAACAGCTTGTCGGCGTACCGCATGTCGAACCCCACGCCGTTGTCGCGCACGAAGTACACGACGGCCGGTCCCTCGCGCCGCGCCCCGACCTCGATCTGCGGATGGGGACGGGCGCGACTGAACTTGAAGGCGTTGCCGATGAGGTTCGTGAGCACCTGGCGCAGCAGTGTGCGATCTCCTCTGGCGGGAGGCAGGGGATCGACGAGGATGTCCATCCCCTCGGTCCCGGCGGACTTGCGCAGCTCGTCGACCACGGCCCGGGCCAGCTCCGTCATGTCCACCGGCTCGACGGACAAGGTCTGCCGGCCGAGGCGCGAGAAATTGAGCAACGCGTCGATCAGCTCGCCCCCGCGCTTGGCCGAGTCGCGGATGATGCCGAGAAACCGCTTGCCTTCGGCGTCGAGTGCGGCGGCGTAGTCCTCGAGCACCGCCTGCGCGTAGCCGTTGATGGCGCGCAGCGGGGCGCGCAGGTCGTGCGACACCGAGTAGCTGAA
>Ga0209805_1002156_pt1 | contig 11515 bp, 10 predicted proteins | sample GraSoiAngelo_148_FD_185905 | JGI IMG/M metagenome (GOLD analysis project Ga0209805, IMG submission 185905) | Grasslands soil microbial communities from the Angelo Coastal Reserve, California, USA - 14_1009_09_20cm (SPAdes) (version 2) | ecosystem: Environmental > Terrestrial > Soil > Grasslands ... | reverse complement strand
ATCGTCGACCTCTCCAGCTCCGCGCTGAAGCCTCCAGGTTGGGACGGCCTGCGAAAGCCGGCGCTCGCCGCGCCGGAGGACATCTCGATCTACGAGCTGCACGTGCGCGACTTCAGCGCCGGTGATGCGACGGTCCCGACAGGGCTGCGCGGAACGTTCAAGGCATTCACGCATCTCTCCTCGAACGGCATGCGCCATCTCGCCGCCCTGTCGTTCGCAGGGTTGACGCACGTCCACCTGCTGCCGTCGTTCGACATCGCCACCATCAACGAGGACAAGTCGCAGTGGCAGTCGCCTGGCGATCTCTCCGGCTATCCGCCTGATTCCGACCAGCAGCAGGCAGCGGTGATAGCGCTCGCCGACAAAGACGGATTCAACTGGGGCTACGATCCGTGGCACTACACGGTGCCCGAGGGAAGCTATTCCACGAATCCCGACGGACCCGCGCGGATCGTCGAGTTCCGCCAGATGGTGCAGGGGCTGAGCCGCATCGGCCTCCGCGCCGTCATGGACGTCGTCTACAACCACACCAACGCTGCAGGGCAGAACGAGCACTCGGTGCTCGACCGCATCGTGCCCGGCTACTACCACCGGCTCAGCCTGGACGGGACCGTGGAAAACACCAGCTGCTGCGCGAACACCGCCTCCGAGCACAACATGATGGAGAAGCTCCTCATCGACTCGGTGCTGACGTGGGCGACACAGTACAAGGTCGACGGCTTCCGCTTCGACCTGATGGGCCATCACATGAAGCGGAACATGGTCAAGCTGCGCGGTGCGCTCGACGCGCTGACACCGGCGCACGACGGAGTCGACGGAAGGAAGATCTATCTCTACGGCGAAGCCTGGAACTTTGGCGAGGTCGCCGACAACGCGCGCGGCGTCAACGCCATCCAGAAAAACATGGCCGGCACCGGCATCGGCAGCTTCAATGACCGCATCCGCGACGGCGCGCGCGGCGGTGGGCCCTTCAGCGGGCTGCAGGAGCAGGGATTCCTCTCGGGCTTGTACACGGATCCGAACGCGACCAACCAGGGATCGGCAGACGATCAGAAAGCAACGTTGCTGCTGAGGACCGACTGGATCCGCTGCGGGATGGCGGGCGGTCTCGCGGATTTCAATATCGTCGATCGCAACGGCACAACGATCCGCTGCGACCAGCTCGATTACAACGGGCAGAAGACGGGGTACACGTCCGATCCGCAGGAGATCATCAACTACATCGAGGCGCACGACAACGAGACGCTTTTCGATGCCCTCCAGGAGAAGTTGCCGAACCGCCTCGGCATGAAGGACCGCGTCCGTATGCAAAATCTCGGCATGTCGCTGCTGGCGTTCTCCCAGGGTATTCCGTTCTTCCATGCTGGCGTCGAACTGCTTCGGTCGAAGTCGGGCGACGGGAACAGCTACAACTCGGGCGACTGGTTCAACAAGCTCGACTTCACGTACGCCACGGACAACTGGGGAGTAGGACTTCCTCCAGCGGGCGACAACCAGGGCAAGTGGCCCATTCTCGCTCCGTTGCTTGCGAATCCCGCGCTCAAGCCCGCGCCTCGCGACATCCGCAGCGCGTTCGCGCACATGCTCGAGGTCCTGGCGATCCGCAGATCGACGCCGCTGCTTCGCCTGCGCGAGGCCGCGGACATCAACGCCAAGGTGCAATTCCTCAACGGTGGACCGAACGCGACGCCGGGCCTCATCGTGATGACCGTCTCGGACCCGGCTGGTTCCGTGGACCGGGAGCACGATCTCGTTGCCGTGCTGATCAACTCTGCGCCAGGGGAGCAGAAGTTCAGCGCACCGGGGTTGGCCAAGAAGAAGCTCAGACTGCATCCGGTTCACATGCTCTCGCCAGATGAAGTGGCGATGAGAGCGAAATTCAACCGGGGGCAGGGAGAGTTCTCGATTCCAGGACGGACGGCGGTCGTGTTCTGGTCGTCTCGATCCGACCGGGATTAGAGGCATACAAGCGCGCAGCTTCGCCTACGCCGCGGAGGCCGCATTCGTTCGGTAGAGTGGGGGCTGGGAGGCTCCCCTGCTCGCGTGGTTGTCGCGTCTCTTCCTGATCGCGATCGGCGCCTGGCACGCCCGGGCGTACGCGCGTGATTTCGTTCGCGAGTACATCCGGAAGCTCGTTCGCGATCGCCTGCGCGCCGCTCTGGTGCTCACCATCTCACAGCTGGGGTTGCTCGCCGGCACCGCCTTCACCGTCCGATCCCTCGGCGATCCGCTCGCGGGCCGTCTGCTCGGGTCCGCGCTGGTCTGGTTCCTCATTGTCTTCAATGTCAATCGCTTCTTCAGCGAGACCGTCCCGGAAATCGCGGAAGCCCGCCGCCATCTCGCCGGGCCCCTCGGCCACGTCATCCGCGGGATGCTCGGGATCTCCGTCGCCAAGGAGCTCGTCGAGATGGAGCTGATTGTCCTCGCCGTCTGCCTCGTCCTCGGTCTCTACGTCCGCCTCGGCGTGAGCAGCACCTTCAATCTCCTCGCCCCGTGGAGGGAGCTCCTCGCCGCGTCACGGTAGGACGCCGAGCTCGTCCAGGCTCGCCGCGAGCTCGGCCGGGTCGCGGTAGACGCGGTAGGCGCCGGCCGCGAGCAGCTCGTCCGATCCGTACCCGCCCGTCAGCAGCCCGACGCTGAACATCCGCGCGCGGCGCGCGGCCAGCAGGTCCCACACCGCGTCGCCGACGACGTAGCAATCCTCCGCGGGGATGGAGAGCCGTGCCGCCGCAGTCACGAACAAGTCCGGTGCCGGCTTGGCGCGAGCCACATCGCCGCGGTCGATCACGATGGTGCCCGCCGGTACCGACAGCGCCTCGAGCGATGCATCGATCTCGGGATGCCGCCCGGAGGTGGCGATCGCGTGCGGGACGTTCAACTCGCGCAGCCGCTCCAGCAGCTGCACGGCCCCGGGCAGGGCACGGCGCGTCTGCGCAAGAGAACGGAAGATTTCGCCGTGCCGTTTCTGCAGCGCTTCCGCCTGCGCGGCCGAGAGCGGCCGGCCCACCTCCCGGGAAACGGCGCGCGTGAACAGGCCCCCGCTCATGCCGATGCGCCGGTGGATGCGCCATCCGTCGATGGTCATGCCCGCCTCTTCCAGCGCCTGCTGCCAGGCGACCACGTGCGGATACACGGTGTCGACCAGCGTCCCGTCGAGGTCGAAAATGAGCGCTTGCATGGGGCGCTCTACAGCACACTCCGGCATCGGCGTCTCGATTGGTTGACGGATGCCAGAGAACCAGTTGACATCGTCAACTGATTGCGTGCAGGCTGGCGCCCATGTCCCAATCGCTCGACTCCTGCGTATCGGGCGTGCGGCATTTCAACCGCTACTACACGCGCAAGATCGGCGTCCTCCGCGAAGGCCTGCTGGACAGCGCCCTCTCGCTGACCGAGGCGCGAGTGCTCTACGAGCTGGCGGGACGCGACGGAGCGACCGCGAGCGAGGTTCGCGGCGAGTTGGGCCTGGATGCGGGATACCTGAGCCGCATCCTCAGGGGTTTCCAGAAGCGCGGGTGGCTCCAGCGGGGCGCCGCGAAGGACGACGCCCGGCGCCAGCCGCTGTCGCTGACCCGGTCCGGGCGGGCAACCTTTCAGTCCCTGGATGCCCGTTCCAGCGACCAGGTCCGCCAGATCGTCAGCACGCTCGCTCCGGGCGACCAGGGTCATCTGCTCGATGCGATGCGGACCATCGAGACGCTCCTGGAACCGGAGAATCGGCCGGCGCAGCCCTATCTGCTCCGCACGCACGGTCCCGGCGACATGGGGTGGGTCGTCCATCGCCACGGCATGCTCTATTCCGAGGAATGGGGATACGACGAGCGCTTCGAGGCGCTGGTCGCGCAGATCGTCAGCGAATTCGTGCAGCGATTCGATCCGGACCGGGAGCGCTGCTGGATCGCGGAGAGGAACGGCGAGCGCGTGGGTTCGGTGTTCCTCGTCCGGAAGTCGAAGCACGTCGCCAAGCTCCGCCTCCTCCTCGTCGAGCCCGCCGCGCGAGGGTTGGGGATCGGAAAACGCCTGGTCGACGAATGCATCCGATTCGCGCGGCAGTGCCGGTACCGGAAGATCGCTCTCTGGACGCAGAGCGAGCTGAAAGCCGCTCGCAGGATCTACCAGCAGTGCGGATTTCGCCTTGCCGCGACAGAGCCGCACCAGAGCTGGGGCCGCACCGACCTGGCTTCGGAGACCTGGGAACTGGATCTGCGCTGACTGCGCTCAGGCCAGACTGGCGATGTCGATGACGAACCGATAGTGCACGTCGTTGCGCAGCATCCGCTCGTAAGCCTCGTTGATCCTCTGGATGGGGATGACCTCGACGTCCGCGGCGATCTCGTGGGCTGCGCAATAGTCGAGCATCTCCTGCGTCTCGCGAATGCCTCCGATCATCGAGCCCGCAAAGCGCTTGTTCCCGTTGACCAGCGAGGACGCGGCCAGCGGCGTCGGCTCGGGAGGGATGCCGACCAGCACCAGCGCGCCGCTGGGCCGGATCATCCCGAGATACGCGTTGTAGTCGTGCGGAGCAGAGATGGTGTCGATGATCAGATTGAAGCGCCGGGCAAGCTTCTGGAACGTCGCCGCATCCCGCGTGATCTCGAATCCGCTTGCGCCGAGACGCCGCGCGTCAGCCTCCTTCGAGCGCGACGTGCTCAGCACGGTGACCTCGGCGCCCATCGACGCCGCGAGCTTGACCGCCATGTGGCCGAGACCGCCAAGGCCGACCACGGCCACGCGATCGCCCTTCTTGCAGTTCCACTGGCGCAGTGGAGAGTACGTGGTGATCCCCGCGCAGAGGAGCGGAGAAGCCCGTGCGGGGTCTAGACCCGCCGGCACGCGAAGAACATACGGCTCGGCGACGACGATCCGCGTCGAGTAGCCACCCTGCGTGGGCGTCTTCCGGTCCATCTCCGTGCTGTTGTAGGTGAAGGCCGCTCCCTTCTCGCAGAATTGCTCCAGGCCCGAGCGGCACGGCTCGCATTCCCGGCACGAGTCTACGAAGCAACCGACGCCGGCGAGGTCGCCCGGCCTGAACTTCGTCACTTCACGGCCCACCTGCCGGACGCGTCCCACGATCTCGTGGCCTGGCACCATCGGGAAGACCGAACCGCCCCACTGGTCGCGCGCCTGGTGGATGTCGCTGTGGCAGACGCCGCAGTAGTGGATGTCGATCAGCACATCGCGTGGGCCTGGCTCGCGCCGTTCGATCGTGAACGGCGCGAGCGGCCTTGTTGCAGACGGGGCGGCGTACGCGGGTGTCTTCAGCATGTTTTTTCTCCTACTGCCACGTCATGACGCCGCCCGTGCCCGGTTGCTACTCTCCGCCTGAGCCCGTCGCTCCGAGCCCTGTCGTGGCCGTCGCAGTATGCCCTGCCCGCGCGGAGTTGTCGCGCCCGACTGCGGCGCGCCGCCCTTCATCGATGTTCGCGGCGATCTCGCGCCTCAGTGCGAGCGAGATCGGAGCCCGCGGCGAGCGGCCGGCCAACGCGCGTGCTTCGTCCGTGCTGGACACGGAGTCGTTCGCCTGGACGGCATCCTGCGTGATCGCCACCTGGTTCTTGAGCGCCCGGGCCTCGTCAGTGGACGTCGGCGTCCCGTTCGCGAGCGCCGCGCTGGCTACTGCAGTCGAAAGCGCCAGCGCAGCAAGCGGAAACGCCAGCTTGGAGAACATCTCGTGGATGGTCTTCATGTGCTCCTCCTTCTCATGGCAACGATTGATGCGCGGCGTCGCGGGTCGATGCATCGGAACAAAATGAACGTCCTATGTAGTAAATCTTCAGAATGGCCTTCACCCCGCTGAACGCCCTGAACGGATTCCTCGCGGTGGCGCGGCGGCACAGCTTCGCCGCTGCCGCGGCCGACCTGGAGATTTCACCCTCGGCGCTGAGCCAGGCGGTCCGTCAGCTCGAAGCGAAACTCGGCGTCACCTTGCTCTCGCGCACCACGCGGAGCGTGGCGCTCACCGCGGCCGGAAGGCGGCTCTTCGAACAGGCCGGTCCGGCGATGGGTCAGGCGCTCGAGGCGCTCAAGACGGCGTCGGCCCGACCGGGAGAGGTGACCGGGCAGATCCGTCTCACCGTTCCAACGACCGCCATGGCCTTCGTCATGGCCCCGGTGCTGCCACGCTTTCTCTCGAAGCATCCGAAGGTGGAGGTGGAAGTCCACGTCGACGACCGCCTCGTCGACATCGTGACGGAGGGCTTCGACGCCGGGGTCCGGCTCGAAGAGTTTCTCGAGCGCGACATGGTGCACGTGCGACTGACGGATCCATTCAGTTTCGTCGTCGTGGGCTCCCCCTCCTACCTTCAGCGCAGGGGAGTACCCGAGACCCCCAAGGACCTGCTTGCGCACGAGTGCATCCGCGTCCGTTCACCGACCACCGGCTCCATGTACCTGTGGGAGTTCGAGCGAGGCAAGAAGACCTGGCGGATCCCGGTGCGGGGCAACCTGATCACGGGCGATCACCGCCTGATGTTGGCCATGGCCGAGGCAGGAGTTGGCCTCGCGTACCTGCCCGAGCCGGCGGTTGCAAGCCGACTGAAGCAGGGGAGCTTGCGTCTCGTCCTCGAACCGTTCGCCGCGCGCGTGCCGGGTCTGTTTCTCTACTTCCCGAGCCGCGCCCAGGTATCGCCGGCGTTCCGCGCGTTCGTCGAGACCGCGCGCGAGAAGCGCGCAGCTCTGGCGGCAGCGCGCGAGCTCACTGCTGCGCCACCCGCGCCGGCGGGCAGGGCGCGCCCGCGTCCTCCCACTGCTTGAAGGCGCGGACGAACTCGTCGTGAGGGACAGGGACCGGCTTGCGGCCGTATCCCGGCGACCAACCCCAGCGGGTCAGCGGATCGTCCGCGATATGGTGCAGGAGCCCCGCCATGTCCTTGCCGCCGTTCTGCTTGCGGTCCTTGATCTGCAGGCAGAGCGCCCGCGAGCTGAGCCCGGCGAAGACCATCCTGTGCTCGGGCGGGGGCAGGCGCCAGTCCGTGGAGACACCGGGCGGCATGTGCTCGCCGTAGCTTTCGGGCGGGTTTGCTTTGCCATGGCAGGTCGAACATGCGAGGCCGGCCGCGCCGCGCCCTTCCGGTCCGCGCTGGACGAACTGCTGGTGCAGGTGGTTATCGTCGCCCTGCGTCGGTTGGTCGCCGACCGGGTGGCAGTTCACGCAACGCGGACTCTGCAGCACGGTTCGAACGGTCTCGAATGCGACCACCGGATCGGACGCGGGTGCTGTCGGAGCTGCCGCAGCTGCAGGAGCCTGCGCGTGCGAACACGCGGACACGCAAGCCGCGGCCAGGATCCACCAACCGCGAGCGGGCCCAGGCAGGCCACCCGTCGTCATGCGAGCCTCAACGGCAGCGACCGCAGCCGCTGCTTCGTCAGGGCGTACACGGCATTCGCGACGGCCGCGGAGATGGGCGCCGTCGCCGGTTCGCCGATGCCGCCCATCTTCGCGTCGCTCTCGATGATGTGAACCGCCACCTCCGGCATGTCCGGCAGCCGCAGCACCTCGTAGTCGTGGAAGTTGCTCTGCTCAACCCGCCCGTCCTTCAGAGTCAGCTCGCTCTGCAGCACGGCGGAGAGGCCGAAAGCGACGGCGCCTTGCACTTGCGCCTCGACGCCGAGGGGGTTGATCGCCATGCCGCAGTCCACGGCGCAGCTGACCTTGTGCACGTGGATCTCCTTGTGCTCGTCGACCGAGACCTCGGCAACCTCGGCGATGATGCTCCCGAACGACTCGTGCACCGCGAGCCCGCGCGCCCGTCCGTTCGGCGGCGCCTTGCCCCACCCAGCTTTCTCCGCGGCCGTCTTGAGCGCGCGAAGATGGCGCGGCTTCTCCGCGAGCAACGCCAAGCGGTACTCGAGCGGGTCTTTCCGCGCCGCCCAAGCCAGCTCGTCGATCATGCTCTCCATCGCGAAGGCCGTGTGCGTGTTCCCCACCGACCGCCACCAGAGCACCGGAACTTCGAGCCGCGGTGAGTGCAGCGTCACGAGCCGCGCCGGAACGCTCTCGAGGTAGGGCGAGTCCACGACCCCTTCTACGGAGGCAGCGTCGATACCGTTCTTGACCATGAACTGCTCGAACGGCGTACCGGCGAGGATGGACTGACCGACGATGGTGTGCTTCCAAGCGAACGGGCGACCCTTGTCGTCGAGCCCTACCTCGATCCGGTGGAGAAACATCGGCCGGTAGTACCCGCCGCGGATGTCGTCCTCGCGCGTCCAGACGGTCTTCACCGGGACTCCCGCCGCCTTGGCGACGTGCACCGCCTCGCTGACGAAGTCGGACGCCGGAGTAGCGCGCCGTCCGAAGCCGCCACCGAGGAACTGGGTATGGATGGAGACGCTTTCCTGCGGCACGCCGGCGATGCGCGCCGCCGACATCTGGTCCATGGTCTGGAACTGGGTTCCGGTCCAGATCTCGCAGCGGCCGTCCGCGAGGCGCACCGCGCAGTTGAGCGGCTCCATCGTCGCGTGCGCGAGGTAGGGGACGTCGTATTCAGCGACCACACGCTTCGAGGAATGGGGGAGCGCTTCTTCCGCATCTCCCTGCTGAGCGGCCACAGTGCCCTTCGTCCGCGCTTGCGCGCGGTAGCTCTCGAGGAGCTTCCCGCTATCGACGCTGGCGCCCGGGCCCGGGTCCCAGTCGATCACGAGCGCATCGCGGCCGAGCTTTGCGCTCCAGAAGTTGGTCGCGACGACGGCGATGCCGGACGGTACTTGCACCACTTGCTCGACGCCCTTGATCGATGTGGCCTTGCCCGCGTCGAACGACCTGACCTTGCCTCCGAAGACCGGCGAGCGCGCGACCAGGGCGGTTCGCAGGTCGGGCATCCTCACGTCCATCCCGAACTGCGCCTTGCCCGTGATCTTCTCCGGCGTGTCGAGCCGGCGCGTGGGCTTGCCGATGATCTTCCAGTTCTTGCGGTCCTTCAGCATCACGCTCTTCGGCGGCTTCTGGGCCTGGGCAGCGACAGCGAGCTGTCCATAGGAAAGGCGGTCGTTGGCGCGCAGCACGAAGCCGTTCTCCGTGCGCAACCTCTTCGCGTCCGTCTTCCACTGCGTTGCCGCCGCCCGCACCAGCATCGCGCGCGCCATGGCGCCCGCGGTGCGATAGCGGTCGAACTCCGACCAGGTGGTGGTCGAGCCGCCCGTCATCTGCATCCCGAACGCCGTGTGAGCGTAGACCGGCGCGGCGGGAGCGTGCTCGACGCGGATCTTCGACCAGTCGCAGTCCAGCTCTTCGGCGATGAGCATGGCGAGCCCGGTCCAGATCCCCTGACCCATCTCGGAGTGTGCGAGCAGCACGGTCACCGTCTCGTCGGGTGCCACGCGGACGAACGCGTTCGGATCGGGCAGCTGCTTTCCCGCCGGCTGCGGCACCGCGCCTGCCTTGCGCGGTACGTAGAAGGCGACGAACAGGCCAGCCCCGGAAAGAACCGATTTGCGCAGCAGCTCGCGGCGCGTCAAGGCGATCATCGCTCGGCCCTCCTCTTCGACGCGGCGCTGCGCACCGCCTCCCGGATGCGCTGGTACGTGCCGCACCGGCAGATGTTGCCGGCCATGGCGAGATCGATCTCCTGATCGGTCGGCTCAGGATTCTGGGCGAGCAGTGCCGCCGCCGACATGATCTGTCCGGGCTGGCAGTATCCACACTGGACCACGTCCTGCTCCGCCCACGCCCTCTGTACCGGATGCGATCCATCGGACGACAGTCCCTCGATGGTCGTGACCATCCGGTTTCCCACCGCCGAGACCGGCAGCACGCACGAGCGCACCGCTTGACCTTCGATGTGGACGGTACAGGCGCCGCATTGGGCCATGCCGCAACCGAACTTGGTGCCGGTCAGCCCGAGCACGTCGCGCAATACCCAGAGGAGCGGCATGTCATCTGGAGCATCCACCTGCCGCTCCGTCCCGTTCACGTTCAGCCGCATGTAAACCTCACGCTTGGCAAGAAGCGGGCGGAGTCTAGCGGCGCGTTCGCGGAGGTCAACGCCCTTCAATCAGCGCGTCGCCGATGCGGCGGTGCGCAGGCGCAACCGTGCATTTAGAATGCGGCGATGCGCGACCCCGCCGAGTTCGCCGGGCCAGCGGCTTCGGCCCCGGCTCGCGAAGGATTCTGGTCGAACGTCCGCCAGGCGCTGCGCGGGTCGGAGCAGGACTACACCCGAGGGCCCATCGGCCGCGCGATCTTCCTCCTTGCCATCCCCATGGTGCTGGAGATGGCGATGGAGAGCATCTTCGCCGTCACCGACGTGTTCTTCGTCGGACGCCTCGGGCCCGATGCCGTCGCGACCATCGGGCTGACCGAGTCGATGCTCACGCTCGTCTACGCCCTGGCGATGGGACTCGGAATCGGGACGACCGCCGTGGTCGCCCGCCGGATCGGCGAGAAGGACCGTGAGGGCGCGGCGAACGCCGCCGTGCAGGCGACGGTGCTCGGCATCGCCGGCGCCGTCCTCCTCGGTGGATTGGGCGTGGCCTTCGCGCCGCGGCTGCTCGCGCTCATGGGCGCCTCGCCCGCAGTGCTCCAGGTGGGGTCTGGCTATACGCGCGTGATGCTCGGCGGCGAGGCGACCATCGTCGTCCTCTTCGTCGTCAACGCGGTATTTCGCGGAGCAGGAGACGCCGCGATCGCCATGCGCGTCCTCTGGCTCGCGAACGCGATCAACATCGTGCTCGGGCCCTGCCTCATCTTCGGGCTCGGCCCGTTTCCCAAGCTCGGCGTCACCGGAGCGGCGGTGGCCACGACGATCGGGCGCGGAACCGGAGCGATCTATGCGATCAGCCGGCTGCTGCGACCCGGCTCACGGATCGCCGTGCACGAGCGACATCTGCGGATCAACGTGCCGGTGATGCGGACGGTCGCGCGGCTGTCGGGCTCCGGCGCGCTCCAGTCAATCGTCGGGATGGCGAGCTGGATCGGCCTCGTCCGCATCGTCGCGACGTTCGGCTCGCAGGCGCTCGCCGGCTACACCATTGGCATCCGCATCATCGTGTTCGCGCTGCTGCCGTCCTGGGGGATGAGCAACGCGGCGGCGACCATGGTGGGCCAGGCCCTCGGGGCGCGCGATCCCGATCGCGCGGAGCGCGCGGTCTGGCGCGCGTGCCTCTACAATCTCGTCTTCCTCTCCGCCATCGGCCTTGCGTTCGTCGTCTTCGCGGCGCCCATCGTCTCCGTCTTCACTTCCGATCCGGTCGTGCTGGCCTACGGCGTCGACTGCTTGCGGATCATCGCTGCCGGTTTCGCGTTCTACGCGTACGGAATGGTGCTCTCGCAGTCGTTCAATGGAGCCGGCGACACCGTCACGCCGACCCTGCTCAACCTGATCGTCTTCTGGCTCTGGGAGATTCCGCTCGCCTGGGCGCTTGCGGTGGCCCTCGGCATGGGCCCGCGCGGCGCCTTCGTCGCCGTCGCGATCGCGTTCTCGACGCTCGCGGTCGCGGCGGGAGCGATCTTCCGCCGCGGCCGGTGGAAGCGAACGGTGATCTGACGCCGGCGCCATTCGATCGTTACCTTCCGGCG
>Ga0209805_1002154_pt1 | contig 11515 bp, 12 predicted proteins | sample GraSoiAngelo_148_FD_185905 | JGI IMG/M metagenome (GOLD analysis project Ga0209805, IMG submission 185905) | Grasslands soil microbial communities from the Angelo Coastal Reserve, California, USA - 14_1009_09_20cm (SPAdes) (version 2) | ecosystem: Environmental > Terrestrial > Soil > Grasslands ... | reverse complement strand
GATCGAATTCCTCAGCGAGGAGGAGGGCCGGCGCGCGACCGCCGCCAACCGCGGCACGCTCGAGCGGCCGTGGGAGCTGTGGAAGAAAAGCGCGCTCGCTCGCAAGTAGAATCGCCTCATGTCCGCATTCATTCTGCGCCGTCTCGCTCAGGCCGTCGTCGTGATGCTGGCGGTCGGGCTGATCGCCTTCGCGCTGTTCCGCTTCGTCGGCGATCCGGTGCTGTTCATGCTCGGCCAGGATGCGACGCCGCAGGACCGTGCGCGGGTGACGCGGCTGCTCGGCCTCGACCAGCCCTTCTACGTGCAGTACGCGAGCTTCGTCGCGCGCGCGCTGCATGGAGAGTTCGGCCTGTCGCTGCGCCAGATGCGCCCGGTGTCGGCGCTCCTCGTCGAGCGGCTGCCTGCCACGCTCGAGCTGTCGGGGGTCGCGGCGCTGCTTGCTCTCGTCGCAGGCATCGCGATGGGCGTGTATACCGCGCTCAGGCCCCGGTCGTGGCTGTCTCAGCTGCTGCTCGCGCTGTCGCTGATCGGCGTTTCGCTGCCGACGTTCCTGATCGGCATCCTGCTCATCCTCGTGTTCTCGGTGCAGCTCGGCTGGCTGCCGTCATTCGGGCGCGGCGAGACGCTCGCCATCGGCTGGTGGACCACCGGCTTGCTCACCGTTTCGGGGCTGAAGGCGCTCGTGCTGCCCGCGATCACGCTCGGCTTGTTCCAGATGACCCTGATCCAGCGCCTGACGCGCGCGGAGATGCTCGAAGTGCTGCGCACCGACTACATCCGCTTCGCGCGCGCCCGCGGCCTCACCGACCGGGCGGTGCACTTCGGCCACGCGCTCAAGAACACGCTGGTGCCGGTGATCACGATCGCGGGCCTGCAGCTCGGCTCGATCATCGCCTTCGCCATCATCACGGAAACGGTGTTCCAGTGGCCGGGACTCGGGCTGCTCTTCATCCAGGCGGTGAACTTCGCCGACGTCCCGGTGATGGCGGCCTACCTTTGCCTGGCGGCGCTTTTTTTCGTGCTCATCAATCTCGTCGTCGACCTGCTCTACTACGCGGTCGATCCGCGGCTTCGCATCGAGCCCGCATAAAGGAGGAGCCCATGAGACTCATTGCGCTGTTCGCGTCCTTGCTGCTCGGCTGCCTTTGCGCCCAGGGCGCGAATCTTCGCTGGGCGGCGCAGAACGACATCCTCACTTTCGATCCGCATTCGCAGAACCATGCCACGACCCTCACCATGACGATGCACGTCTATGAGGGGCTGGCGCGACGAGCTGGCAGGAGATCTCTCCGACGCAATGGCGCTTCAGCTTGAGAAGGGGCGTGCGCTTTCACGACGGCTCGCCGTTCACGGCCGACGACGTGGTGTTCTCGTTTGGCCGCATCCGCCAGCCGCAGGGCACGATGCAGATCTACGTCGCCGGGGTGAGCGAGGTGAAGAAGATCGACGATTACACGGTCGATTTCGTCCTCTCCGGACCGAATCCGATCCTGCTGAGGAACATCATCGATTTCCGCATCATGAGCAAATCCTGGGCGGAGAAGAACCGCTCGCAGAACATCCAGGACTACAAGGCGCGCGAGGAGACCTATGCCTCGCGCAACGCGAACGGCACCGGCCCGTACGTTCTCAAAGGGTGGGAGCCCGACAAGCAGATCGTCTTCACCGTCAACAAGAGCTGGTGGGGCAAGCACGACGGCAACGTGAGCGACTTCACCTACACGCCCATCAAGTCCGACGCCACGCGCGTCTCGGCGCTGCTTTCGGGGGACGTCGATATGGTGACCGACCTGCCGACGCAGGACGTCGAGCGGCTGCGCAGGAACGACGAGCTCAAGATCATCGACGGCCCCGAGGTGCGCACGATCTTCATCGGCCTGGACCAGCATAACGACGAGCTGCTTTTTTCGGGCGTCAAGGGCAAAAACCCATTCAAGGACGTCAGGGTGCGCCAGGCGCTGAACATGGCAGTGGACCGCGAGGCGATCAAGCGCGTCACCATGCGCGGCCTGTCGATCCCCGCCGGCCTGATGGTGCCCCCCGGGGTTCACGGACACTCCAAGGAGCTCGACCAGCCCTGGCCGTACGACCTCAACGGCGCGAAGAAGCGGCTCGCCGAGGCGGGCTACCCCAATGGTTTCGGATTCACGCTCGACTGCCCGAACAACCGCTATGTGAACGACGAGAAGATCTGCCAGGCGCTGGTCGGCATGTGGGCGCGCGCCGGCCTCAGCGTCAAGCTCAATGCCATGCCGTTCGCGACTTTCATTCCCAAGATCCTGAAGCACGACACGAGCGCGTACATGCTTGGCTGGGGCGTCTCGACCTTCGACGCGCTCTATACGCTGCAGTCGCTGGTGCGCACCCAGACCACGGGCGCGGACGGCAGCTTCAACTGCGGGCGCGTGAGCGACCCCAAGCTCGATGCGACGATCGACGCCATCAAGATCACGACCGATCTCAAGAAGCGCGACGCTCTGCTGCGCGAGGCGCTCGTCGCCACGCGCGACAATGCCTACTACGTCCCGCTGCACCACCAGCTGCGGCCCTGGGCGATGAAGAAGAACGTCTCGACGGTGCACCGCGCCGATGACCGGCCCGAAGCGCGCTTCACGAGGGTGGACTGATCCTTCGTCTGCTCTGGCTGCGGCTCCGCGAGCACGATCTCGCCCGGAGCTTTAGCAGATCCCCGGTCGCCGTCGCCGCGGCGCTTGTGACGCTCGTTTGCGTCGGCGCCGCGCTCGCCGCGCCCTGGATAGCGCCGCAAGACCCGTTCAATTCCGCCGCGCTCGATCTCAACCAGGCTTTCCGGCCGCCGGCCTGGCTCGAAGGCGGCACCGCGCGCTATTTTCTGGGAAGCGACGACCAGGGCCGCGACGTGCTGTCGGCCATTCTGCATGGCGCGCGCATCTCGCTCGGGGTCGGGCTGGCGGCGGTGTGCTTCGCGCTCGTGCTGGGCGTCTCGCTCGGGCTCGCGGCCGGGTACTGCGGAGGATGGTTCGATGCGCTGGTGATGCGCATCGCCGACGTTCAGCTGTCCTTCCCGGCGATCCTGATCGCGCTGCTGATCGACGGCGTGGCGCGCATCTCGCTGCCCGCCGGGGCGCAGGATGCGATTGCCGTGCCCGTGCTCATCGTCGCCATCGGCCTTTCGGCCTGGGTGCAATACGCGCGCACGGTGCGCGGCTCGACACTGGTGGAGAAGGAAAAGGAGTATGTGCAGGCGGCTCGCGTGATCGGCAGGCGGCCGCTCGCCATCATGCTGGTGCACGTGCTGCCGAACGTTATGGGCCCGGTGCTCGTGCTCGGCACCATCCAGATCGCCACCGCCATCATCACCGAGGCGACGCTTTCCTTTCTCGGCGTGGGCCTGCCGCCGACGCGTCCCTCGCTCGGCACCCTCATCCGCGTCGGCAACGACTTCCTGTTCTCGGGCGAATGGTGGATCACCGTCTTTCCCGGCGTCGCGCTCGTGAGCGTCGTGCTGTCGGTCAACCTGCTGGGCGACTGGCTGCGCGATGCCCTGAACCCGAAGCTCAGATGATCCTTCAGGTGAAGGAGCTGAGAGTCGAGTTTCGCACGCGGCGCGGCACGCTGGTTGCGGTCGATGGCGTGTCGTTTTCCGTGGCGCGCGGCGAAGTGCTCGGCGTGGTCGGCGAGTCTGGCGCCGGCAAGTCGCTCACCGGTCTCGCCATCATGGGGCTGCTCGAGCCGCCGGGGCGCATCGCCGCGGGCGAGGTCTGGCTCGAAGGGCGGCGCATCGACCGGCTGCCGCACGCAGCGCTGCGCGCCCTGCGCGGCCGGCGCATCGGCGTCGTATTCCAGGATCCGCTCGGCTCGCTCAATCCGCTCTACACGATCGGCGCGCAGCTCGAGGAGACGATTCGCACGCATCTCGGGCTCGCGCGAAAGGAGCTGCGACAGCGGGCGTTGGCGCTGCTCGCCGAAGTCGGCATCCCGGCTCCGCAGGCGCGCTTCCAGCACTACCCGCACCAGTTCTCCGGCGGCATGCGCCAGCGCGTGGTGATCGCGCTTGCGCTCGCCGCGGAGCCGATCCTGCTGATCGCCGACGAGCCGACCACGGCGCTCGACGTGTCGATGCAGGCGCAGATCATCGCGCTCATCAAGCGCGTCGCGCGCGAGCGCGGCACGGCGGTGATGCTGATCACGCACGACATGGGGGTCATCGCCGAGACCGCCGATCGCGTCGCGGTCATGTATGCGGGCCGCATCGTCGAGATCGGTGCGGTTGGCGACGTGCTCCATGCGCCGCAGCACCCCTATACCGCGGGCCTGATGGCGTCCATTCCGCGCATCGCGGCAGGGGCGGCGCGCTCGCGCCTCGCGCAGATCGAGGGCGCGATGCCACGCCTCAACGCGATCCCGCGCGGATGCCCGTTCCATCCGCGCTGCCCCAAGCGCTTCGAGCGCTGCCTGGGCTCGCGTCCCGAGCTCATGCCGGTCGGGGCGAGCCAGGCCGCCTGCTGGCTGCATGCGAGCGCCATTGCTCAGCGTTGAGGCGGTCACGCGGGACTTCGACGTCTCGCCCCCCTGGCTCGAGCGCGTGCTCGAAGGCGAAGGCAGACGGCTGCTGCGCGCGGTGGACGGCGTGACGCTCGAAGTGCGCCACGGCGAGACCCTGGCGCTGGTCGGCGAGTCGGGTTGCGGCAAATCGACCATCGCGCGCCTGATGGTCGGGCTCGATGCGCCGAGCGACGGCCGCATCGAGTTCCACGGCCAGCGCAGGCAGATGATTTTCCAGTCACCCTACGCGAGCCTGAACCCGCGCTGGCGCGTGCGCGATATCGTCGCTGAGCCGATCCGGGTGCTTCGGCTTGCGCGCGAGGCGCAGGTAGGTGAACGCGTCGCGCAGCTTCTCGCGCAAGTCGGGCTGGCGGCCGAAGACGGCGAAAAGTATCCCCACGAGTTCTCGGGCGGCCAGCGCCAGCGCATCTCGATCGCGCGCGCGCTGTCGGGCGAGCCCGATCTGCTCATCTGCGACGAGCCGACCTCGGCGCTCGACGTGTCGGTGCAGGCGCAGATCCTCAACCTGATGGCCGACCTGCAGAGTCGGCTCTCGCTCACCTACGTCTTCATCTCGCACAACCTGGCGGTCGTCTCGCAGATCGCGGATCGCGTCGGCGTCATGTATCTCGGCCGGCTCGTCGAGCTCGCGCCTGCAGGCGAGCTTTTCTCACATCCGCGCCATCCCTATACCCGCATGCTGCTCGAGGCCGTACCGCGAATCGAGCGCACCGGCGAGCCGCGCACCCCCGTGGCGGGCGAAGTGCCCAACCCGCTCGCGCCGCCGCCGGGATGCAGCTTTCATCCGCGCTGCCCGCACGCCGACGAGCGCTGCCGGCGCGAGCGTCCCGAGTTTGTCGACGCGGTAGCCTGTCACGGCGTCCAGGAAGGACGCATTTCGTCCGCACGCTGAGCGCGCAGGAGCAGCCAGCAGGCGATCGTCATGTTGAGGAGGTTCCAGGCGATGCCGTTGGCGAACGCCGCACGGTAGGAGCCGGTGAGATCGAAGATCGCGCCCGACACCCATCCGCCGGCGGCCATGCCGAGCAGCGTCGCCATCAGCACCACGCCGAGGCGCGCGCCGGCCTGAGCGGGCTTGAAATGCTCGCGCACGATGATGGCGTAGGAAGGCACCAGCCCGCCCTGGAACAGGCCGAACAGGGCGGAGACGACGTACAGCGAAACCAGCCCGTCGAAGGGCAGGAACAGCACGAGGGCGATGCCTTGCAGCGCCGAGCCGAGCAGCAGCGTGCGCAGGCCGCCGATCCGGTCGCAGATCCAGCCCGAGGCAAGCCGGCTGACGATGCCGAAGCCGAGCATGATCGCCAGCATCTGGGCGCCGCGCGCGGCGCCGTAGCCGAGGTCGCCGCAATAGGCGACGATGTGGACTTGCGGCATGGACATGGCGACGCAGCACGCCAGGCCGGCGACCGAGAGGAGCGCCATCAAGGCATTCGGCGTCAGGCCCAGCGGCCGATCCGAGCGAATCGCAGTGGCACCCGAGGCCGCGCGCCCCCCCGGTAAAGGCGGCCGCTTTCTCAGCAGTAACGCGAGCGGCAGCATCGTCGCCAGGCAAAACGCGCCGAGCCCGATATATGTTGCGCGCCAGCCGGCGGTTTCGAAGAAGTGCTGCAGCACCGGCGGCCAGACGGCTCCCGCGAGGTAGTTGCCGCTCGCGCAGATCGCCACCGCCATCCCGCGGCGTCGCGTGAACCACATCGAGGTGTCGGCGACGAGGGGCGCGAAGGTCGCGGCGCAGCCGAGCAGGCCGGCGAACAGCCCGTGCGCGAGACTGAACTGCCACAACGTGACCGACATGCCGCAAAGGAGGAAGCCGGCGCCGAGGCTGAGCGCGCCGATCACCACCGGAACGATGACGCCGAAGCGGTCCGCAAGCCGGCCCATCAGGATGCCGCCGACGCCGAAGCCGATCATCGTCAGCGTGTAGGGCAGCGACGCGTTCGCCCGCGCCACGCCAAACTCGGCCTGCAGCGCGGGCAGCGCGACCACCGCGCCGTACATGGCCGCCCCTCCGATGGTCACGAGCAGCAGCGCGGCGCCGAGCCTCACGCAGGCGTACAGCGATTCGGCTTCGCCCCTCGAGGAAGTTTTGTTATCGTTCATTGCCGCTGAGATTAACCCAAAAAATCCGGAGACCCATCATGGCTGCCCGCTCCAATCCGCATTCGACCATCAACCAGGTGCGCGAGGTCTTTCCCAAGCTCGGCGAGCTCACCGACAAGCTGCTGTTCGGCGACGTCTGGGAGCGCAAGCAGCTTTCGAAGCGCGACCGCAGCCTGATCACGGTGGCCGCGCTCGTCGCGCTTTATCGCCCGGACCAGTTGCGTGGCCACCTCTGGCGCGCGCTGGAGAACGGCGTCACGCGCGAGGAGATCGGCGAGGCGATCACCCATCTCGCTTTCTACGCGGGCTGGCCCAACGCCGGCAGCGCCGCGCTGATCGCGAAGCAGGTATTCGAAGAACGCCAGCCATGAGGCTGGGTCGCAAGTTTGAACCCTGCATCGCTCACCATGTTTTCAGTCGCTTAGCTGTTTCAGCGTCGCCCCCCCTTTCATCAACCTGACCGAATCGTGACCGCCTCAGATGTTTGCGTGATTGCGAAAAGCACCACTAAGCTGGACGATGCGGGTGTTTTCAACAGCAAGGGAGCTCTGCGATGAAGCGTCTAGTGCTCGCCCTCGCATTCGTGAGCGGTCCCGCCTTCGCCGCGGGCACGGCCTATTACATCACGTCCCGCGTGACGATCACCGGCCCCTACGACTGGGGCGTACTGCAGCAGAGCACGCGGTATCAGAACGCCTACGACATCCGCGCTTCCAGCAGCCCGCTAGCCGGCGTGGGCATTACCGGCGATCAGCAGTTTACAATCGATGGCAGCGCATGCCCCGGCGTGCAATCGTGCCTCGCCACGGTCTCTTTCACTGCCGATGTCGGCGGCGACTACGTCGCAACGGTAGTGGCCACATCGGCGAGCGCCGGTCGGGTGCACGGCAGCTCGACAGGACACCCCATCAAGGCGCACGTCGCGGGCGCCAACTACGCGTTGGTGGGCGTCGATAACGGTGACGCAACTGCGACGTTCACACTGAGCTCGACGGGCGAAACCGACCTTATCGGTGCGACGTTTGCCGCGACAACGTGGGCGAATGTCGGGACGGCGACCATCACGACGAATACCTGTGCCGACCCAGTGCCGACCGGCACGTCGTGCCAGATCACTGTGGCGTTCGGACGGCCGGACGAGTCGAGCGGGTATGGCTATGTACTGCTGCAGGCCTATGGCAACACGCGCCAGCAGAATCCGGCGCGCGTGACACTCGTGCTGCCGCCGCCTGCCGATAATTGAGGCACTGATCGCTGCACAACATCCTGGACTGAAACTGTTTTGCTACACTAGAGGCTGGCAATTTCGAAAGGAGGTGATCCCGTGAGAGACGACCAAGGCAAAACCGGCCGGCAGAACTCTACCGACGGATCGACCCGCAGGTTCAGGAGTTCGGCCAGTATCTAGGCCGGCTGCCTAGGCAATACCCAACGCCCCGACCGCGAAAGCCGGCCGGGGCGTTTCATTTCGTAGCCGGCGAAAGGATGCAGGTCCAGCACAACGCGCGGGCCTGCAGCGGCTGGACGAGGGGCCTGGACGCATCCGGTCCGCCGCCTGCCTGCCGCCCGCTTGGCAGCCGCTCGCAGGCGCTCTATTCGGTGGAGAACAGCGTGCGCTTGTCGAGCTGGGAGGCGTCGCCCTGGAGGGCGCTGTCCGGATCGAGCGCCATCTCGTGGTATACGATCTGGAGGACGATGTTATGAAAAAGCCGCTTGATGCACGCCAGAGGAGCCACCGGGTATTCAACGCGCACCTCGGTAAATCGTGACCGCATTCCTCAATTTCATCGGCGCGGAGCGGCGGCCCTCGGCCCGGCGCACCGGAGCCGCAGGCGCGCGTTAAGGCGCCATGGGACGCTTTCTTCTGCTCGCAGCGTGCGCCTTTCTCTCGTCCGCGTTCGCACAGACTGCGGGCGGGCAGGCCACGCCAGTCCTCGCGGGCAAGGTCGAGCTGGTCGAGGGCGACGTGCGCTTTTTCGACCCCGCCATGACCATGCGGCGCCCTGTGCCCGAGGATTCCATATTCGAGGGCGAGTCGATCGCCACCGGAACAGACGGCGAAGTGCACTTGCGCATGGAAGACGGCGGCTTCATCGCCGTGCGGCCGGGGACCAAGATGCGTATCGCGAGCTTCCGCGCACAGGGTGATGAGTCGGACGTCATGACCATCGGCTTACTCGAGGGGACTCTGCGCTCCATCACCGGATGGATCGCCAAGTTCGGCCGGAACAACTACCAGGTGCGCACACCAACCACGACCATCGGCGTGCGCGGCACCGACCATGAGCCGTTCCATATTCCGGCGGGCAGCACGCTGGGCGAGCCCGGCACCTACGACAAGGTGAACCAGGGCGGCACCTATATGCAGACGGCGCAGGGAAGTGTCGACATCGCGCCCGGCCGCGCCGGGTTCGCGCGCCTGGGGCGCGCCGAGCGGCCGCGCGTGCTCGAGAGCATCCCGGCGCATTTCCGGCCGACCCGCCACGAGCAAAGGATCACGCGGCGCTACCAGGAGATCCAGCAGCGGCTGCCCGAACTGCGCGAAAACCGGCGCAAGCTGGTGCAGGAACGTGCGGCGAAAGTCGAGCAAAAACGCGAGCCGCTCAAGGCACGGCGCTTCGACAAGGAGGAAAGGCGCCTGAAGCGCGCAGAGCGGCGCGATAAAAAGCGCACTGAGCTGCACGAGGAAAAGCAGGGCAAAGCTCGCGAGTGACGCCTATCCCGGCACGGTCAAGGCAATCTCTGGGTCAGGTCCTTCGCTGCATGCTCGGCGATGGCGCGGAAGGTAATCGGGCGCTCCTGCCCGGTGTCGATCGCGAAGGTCACCTCGTCGATGCCCTCCCAGGCGATGCTGCCGTCGCGGCTGTCCCAGATCTGGAAGAATACGCGCAGGTTGGCGTACTGCGTCTGCAGGATATTCACGCCGAGGAAGCTCCAGCGGCCCTTGGCGCCCTGCTGCATGTTGGCGAGCTTGAGCTGCGCCAGGTAGCGCACCTGCGCCGCCTGCGCCACGCGCCGCATCAGCGCTCCGTCGAAGACACCGGTTTCGCGATAATTCTGATACATGGCCCGGTACGCCTCGGCGAGGCCCGCCCGGTTTACCGCGCTGATGGTTTCGGAAAGCGACACGAAACGGAGCTCCGGACGCTCGCTCTGCAAGGTGGCCGCAAACACATGGGCGAGCGACTGTTTATCCTCCTCCTGCCCGGTCACCGTGGACGGCGTCAGGAACGCAAGGCCTCCGTCGCGCAGATCGCCCTGCTGGAGGCCAAGCGTCTCATGCTCCGGAGAGGAGTAGACCTGGAGGGTCGTGGAGCACGCCGACAGCGCCAGCGCCGCCGCCGCGATCATCATGCACGCGCGTGGGCGTGACATTCGCCTGCCTTCTCCCCGAATAGTGGCTCCCCGATCAGGGCTCGAAGGTACAAGCTGCGGATTGACGGGGAGTTGGAGAATTGTAACGCGCTGCTCTGACGCCCGAGCGAATCGGCGCGTCGAACGCAGCCCAGTTCATACAAGACGTTCGACCTGCAGCGGGCTATGATAGGCGGTAGCTCTCTCGTGTTTCAGTAAAGCGCAAGGAGATGATCGTGGCACGCAAATACATAGACTGCCGTGAATTCCCAAGCGAAATGAACTGCACGGTTGCCATCGCGGCCGATACCGAAAAGGAGCTGATAGAGGTCGCTGTGCAGCACGCAGTGGCCGTTCACAGGCACAAAGACACTCCGGAATTTCGCAAGCAGTTGCGAGCGATCATTAAGGAAGGAACCCCGCCCCGCTGAAGCGCCCGAAACGGCGCCCGATGGACATTATCTGAATGTCCGACACACCCTCCGTCCGCCCGCGCCAATTGTCAGAAAGTATGAACTGTTACTTCTTCCGCTATCGACTGCAGCCTGTGACTGGACAATAGAGGCAAAACTCTAAACGAACGGGACGGGACCGGGCTTTATCGGGAGGCGGCATGAACACAAGGGCGCGCATTTTCCGACGTACCAAAGCGGGAAACGCTGCATTTGAAGACCGACATTCCGGCCTGCCGGCGCATTACCGGCGGATCCTGTGCGCCATTGCTGCCGAGACCCACTCCGTTGTCCTGAGAGCCGTCTTGCCGTGTTATTCCGAGACCCAGATCGTTCAATGGCTCGCAGAGCTATTGACGCTAGGTCTGCTCGAGTCAGTACCGGATGGCGCCGAACCTGACCTGGACTTTACCGGCAGGTTTCAAGTTGCGGAATTGGCTGCTGCATTCAATGGGCGCACCTGACGCGCTTAACGCTCTACTTTAGCCGCTTCTTTCCTGAAGCAGCGGCTTCCCAGCCTCGGCGCGACCGGGGATTTTTCCGCGCAATGTCATGAGGGCATCTGCGCGCGAATGACTGGGGCAGGGCGTTCGGCGAAGACCTGGGATGGCATTTCAGATAGAGTGCTCGTCAGCGCGCCTCGGCCTGGCTCTCTCGATAGCATGAACAGTAAGCCACGCATTGCCCACATCTCCGGATCGAACGCCACCATCTCGAGCTCGCCGCCACTGCTGACGAGCAACAAGGCGCGCGAAAAGCGCGGGCTGCCCCTCCTAGAAGACAGAACCGGCGCTCGCCTGCGATTCGATGCGCTGCGACCGCAGCGCCTCGCCGCCCCGGTGACCGTGTACGTGGAGCAGTTCAGCGCCCACCCGCTGGAACGCGACGCTGCCGAGTTATACGGGCCGCCGGACGGCTATGTGGATCGTGCGGGCGTTTTTCATCGCGAGCGGCAAAGCAAGTCCGATGTGCCGGTGTACGAAATCACATTGCATCCGGATGATGGCCTTTATCCCTTGCCTTACATGGCCGTGCAGGCCGACGGGCGCCCGTGGGACGAG
>Ga0209805_1002153_pt1 | contig 11519 bp, 9 predicted proteins | sample GraSoiAngelo_148_FD_185905 | JGI IMG/M metagenome (GOLD analysis project Ga0209805, IMG submission 185905) | Grasslands soil microbial communities from the Angelo Coastal Reserve, California, USA - 14_1009_09_20cm (SPAdes) (version 2) | ecosystem: Environmental > Terrestrial > Soil > Grasslands ... | reverse complement strand
CACCCCCGCCGCTTCATCGGTCTCGGGACGCTCCCGCTGCAGTCCCCCGATCTCGCGCTGCGCGAGTTGGACCGCTGCATCGGGGAGCTGGGGCTCGCGGGCATCGAGATCGGTTCCCACGTCAACGCCTGGAACCTCTCCGACCCGGCGCTCTTTCCGGTGTTCGCGCGCGCCGCCGGGCTGGGAGCGGCCATCTTCGTCCACCCCTGGGACATGATGGGCGAAGAGCGGATGCAAAGGTACTGGCTCCCCTGGCTCGTCGGGATGCCGGCGGAAGTCTCGCTGGCGATCTGCTCCGTGATCTTCGGCGGCGTCCTGGAGCGTCTGCCGGGGCTGCGGATCGCGTTCGCCCACGGCGGAGGCGCGTTCCCGGGAACGCTGGGACGCATCGAGCAGGGATTCCATGCCCGGCCGGAGCTGGTGGCGATCGACAATCGGCGGCCGCCGTCGGCCTACCTGAAATCGATCTACGTCGACTCGCTGGTGCACGATCCCCGGGCACTGCGGCTCATCCTGGAGGTCTTCGGCCAGGAAAGGATCGCGCTCGGAAGCGACTATCCCTTTCCGCTCGGCGAGGCCCGGCCCGGCGCCCTGATCGATTCGCTGCATCTTCCGCCCGACGTGCGCGATCGGCTGCGCGCCGGGACCGCGCTGGAATGGCTCGGCCGCGAGGCGAGCGCGTATGCTCTCTGAGGACTCGCTCGAATGGGCGCGGGCGCAGGACGCCTCCGACGAGCTTCTGCCGCTGCGGGCGGAGTTTCTCTTTCCCGATTCCGGACCGCTCTATTTCGCCGGGCATTCGCTGGGGCTGCAGCCGCGGCGCGCGCGAGAATATGTGCTCCAGGAGCTCGACGACTGGGCGCGGCTCGGCGTCGAGGGCCACTTCGCGTCCCGCAACCCCTGGGTCAGCTACCACGAGCTCTTGACCGCATCGACGGCGCGGTTGGTCGGCGCCCTGCCCCACGAAGTGGTGGTGATGAACACCCTGTCGGTGAACCTCCATCTGCTGATGGTCTCGTTCTACCGGCCGCGGCGCGGAAAGCACCGGCTGCTCATCGAGCAGGGCGCGTTTCCTTCCGACCGGTACGCCGTCGCCTCGCAGGCCCGCTTCCACGGCTTTCCCGATGCGGTGCTGGAGAGCGAGGATCCGCTGGAGACCCTGCGCGAGCGCGACGACATCGCGCTCGCGCTGATCGGGAACGTGAACTATCTCACCGGGCGCGCGTACGACATGCGCGCGCTGGTGCGCGCCGCGCAGGAGAAGGAGGCATTCATCGGCTTCGATCTCGCGCACGGCGCGGGCAACCTTCCGCTGACGCTGCACGAGGACGGACCCGATTTCGCCGCCTGGTGCAACTACAAGTACCTGAATGCCGGTCCCGGAGGCCTCGGGGGAGTATTCGTGCACGAGCGGCACGCGGATGCCGCGCTGCCACGATTCGAGGGCTGGTGGGGCCATGACAAGGCGCGAAGGTTCGAGATGGGACCGAGCTTCTCGCCCATCCGCGGCGCGGAGGCCTGGCAGGTCTCCAATCCACCCATCCTGCAGCTCGCCGCGCTGCGCGCCTCGATGGAGCTGTTCGACCGCGCCGGGATGCCCGCGCTGCGCCGCAAGGGCGATCGGCTGACGGCATACCTCGAGCTCCTGCTGCGGCAGCGCGGCGCCGAGATCCTCACGCCGGCAAAGCGAGGTTCGATGCTGACCGTGCGGCTCCACCAGCCGGGCATCGTCGCGGAGCTGAAGAACCGGGGCGCCGTGGTCGACTCGCGTCCGCCGGACATCGTCCGGATCACGCCTGCTCCGCTCTACAACTCCTTCGAGGACGTGCAACGCCTCTGCGCGCTGATCGGCGAGTCGGGCGATGCCTGATCTCGCCATCGTCGGAGCGGGTCCCGTCGGGTCCCTGCTCGCGCTCACGCTTGCGCGGCGGGGCTACGACGTCGACGTGTACGAGCGCCGCCCTGACATGCGCCGCGTCGACATCCCGGCCGGCCGCTCGATCAATCTCGCCGTCTCCACCCGCGGGCTGTACGCGCTGCACGAGGTGGGGCTCGACGACGACGTGCTGCGCGAGGCGGTGCCGATGCTGGGGCGGATGACGCACGCCCTGGACGGGAAGCTGGCGCTGCTTCCCTACGGCCGCAGCGACCGGGAGTTCATCAACTCGATGTCCCGCGGCGAGCTGAACAAGCTCCTGATGACCCGCGCGGAGGAGACCGGGCGCGTCCGCATCCATTTCGGCCAGCGGCTGATCGACTACGATCCGGATCGGAGGGTCGCGCGTTTCGAGCCGTCGGAAGAAGTGCGCGCGGGAGTGATCATCGGGAGCGACGGGAGTGCCTCGACCCTGCGCGCCGGCATGGGCGGCAGCGTGTCGCAGGAGGTGCTCTCCAGCGGCTACAAGGAGTTGACGATGCCGCCGAAGGATGGCGGCTTCGCCATGCATCGCAATGCCCTGCATATCTGGCCCCGCGGCAACTTCATGCTGATCGCGCTGCCGAACCGGGACGGCAGCTTCACCTGTACGTTGTTCCTGTCTTTCCAAGGCTCGCCGTCGTTCGCGGAGCTGGAAACGGAAGCGGACGCAGCCCGGTTCTTCGAAACCTGGTTCCCCGACTCGGTGCCGCTCATCCCCGGGCTCGCCCGGCAGTTCATGCAGGCACCCTTGGGGCGGATGACGACCGTCAAGGCCTGGCCCTGGTCGCGCGGGAGCGCGCTGCTGATCGGTGACGCCGCGCACGCGATCGTTCCCTTCTTCGGCCAGGGCATGAACGCCGGATTCGAGGACGTCACGCTGCTCGCGGGCATGCTGACCGGGGACTGGCCACACGACTTCGCCCGCTTCGGCGAGGCGCGCAAGCCGGATACCGATGCCATCGCGGACCTGGCGGTGGAGAACTTCGTGGAGATGCGTGACAAGGTGGCCGACCCGGAATTCCTCCGGATGCGGGAGATCGAGCACGGCCTTCAGGAGAGGATGCCCGGCCGGTACCTGACGCGCTATCAGCTCGTGACGTTCACGCGGATTCCCTACCGCGTCGCGCTGCTGGCCGGGGAGATCCAGTCGCGCATCCTCTCCGAGCTGGCCCGGCAGGCGAGTCCCGACTACGAGCGGGGCGTCCAGCTGGCGGAACAGCAGCTGGTGCCGATCCTGCGCTCGCAGGGGATCGTCTGAAGGGCCGCGATCAGCCTTTCAGCTCCGTGCGCACGTCCCAGACGTCGGGGAAGAGCAGCACGTCGACGAGGGTCTTCAAGTAATCGACGCCCGCGGTGCCGCCGGTGCCGCGCTTCCAGCCGATGATCCGCTGCACCACCTTCACGTGCCGGAATCGCCAGAGCGCGAGCTGCTCGTCGACGTCGATCAGCTTCTCGCACATCTCGTAGGCGTCCCAGTTCGCCGCCGGGTCCTGGTAGATCTCGCGGACCACGGCCCGCACGCCCGGATCGCCCTGGTGCGGCTGGGTCACGTCGCGCTGGAGCACGGACTTCGGGATCGGCTTCCCCCGCCGTGCCAGGTGGCGCAGGAACTCGTCATAGAGGGTAGGCGACTCCAGCGCCTGCAGCAGCTGCGCGTGGCTCGCCGGATCCTGCTCGTGCACCGCCAGCATGCGGCGGTCCTTGTTTCCCAGGATGAACTCGATCATCCGGTGCTGCAGCGACTGGAAACCGCTCGCCGGCCCGAGCACGTGGCGGAACTCGCCGTACTCGCTCGGTGTCAGCGTCTCCAGGACTGCCCACTGGGAGACGAGCTGGGCCTGGATGTGCTTGACCCGCGCGAGGATCTTGAAGGTAGGCTCGAGCTCGTCGCGCCGGACGAAGGCGAGGGCCGCGCGCAGCTCGTGCAGGATCAGCTTGAACCAAAGCTCGCTCGTCTGGTGCTGGATGATGAAGAGCATCTCGTCATGGTGCGGAGGATTGCTCAGCGGCACTTGCGCCGAGAGCAGCTTGTCGAGCTGCAGGTATCCGCCGTACGTCATGCGATCGCGGAAATCGGTGACCACCCCGTCTTCGAGGGACATGGGTGACCTTCTATCACCCGGCCGTGCCCGCCGGATGCGAGGGGCAGCGGTGTTGCTGCTGGCGCTCACCGCCTGTGCCGGCGAGGAAACCCCGCAGTCCATTCCCGGGTTGGTCGCGGTCTCCGGGAAAGCGGTCTGGAACAGCTCCTGCACGGGCCCTGCGGGCAGCGGCGAGATCTTCCTGAACGCGGAAGTCGAGCCCTCGCTTGCGGTGGACCCGACGGATCCGAACCACCTGATCGGCGCGTGGCAGCAGGACCGCTGGTCCAACGGCGGCGCGAACGGCATCGTGAGCGCCGTCAGCTTCGATGGCGGGCACACCTGGGCGCCGAAGACGGCGCCGTTCACGCGCTGCAGCGGCGGCCCGTATCACCGCGCCTCCGACCCGTGGGTGAGCATCGCGCCGGACGGCACCGCGTACCAGATCGCTTACGCATTCGACGGGCCTTTGAACCGCGCGATGCTGGTCAGCCGCTCGACCGACCGCGGCCTCAACTGGAGCACTCCGATCGCTCTTCAGCACGACGTCGACCCTGATTTCCTCATGGACAAGGAGACCGTGACCGCCGACCCGCTGGACGCGAATTTCGCCTATGCGGTCTGGGACCGCCTGACCGGCTCCATCATCCCGAACAACCCGCTGGGCACGGGACCGGCGTGGTTCGCGCGGACCACCAACCGGGGCGAAGGCTGGGAACCTGCGCAACAGATCTACGATCCCGGGCCGGACGCGCAGACCGTCTCGAACCAGATTGTGGTCCTGCCCGACCACACCCTGGTCAATTCCTTGATGATCATTTCACAGAACAGCTCGACGAACCCGCGCGTCAGCATCGCAGTGATCCGCTCTCCCGATCGCGGCGCGAGCTGGCCGGGACCCGCCGTCACCATCGCGGAAGCGGAGTTCGTCGGCGTCAACGATCCCAAGAGCAAGCGCGGAATCCGCACCGGCAACGTGGTCCACGGCATCGCCGTGGACCGGTCGAGCGGCACGCTTTACGTCGTCTGGGAGGACGGGCGCTTTTCCGGGTGGGCGCATGATGCGATCGCGCTATCGAAGAGCACCGACGGCGGACTGACCTGGTCGGCCCCGGTGCAGGTCAACGGAGCATCCGCTCCGGCGTTCACGCCTTCCGTCGCGGTCGCCGACGGCGGACAGGTCGGCATCAGTTACTACGACCTGCGCAACGACGTCGCCGCCGACGCCTCGCGTCTCCTGGTGACCCGCTGGTTGGCGACTTCGACCGACAGGGGGACGACGTTCTCGGAAACGATGATCGGTGTCCCCTTCAATCTGCAGAGCGCCCCGCGCGCTGACGGCCAATGGTTCTTGGGCGACTATCAGGGACTCGCGGCTTCCGGAAACGTCTTCCTGCCCTTCTTCGTCGCGATTCCCCAGGGCGGCCCGGCCAGCGTGTTCTTCCACCCGGCGGACGGCGCGATGGGCGCTGCGCAGGCGGTCACGCTCGCGGCGCGAAGCGTTCAGCGGATCTGGCGCGGCGCCCGCGAGCGCTGGCGCTTCGGCACGCTGTTCAAGTAGCCTGCGCCGCCATGAAAGACTCGCTCGTGGTCGCCGCCGCCGCGCTGGCGGCGTGCGCGTCCGCCGCGGCGCAGCAGACGTCGCCCGGGAGCAGCAGCGCGCAGGTGCAGCAGGCTTCTCCGTCCGACCCGAGGCAGTTCGTGGCGAAGGTGAAGGAGGACCTCAAGCGGCTGATGGTCGAGTCGTCCACCGCGGACTGGATCAAGAACACTTACATCACGGACGACACCGAGCGGAACGCCGCTTCCGCCAACGAGCGCCTGCTGGCGTACTCCAGCGAGGCCGCGAAGACGGCGACGAAGTTCAAGGACCTGCCGCTCGATCCGGACACCTCCCGCATGCTCTACCTGCTGCGCATCGCCAGCCCCGTGATCGAAGATCCGGCGAGGCGGTTGGAGATGACGTCGCTCGCGGCCCGCTTGGAGGGCCACTACGGCGCCGCCAAGGACGCGCAGGGGCGCGACCTCGAGGACCTGTCGAAGATCGTCGAGCGCAGCCGCGATTACGACGAGCTGCTCGATGCCTGGCGTTCCTGGCACGACACCGCGCGTCCGCAGCGGCAGCGCTACGAGCGCTTCGTGCAGCTCCAGAACGAGGGAGCGCGCGGGGCGGGATTCGCGAACATGGGCGACATGTGGCGCGCCGCCTACGACATGCCCGCCGAACAGTTCGAACGGGAGACCGATCGGCTCTGGCAGCAGGTGAAACCGCTCTACGACGATCTGCACTGCTACGTCCGCGCCCAGCTGCAAAAAGCGTATGGCAAGGACAAGGTCCCCGACGGCAAGCCCATCCCCGCGCACCTGCTCGGCAACATGTGGGCGCAGGAGTGGGCCAACGTCTATCCGCTGGTCGAGCCGTACAAGAGCGTGGCCAACCTCGACGTCGACGGAGGGCTCGCGGCGCAGAATTGGAACGCGACCCGGGTGGTGAAGACGGGCGAGGCCTTCTTCACTTCCATGGGTCTCGATCCGCTCCCGAAGACGTTCTGGGAGCGATCGATGCTGGCCAAGCCTCGCGATCGCGATGTCGTCTGCCACGCGAGCGCCTGGGACGTGACCTTCTCGGACGACCTGCGGATCAAGATGTGCATCCGCAACCCGCCCACCGAGGTGGACCTCGCCACCGTCCATCACGAGTTGGGACACGATTACTACTTCCACGCCTATTACCGGCTGCCGTTGCTCTACCAGGGCGGCGCGAACGACGGCTTCCACGAGGCGGTCGGCGACACCCTGGTGCTCTCGATGACGCCAGCCTATCTGAAGCATCTGGGGCTCGTGCCGGCGGTTCCCGTCGATGAGAAGGCGACCATCAACGTGCAGATGAAGAATGCTCTCGCCAAGGTCGCTTTCCTGCCGTTCGGGAAGTCGATCGACCAGTGGCGCTGGGACGTCTTCAGCGGCAAGACGGCTCCCGCCGATTACAACAAGGCGTGGTGGGCGCTGCGGACGACGTATCAGGGCGTCTCCCCGCCGGTTCCACGCGGCGAGCAGGACTTCGATCCCGGCGCGAAGTACCATGTGCCGGCGAACGTGCCGTACACGCGCTACTTCCTCGCCCGCATCCTGCAGTTCCAGTTCTACCGCGCGATGTGCCAGGCCGCGGGGCAGAAGGGCCCGCTGCACCAATGCTCGTTCTACGGCAGCAAGGAGGCGGGTCAGCGCCTGTGGAAGATGCTCTCTCTCGGCGCCAGCAAGCCATGGCCGGACGCGCTGGAAACCATGACCGGCCAGCGCCAGATGGACGGCGGCGCGCTGCTCGAATATTTCCAGCCGCTGCAGGGATGGCTGAAGCAGCAGAACCAGGGGAAGCAGTGTGGCTGGTGAGGACTCCAGGCTCCCGAGGGCAGTGAAGTACATCATCGGGAACGAGGCCTGCGAGCGCTTCAGCTTCTACGGCATGAGCACCATCCTCGTGCCGTACATGCAGCAATTCCTCGGCTGGGAGCACAATACCGCGGAGAGCATCTACCATTACTTCATCGCGGCGGCGTACTCGATGACGGTGGTGGGCGGGTGGATCTCGGATCGCTTGCTCGGGCGCTACCGGACCATCCTCTGGCTCTCGTACGGGTACGTCCTCGGACACGCGGTGCTGGCGGCGGGAGATCTCGGATTTCGCGTTCCGGCGCTCTTCATCGGAATGACCCTGATCGTGGTCGGGCAATCCGGGATCAAACCGAACCTCTCCGCCTTCGTCGGCGATCAGTTCCGCCAGGAGCAGCGCCACCTGCTCGACCGCGTGTACTCGTGGTTCTACTTCGCCATCAACGTCGGCTCGGCCACCTCGCAGCTGGCCACTCCCTGGCTGCTCGCGGGCTGCGCTTTCGGCGCGTTCAAGCTCTGTGAAAATAGCGCTACCGCCTGGGGATTCGGCGTCCCGGGAATCTTGATGGCAGCGGCGCTGGCCATCTACCTGGCCGGCCGTCGCTCCTACGTGAAGGTGCCGCCGGCAGGCCGCGACCCCAACGGCTTTCTCGCCGTGCTGCGCACGCGGCTGTCCGGAGGAGAGGAGGCGGCCCGCAAGCGCCATGGAGAAGGGGCCGTGGAGGGGACGCGGTCGGTCTTCCGCATCGCGCTGGTCTTCCTTCCCATCGTGGCTTTCTGGGCCCTCTACTTCCAATACGGCTCCTCGTGGTTCAACCAGGCCGAGAAGATGGACCGCGACATCTTCGGCTGGCAGATGGAATCGGCGCAGATGGAATCGCTCAATGCCATCCTCATCCTCATCATGGTGCCGACCTTCGCCTACGCGGTGTATCCGGCACTCGAGCGCGCGGGCATCCGCATGACCATGCTGCGGCGGATGGCAATCGGGATGTTCTTCGCCATCCCGGCGTTCCTCTCCGCTGCGATGATCCAGCGCTGGATCGAGGGCGGAGCGCACCCGCACATCGCCTGGCAGGTGATCCAGTATGTCCTCATCTCCATCTCCGAGACGATGGTCAGCGTCACCGCGCTCGAGTTCGCTTACACGCAGGCGCCCAGGTCGCTGAAAGGGGTCATCATGAGCTTGTGGTTCCTGACGCTGGGGACCGGCAATCTCGTCACTTCGCTCGTGCGTAGCAAGGTGAGGTTCGCCTCGGAGACGAACTATTTCCTCTTCTGGTCCGGCTTCATGCTGGTCGGGGCCATCGCGTTCGCGGTCGTGGCGGCACTCTACAAGCCCGTCGCTTTCGTCGCCGCAAACCAGGAAGCCGCAACCGCTTGACCATCAGGCGGAGCCGCCGCCGACCGGCAGAACTTCGCGAGTCAGGTTGCGGATACCCTGGTCCTGCACGACCAGGTCGTCCTCGATGCGGATGCCGCCGAAGGCGGAGAGGGCGTCCACCAGCTTCCAGTCGATGTCCGGCGAGTTGCGCAACGGCGCCAGCAGCGCCTCGATGAAGTACAGCCCCGGCTCGATGGTGAAGACCTGCCGCGGAGCGATTTCCGACGTATTGCGCAGGAATGGATTGTCGCCGCGCGGTGGACGCAGCGCGCACCCGACGTCGTGGCACTGCAGGCCGAGGGAGTGGCCGAGACCGTGAGGATAGAAGGCCCTCGTGATCCCGCGCGAGACCAGCTCGTCCTCGGGCAGCCGCGAGATCCCCGCCTCCCGGAGGATCCCGGCGACCTGCCGGTGCGAGTCGTCGTGCAGCTCTTCGTATGGCATGCCCACGCGCACCTGGGCGCAGAGCCGCTGCTGCATCGCTTCCATGCCGGAGATCAGCTGGGCGAACGCGCTCGCCGCCGCGCCGCTCCCCTTCACCCAGGTGCGCGTGACGTCCGAGCAGTACCCGGCGAAGCAGGCGCCGGCGTCGACGAGTAGCGACTGCGCCGGCTGCGCCCGCTTCGAGTAGCTCACGTGATGCAGGGTGGCGGCGTGGTTTCCCAGCGCAACGATGTTCTTGTACGGGGTCTCCGCGTCGTCCTGGCGAGTGGAGCCGAGGAAGGCGAGATGCAGCTCGAGCTCGCTCCGGTCGGCGTCGCGGAACAGCCGCCGCAGCTCCTCGTGCCCGCGAGCTGCCCTCCGGTTTGCCTCTGCGAGACATTCCACTTCGTACGCGGTCTTGCGGGCGCGCAGACCATCGAGCGCCCGCACCAGCGCGGGTGGATTCACGTCCGCGATCTTCAGCTCCGCCGCGGCGCTCTCCTCGTCTCCGACGAAAGCCACACGGCCGGCCGGAAGCGGAGCGAACTCGACCACCTCGAACGATGGCCAGAAGTGATCGACCTCCGGCGGAGCGGGCGCTTCCCAAAAGCTCTGTGCCGGGGGACGCACGAGGACCGGCTTTCGTCCGGGCACGACGATCAGCAGGCATCCCGGTTCCGCGAGGGGAAGCCAATGCTGGAAATGCGGAGTCGGGCGCAGCGGCCAGTACTGGTCGTCCGCGTCGGTTCGCTTCAGCGGCGCACCGGAATGAACGGCGAGCGCGTCGAATCCACTCTTCTCCAGCGCCGCCGCGACTTCCCGCGACAATTGCTCGACGTGTGCTCGATGCAGATAACGGAGTTCCATGGCGATTACGCTTTTAAGTCCTTGCTTCTAGCAATTCATTGTCGAATCGGCTAGAGAATGAGCCCCACCGGCCAGGATCCTGGCCCGGACCGACGAATGCCCAAACCAATCCACGGCTTGCTTGACAGCTTGATCGAACAGTTTGCTGCCGCGATCGCGGCCCGCGCGGAGCAGATGTTCGCGCGCTCCGGCCTCGGAAGCGGCCGGCGCGCCGGTATCCGCATGTGCCCCTATCCGGGGTGCAAGAATGCGGGGGCCGGCCCGCGCAACCGCTGGTTCTGCAGGGAACATGCGCGCAGCGTCCCGGTGCGCGAGCAGAAGCGGATTCTCGCCGAGCGGACCAAGGAGAACCAGGCGGCGGCGCGCCTCGCCCGCGCCAGACAACTCGGAAGCCGCCATCTGGACATGCGCTGCCGGGTGGAAGGCTGCAAGAACATGTCGCGGGGCCCCCGGTTCGGCTACATCTGCGACAAGCATCGCAAGGAGCTCTCCGCCAAGGAGCAGCGCGAGGCGCGCGAGAAGTGGAACGCCGCGCACGCGAAGGCGGCGTAAAACCGGCGCATGCCGTTCGTTCACGAAGTCGAGGTGCTCGAGGGCGACATCGACAACCTCGGGCACGCGTCGAACCTCGTCTATCTCCGCTGGGTGCAGGACGCCGCTCTGGCGCACTCGACGGCGCTGGGTTTTCCCGAGCAGGCGTATATCGCGCGCGGCCAGGCCTGGGTAGTCCGCAAGCACGAGATCCAATACGTGCGCGCGGCCGTCGCAGGCGACCGCCTGCGAATCGAAACGCGCGTGACCACGATGAAGGCGGCGAACAGTTTGCGCAAAACGGAGATCTTCCGGGCAAGCGAGCTCGTCTGCCGCGCCTCGACGGACTGGGTCTACGTCGATCTCTCGCGAGGAAGGCCCGCCCGGATTCCGGAAGACGTGAGAACCGCGTTCCCGCTCGAGCCCTGAGATGGCAGCAGGATCCGTCCAAGGTCTCAGGCGACACTGTACGACGCGAACAGATTCTGATCGATTGTCCACGTTCTGCACGATCCACAACGCTCTACCGACACGCTCGCACCCCTTGTTCACAAACTCACCACAGCCTTCCCCCACAAATCCCCAGACGGCGCACAGGAATGTGTCCAGATCGTGCGCGCTGTGCGGATCGAGACTCTGAGTCGTTCCGAGTGCTTACGCAGCGCAGAGGCTGGCACAACCCGTGCTCTATCCACCCGCGTGTCCGGCGGCTCGGTAGGCCGCCCGAACGCGACCTCGAACCCGACTTTCGAAAGGAGGACGGGGGTTCAGGTCAGAAAGCTCGAGCGGGTCGGCAGCCTGAATCCAGGCAAGCCCATCCGGGCAACGGTGAGACGCCGGGGACCAGCCGCGAGGGGTTCTTCGCGGCCAAGGCCGAGGGCGGAGGGGATGTGAAGGCATTCCCACGTTGCGCGGGGAGAGCACC
>Ga0209805_1002151_pt1 | contig 11520 bp, 9 predicted proteins | sample GraSoiAngelo_148_FD_185905 | JGI IMG/M metagenome (GOLD analysis project Ga0209805, IMG submission 185905) | Grasslands soil microbial communities from the Angelo Coastal Reserve, California, USA - 14_1009_09_20cm (SPAdes) (version 2) | ecosystem: Environmental > Terrestrial > Soil > Grasslands ... | reverse complement strand
AGCGACGATCCCTACGTGAGCCTGGAGCGCGCGGAGGCGTTCGCACGAGGCTGGGGCAGCCACCTCGTGACGATCGGCGCCGCCGGCCACATCAACACCGACGCGGGCTACGGCGAGTGGCCGGAGGGTCGTCGGCTGCTGGACGAGCTGCGCGGCCCCTGACGCTCACGCCTTGCTGAGCAGACCGAGCACGCGCTCGGCCGCCGTCGCGACCGCGGCGGCCACGATCTCTTCCTCGTCCGGCTCGAACGTCGTCAGGACGTGGTCCGGCACGTGCGCCTTGTGCTCAGGTCTGCCGATGCCGATCTTCACGCGACGGATCGCATCGGTGCCAAGCGTCTCGATGATGGACTTCACGCCGTTGTGACCGCCGGCGCTGCCCTTGAGCCGCGTGCGGACCTTGCCCAGCTCCATGTCGATGTCGTCGTAGACGAGGATGAGATCCTCGGGCCCCGCGTCGAGCGCGCCGCACACGCGTCGCACGGCGGGCCCGCTGACATTCATGAACGACTGGGGCTTGACGAGATAGAGCGCGTCGCCGCGCCACGTGCCGCGTGCGATCAGCGCGCGGCCCTCGGGGTGCCACGCCTTCTTGAGCTGGTGCGCGAGCTGATCGACGACGCGCTGGCCGACGTTGTGGCGGGTGCCCCGGTACTCCGGGCCGGGATTTCCCAGCCCCACCACGACGTGGGCCAACGCGTCGCCTCCGGCTTACTTTTCCTTGTCCGCCTTCTTGGGAGCGGGCGCCTTCTTGCCCTCGGCCTCGGCGGGCGCCGCCTCTTCCTTCGGCTTGCGCTCGGTGAGGACTTCGGGCTCCGCCGGCGTGACCGCCGCGGCGGCCGCGTCGGGCGTCGGCGCGACTTCCTCGGCCATCGGCGGCGACACGGTCGCCACGGCCTGGCCGGGATCGTTGACGATACGCACGCCCTCCGGTGGGCGCAGGTCGCGCACGGTGAGCACGTCGCCGATCGCGAGGTTGGAGACGTCGGCGTCGATGCGTTGCGGGATATTCATCGGCAGGCACGACACCTCGACCTCGTGCATGACGAGGTTGAGGATGCCCTTGGTGTCCCGCACGCCGATCGCTTCACCCACCGGATGCACCGCCACGCGCACGGTGATGGCGCGGTCGGCGCGGACCTCCTGGATGTCGACGTGCACCAGCTTCTCGGTCACGGGATCGAACTGCATGTCGCGAATGATCGCCATGCGCGCGCCCCCGTCGCCGTCTAACTTGAGCGACAGCAGCTGCGTGGTCCCCGCGTGGCCGCTGATGATCCGCAGCACGTCGCGCGGGTTGACGGTGATGGTCTGCGGCGCGCTTCCACCATAGAGGATGGCGGGCACGACGCCCTCGCGGCGCAGGCGACGCGCGATGCCCTTGCCCGTGCCCTCGCGTCGCTTGACGATGATCTCCGGCGTGTTCATCTGGGACTCCTTGCTCCTCGTGTCTACACGAACAGGGTCGAGACGGATTCCTCGTCGTGGATCCTTCGAATGGCCTCGCCGAGCAGCGGCGCCACGGTCAGCACGGTGATGCGGCCGGCCGCGCGCTTGTCCGCCGCGATCGGGATCGAGTTGGTGACGACGATCTCCTCGATGGGGGAGGCCTTGATGCGATCGATGGCCGGGCCCGACAGCACCGGGTGGATGCCGCAGGCGAGGATGCGCCGCGCGCCCTCGCGCTGCAGGGCCGTCACGGCCTGCACGAGGGTGCCCGCGGTGTCGATCATGTCGTCGATCACGACCGCGTCGTGTCCCTCGACGTCGCCGATGAGGTTCATGGCGACCGCGGCACCCGGCTTGTCGCGCCGCTTGTCGATGATGGCCAGGCCGGCGTTCAGCCGCTTGGCGATCGCGCGCGCGCGCTCGACGCCGCCGGCGTCGGGCGAGACCAGCACCGGATCTTGAAGGTCCTTTTTCTTCAGATAGTCGATCATCACCACCGGGCCTGCGAACAGATGGTCGACCGGGATGTTGAAGAAGCCCTGGATCTGGCCGGCGTGCAGATCGAGCGCGAGCACGCGGTCAACGCCGGCCGCCTCCAGCAGATCGGCCACGAGCTTGGCCGAGATCGGCATCCGCCCCTGCACCTTGCGATCCTGTCGCGCGTAGCCGTAGTAGGGCAGGACGGTGGTGATCCGATGAGCCGACGCGCGCTTGAACGCGTCGATCATGATCAACAGCTCCATCAGCGTGTCGTTCACGGGCGGACAGGTCGGCTGGATCACGAAGACGTCCGCGCCGCGGACGTTCTCGTTGACCTGCACATAGACCTCGCCGTCGGAGAAGCGCGAGACCTCCGCGTCGGAGAGCGGCACGCGCAGGTACTGGGCGATCTCCTCCGCGAGCGGACGGTTGGCGTTGCCGCTGAACAGCTTCAGATCGTAGGACATCGGCGCCTCGCCCTGGGGGTGGTTGGGGCGGGAGGATTCGAACCTCCGAATACGGGATCCAAAGTCCCGCGCCTTGCCGCTTGGCCACGCCCCAGCATGTGTGTCTCCGTCAACCTACTATCCTGATTGCGGGTCCGTTCAACGTCCGTACCGCCCAGCAGTCCCAGGCGCCGCGCGTCAGCCGCCGGCGGATCTGCCGCGCGTGTTCGAACGAGCGCGCCACACCGAACACCGTCGGCCCGCTGCCCGACATCAACGCACCAAGCGCGCCGGCAGCCAGCAGCGCGGCGCGAATCCTGCCGATCGGTGGATACGCCGCCACCGCCGGCTCCTGTAGCCCATTGTAGAGGCTCGCCGCCACACGGGCCGGGCTTCGTCCGGCGAGGCCGGCGCACAGCGTCTTGGCGTGGCCGCCGTCGGTGTACATCTCCGGGGTGAGCCGTGCGTACATCTGCGCCGTGCTCACGGCGAAGCGTGGATTCACCAGCACCAGCCCGAGCGAACGGCCGCGCAGCGGCTCGATCCGCTCGCCGCGTCCGGTTGCCAGCGCGGTTCCGCCGCGCAGGAAGAACGGCACGTCCATGCCGAGTCCCGTCGCCACCGTGTCGAGCCGCGCGACGGGCCACCGCAACCGCCACAACCGATTCAATCCGAGCAGCACCGCCGCAGCATCGGCCGATCCGCCGCCGAGGCCCGCCGCCACCGGAATTCGCTTGTCGAGTGTGATGCGGGCGCCGCGGTCCACCCCGGCCGCCTCGCGCAGCGCTCGCGCCGCTCGCAGCGCGAGATTGCGGTCATCGGTGGGTACTCCCGCTGCACGCCCGTCGAGCTCCAGGTCCTCGGCGTCTTCGAGCGTGAGCCGATCGGAGAGGTCCACGGCCTGCATCACCGTGACGAGTTCGTGATAGCCGTCGTCACGCTTGCCCAGCACCTCGAGGACCAGATTCACCTTGGCCGCCGCGTTGAGCACCAGGCGACGGGCGCGCCCGATCCCCTTCGACAAAGCACGAAAGGCTACCACGCCGACGCGCGGGCGGTCAACGGATGCTCTGTATTTTCGCGTCCTTCGGTGGCGTCAACTCGAAGCGCTCGGGCTCGACGCCGGCGTTGAGCGCAAGCGATCGATAGCGCACGACGCCCGTCACGTAGCCGTTGCCCGCGGTGACGTCCAGTCCGCCGAGGGCGCCGTCCGTTGCGCGCTGGAAGGTGACGGTGGCCTCCGTGCGGCCGCCGGTGATCGTGATCTGCCGCGCGATGCCGGTCTCGAAGTCGAGCCAGACGCGCTGGCGGTTATAGCGACCGACGAGGTTGATGGACGGGCCCATCTCGTCGGGCGGCAAGATCTCGGCCGTGCGCAGGTCCCTCGGCGGCGCCGCGCGACCCGACAGGAGCGCAACCAGATCCTCGGGCTCGACGGGCAGGCTGATCAGTTCGGCGGCGCTTTCGACGCTGGCCGTCCCGACGCGCGCCTCGTTCGTGGCGGCGTTGTACGCGGTGATGCGCCCCTCGTGCATCGCGACGAACAGGAACGGCTGACCGAAGGGAGATAGCGCCTCGAAGCGCACCGAGGCGGGCGCCCGCGCGAGCAGGACACCGCTCACCCGCTGACGATCGCTGCCGCGCTTGAGCGTGATGTCGGCGAGGGCGCGCAGGTCGTGGAACTCTTGCCAACGCTCGGTGAGCCGGTCCACGACGCGCCGCGCGTCCCCCTCGATGGCCGCATGCGGCGGCGGCAGCGCGATCGCGCACCCCGTGAGGAGGAGGCCGACGAGGACGCTACTGAGACGCTTTGGACCGCTCGCCCTGCGCACGGCGGAGACGCGACTTCACTTCCTGGACCTTCTGCTTGACGCCGTCCGAGCTCGGATCGAGCGACAGCGACTTCTCCCACGCGGCGAGCGCGTCTTCCTCGAAGCCATTCTTGGCGTAGGCGTCGCCGAGATGATCGAAGATGACGGGGTCTTCCTTGGCCTTCTCGACGGCGCGCTTGAGCTCGCGCAGCGCGTCCGGATACTTGCCCTGCTGGTAGTAGGCCCAGCCGAGGCTGTCGATGAAGTAGCCGTTGTCCGGCTCGAGCGCGAGCGCCTTGCCGATGAGCGAGACCGCTTCGTCGAGGTTCTGGCCGCGCTCGGCGTACATATAACCGACGTAGTTGTAGGCCTCGGCGTGCTTGGGATCCAGCGCGATGACGTGCTTGAAGGCGCCGACGGCGTCCTCGAACTTCGACTGCTTCTCGAGCACGACGCCGACCTGGAAGTACAGGTCGCGGTTCTTGTCGTCGAGCGACAGGCCCTCGCGCAGCGTCTCGAGCGCGCGGTCGTAATCCTTGGCGCGGAAGTAGGCGGTCCCCAGATAGAGGAAGAGCTCCGGCCGCCGTGGCTCGAGGTTCACCGCCTCGCGCAGCACCGCGATCGACTCGTCGAAGCGCTTGGCGCGGCCGTAGAGGAAGCCGAGCTGCACGCGGGCGTCGATCGAGCGCGGATCGGCGCGCAGGATGCGCTCCAGCTCCGCGCGCGCCTCGCTGTCCTTGCCGGCGTCCATATAAGTGGTGGCGAGGAAGTAGCGCGCGCGCAGGTTCGTCGGTTCGAGCATCACCACGCGGCGGAAGGCGTCGCTGGCGCGGTCGTACATCTTCTGCTCGTAGAAGACGGCGCCGAGCTTCATCCACACCCGCGCGTCGCGCGGGGCGATCTCGGTCAGCTGCTCGATCTCCGTCTGCGCCTCCTTGTAGCGGCCGAGCCGGATCAGGAGGTCGCCCAGGCGCTCGACGAACGCCGGATTGTCGGGGTTGGCCTGCACGGCCTTGCGATACGTCGTCACCGCCTCTTCGGTGCGGTGGCGCGTCTCGTACACGTATCCGAGCGCCGTCCAGGCGCCGTCGTGGTCGGGATCGAGCTCGACGGCGCGCGTGAGCCGCGCGATCGCCTCGTCCCAGTTCTCCGTCTCGATGGCCAGGCGACCGAGCAGGAACTGCGCCTGCGCCAGCCGCGGCTGCCGCTCCGCGAGTCGTAGCAGCACGGCGCGCGCACGGTCGTAGGCCTTCTGCTCGACCTGATAGCGCGCCAGCGTGAGGTAAGCGTCCTCGTTCATCGGATTCAGCTCGATGACCTTCTCGAGCTCGGCTTCCGCCTCGCGGAAGTTCTTCTGCGCGCGCAGCAGCTCGGCCAGCGTCAGGTGCGGTCCCGGATCGTCGGGCGCCAGCTGCACGGCCTTCTGCGCGGCGGCGAGGGCCTCCGCCGGCTGATCGGCACGAACCATCCACTGCGCGAGCTGGGTCCACAGGAAGGCCGAATTCGGATCGCGTTTGATCGCGTCCTGCAGGAGCGGGATGGCCTCCTTGAATCGCCCTGCCTGCACGTGCAGCTGCGCCGCCGCGAAGTCGTAGTACGCCTCGGCGCGCGGATCGCGCGAGGCGGCGACGAGACGCAGGCGCGGGCCGTCGCCGTCGTCCGCGGCGGTGCGCGACAGAGCCGCGCAGCCGGCAACAGCCAGCGGCAGCAGGGCAACGGCGACGGCTCGAGAACCCCTCATCGTGTAACACCTCGTGCGTGGTCCGCACGACGCGCCTTGGTCAGGAGACGGCGCGCAGCGTCGGCCAGCGCGGGATCGGAGATCGCCGAAGCGGCCGCCTCGATGTCGCGGCGGTCGTCGTCACCGAGCGTCTTCGCGCGACGCTCGCGACGCTCGGCCGGCGGCGAGGGCTCGGCCTCGAGCGTGCCCAGGGTGAAACGGAGCGAGCGGACCGCGTCGACCTGCGCGTGCAGTTGTGCGGTCAGCTCGGTGTTGCGCAGCGTGAGCTCGGAGAGCCATGGTGAATTGTCGACGATAATGTGCAAACACCCGTTCGTCAGAGACTGTGGCTGCGTGCGGCGCGAGACGTCGGGGCCCACCAATGCGCGCCACGCACGGCGGACGCGGTACTCGGGGAGTCGCTCGGCGATCTGGGGGACGGCGGCAGCGAGGACATCGGCCACGGGACGCGGCGCTCCGCTCCTCATTAAGTCGGTATGATACACCGCGAAGTCCCCGCCAAATTGACTGGTTTCGGACCGACCCTTATAGTGGCGCTGTCCATGGCGAAACCGCGTCGCGGCGACACGCTCGAGCTCGCGATCGAGGATCTGGCTTTCGGCGGCGAGGGCGTCGGGCGTGCCGACGGCTACGTGATCTTCGTGCGCGGCGGGCTGCCGGGCGATCGGCTGCGCGTGCGGCTCGTCGAAGCGCGTGGCCGCTTCGGCCGCGCGACGATCGACGAGGTCCTCGTGGCCTCGCCCGATCGCGTCCAAGCGCCCTGCCCGTACTTCGGGCAGTGCGGCGGCTGCCGGCTGCAGCATCTGGCCTATCCGGCGCAGCTCGCGTTCAAGGAAAAGCAAGTACGCGACTGCCTGCAGCGCCTCGGCGGGCTCGGAGCCTTCGAGCTGCGGCCGATCCTTCCGGCGCCCGAGCCCTACGGCTATCGGAACAAGATGGAGTTCACCGTGGCCCACGACCCGCCGGCCATCGGCCTGCACGCCGCCGAGCGCTACGACGTCGTGCTCGACATCGAGCGCTGCCTGCTGCAGTCGGAGTCGATGAACGCGCTGCTCGATGAATTCCGGCGGCAGGTCACCGAGCGCGCGCTCTCCGTGTACGACCCGCAGAGCGAGCGCGGGCTGCTGCGCTTCGTGATGATGCGCGAGGGCCGGCGCACGGCCGAGGCCATGGTGAACGTCGTCGCCGCCGCGCCCGACGTCGAGAGGCTCACCCCCGTGGCCGATGCGCTACGCGCCCGGGTGCCCTCGACGACCAGCGTCGTGCTGAACGTCAACGCCAAGAAGGCCAGCGTGGCCGTCGGCTCGGAAGAACATCTGCTCGCCGGACGCGATCACATCCGCGAGGCGCTGGGGCCGCTGACGTTCCAGATCTCCGCGAACTCCTTCTTTCAGACGAACACGCTGCAGGCGGAGCGCTTGTTCGCGCTGGTGGAGTCGGCGTGCGAGCTCGACGGCTCCGAGACGCTGCTCGATCTCTACGCGGGCACCGGCGCCATCAGCCTGCTGCTCGCGCGCCGCGTGCGCGCCGTGTACGGCGTCGAGCTGGCCGCGGCCGCCGTCGCCGACGCCATTCGCAACGCAAGCGCCAACGGCATCGACAATTGCACCTTCCTCGCCGGTGAGGTGCGGCACGTGCTGCCGGAGCTGATGCGCCAGGGCATCACCGCCTCGGTCGTGGTCGCCGATCCGCCGCGGGCCGGCTTTCATCCCAAGGCGTTGACTGCGTCAACGCTCGCGCGTGATGTGAGCGACCTCGCCCGCCACGGGTACCAGCTCGAGTGGGTGCAGCCGGTGGACATGTTCCCGCAAACCCCGCACATCGAGGCCGTCGCCCGCCTGCGCCGCGGGGCATGAGGACGTTCCTCGTCCGCCGACTGGCGCAGTCGGTGGTCGTGCTACTCGGCATCTCGGTCGTCGTGTTCGTGATCCTGCATCTCACCGGTGATCCCGCGCTCGTCCTGCTGCCGCCCGAGGCCACCGTCGAGGATGTCCGCCAGTTCCGCGAGCGGATGGGCTTCAACGATCCGCTCTACGTTCAGTACGCGCGGTTCCTGCGCGGCGCGCTGCAGGGGAATTTCGGCGAGTCCATTCGCCACGGCGAGCCGGCGTTCGGCCTCGTCGTCGAGCGGATGCCCGCCACGTTTCAGCTCGCCGGAGCGGCGCTGTTCATCGCGCTGTGCCTGGCGATTCCGGCCGGCATCGTGTCCGCGGTGCGCCGCAACACGATCGTCGACTACGTCTCCACGGTGGTGGCGCTGCTCGGCCAGTCGATGCCGACGTTCTGGCTCGGCATCATGCTGATCCTGCTCTTTTCCGTGCAGCTGAACCTGTTGCCCTCATCGGGCCGGGGCGAGTGGCGGCATCTCGTGCTGCCGTCCATCACGCTCGGGCTCTTCACAACGGCGCGCATCACGCGCCTCACGCGCTCGGGGATGCTCGAGGTGCTGAACCAGGACTACATTCGCACCGCGCGCGCCAAGGGCGTGAGTGATCCGCCGGTGGTCTGGAAGCACGCGCTCAAGAACGCCGCGATCCCGATCGTCACGATCGTCGGTATCGAGCTCGGCACGTTGCTCGGCGGCTCGGTCATCACCGAGACGATCTTCGCGTGGCCGGGGGTGGGACGTCTGTCGGTGCAGGCCATTTACAACCGCGATTATCCCGTCGTGCAGGCGGCGGTGTTTCTCCTCGCGTCGACGTTCGTCCTCGTCAACCTCTTCGTCGATCTCATCTATACGTATCTCGACCCGCGGATCCGGCTGTCATGAGCGCGCGCGCCACCGCGCTGCCGATGCCCGAGGCCCTCGCGCCTCCGCGGAGCGAGTGGTGGATCTTCCTGCGCCGGCTCGCTCGACGGCGCACGTCGCTCTTTGGGCTGGTGGTGGTGGCGGTGGTCGTGGTCACCGCGCTGGCCGCGGCCGTCGTCACGCCCTTCGATCCCATCGAACAGGACATCGGCGAGCGGCTCAAGGCACCGCTCACGCGCGACGCCGCCGGTCGTGTGCACCCGCTCGGCACCGATCACCTCGGGCGTGACATCCTCGCGCGCATCGTGTTCGGCGCGCGGCCCGCGCTGCTGGTCGGCTTCGCCGCCGTGGCGATCTCCGGAGTCCTGGGCATGGTGACCGGGCTGGTGGCCGGCTACTTCGGCGGGCGCATCGACGATCTGCTGATGCGCCTGGCCGACATCCAGCTCGCATTCCCGTTCATCTTGCTCGCCATCGCGGTGATCGGCGTGCTCGGTCCGAGCCTGACGACGATCATCTGCGTGATCGGCGTCTCGAGCTGGGTGGTTTACGCGCGGATCGTCCGCGGCGCCGCGCTGTCCCTGCGCGAGCGGGAGTTCGTCCAGGCCGCGCAGGCGCTGGGCAGCCGCGACGGCCGCATCCTTGTGCGTCACGTCTTGCCCAACGTCTTCACGCCGTGGTTGGTGGTGGCCACGCTCGACATGGCCCGTGTAATCGTGATCGAGTCGGCGCTGTCCTTCCTCGGCCTCGGCGTGCAGCCGCCCACCCCGACCTGGGGCGGCATGCTCGCCGACGGGCGCGTCTACATCTCGACCGCGTGGTGGCTGGCCACCTTTCCGGGGCTCGCCATCCTCATCACCGTGCTCGGCATCAATCTCTTCGGCGACGGCCTGCGCGACACGCTGGATCCGCGGCTGAAGGTGTAGTCAGCGCCGCAGCGCGACCCGTCGGCGTAGCGCGAGCGCCAGTACCGCCGCCGGCACCGTCACCCACAGCACCCCGGCGGAAACGCCACTGGCGAGATCGAGCGCGATGACGACCGCACCGCCGGCCGCAGCCGCCCACAAGAAAAACAGCGCCGCCACCTCGAGCACGCGGCTGCCGCCGTAGCGGCCGACGACGGCCGCCGCCATTGCGCCGGTCGAATCGAGCGCGACATCCATCGCGCTCGCTGTCCGGCTGGGCACCGTCGCCTGGTGCAGCTCGTCGAGCACCGCCCAGACGACGGCGACGCCCAGAGCGACCCACGCCGCGCGGCGCCGCGGCAGTCCGCGCTCGCGCGTGAGCGCCACGAACCACAGCGCGGCGAGCAGCGCGTATTCCGTGACGTGCGCGATCTTGCGTGTGAGGAGGTGGAGCGCCGCGAGCTGGGCGTCGGTGGCGGCGGGCAGCAGCCAGCGAAAGAGGGGACGGAGGACGGTGCCGGTGTTCTCCGCGCTGAACTCGGCGGTGGAGAACCACGCGATGGTCGCCATCCACAGCAGCGGCGGCAGCCAAAACGCGAGGCGCTTCACGTCGCTATGATACAGTCGCCGCGATGCTCGGCGAGATCCTGGACGATCTGTTGATCTCTGCCTCGACGGGCCCCTGCATCACCGCCTCTCGTCACTTTCCGGCGCGGCCGCCTGTGTATGCGCCATTCCCACAGTCGATGGATCCGCGCATCGTCGAGGCGCTCCGCGCGCGCGGCATCGCGCAGCTCTACAGTCACCAGGCGCGCGCATGGGAGCTCGTGCAGGCCGGGCGCCACGTCGTGCTGGTGACGCCGACGGCGTCCGGCAAGACGCTCTGTTACAACCTGCCCGTGCTGCAGGCGCTCGTGCATCGGCCCGACGCGCGCGCGCTTTACGTGTTCCCGACGAAAGCGCTTGCGCAGGACCAGCTGGCCGAGCTGGAGCAGCTCGCCAAGCAGCTGCCCGAGATGCGGATGTTCACCTACGACGGTGACACGCCCCAGGATGCGCGCCGTGCCGTGCGCGCGCGCGCCAATCTCGTGCTCACCAATCCGGACATGCTCCACTCCGGAATCCTGCCGCACCACACGAAATGGGCGGTGCTGTTTCAGAATCTCGAGTACGTCGTGATCGACGAGCTCCACGCCTATCGCGGCGTGTTCGGCTCGCATCTCGCGAATGTGCTGCGGCGGCTGCGCCGCATCTGCGCCCACTACGGCTCCACGCCGCAGTTCATCATGGCCTCGGCCACCATCGGCAACCCCGGCGAGCTCGCGGCGCGCCTGACCGGCGAGAACGTCGAGGAGCTGGCCGAGAGCGGTGCGCCCAGCGGCGAGAAGACGTTTCTCTGCTACAACCCGCCCGTCGTCAATCACGAGCTCGGGATCCGGGCGCCCTATCTCGGCCAAGCCGCCACGCTCGCCATCCGCCTGCTGCGCGAGAAGATCGCCACCATCGTCTTCGCGCAGAGCCGGCTGTCCACCGAGGTCTTGCTCACCGCCATCAAGGCCGGTGTGGCCGACCGCGCCACCGGGGATTCCGGCATGGTGCGCGGCTACCGCGGCGGCTACCTGCCGAATCGCCGCCGCGAGATCGAATCCTCGCTGCGCGCCGGCGACGTTCTCGGCGTGGTCTCGACCAATGCGCTCGAGCTCGGCGTGGACATCGGGCATCTCGACGTGGCGATCCTCGCCGGTTACCCCGGCACCATCGCGTCGCTCTGGCAGCAGGCCGGCCGCGCCGGGCGCCGCTCTGGGCCGTCGGCCGCCATTCTCATCGCCACGAGCGCGCCGCTGGACCAGTTCATGGTCACCCATCCCGACTATCTGTTCGGCACGCCGCCCGAGCACGCGCGGGTCAACCCCGACAACCCGTTCATCCTCGCCAACCA
>Ga0209805_1002147_pt1 | contig 11539 bp, 8 predicted proteins | sample GraSoiAngelo_148_FD_185905 | JGI IMG/M metagenome (GOLD analysis project Ga0209805, IMG submission 185905) | Grasslands soil microbial communities from the Angelo Coastal Reserve, California, USA - 14_1009_09_20cm (SPAdes) (version 2) | ecosystem: Environmental > Terrestrial > Soil > Grasslands ... | reverse complement strand
CGCCGCCTTGTGATTCCATTCCGCGAAGAGGAAATCGATGGCGTTCTTCAGCGCCGCCGGAATGCCGTGGTTGTACTCCGGCGAGACGAAGACGAATGCGTCCAGCGATGCGATCTTCGCGGCCCACCGCTTCGTGTGCGGCTGTTGATACTTGCCCATCGACGGCGGGATCGGTTCGTCGAGCAACGGCGCTCGAAGTCCTTGATGTCGACGAGCTCGTACGCGGCGTCGCTGCGCTTTCTCGCAGCCTCCAGCACCCACTTCGCGACGTCGAGTGATTTCCGGTTGGGGCGCGTGCTGCCGGTAATGATTCCGATCTTGAGCATGGTGGTCTCCTCAGCGCCGGAGCGTTCCGTTGGCGCGAAGCTCCTGACCGATCCGGCGAATCTCGCTCTCCCCCTCGCGCAGCGCCTCGGCGCTGGTGTGCACGGAGTAATTTCCGAGGACGAGGTCATGCGGATGCTTCGCCGCAGAACCGAGCACGAAGCCCGTCTTGCCCTCGGCGATGAAGTCGATCGACTCCTCCGAGGGCTCGAAGACGGCGATTTCACCGCTGGGGATGGGCGACGAGGCCCGAAGCACGCCTTCGTGCACGGCGACCCACGCCACCGGGTGTCCCTTGGGCGGATGGTAGCTCCACCGCTCGCCGGCCTTCAGGCTGACTGCGAGATAGGTCATCGGAGGCGCAGCAATCGGGCTCTTCGCATTGCCATACGCGCCGAGAATCACTCGCACCGGCCCCTCGTCGGGTACGTCTTTCGGCATCACGTAGCGACTGGCATTGGCTGCGTTCTCCAACTCCGGAGGCAGGGCCACCCAAAGCTGGAACACCTTCACGCGCCCCTGCTCGGGAGCGCCGGTGTGCCAGACGCCGTTTCCGGCCCGCATCCACTCGACGCCGCCCGGCGGGAGGACACCTTCGTTGCCGGTGGTCTCCGCGTAGCGGACTGATCCTTCGAGCATCACCGTCACCGTGGCGATGCCCGAGTGCGGGTGCCAGCCGAAGCCCATCGGCGTGGGCGCGAACCGGCCGTCGAAGCCGGCGAGATCGAGGAACACGAAAGGCTTGATGAGCTCTCCGAGATCGGAGGGACTCACCAGCCGGGTGATGGGCCCGTGGGGGTGCCCACTCGTGCGGTAGATGATTTCACGGACTGGCTGCTGAAGCTGACGCGCCAACATGGCTTCAATCCTCCGACTTCTGTGGTGCCGCTTGAGTCCCGGCGGAAGTGCCGAGTTTCTTGAGCAGCTCGATGAGCGTCGCGCGTTCGGTCTTCGAGAGCCCACTCGCGGCCAAATCCATCGCCGCCTTGTGACCGGCGAATATCTTGGCCGCCGTCTCTTTGCCCGCCGCCGTCAACCGAACGATGCGAGCCCTTCTGTCGCTCGGGTGCGCCTCGCGCGTAACCAGGCCGCGCGACTCGAGTCGATCCACAGCGGTGGTGATCGCTCCGCTGGTGAGCTCGATTCGCCGCCCAATCTCGTTGACGGGCTGCGGTCCCTTGTGGAGAAGCATCTCCAGGACCGCGAAGTCGGAAAGACCCACCTCGGACGACTCGATGCTGTGGGTCGCCAGGCGCTCGAGGGTCCGATGCGCCTTCATCATCACCAGCCAAAGGTGCGTGCCGGACGCGTCGGCCACCTGTTTCCCTGATGCTGCGCGTTTCATTCTGGAGATACCTTACCATAAAGATACTTCATGTCAAGTAACATTCGCCCTGCGCGCGTGTCCGCGCGAGGAGAGGGTTACGACGCGCGCGCGTCGCGCGGCGACGAGCGCCGGCCACAACCGCGCCGTAGCTGGAAATGGCCGAGGTGGTTGGTCGCGAGCTGCGATTCGAAACCGCGCGCGTCGCGCGAGAGGGGCACCGCCATGATCCCGGCGTTGTTCAGGAGCACGTGCACGGGATGACCGCTGAGGAGGGTGCGCGCCGCGAACTAGTCGATCGACCCGGGGTCGGCGAGGTCGAGCGAAACGATCTCCACGTTGGCGACCCCGGCGAGCACCGCCTGTGCCTTTGCCAGCGAGCGCGCGCCGACGCGGACGTGCGCGCCGGCGCCCGCGCATGCCCGCGTGGTCTCGAGCCCGACGCCTGCCGACCCGCCGGTGATGACGACGTGCAGACCGTCGAGCCGCCGATCGCCGAGCACATCGCGTGCGGTGGTTCGAGGTCCGAAACCAGATCCGAGCGGTATTTGCGGTGTCATGGTTTCTCAGACGTATCGCGCATGGTCGAGGACGAGCACGGACAACAGCACGACGAGATAGGCGAGCGACCCGATGAACTCGGCGCGCGCCCAGCGCTCGGAGGAAGCCGGCCGTAATCCTTTGAGACCGTGCGCCAGGAAGACCGCGCCCGAGCAGGCGGCCACGGCGAAGTACATTCGGCCGGCGACTCCCAACGGAACGAACATCAGGGAAACGGCGACGAGGGCGGCGGTGTACTGCACCACGTTGCGCCGGGTCTGGCGCTCCCCATCGGGCTCGTTCGGCCGAACGAGCAATCCGGCGCGAGCAAACTCGGTTCTCCGGAAGAGCGCGATCGCGAGAAAGTGCGGCACTTGCCACAGGAACAGGATGGCGAACAGCACCAACGCGGGAGGGTCGATGCTTCCCGTGGCCGCGGTCCATCCGATGAGCGGCGGGATGGCTCCGGCAACGGCGCCCACGAGGAGCGATGCCGTCGTACGCCGCTTCAGTGGCGTGTATACGAGGGCGTAAATCACGAGCGCGAGGGCCGCGAGCAGCCCAGGGAGGGGGCCGACGACGAACGTGAGAAGCGGAACGGAAATCGCGGCGAGCAAGACGCCGAAGAGCAGGGCGCAGGCGGGATCGATGCGGCCGGCGGGCAGCGGGCGGTTCATCGTGCGCGGCATCAGCGCATCGGTGTCGCGCTCGAGGTACATGTTGAAGACGTTCGCCGCGGCGACGACCAGAATCGTTCCGAGCACGGTGAACAGGGCGGTGCGGAATGACGGCCGTTCCGGTGCCAGCCAGAGCCCGGTTGCAGTAGTCAAGACGACCAGCGTCGTGATGCGAGGCTTGATCAGCTCCAGGTAAGCGCCGAGGGAAAGCCCTATTGGCGTCGCGGCGATCGCGCCGGGCTCACGCCGCCGCATCGTCCAGCCCGGTTGCGAGCTCGTACTTCTTGAGTCGGTCGAACAAGGCCGTGCGGCTGAGCCCGAGCAACTTCGCCGCCCGCGACCGATTGCCCGCGGCAGCGGCGAGTGTGCGCGCGATGATTCTCTGCTCATACGCAGCGAGCTGATCGCGTAGCGACGGCGCAATCCTGGACGCCGGCTTGTCCGGTGATGTGTTGACGGATCCCAGGCGCGTGCGCTTCAGCAACTCCAGGTCGATCTCCCCGCTGCTGCAAACGGCGATCATTCTTGCGATCGTGTTCTCCAGCTCCCTCACGTTCCCGGGCCAGTCGCTTTCGCAGAGGGCCTCGATCAGCCCCGGTGAAAGCCGCGGGTTCGGGCTGCCGAACCGGTGCGCGTATCGCTCGGCGAACTGGGCGGCAAGCGCGGGGATGTCTTCCCGGTGCTCGCGGAGCGGCGGCACGATCAGCTCGACGACGGCCAACCGATAGTAGAGGTCCATGCGGAAGCGGCCGCGACGAGCCTCGGCGGCGAGGTCGCGGTTGGTGCACGCGATCACGCGCACGTCGACCCGCTCGATGCGGCTCGCGCCGACCTGCTGGATCTCGCCTTCCTGGAGCACGCGAAGCAGCTTCGCCTGCACCGACAGGGGAAGCTCGCCGACTTCGTCGAGGACCAGCGTTCCGCCGTTCGCAACCGAAAAGAACCCCTCCCGCGCGCGGTCGGCCCCGGTGAAAGCGCCCCGCGCGTGGCCGAACAACTCGGCCTCGGCCAGGTCGGCGGGAATCGCGGCGCAGTTGAACCTGACCAGCGGCGTCGATGCGCGGGCGCCCTCTGTGTGCAGGAGCGAGGCGATGACCTCCTTGCCGGTGCCCGTCTCGCCGCGGATGAGAACCGTGATGTCCTTCGGCCCGACGAGCGCCACGGTCTGGAGCAGCTCGCGCATCGCGGCGGACTCGGCGACGATGCGCCGTGCCGGCACTTCCTCACGGACGGACCCCAAGGACTCGAGCGGTTCCAAGATTCGCATGGCTCCTCCCTGGACGCGCGGTGCGGCACGAGAGCCAGGTTCGGAAGGATTGAGCATCGTCGAGCACCGCGGCGTCACGGGAAGCAGCGTAGCGCGCGCGCAAGGTTTGCATAGCTAACTGTTGGTCCAGGTCCGTTCCTGAGCGCCGGTCCAGGTCGATCCAGATCCTCGCCACCGGTCTAGGTCGAGCCCTGCTCGTCGGTATGCGCTTCCAGCCTCCCGGCGAGCCGGACCAGCTCGGCGATGGAGCCGGCCTTCATCTTCTGCATCACGTGGGCGCGATGGAACTTCACGGTCGGCACGGTCATCCCGAGCTCTGCGCCCACCTGTTTGTTGAGCAGGCCCTTCACCAGGAACGACAGGACCTCGCGCTCGCGCTGAGTCAGCGACTCGTAACGCCGGCACCACTCGGCCAGCTCGCTTCTCTGCTGGCGGTTCAGGCGGTCGCGTTCGATGGCGTGGGCGATCGCGTCGAGCAGGTCCTGGTGACGATAGGGCTTCGTCAAGAACTCGATTGCTCCGGCCTTCATCGCTTGGACGGTCATCGGAATGTCGCCATGACCTGTGATGAAGATGATGGGCAAGGGGTTGTTCGTCTTGGCCAACTCGCGCTGCAGCTCCAGGCCGCCCAGACCCGGCAGCCGGACGTCCAGGACGAGGCAGCCCGGTGCATCCGGACGTTGACTGCCTAGAAATTCCTGCGCTGTGGCGAACGTCTGGACGCGCAGCCCCACGGACTCTGCGAGCTCCTTCGTGGAGTTCCGGATCGACGACTCATCGTCCACGACATAGACAATGGCCTGATCGGTGCGCGCGCGCTCCGACACTGAGGCTCCCATCGCCCTAGACTGCGCCGCTGGGAGATCGCAGTCAATCCGGCCGATCGCGGGTCCCCGAAAGGTCATCGACCGGCGTCCTCCGTCCGGGATACCTGCACCCCCTCGATCGCCTCCAACAAGGCAGCGCTGTTGAACGGCTTATGGAAGAAAGCGATCGCCCCCGCTTGCAGCGCGCGCGCGCCAATCTCGGCGTCCGCGTGTGCCGAGATGAAGATGATTGGCACCTTCCAGTTGGATGCGACGAGATGGCGCTGAAGCTCCAGGCCGTCCATCTCCGGCATAAGAACGTCGAGGATCAGGCAAGTGGTGTCGTGTCGAGATGGAGAAGCAAGAAATTCTTCCGCGGACGCGAAAGCCTCGGCGACAAGACCGGCCGAAGCCATCAGGCTGCGCAAGGCGTCTCGAACCGCTGAATCGTCGTCGACGATCGAGATCGTAAGGTTCTCCCACAGGCGGCAAAGCGTCAGTCTCGGGCGTCAGGAGTACGGCATGGCCTGGCGGAATTAAACTCGACCTAGGGATAGGCGACTCCGGCGTTTGGATGGGTATCGGACTGGACCGCCGGAAGCACGAACTGGAAGACGGCTCCCCGTGGCTTGTTCGCCATCGCCCAGAGGCGGCCACCATGGGCGACCACGATCGAGCGGCTGATGGAGAGTCCCATTCCCATCCCGTCGATCTTCGTGGTGAAAAAAGGATCGAATATGCGTTCCATCGTCTCGGCCTGAAAGCCCCGCCCCGAGTCGCGGACTTCGACGAGAACCTGGTTCGCCTCCTCCCTCCGTGAGGCGATCGACAGCTCGCGGGGCGAGGTGCCCGGCTCGCTCATCGCATCGACCGCGTTGAGGATGAGGTTCAACACGACCTGCTGAAGCTGGATCCTGTCGACGCGGACCAGCGGCTTGCCGGTCGCGAGCTGCGTCCGGATCGAGATTCCGTTCCGCTGCAGCTCGTTCCGGCTCAGATCGAGCACTTCGAGGATCACCTCGTCGATATCGACCGCTTCCGTACGAGGAGGCGCCTTCTTCACCATGGCTCGGACGCGCGAGACGATCTCCCCGGCGTGCTCGCCTTCGTGCATGGTGCGTTGCAACGCGTCTCGCGCCCTCTCGAGGTTCGGCGGATCGCGGAGAAGCCAGAGCAGCGCGGCGCCCGCATACGTTGCGACGGCGGCGAGCGGTTGGTTGATCTCGTGGGCAATCGAGGCGGCCAACTCGCCCACCGTCGAAACGCGCGTGACGCGTGCGAGCTCCTCTCGCGCGCGAAGGAGCGCTTCCTCCGCCGCCCTCCGCTCCCTGAGGTCGACGACGAACGCGACGGTCTGGGCCGGGGTGCCCGCGAGGGCCGCGGCGGCGACCAGCACCGGCACCCGGCTGCCGTCCTTCCGGAAATACTCCTTCTCGAAGAGATCGGCGCTTCCCGTGGCGCGTAATTGCTCAACGGCGCGTTGACTGGCGGCTTGCCACTCGGGAGGGGTCAGCTCCGTCCACTTGATCCGTCCCGAGGCGAGATCGTCGCGCGTGAACCCCACCATGTCGAGGAAGGCGTCGTTCGCCTCCACGACCTGACCGTGCAGGTGCGAGATCAACACGCCGACGACATTGGCATCGACCAGGCGGCGGAACTTCGATTCCCGCTCCTGGAGCTCGCGGTAGAGCCGGCTGCTCTCGAGCGCCATCGCCGCCTGCGACGCGAGCACCTTCAGGACGGCCGTCCGCGCCGGCGTGAAGACGTTCGGAGCCAGGCTGTTCTCGAGGTAGAGCAGCGCAACCAGGCTACCCTGCTTGACGAGTGGCAGGCAGAGCACCGATCGGGCGCGCTGCTCACGGAAGTATGCGTCGCCTGAAAACGGGCCTGCGGCGGGCGCGTCGTCCAGGATGACGCTCTCCTGAGTGCGCGCCGCGTAGTGGACGACGGACTCGGGCAGCGGGGAGCCAGCGACCGGCGCCTCGCGCAGCTGGACCGTCACCGCATGACCATCCGTGTTCGCTTCCGCCTCGATGAAGAGCTCGCCATCGCGTGCCAGAACGAGCAGGCCCCGTTCTGCGCCGGCATGCTCGATGGCGGTGCGGAGCAGCACATCGACCAGCTTCTCGAGCACGATCTCGCCCGAAACCGCCTCCGAGACCTTGAGGACCGTCGCGAGGTCCAGATGCTCGATGGGCGCCCCGATGGTGCGCTGCGCATCGGGCGCCAGCTGCTCCCTGCCGAGATGGGGATGAAGGTGATCGAGCTGCCGCACCTTGCCGTCGGCACCCCAGCGCAAATAGCCGTTCCGCGCCTCCCGCAGATACACATCGGCGATACGCTCAATTCCGCGCGCCGCGTAGAAGCGCCCGGCGAGCTCGTTCGCCAGTGCCTGGTTGTGGACGAAGCCGTTCGCTCGTGCCGCAGCGATCGCCCGTTCGTAGAGCCGCATTGCCTCGGCATCCCGGCCCTCGATGCGGGCGACCTCGGCAGCGACGAGCGCCGCGCGGTCCTCGAAGTTCGCGGAGCAGTTCTCGGCCCATTCCTTCAGCTGGCGATGGTGGGCTGCCAGCGCCTCCTGATGGCGGGCACGTTCCGCGGAGGGCGCGGCATCACAGAGCGCAGCCCGCGCCAGCGCAAGGTAGAGCTCGTACTCTGCCACCTCGAAGAATCCCGGCGACGTCGAGAGCAGCGGTCGTGCGTTCGCTGCCGCCCCGATCGCGGACGTGTAGGCACCCGCGAAGAAGCGCGCCTGCAGCTTGCGGATCCAGTACCAGCAGGCGGCGACCTTCAGGCCCGGCTCCTCCGCCAGGTGCTGCTCGAACGCGTCCTCGTCGAACGCGGCATCGTTGAAGGAGACGAAGTCCGGGGTCAAGCCGCGGAGGGTCCGGATGAGCCTGAGCTGGGCCGTGATGATGTCGACGACGAGGCCGTGCCGGAGTTGGCGCGCGAACTCGAGCCCCGCTTCGGCCTCGCGCTGCACATCTCCGAGCGGCTCCCCGGTGGCAAGAAGATGCGTGATCGGCATGCTACGGGCGTAGCCCGCGTAGGTGAGGTCGCCAAGTCTGGTGGCCACGTCGAAGGCGCGGCGTACCAGGCTGCGGCCTGAGCGAATGGGCTGCGTCCAGGGGAGGAGGCAGCCCCCGAAATTCAGGTCGACACCGGCCTCGAACCGACGTAGCCCGCGCTGCTCCACCAGGTCCAGACCGAGCTTCCCGAAGCTGAACCCGGCTCGGTAATTGCCGAAACGGTGCCCGAGGAGCATGCCCAGACAGACGTAGGCGAAGCACGATCCGTCGCTGTGGCCGTGCTCCAGGCTGAGGTTCGCCATCCGGCAGATGACGAGCCAGAACAGGTTCTCGTCGGCCCACAAGACTGCGGGCAGGCCGGCGTGGAGGACATCCATGGTGGCGCGCAACTCGGGGTCCGACATCAACGGCAAATCGACCAGCTCCTCGATCGAGCGACTCCCGATCTGGCGCCAGAGGCGCTCGTATTCTTGCCGGACCTCCTCCTCCGTCGGGCGCGCGGACCACTGGACACCGATGCCTCGGAGATACGCGAGACATGCCTCGACGGCCCGGTCGCCCCGGGCGAGGGTGGTGAAGAGCTCCATCTCCAGCGAGGTGACGGCGGCGAAGTCCACGAGCCGCCCGGCGCGGCTGGACAGCAGTAAGAGACGCTCCTCCGCGGCCCCGTAAGCGCCGGTAAGGAACTCGCACTCGGCACGGTGGAACTCGAGCGCGAAGGTGAGCGCGCTGCATCGGTCCCAGCAGTCCTCAGGCAGCAGGGCGCGACCCGCAGCGAGGTAGGTCAGCGCCGAGGTGTAGGCGTTAGCATTCTTGGCACGCTTGCCCGCGATCAGGTTGAACTCGGCCAGTTGCTCGCGCTCGTTCTGCGACGTGATCAGCGCGACACCGCGGTCGAGCTGATTGACGATTTCGAAGATGACCTCCTCGCGCTTCTCCTGCGCCGTGTGAGCCGCGAGCAATCTCCCGATTCGCAGGTGCGCGTCGGCGCGCGACGGCTCCGGGATCAGCGAGTAGGCGGCCTCCCGGACACGGTCGTGCACAAATCGGTAGCCGCTATCCAGGCGCTCGATCAGCTCCAGGCGAACCGCCTCCCCCAGGTCCGCGTGGACCTGCTCCTCGGACGTTCCGCGCACGAGCGCGAGCGTTGGAGTGTCGGCGCTGCTGCCGAGGCAGGCGAGCTGCTGCAGCGCCTCCTGCGTCCTCGCCGGCAGGCGGATCAGCTTCCCCACCATCAGGTCCGCGACGTTGGTCGTGTACCCCTTCGCGTGGATGCGCTGGAGGTCCCATGACCAGCGGCCCACTTGATGGTCGAACGCCAGCAGCCCCTCGTCGAGAAGAGAGTGGATGAACTGGATCATGAAGAACGGGTTGCCCGCGGTCTTCTCGTACACCAGCTCCGCCAGCGGGGCGGCGCGCGCCCGCTCGCAGCAAAGCGCATCCGCAATGAGCTCACCCACGTCCTCACTGGCGAGGGGTGCGAGCTTGACGTCCTGCACGAGCGTTCCCGCGTTCCGTATCGTCTCGAGCTTCAACATCAACGGATGGGCGGCGCTGACTTCATTGTCGCGATACGCACCGATCAGCATGAGGTGCCGCAGATCCGACCGGGTGAACACGTCCTCGAGCAGGTCGAGCGTCGCTCCGTCCAGCCATTGCAAGTCGTCGAGAAAGAGCGTGAGCGGATGTTCGGGCCGCGCGAAAGTCCCGATGAATCGCCGCAACACGAACTGGAACCGGCGTTGCGCGTCCTGGGGCGAGAGCTCGGGGACCGGCGGCTGCTCTCCCACGATGAGCTCGAGCTCCGGGACCAGGTTCACCATCAGCCGTCCGTTGGGTTCCAACGCCCCGCGGAGCGCGTCGCGCCAGCGGGCCAGCTCCGCCTCGCTCTTGCCCAGAAGTGATTGGATCAGCTCCCGAAAGGCCTGGGCGAGCGTGGCGTACGGGATGTCGCGCTTGTACTGGTCGAACTTGCCTGAGGCGAAGAGGCCGCGCGGCGGCACGAGCACCTTGTGCAGCTCGTTCACCACCGACGACTTGCCGATGCCCGAGTACCCTGACACGAGCACCAGCTCCGGCCTCCCGCTCGTCACCATCCGGTCGAAGGCGGTGAGCAGCGTCTCGACCTCGTGCGAGCGCCCGTAGAGTTTCTCGGGTACGAGGAGTCGGTCGGGCGTGTCGTCCTGAGCGATCGGGAAGTGGTCGACCGGGCGGTGCTCCTCCCAGGCAGCAAGGCAGCGGCGTAGATCGCGTTCCAGACCAGCTGCCGTCTGATAGCGCTCCTCGGGTGTCTTGGCCAGAAGCTTGACAATGATCGCAGAGACGGGACCGGGGACTTCCTTCCGCCGCTCTGCGGGCGGCACCGGCCGCCTGGCGATATGGCAGTGCACCCATTCCATCGGATCGGAAGCGTTGAACGGCAGACTCCCCGTCAACATCTCGTAGAGCGTGACGCCAGCCGCGTACAGGTCGCTGCGCGAATCGATCGAATGGTTCATGCGTCCGGTCTGCTCGGGGGCCATGTAGGGCAGCGAGCCGGCGATCATCTCGGGCGACTCGGGCGCCTGGCGTTCGCGCCGCAGCCGCGAGGCGATGCCGAAGCCCATCAGCCACACCCCGCCCGTCGCGGTGTCGACCAGGAGGTTGGCCGACTTGACGTCCTTGTGGATGATGCCCTGCGCGTGCAGCTGGCGCAGCGCGGACGCGAGGCCCACCGCCACGCGCAGGAAGAGGCCGAGCTCCATCGGCGCCCGCAGCAGCCCGTCCAGCGGTTCGCCGCCGGGGTCCTCGAGGACCAGGGTGGTCCGGCCTTGGTGTTCCGTGAGCGCGACCGGCTGAGCTGCCCATGCGGACCGCAGATCGCGCGCAAGCGAATGCTCGTGCCCGAGCCTCTCGAGCGTTGCCGGCGTGGGATGCCCGGATAATGGTGTGAGCAAGAGGATGGGGCGACGGCTCGAGGGTGTTCCGGACCGGCCTCGATGAAGCGCGAGCGCCTCGTCGCTGCGAACCAACTCAAAGGCGTACTCGGACAGATCCATCGGCCACCCTTCAGCGCCGGCCGCTGTCGTCCGGAATACGCCATTGTCCTGCGGATTTCCACCCGACCTGGGGCAACGAGGCCGTCTCCGTATTCACGGAGACGGCCAGGGTCACGCTCCGCGTGGATAGGCGCAATCCCGCGCCTTCGGCGCGGAGCGCCTAGCTGACCACGCCTTCGGATCAGGATTGGATCCGCGCCGTCGCGAGCGGTTGAGCACGTCATGCTTCCGGCCGACTCCGGGCCGGGAGGACGAACTGGAACGTCGCGCCAGGGCCGGCGTTGCGGGAGGCCCACAAGCGGCCCCGGTGGGCCTCGATGATCGATCTGCTGATCGAGAGCCCCATACCCATTCCACCGGGCTTGGTGGTGAAGAACGCATCGAACAGGCGCGGCATCTGGTCTGGGTCGAATCCGACCCCGGCGTCCTGCACGGCCACGAGAACGGAGTCGGATGAGTACAGCTGCGACCGGATCATCAGCTCGCGCGGCCGATCTCTCACGCCTTCGCTCGCCTCGATGCCGTTCATCAGCA
>Ga0209805_1002144_pt1 | contig 11543 bp, 6 predicted proteins | sample GraSoiAngelo_148_FD_185905 | JGI IMG/M metagenome (GOLD analysis project Ga0209805, IMG submission 185905) | Grasslands soil microbial communities from the Angelo Coastal Reserve, California, USA - 14_1009_09_20cm (SPAdes) (version 2) | ecosystem: Environmental > Terrestrial > Soil > Grasslands ... | reverse complement strand
TGTGTCCTATCAAAGTTGTTCCGTTTACCATGGTGCCGCCAAGCAAAGTCGTGTTTCCGGCCATGACCACCGTTCCGCTACCACATTGTCCATAGGTGGCAACCGGCAATAAGCCGATGGGAACGATGGCAGATAAGAGCACGGCCGCCATTAGCGTGAGTGATTTTCTTTCGAGCAGATTTCGCTTGCGCATGTTAACCTCCGTTTTCCCTTTTTCTAATGACTGTGTCCTGAGGTCTTAAGGAGCCAGTTTTCCCGCCCCACTCGCTTGAACTCGATTTGGTTCCGCAGTCACTTGAACTTAGGTCGCCTCATTCACACACAGATTTACCAATAGGGACAGGTGAGGCTTGCGGCTATCCCGCAGGCCTCTTCCCATCCAGTGTGGCTGAGCTGGTTGGTGTTGCTGTTATTCGAACTAACTAAGGTAGGTGGGGTCCCTAGATAACCATCGTGCTGGCTGCCAAAACAGAGCTGGTCGCGACGCTGCTGCCCGAGCTCAGAACTGTGGAGCCCGTGACCACGGTAGCCGAGCTGAGGACGGTCGCCGAGGAAACGCTGGCGCCGTTCACCACGCTGCCCGCCGCCACAACGGTGCCCGCTGCCAGCGTGCTGCCGGACGCGACGATTGCCGTGTTAGCAACCGCAACGGAACCGGAGGTGAAGGTGGTTCCGGCGATCATCGTGCTGGTGACCAGCGCGCTGCCTGCCGCCAGGGTCGAGTTCGCAGCGATGATGCTGCCGCCGGACAAGCTGGTGGCCGCTACGATCGCCGTGCTGGCAGCAAAAGACTCGCCACCGGAAACCGCGACGGCGTTAACGATGCTGCTGGATGCCGCAAAGCTTCCGGCTCCCAGGACGCTGCCTTCCGCAATCGTGGTGGCACTCACCACGCTCGAACCGGCCGCGATGGCTGTGCCGCTCGCGAGCGAACTGCCTGCCGCGATGGTGCTGCCGGCCGCCAGGGTGGATGTTCCGGAGATGGTCGTTGCTGAAACCAGTGTGCTGGCCGCGCTGAAGCTGTTGCCGTTCACCACGCTGCCCGCCGCGATTACGCTGCCGGCTGCCAACGTGCTGCCAGCCTCAATCGAGCTGCCAGCCGCCAGGGTTGTCCCCGCAGCCAGCATTGTGCTGGTGGCCAAGGTGGAACCAGCTGCGATTGTGCTGCTGGAGGCCAGTACCGACGAGCTGTTGACGAAGGTGGCTTCCGCAAGAACGGTGGTTGATGCTACCGACGCACCATTCACCACGCTGCCCGCCGCGATTACGGTGCCAGCTGACAGCACGCTACCGGTCGACACCACCGTGGCCCCGGCGACGCTTGTGGACCCCGCAACAATAGTGCTGCCCGAGACTGTCGTGGCTCCGGCGATCGTAACTGCTCCGGAAGCCAGCGCGACGCTCTGCGCCTGCACTGGTACGGGGAATTGGGACAGGCACAACAGCCCCGTCATCAAGGCTGCTGCGACTATTTTCCCTATCTTAGTACTCATCTTGTTTTCTCCTTGAGCTTGACTTTGCGCTGCGGAGCGAGCTTCCACCCCACAATCCGCGCACGGGCTGAAGGCGGGCTCATTTTAGGCAAGTCTTTTCGACTCAAGTAAGTGGGAAAAACCCGCGCCCCAATGGGTTCTTGACCCCAACAAACGAGGGCTTGTCACCCTAACGCATCCAAAACAAACAATACTTTCCTTAAGAGGCCGCTGAAGCCACCAGAAGCGTAAAAAAAGGCTGAGCGGAACAGCAGAACTGCCGGTCATGTTGGACTTGTAGGGTCCTTTTTGGTTCGTGGCGGGGCTATTTGAAGAGATTGCTAAGGCGAGCGGTTGGGTAGGCCGACTTAGATGGAATTCTTGACTTCGAGGCACCGAACACGCGGACTTTACAAGGTTGCAGATGTCCGATGCCTCTCCCCCAGCTAGTGTTTCATGGACGAATGGTTAGGTTGACGTTGATCTCATGCATCGTGCTTCCACCGAACCCAAGGATGGTTACGGAATATGTGCCTGCCGGCGCAATCGAGAATGTGCTAAAGGTCAGCGTGCTCTTGCCGGAGGCTGGATTCGGGCTGATGGTTGTGAAAACTCCGGGTGGTGGATTCAAGACGAACAGAAAGACCGCGCTGTTGAAACCACCTTCCGGAGTAATTGTGATCGTGCTTGTTGCCGCAGAGCCTTGTGCCACCGATACATTGCTCGGCGAGGCCGAGAGCAAGAAGTCCGGTGAAGACGAAACTGGCGCATTGACTGTGAGGCTGATTTGCGTGCTGTGTGTCAAACCGCACGAGCAGGTGGCGGTGACGGTTACTGTGAACGTTCCAGTAGATGCAGAGGAACTCGCAGCAAGCGTGAGAGTGCTCGAAGTAGCAGTAGCACTGGGGTTGAAAGAAGCCGTTACGCCGTTCGGCAGACCCGAAGCAGAAAGAGTTGGGCTGCAGGCGAACCCGTTCTGCGGCGTGATCGAGATAGTGCTGGTTCCCCTGGAGCCTTGCGTAATCGCCCGGCTGCTTGGCGACGCGGAAATTGAGAAATTGGCGGAACTGGAAGGCCCGGTGCATGGCGACGTCCCGGCATTGACCGTAAGGCTGATCGTGGTGGTGTGCGTCAAGCTGCCCGCCGTACCAGTGACGGTCACAGTTGCCGTCCCGGTAGCTGCACTGGAGGTTGCTGTGAGCGTCAAGGTTGTCGAGCTTGTTGCCGGATTTGGACTGAACGAAGCCGTCACACCGCTCGGCAAGCCTGAACCCGACAGAGACACGCTGCCATTGAAGCCATTTGCCGGCGTGATGGTGATCGTACTATTGCCGCTTGATCCTTGCGCGATGGTTAGGCTGTTTGGTGATGCAGACAAAGAGAAATCCGGCTGACTTGGAGGCGGTGGTGCCGATCCCGTCCAGTTTTTCACCAGATTGGCGGCGTTGATGGTGCCGATTCCGGTAGCGAAGTCCCAGCCCGCTCTAGTGCCAAAGGATGCCTGGAACGAGCTGTTCGAAGTGGAGAGCACGCCTTGGAAACCAGAAGGCGTGTAACAGTTGTTGGAGCCTGTGCAGTCCACGTCCATGTCGCCTCGGGTGACATCGTAAAAAATGCAGGAGCTGCCCACCGTGTTTCCATTGGATGAATTACAGGCGCTGCTTCCGCTAGAGCCGTACTCGCTTGCCCCAAGCTTGTAATACACAGGATTCGGATTCCCCTGGCGAGTTCCGGTGCTCTGGTTCACGAGGGCCTGGATCCCCGCGAGGATGGGCGCGCCAAAAGAGGTTCCACCGGCGCCGGACCAACCGCTCGGGTTGCCGCTGCAAAGTGCCCCGCCGCTGCCGATATGGGACCAACAAGTTATGTAGTAATGAGACCAAAGACCATTCGCTGCAAACATGGAAACGTCAGGAAGGTCTCGCACACCGTCATTTGGATTACCAAAGACAGATTGCCAGGATGGCTTTGCCCACCCCTTACAGCTTCCGCTTGCGACTCCGCTGATGGACGGCAAGCCGGACGCGCAGGCGCTAGGTCCACCTCCGCCTCCCACTGTGGTCTCGAAGTGTTGCTGAGCGAGAGGACTGTTGCAGAAGCCACTCGCGCCGAAAGTTGTCGAGTACCCTTCGAAACTTGCAAGCAGCGAACTCGCGCAGGAATTGTCCCAGGGAATTTCCGGCACGTAGGAAAGTGCGGAAGAAAATGTGGAAGAGTTGGTCGAGCTCCAATAAGTGCTGTTCGTGTGGGAGAAAGTGTCGCTGAAGTCCGTCCCGCCCACCGCTACATCGTACGGACTGGAAGCTAAAGCATTGACCGCTATTCCGTGCGTGGCTGCCGAAACGTTATTGTCGCAACTAGCGGCTCCGCTGTCTCCCGCGGCGACGAAGACCGATACGCCTTCACTAACTGCCTGCTGATACACCGAATTAAATGCGGAATTTGACGCTGACCCGTTCTCTGGCTCGCATGCGCTGTAGCTGATGCTCACAATGGCCGGTGGCTGGCTATTCGCATTGACAAGGTTTTGAAGAGCGATCAGGCCGCCGAAAGTGGTCGATGTATCGGCGCAAGTGGCCATCATGATGGCAGCGCTTGGAGCTGCCGCCGAGGCCCATTCCGCGTCCAGAATGGCCTCAAAGTCGTTCGGCGACGCGATACCCGGATCGCTGCAATTCCCGGGGTGAACGGTCCTGAGTGAAGCGGAGGAGAAGGAGGAAAGACCAAAAGTAGAACGGAATGTGTTCCAGTCGGAGGTGCTGAAGAGATTCGTGTCTTCAATGAGCACGATGGTTTGGCCTTGTCCGGAGATGCCGGAGTTAAATAGGGGGTTCAAGTTGTAAATGGTGGCCAAATCGCCGGGCACCATTCCATATTCCGTGCCGCCTGGTTTGCCCGGGAAGGTGAACTGCGCGCTCGGCCCGCGCATTTTGTGCGCCGCGTGCGGTGGGAAATCGTGGAGCGAGACAATGCCTGTGACAACCTGTGCGAGCGCCTCGGGAATCTGCGGTTCGCTCAGATTGCCGATGTGATGGGCTCCCTGGACGTCGAGCTTGTGAATCTCGGTATGAAAAGCCGCGCGCACCTGCGAGGCGCTTCCGGAGAAGTCAATCAGCGTGTGGCTGGGATAGACGGAATTGATCTTGAATCCGTAAGATTCGAGCCAGCGCGTTACAGCGTCAATATCCTGCTGGGCTACGCCGAACCTTTGACCAAACTGCAGCGCGGTGAGCCATTGGTGGAAGTTCGGGGATTTGGGATCGTGAAGATCGTCGATGAATTTCTGAAGCTCCCTTTCCAGCTCAGGCGGGCGCTGCAACTGGAGCAGCATATGTTCCATAGGAAAATCTTCCGCGACCGCTCCGCGATCATTGGCAGCGTTGGCCTCGGGGCGCACGTTGCCTCGAATCGTCACCAACTTTGCTTCATCAATGTTTTGAGTAACGAGAGAGCGCGCGCGCCTCACGGGTTGCGCGCTTTCAGTGCGCGCAAACTGGGAGCTACCTGCGAGTGCCAGAATGCCTCCAAGGACACACGCGAGTCTCGGCTTTATATGCATAAATCGAGGTCTCCTTAAACGAAATGCCAGCGAAGTCTCGCTGACTGCAGAACTGGGGACAAACTGCGCCGTCGTAGCAGGAGCCCTGTTAACGCACCAAAACACAAATGAACACACAGGCCCCGATGGCCGAGATCCACGGCAGGGCTGGGTAGTCGGAGAGTGAGCGGGTTACCAGCTTGAGGAAGGAAGATGGAACGCCCCAGTTGCAGACGCTTTAATAGCTTGACGAAGATTGGAAGTCAACGCGCAAAGAAGGAAGTTTCATGTAATTCTAATCCTACATCATGTGGGAATAGGCCTACATGCTCTGGCAAAACTCGTACCGAAATTCCCAAGTCCTCCGGAAGGATTGCGAGGGAAACAGGTCTACACTTTATTCGTAATGCTTCGAGTTTTCGAACCGACATGACCTCAACCTGAATCGGGTGTGCGTCACAACAGAAGGAAGAGCGCACATTCCAAATGCGGGGCTACCAGAATGCGAGAAAATTTCGGGGAAACGTCTCCTTCGAGTGAACCACTCCGTTTAGCTCATCCTCGCTGCCGAGAGGATTTACCCAGGGGTTCGTTGACAAGTATAACTGATGCCTCTCAAAGGCCGCTCTTGGGTTGGAGGAACGGCTGTGGCACAGGGTCGTAACCGTATCAGAACTTAGAAGCTTCTTGAACCTACGATTCAAGCTGACAAAGCGCGCTTCCCTATAGGCCTGCTTTTGGGCCAAGTAGAAACGTCATATTGGCCTTATGGGAGTCGCAAACGGTTTTTCGCAACCTATTGGGTATAAATGAGTTATAGGATAGGAAGCACCATGTACTTGTATTTGCACAGCGCGATTGACTTGTAATTGTACAACACAATATACTTGCAGCTGCCCGCCACAATATACTTGTAATGGGTGACGAAAGACGGGAGGCTTCATGCCTTCGCCAAATGAAAAACTCGCTGAATCCCTTGATGCTCTCAAGGAGCTCCAGCGGGGCAACCGACGGGTGTTCCGTTCCGACGACCTAAGCCGGGTTCACCGCGAACGGCTGATGGAGAACGGTTTCCTGCAGGAGGTCATGAAGGGGTGGTTGATTTCTTCGAGCCCAGACGCGCAGGCTGGCGAGAGCACTCCTTGGCACGCGTCGTTCTGGGAATTCTGCGCACGCTACTGCGACGAGCGCTTTGGCGACCAATGGCACCTGTCGCCGGAGCAGTCCCTTTTTTTGCACGGCGAGAGAACGGTGATCCCGGATCAACTGGTTGTGCACAGTCCAAGAGCGACGAATAACGACATCCAGCTGCTGTTCGGCACAACGCTTTACGATCTGAAAGTTCCGGAGATGCCCCCGAGCGCGGCCCTCATGGTGAGGGACGGACTGCGTTTGTTTACGCCGGCAGCCGCGTTGGTCCGTGTGCCGGAATCATTTTTTCAGCTGTATCCCCTCGAAGGGCAAGTGGTGATGGCGAGCCTCGCTGACGCCTCGGATCTGCTTCGCTTTCTCTTGAACGGCGGCCATTCCGCGAAAGCCGGTTATCTCGCCAAAGCTCTCCGCCAGACCGGGCGTGGTGAACTCGCGGACGAGATTCTTCGCGCGATGCGGGGTGCCGGATACGATGTGCGCGAGAGCAGTCCCTTTGAAGCCGGACAGATCTTTCACAGGCCAAGCCGTGGCGCCGCTCCGATCGTGGGGCGCGTGGAGATGCTTTGGGAATCGATGCGCGGCAAGGTCCTCGCCGGGTTCCCGAAACCGCCGGGACTTTCGGTAGACAAGGAAGCGTATCTTCGCTTCGTCGACGAAATCTATCGGACGGACGCCTATCACTCGTTGTCCATTGAGGGTTACTCCGTCACGCCTGCCTTGGTTGAAAGAGTGCGGCAGGGCGGCTGGGACCCTGAGCATGACGCTGGTGATCGCCGAAATCGCGACGCCCTCGCGGCGCGAGGGTACTGGCAAGCATTTCAACTCGTGAAAAAGGAGGTAGAGAAAGTGATCGCCGGTGAACACCCTGCCACGCTTGCGCGCGCTGCCCACAACCACTGGTATCGCGAGTTGTTCCAGCCTTGCGTTACTGCTGGGTTGCTCGAACCGGGGTCATTGGCCGGATACAGAAACCTACCCGTGTATCTGCGCGGGTCGCGCTACGTTCCGCCGAGGTGGGAAGCGGTCCGCGAGGCCATGCCGGCGTTCTTCGACCTCCTGGAAAAGGAACCCGAGCCTTCGGTGCGCGCCGTGTTGGGACACTGGCTTTTCGGTTATGTGCACCCGTACCCGGACGGCAACGGCCGCATGGCACGCTTCCTGATGAATGTGATGCTGGCTTCGGGCGGCTATCCTTGGACCGTGATTCGCGTGATAGATCGCAAATCTTATCTGAGCGCTCTGGACCGCGCCAGCATCGAGATGGACATCCATCCGTTCACAACCTTTATCGTCCGTCGCGTGCAATGGCGCCTTGAGCAGCACAACTTGACATTTCCTGCCCCTATGGAGAGTCTCGTACTCGGGCGTGACATTGTGCTTTTCTACGGGCAAGACGGCGAAGCAGTCGTGCGGTGTGCCATCAGCGGGGAAGCCTTGGATCATCACTTCCAGGGAGACGGTAAGGACAAACTTGAAGTATTCCGAGCGAACCGCCTGGCGATCGAACAAGAACTACGGCGGAGATACCTTGCTGGCGATACCGAAGTGGATGGGTCTATTCTTATTCGCTCGGGCGATCTGCCTTAGTGACGAATTGCAGCTCTGAGACCGGCGTGATCCCCACTCGCTTTCAAGGCAACGGGGAAAATTATCCGAAGTAACTGGAACGAAACGGGTTTGGCTCCGCGGGCTGGATTCGAACTAGCAACCCTTCGGTTAACAGGGTCGCGGGCAAAATTCCAATTCCAAGTGCCGCATCTGGTGTCGCTTAGTGCAGCGATGCTAGCTGCGGTTCCAGCGCGTGAGAGTCCCGCCGGTGGATATTGCCTAGTTACCGCCGTAGTTATACCTGGCGTCGAAGAGGACAACCAATCCGATGGAAGCCGAGGAGTAAAAGCCTCGGTCGGCCGGGAAATTTCTGGTCGGATCCGCCAAAGGAGGCGAGCTACTCGACAGGCCATAGCGATGCAAACCAGTGTAGCCACGAAATACCGGAACCCACCGGAAGCGGATGGTGGGGTACTTGGGAGTGCCGAGCCGGACTGGGTACGCGCAGCCGATAAACTCCGGAGTCGTAGGGAATCATCGACTTCCTGCGTTCGCTCCGAGGAAGAGCGTTTTCTTAGAAAGTCAGCTTTAACCGGGCTGAAACGCTTCTCGGCGGTGCAACTGCCGTACCGGAAAAGATGCTCGCAAAGTTGATTACGTTGAGGCGATCGGTCAAATTGGGCGATTGAGTTTGAACAAAAAAAGATCGAACTTTTCTATCTCAACTCTCGCAGAACCGAGCATGAAGAAGTTCGTATTCCTCTGCCTTCTCTCGTTCAGCCTGGTCAGTTCGAACGGTTCCACCACGCGCAAGGTGGTGGGCGATGGCGTCGTCATTGAAAACGTCACGCTCATTTCTCCCGAACGGGCGCAACCCGTCGCCCACACTTCCGTCGTGATTCGCAACGGGCGCATCGCGGAGATTGCCCCGGATTTGGTCGCCGGCCCGCATGCCACGCGCATCGACGGCCGCGAGCGGTTCCTCATTCCTGGGCTCATCGATTCGCACGTCCACGTCGGCGACATGACGCTCCTCGACGACGATGCCGCTGCCGCGCATCCCGAGCTCGTGCAAGCGTATCGCGCACAGCTTCCGCGCTCGTATCTGGCCTTTGGTTTCACCACCTTCGTCGATCTGAATCTGGGAAAGGAGACGCTGTCCTGGTACAACGCTGCGCCACTTCATCCTAATATCTATCATTGCGGACCTGCGGCGCATACCGTCGGCGGATACGGCGCGCAGCGCGTCCCCAAGGACGCGGCCACGGCGAATGCCGCCAACGTTGTGTATGAAGCCGCGCAGACAAAGAACTGGCCCGCGAACCTCGACCCGCGCGACTACACGCGCGCCCGCGCAGTCGATCGCGTCGTTGCGGCCGGGGGCGTCTGCGTGAAGGTCTTCGACGAGCCCGGTTTTGGCGGCGTGTTTCACTGGCCGGTGCCCAGCCCCGAAACGCTTGCGGCTCTGCGCTCGGAAACTCGCCGGCGCGGGCACGCCAACGCCGTGGAAAGCTGGCACGATGCCGTCGGCGCTCACGTTGATGTGATTGCGCACGGCCTCTGGCATTGGCCCGGCGACCGCTTGCCAGCGTGCCGCCGCCCGGGCGGGCATTGCCGTTCAGCCCACCTCGCAGGTGGTTTTCGGCGAGCTCTCCATTTTCGACCGTTCCTTGCTTGACGATCTGCGCCTCACGGAAGCCGTGCCGCATGCGCTCATCGCTTATCTGAAAACCGACGAAGCAAAAGCGTCCGCACAGGCGTTAGCCGACCAATACCGGCATGCATTTGCAGCTCTTTACCCACCTGCCTCGATGGATTTCGCGACGGCAATGGCCGTCTTTCCCGCGCGCACCACTGCGACACTGCGCCTCGTGCGGGAAGAAAACGTGAAGCTTTTGTTTGGCAGCGACACGCCCTCGGGTGATGGAGGGATTGGAAATCCGGGCCTCAATGGACGTTTTGAGGTGTCACGTTTGGTGGAAGCCGGCTTGCGGCCCGCGCGAATCCTTCGCGCCGCCACGCTCGACAACGCACTGGCGTTTGGTCTGGCAAAGGATCTCGGCACCATCCTTGCACAATAAAGGCCCGTGAGCGTAAAGAACTCAAACTAAAGAGCCAACTCCGAAAGGTTCTGGAGAAGAAGCATGACTTTCGTCCGTGGCACTTCAATGAAATCCGAGATCGAATGAAGGAAAGAGCTGCGTCAACTCCCTGGATAGCTGGATAGAATGAGAGTATTGGTCGGCTTTACGCCTGGATAGCTGGATAGAATGAGAGTATTGGTCGGCTTTACGCCTCTTGCGCGGCCAGCTTTCCGGTTTCTGCACCCGGCCGGTTGAGTCGGACATGCACGTCAGACGCGGCCTGTCACTTCATCGTGGCTGCGACGCGAAGAATCTGCCTTTGGATGGAAGAGCGCAAGTCCTTATGGGAGGAGGGGAGGAGTTCCGCCGGTTCGGCAAGCGATACCTTTAATTACCTCACTCCATACTCCTGATATAACTTATGGTATCACGCAGGTCACCGGTTTCACTGGTGTCAGAGATGTGTGGACTTTGGCTTGGTTCTGACGCGGTACGGCCTGGAACGCCTTCTGCATCGTCTGGCATTGTCACAAATCGGGACCAATTCATTCTGAAGGGTGCACTACTCTTCGAACTGTGGACGCATCGTCCGTAGTGTTTTCCGAGAACGAGCCAAAGCCAAGGTAAGTTAAAGAGGGCGTGAGTAAAATACAGCACACTCGAAAGACAGGAATCGATCTCGGTGGATTCCCCGCGAAGGAACATTACCATGCCCAGACTAACGAAAAAGGCGTGGCTTGGTTACCGGAGTCCGAAGCACGCTCAGTTCCGCTCATGGGTGCGCGTGAAAGAATACGTTAATTCGCAGCCATAATTTAAATTTAGTTCAATTTGGTTTGCAACGCCGGAGAAAAAAATACAAACATATGTAAAGCCATGTATCTCGGTTCGAGGCGATCGCGTGTGCTGCCGACGGACGGGCAGGTTGCCTCGCCGTTTCTCGAGTCGCCCAAAAGGCCCGTCATCCGCTCCTCGGCACATTCGACTGCAATGTAAACAAGATCGCGGCGCAGTAAAACTGGCGAGCGCACCACGCCGGCGAGGCTGCAGCAAACAGCGACCTCAGCGGATGCAGCTTCGCAGTGCGGCTAGTCAGTTTATCGTCTCCGGCCCGCCGTCATCTTCCTCGTCGGATAGATCCTCGAACCAGGGCTCGATCGGCTTCGCTCCGGGCGGTGGCGGCGAATACCGGATCCAGGTTGCGAGTTCCGAGACACTCTTCGTCCACTCATCGAAAGTAGCCTGGAACGTCCGCGCCAGCCTTCTAAGCTCTACTTGCGGGCTCCTCTCCGCCTCGTGGCGGCCGGGATTGTCCCAGACGCGGGGCATACGAACTGTCCGGAATCCGGAGATCGTTACGCCATTCAGGGAAGCGACGCCGTCGAGCTTAAAGTGGACTTGCACCTCGAGATCCCCGTGCCCGCCAAGGACAGCCACGATGCGCCCATTCTTCTCCTCGATTTCACTGAAGGCTGCATGAACCGTTTCCTCAACGGAAGCAGTCCAGGCGCCGAACACGCGGGGCTCCGGCAGCGACGTCGTCGAACCATAGGGTAGACTCGCGTGGAGCGCGAGGTCTACCCGCTTCCACCGCCGCTCGGTCCTAGCCGGGCGCTTCCTCCTGCCAATGAGTTCCGTAAGGAGGTCTTCTTCGCAAGTGTGCGCCCGAGCCGCGTCCGCGGGGCTCCAGTAGAAGCTGATCGCAGCCGAAACGTGGAAGGGTTCCGCGCTCCGAGGTACGGTTCTGTA
>Ga0209805_1002142_pt1 | contig 11546 bp, 11 predicted proteins | sample GraSoiAngelo_148_FD_185905 | JGI IMG/M metagenome (GOLD analysis project Ga0209805, IMG submission 185905) | Grasslands soil microbial communities from the Angelo Coastal Reserve, California, USA - 14_1009_09_20cm (SPAdes) (version 2) | ecosystem: Environmental > Terrestrial > Soil > Grasslands ... | reverse complement strand
CGGGGATGTATGCGACCAGATTTGCCATCGTGCCTGCACCCTGTGCAACGAATCCACCCACCCAGCGTGCGTTCGTAAACTGCGGCTGAAACGACTAGTTTGAGGTCGATGCCACAGACAGCCGGGCACGACCGGTCCAGATATCGAGCTCCTTCAGGCCGTGGATTCCCAGCGTCTGTGAGATCTCGCCGCAGTGATACCCATCGTGTGTGATCAGTCGCATCAGCACCGACTGGCGGGAATGGATCTGGATGCTCCCATCGCGCTCCCGGCGGAATTCCTCCGCAAGCATGTCCGGCGTCCAACGGTCGAGGCACCGCTGCACGACCTGCCACGTCGACTCGAGCGCGGAGGTCAGCTCACTCGCATCGCGCGGATGGGTCAGGTCGTCTTCCCAGCCCTCTCCGGTCGGATCGCCAAAAGGCGTGCGTTCGGCTCCTGGCTCCTTGAGAATCGTGCACAACCAGTAGACGCGCATTCCCGCGACGTGCGCCGTGGTCGCCCAGATCGGCCAGAGGCTGGCAGCGGGCTTCAGCTCGAGCTGCGCGGGAGTAAGCGACCCGATCATCTCGCTGAGCCGGTCGTTCGCCAGCCGCCAACCGTCATAGAACGGGACGAGGTTCTGCCCGGTCGTCATGCCGTCACCGTCCTTTTCTGTAGCTGCCACGGGACCTGGCCGCGGTTGGGTCGGTGAGATAACGCTGAAGCGTTGGGCCGATCCAATCCGCAACGCGTGCGACCGGCGCTGAGGCGAGCGGCTCCACCTTGACAACATAGCGGAGCATGGCCAGCCCGACGAGCTGGCTGCCCACCAGGCTGGCGCGAAGATGCGGTTGATCCAGCTGCAGCGCCCTGGCCAATCGCGCCAACACCTCGCGGGTCACGAAGTCGCGCAGCAGGGCGGCGGCCCGCTCACTGGACACCACCGACCGAATCAGCGCGAGCATGGGGCTGCCCGCAGGCGATTCCCAGGTCTTAAGAAAGAAGCGCACCAGTCGCGACCCAAGCCCATCGAGCCCGGGCTCGAGCAGCGGCGGGAGGGCGACAGCCGGATCGAATGGGAAGTCGACGGCGGCCACGAAGACGCCCTCCTTGGATTCGAAGTAATGGAGGACGAGCTTTGGGTCAACCTTCGCGGTCGCCGCGATGACGCGAATGGTCGCGGCCTCGAAGCCGACATCAGCGAAATGCGAGCGGGCCGCCGCCAGAATCTTGTCCCGCGTGCCACCCGCCCCGGGCCGCCGGCCGGTACGCGCCACGTGCCGGTTATCGGGCGGCTGCCGGCGCCAGCCGCGGGTGCGACCGAGACCGGATCAGCTCAGCCAGCACCATCAGCACGATGCCACCGGCGAGCCAGGCGCCCAGCACGGCGACCGGCATGCCGATGCCACCGTTATCGAAGTAGAGCGCGCTGCGCATCCCGCTGTAGAGCTGGGCGACCGGCATGCCCGGCGCCAGCCAACGATAGAAGTCGGGAAGCAGGTTGCTACCCAGCGGACCTCCGGACGAGACCAGGTCGAGGAGCACCACGATGATCGCCGCAAGGACGACGCCGGGGGCCCCCAGCAATCGGGCGCTGCCCGCCACAACCGCCCCCACGGCGGCCGATCCGAGCGCGAGCAGGGCGGTCGCGACCCAGAAACCGGAGCCGTAGTCCCCCGCGATCCAGCGGGCCATGCCCATTCCGAACAGCGCGGCCAGCACCGCGTAAACCACCACGACGATCAGCCGCAGTCCGAAGCCGCTCTGGCTTCGCAGGCCGAACCCCGCCTGCGCCACCAGGGTGGAGACTACGACGGCCAGCACGACGAAGAACAGGATCAACCCGTGCGGATCGACGCTGGCAAAGGAATGGACGGTCTCGACGGACAGTGACTGGCCCTGCGCCTTGAAGACATTCGTAAAGGCACCGGTGATCACGCCCGTCACTGCGTCACCGGCGGCGCCGGCAACGATCAGGCGTGGGCCGCCCGACGACACGACGAGAGCGCCGTCGACCGAGCGATCATCAATGGCGGCCCGTGCCGCGTCCTCCGAGGCATAGGTGGTGAACTGAAATGCTCCGGGCGCATTCGAGGCGAAGGCGGTGGAGATCTGCTGAACGACCGGCGCCGGCCCGGCGAGCCCGACCTTGATGTCGTGCGGTTGCGGATTCTTGATCGCGGTTCCGATGAGCCCGATCAGCGCCACCAGAATCAGGAGACCACCGACCAGTGGCGGAAGGATCGTCTCGGCTCTTGCCCGATTCACACTGCAGTAATTCTACAGGTGTGGAATTATGGCGTCAAGGTGTATGCCGATCACGACGCCGATGGAACGGCCGTCTCCAGGGCCTTGAGAAACGGCATCGCTTCCGAGCAGGGAATCTGGCTGGCGACGAAGGCGCCGGCCCAGTTGGCCTGCCGCACCGCGGTCGGCAGCTCGATACCACGCAAGACGCCACGCGTTACCGCCGCCAGAAAGGCATCGCCCGCGCCCAGGCCGTTGACGACTTCCATCCTGACAGGCGGGACCTCGAGCCCTTGATCTTTGTCGAACAGGACGGCACCTTCGCCCCCTCGCTTCAAGATGAGCACGCCCGGGCCGAGCGAACGCAACCGGTCGATGCCCTTGCGGGGATCGTCCAGACCGGTCGCGGCCCGAACCTCGTCCTCGTTGCCGACCACGATGTCGGCACGCGGTAGGACTGCCTGGATCGCGTCGCGATAGGCGTCCGGGTTCACCCAGAACGACGGACGATAGTCGAGGTCGACGATGGCCGTGTTTCGGTGCTGCTGGAGGGCGGCTGTGTGCGCCACCCGGCTGTTCTCGCGCGCCAATCCCGTGCCGGACGCGAGCAGAACGGGCGCGTCCGCGACCGCCCCCAGGTCGAAGTCACTCGTCCTCAGTTCCCAATCCGGACAGGTGGGCGTTCGATAGAAGAGCAGCGGGAAGCGGTCCGGCGGCCAGATCTCACAGAACACGACCGGAGTGTTGAGCGTGTGCTCGATGCCCAGCCAGCGGACGTCGACGCCTTCGCCCGACAGGAAATCGCGGATGAACTCGCCATGCCCGTCGTTGCCCACCTTGCTCACGATCGCGGTTGACACCTCGAGCCGCGCGAGGCCGGTGCTGACGTTACCGGCGAAGCCACCGACGTAGCGGGTGAAGGTGCGCTGGTCACGCAGGGCGGTGCGCAGCTGCGTCGGATAGATGTCGGCGCTCAGGCGGCCCATCACGACCACGTCGGGCCCGTTGCTGCTCACGTTTTCTTCCAATCCATCAGCCACTGGTGATCGGGGTCGGTGGTGAACAGCCACTCGCGAACGGCGCCGGCCATCGCGTTCAGGTAGTAGCAGTCGTAACCCGGCGCGGCGGAGACGACGTGATAGCCGCGCGGCACGAGGACGAGATCCTCCTGGCGGGCGCGGATGGAGATGTTGATGGCAGACCCCCCACCCCGACCCTCCCCCGCAAGGGGGGAGGGGGAAGCTTTCGTGTAGATGCCCTGGAACGCGAAGCCCTGCTCGGGGTTGAACCGGTAGTAGTAGAGCTCTTCGAGGGCGCGCTCCACCCCGGGGTTGTCCTGGTCGTGCTTGTGGGGAGGATGAGTCGACCAGTGGCCGGCGGGGGTCAGGACCTCGACCAGCAGCAGGCGTGCTGCCGGTTCTTTCTCCGACAGGATCCAGTGGATTTTGCGCTCGGTGACGCCCTTGCCGCGAATCTCCACGCGGACGTCGCCAGGACGGACCAGGCGGGCAGCGGGCGCGGACTCGGCGGGCGCCGAGACGATCGCGAGGTGCAAGGGGGTCCGGGCGCGCATCCGGTAGGAACTTCCCGGAGGAAGGACTATGGCCGACGGTAATCCGGAAAAAACATCGTCGCGCTCGCCGACCTGCCCGAAGCCGTCGACGTCCGCGCGACCGCCCAGCCAGATCAGTGCCGTCTCATCGCCGCCAGTCTCCCCGGCCAGAACCTCGTCGGAGCGGCAGCGAACTGTGCGAAACGAGAGATAGGTCCAGCCGGCCGTCTTCGGATTGATGCCTTCGCTCGCGTTTCGGACCAGGCCGGCGTCGCTCACAGCCCGCGGGCCCGAAGATACTCGCGGTTTCGCTGCTGTTCACGGGCGGCGTGATCGACGGGTTCGTCCGGCCGGGGAAGCATGTCCTGCTCGACCACCAGCCAGCCCGTAAAACCGCGGTCGCGGATCGCGCGCAGGATCGCGTCAATGTCGAGATCGCCCTCGCCCAAGGGGCAGAAGGCCCGCTCCCGCCAGAAATCCACCATCACGCCTTCAGCGGCGATCACGCGCTCGATCACGGCCCGGCGAACGTCTTTGAGATGCAGGTGGTTGATCCGGTCCGCCCACTCGATCAGCGCTTGATGCGGGTCGCCACCACCGAGCACCAGGTGACCGGTATCGAGGCAAAGTCCGACGTCGGTCCGGTCGAGCATCTCGCCGATCTCCTGTGGCGTTTCGACATAGCTGGCCCCGTGATGGTGGAAGGTCGGCTCGTAACCCCGCCGGCGGCAGAGTTCCGCCGCCCGGTCGACGCCGTCGGCGAACCGGGCCCAGCCGGCTGCATCGAGCATCAGGGACGGATCGTCATGCGCGCGGCCGGGCGTCTGCCGGCGAGCGTCGGAACCGGCGTCGGCAAGGGTGGCTCGCGGCGGAGCGAAGGTCTCGCCATTCACTCCGTCGAAGATATCGAGCAAACGGCTCAGCTCGTTGAGCGCGGATGGCATCCGATCGGGTTCGGAGAATGGCATCGCGACGTAGCCGCCGGCGAGCTGCAGGCCACGCTGGTGAAGGCGATCCGAGAGCTCGCGGCCATGTCCGAGATAGCCGGGCGGTCCGAGGTCGATGCCGGCGTATCCGGCGCGCGCAACCGCATCGAGCACTACCTGGGCGTCGGGGACATTTGGATCAACGCCGACCGTGACCTCGAAGGCGCCGAAGGAGACCGGCGCGCCGGCGATGGCGATCGATGCGGTCAGGTTGCTGGTGAGGTTTGACCGGCCATCGACCACCGGAGTATAGTCGCGCCCAGCTTGGCTCAGGCTCATCTCAGCGATCGCGAGCCGCGTACGACCGCGGCCGAGGCTACTCGGAGCTGGCGCCGCTGGACCTGGCTGATCCCCGGGCTGCTCGTCTACACGATTTGCCGGGTCCCCTCATTTTTCGAGCCGCACTGGTACACGGATGAGGCAGGCTACGCCACGACGGCCCGGGCCATCCTGCGCGGAGTGCCTCTCTACGCCCAGGCCTGGACCAACAAGCCACCGCTGCATATCTGGGCGGTGGCACTACCGCTCAGCCTGTTTGGCCCGAAGGAGGCCGGCCTCCACGCCCTCACCTTCATCAGCGGGTTGCTGGCGCTGCTGGCGGTGGGCCTCCTGGCTCACCGGCTGCTTTCGCCCCGCCGGGCGCTGATCACCAGCGTTGCCTTCGGGCTTGCCATCGGCCTGCCGCTGTTCGAGGCGGAACTGCTGCTGCCCGAGAGCCTGCTGATCGCTCCGACCACATGGGCTGGCTTCCTGGTCTTAACTCGCGTGATTCCGATGTCGGATGGTGCGGCCGGGCACTGGACGTGGGCCGCGTTGGCCGGCGGGCTGATGGGGGTTGCGGTCGGGCTGCAGCAGACCGCCCTGGCGGATGCGGCGGCCTTTGCCTTGATCATCGCGGTCATGCCGGGCGTCAGCCGCCGGGCATTGCTCGGGTTTGGGGTAGGTTTCGCCGCCGTCGTCGCAGCGTGGCTGGCGCCGGCGCTGGTCGTGGCTGGGATCCCGGCGGTCGCCTTCGCGCTAGTCGGCTTCTATCACTCGTACGTTGCCTTCAGTGCGCCCAAGTCCCCGCTCGGTATCGGCCTGCGACTTCTGGGGCCGGCCCTGGCGCTGCTCGGCGCCTTCACCGCCCGGCGCGACGTGCGGACGACGTGGCCGCTCTGGCTGTGGGCCTGCGCCGAGCTCGCGGTGTCGTCAATCGCGAACCGTCCCTACCCGCATTTCCTGGTGCCCGCCCTGGCGCCGACGATCCTGGCGCTCGGGTCGATCCGTGCGATTCGTCTGCCGGTCCGCTGGAGACTCGCGCCGCTGGCCGCCGCCTTCGCCGCGACCGTGCCACTGGCGCTGGTGGCCGGAACCGATTTCAATGCACTCCAGGCCTACGCCGCGTGGCCCAAGGCACAGCTGGGACAGCACCGCGCCGAATGGTCCGCGCAGCTCGACATCCGCAGTCCCGCCGACGAGGCGACCGCGGACTGGATTCGCGATCACGGGCTCTCGCAGTCAAGCGCGGTGGTCTGGTCATCGTCAGCCTGGCTCTACCTGCTGGCGGATCTGCCGCTCGCTTTGCCAACGGCGCCGATCTACAACAATGTCGTGCTGTTGGGCTCGGCCTCGGCCGTCGCCGACCGGGTGGACGCGATGCAGCCACAGCTGATCGTCACATCGGAGGAGGCGCTCAGCCAGTGGCCGGAGATCGCGCCGGTGCTGGCACGAGACTACGAACTGGCCTTCCGGAGCTATCCGGATTCGGTGTATCTCCGCCGGGCCGGCCATTGATCCGCAGCGAGGTCCGCGACCCGACCTTGAGTGCGGCTACGACGACGCCAGCGATCACCAGGCCGGTGTAGAGGGCCAGTAACCAGGAGCCATCGGCGACCTCGCGCACCACGGTTCCCTGGATGAACAGGCGTGGGATGAACGCGATGGCCTGAAGCTGGCCGAGCAAGAAGTCGCGCCAGGGCGGGCCGACATCAGTGCGAATGAGGTAGTAATACTGAGCCAGCAGGAGAGCGGTCCACGCTACGCCGGCCGCCACCAGCACAGCTGCCAATCGAGCCAGCCGCCGCTGGAAGAGCCAGGCGCAACTGGCCGCCAGCCCGAGCCCGACGAGCAGGCTCTGATCCGTCATCCGGCGGGCGCCGAAGGCATTGCCACCCCACCAGTCCGACAGCGACGCATTGATCCAGAATTCGCCGATGCCGACGAGCAGAAGGCCCACGCCAAACCACTCGAGTCGACGGACGACGGTCGGTAGCCCGAGCAGCGCCAGCGCCACCAGCGGACTCCAGCTCAGCCAGCCGTGGTGTGTCGAAACCAGGAGATCGAGTAGGTGCGGGTGGGTGAAGTCGAACGCGATGTTCGGCGCCGGTTGAGGCAGCCACTGCTGAAAGATCACCTGGTCGACGACGAGTTGTGGGACGATCGGCAACGCGACCCCAACCGCCAGCAGGCCATATCCGCTCAGGCTTCGAAAACCCCACGCCCGATGCAGGACCTGCCAGACGGCCTCGGCGGGGACCAACGCCAGAAAGAGCGCTTCCTGGACGTGGGTGATGGTGGCCAGGCCACCGAGCAACCCGGCCATGAACCACTGGAGCGGCGTGCGGTTGCGCCGCGTCGCATACAAGAGAACGGCAAAAGCCGTGACCGTGAACACCGAGAAGGTGTGCGAGTAGGAGGCGCCGAAGAGGACGTACGCCACCAATGGCGTGGCGAGCACCACCCCCACGGTCGCCAGCCAGGCCGGGCGTGGGCCGAACACCCAACGCACAAATCGGTAGAGCACAAGCATGGCCAGCACGGCGTAAAAGAGGGATGCTGCCGTAAACGCGAGCTGATACTCGGCGCTGACGTCCGGGTCCTGGTGACCGGGAACCGCCAGCAAGAAAATCAGGTGCGTCACCACGTAGAACGGCAGCGCCAGCACTGCCGCGCCAATGGGTTTGTAGTCCGCGGTCAGCCCATTGGGCAGGGTGATCTCGAGGAACTGGCGGGCCACCGGGGTGTTGATTGCGATGAACCGGTCGAACACTGGGCCCAAGTCGAAAGAAGCGTGGGCAACCACCGATGGAAGGTAACTGTAGTAGCCGACTCCGTCACCACTGACACTGGCTCGAAAACAGAGTCCGACGATCGCCAGGCCCAGGCCGAACCAGAGCGTCCGCCGTTTGGTCGACCCTGCTCGAAGAGAGCGTCGCGCGAGCGCCAGCAAACCCGAGGGCCAAGTCTGCGTTATTCGGATGAGAATGCGCTTAGAGCGCCCTAAGCCTTCGGTGAGACCCGGTCATCAGCTGATTCGGCCGGCCAGGTCGAGGATCCCCTGGACGTACTCCTGGGTGTCGGGGAACATGCCATTCTGGCGCAGACTGGTTGGGCCCTGGTAGTAGGCCGCGAGTGCCATCGCCGGATCCTTGAAATTGTCCAGGTCCTCGCGCAGGATCGCCGCACCGACATCCGCATTGTCGTACGGGTCGTCGACATCGACGCTGCGGCCCAGGAGCCCGGGCCCCGCCTCGCCGGCCGTGGCGGGTAACACCTGCATCAGGCCCACCGCGCCGTTCGCCGAAACTTTCGTCTGGTCCCATCCGCTCTCCCAGTAGGAGAGCGCCAGGACCAGCTTCGGGTCCAGGTGGTGGCGTTGCGCCGCCTCGATCAGGACCCGCCGGATGAACGCATGACGGTATGGCCGGCCGGGTGGCACTTCGGCGGAGGCAGCGGCCGAGGGCCGGGTCTGGTTATCGGGGCTCGGAGTGGGCGCCGTTGCGGGTCCCGCTCCGGAATTCGCAAACGGCACGATGCTGGCGACCAGCCGCGCTCCGGCCTGATCGAGGGCCTTGCGGGATTGGGCGAGCGCCTCCTGCTTCTTCTCGTCAACGCTGTGCTTGAGCTTGTCGAGCGGCCCCTCCGCCACAACGCCGATCGGGCTGGCCAGCGTGCCTTTCACGGCCAGGGCAGTTGCAGCGACGCCCAGTAATACTGTCGTCACAGCGCGTCGCTTCTTGCCAGGCATTTGACCATGAAACAGAATTCGAGCACAAGCTAGCAAGCTGAACCCCGGCCGAAGCGTAGGCTGGCGATGAATGCGAATCCGCGTGGGCCTCCTGCCGATCCTGTCCGTGATCCTCCTCCTGACCGCTTGCGGCGCCGAGCCGTCCTTCGGGCCGGTCGCTTCCAGCCGGTCTTCCCCCGCGGCATCAGCGAGCGATGGTGGGCCGGCAGGCTGCTCCGGTCAGCCGACCCCCGCGCAGACTGAGGGGCCGTACTTCAAGCCCGGTTCGCCGGCGCGGGCCTCACTGGTCGAGGCCGGCATGGCGGGCACGCGCTTAACGTTGACGGGTCGCGTGCTGATCCGCACCTGCCAGCCGGTTAATGGAGCCCGGCTCGACTTCTGGCAGGCGGATGCCAGCGGGAGCTATGACAACTCTGGCTATCGGCTACGTGGGAATCAGACCACAGGATCAGATGGACGCTATGCGCTCAACACGGTTGTCCCTGGCGAGTATCCGGGGCGCACCGAGCACATACACGTCAAGGTGCAGGCGCCGGGTGGCGTGATGCTCACGACCCAGCTGTATTTCCCGGGTGTCAGCCGCAACCAGCAGGACTCGATTTTCGATTCGCGCCTCCTGCTGAAGGTTGCGCAGAGCGCGACCGGTCTGGCGGGGACGTTCGACTTCGTCCTCGCGGCCGGCTAGGGTTTCCGCCTATCCGGTTTGGGCCAGGAACGCCGCGACCGCGGGGGACAATGAGCCATTACCGCCTCCGCGCTGCAAGATAACGGTCGTCCCCTTCGAGCATGCGACCCCGTAGCCGCCCGCTAACGACCGTGTGATCGCGTCACGGATCTGCGTCTGCTCGCCGGCGAAAAAGTGACCACCGTAGGAGGCGAGGTCGACGGCGACGTAGTCGGCGTCGGTCTTCATGGTCAGCAGGTAAATCTCGCGGCGATGGCTGAGATGCGGCAACAGCCCGTCCGACGCTGAGACGCTGGCGGTCGGAGGAATGACGTCGAGGCAGGATTGGATCTCAGCGGCCTGCCCGGCCCAGGTGTAGGTGCCGAGCTCGTCGAGCGGGCGGACGAACCCAAACGTCAGCAGCAGTCCAGCCGCGAGCGTCGCCACGGCAACCCCGGCGGGCACCAGCGGGTGAAGGCGGCCAGCCAGCCAGCGGCCGGCGCGCGCGAGGGTGTCGATGCCGGCAAACGCGAGCACCGGCGCGATCACGAGTGAGTAGTGGAAGCTCGCGCTCCACAGCATCGGATTGGATGACCACAAACGCTCCAGCAACTCGGGGATCGCCACGAGGAAGATGGGAGAGAGGATCGGTAGGAACAGCCAGGCGCCCAGCAGGCCGCCCCACAGTTTCAGCTTGATCGTGTTGTTGAAGAGCAGCGCCAGGCTGGAGATTGGATGGCGGACGATGTGCTGCAGAGCGCTACCCGGCCCCGGACCCAGCGCGTCATAGGTCCAGTGACTGTAGGGACGCCCGGCTATGGCGGGCATCACCACCTCGATGACCGCCAGGAACCATGCCGCGCACACAGCGATCAGGGCCGCGCCGAGCCGCCACCGGCGTTGCGCCAGCACGACAAAGACCCCGATCGCGGCAAACGTCAGGGCGATATTCTCCCGGGTGAGAAGTCCCAGGGCCACCATCGCCCACAGCAAGCGGTTGTTCTTCACCAGCACGGCGTAGAGACCAAACGAGACCGCGGGGACGGCGAAGGCGATGTGATGAAAGTCGTAGACCACCGCCGATAGGACACCCCAAAAGGCGAGATAAGCGAGCTCGAACGCGATCGCCGGCAGCACACCTAACTGTTGGCGGGCCCACCAGAAGATCGGGATACCGCCGGCCGCGATCAGCAACGCCTGCACGATGAGCAGCACCCGAACGTCGTTCCAGATCCAGTAGAGCGGGGCGAGCGTCATGAGGATCGGGTGAAAGTGATCGCCCAGCAGGTTACGGATCATCTCCACGGTGTTGGGAATCATCTGCAGCTGGCTGTAGCCCCAGACCGTCTGGTCCTGGACTCCGAGGTCGAAGGCGTTACTGGCGAACGCATCGTGGCGATAAATGCTGATCGATGCGTAGGCGACCGCGGCGATCAGCGCCAGCACGAACGGCAGCGCGCCGGCAGACTGCAACCGAAGGCGGCGCGAGGTCTCCAGCCTCATCGTCTTCTCATGCGGCCCTGCTTTCATGACGGACCGTGTCGCATTCTCGTACCCTTGGCCCATGCTCGATGGCTCGCTAACCCTCGTCATCCCAGCGCACAACGAGGCGGCGAACATGGGCAGCGTCATCGGCCGCTCGGTCCAGACCCTTGCCGGGCTTGCGCCGGATTGGCAGATCGTGCTGGTCGACGACGGCAGCACGGATGACACGGTGGAGGTGGCGCGCCGCGCGATGGGCACCGAGGCTGGGCGGCTGCGAGTGATCCGCCATGAGGCCAAGCGTGGGTATGGTGTCACGGTGGCCGACGGGCTCCGCGCCGCGCGCACCGACTACGTCGGCTTCATGGATGGTGACGGCCAGTTCGATCCCGCCGATCTGGTTACGCTCGCCGGCTTGATGGGCACCGCCGACCTGGCTGCCGGCTGGCGGCAGCGCCGTGCCGACCCGGGCTATCGGCTGGTGATCGCGGGGGTCTTCAACCTGCTGGTTCGCGTCGTGTACGGCGTTCGCGTTCGCGATCTGGATTGCGGTCTCAAGCTGATGCGCCGCCGGGTGCTGGAGGCCGCGGCGCCGCTGCTGGCGAGGTCCGCGCTGCTGAACAC
>Ga0209805_1002141_pt1 | contig 11550 bp, 9 predicted proteins | sample GraSoiAngelo_148_FD_185905 | JGI IMG/M metagenome (GOLD analysis project Ga0209805, IMG submission 185905) | Grasslands soil microbial communities from the Angelo Coastal Reserve, California, USA - 14_1009_09_20cm (SPAdes) (version 2) | ecosystem: Environmental > Terrestrial > Soil > Grasslands ... | reverse complement strand
TACCCCGTCGCCACCCCAATGCCAATGGCGTCGTACGCACACCAGGTCCAGAAAAGCGTCCGATGAAGAGCTCGTGCCGGCGCAGAAACTCGGGCAGCGGCGCTGGTCGCACCCTAGGGTGTAAAGCTATGGCTCTGATCGTCCGTCCGGCCATGGAGGCCGACCTCAACGCGATCCGCACGATCGCGCACAGCTACGGCAACCTTGTCAGCTGGCCGCAGCGACCGGCCTACCTCGATCAGTGGTTGCACCCGCAGCTTCGGCGAGAGAGAGTGGCGTCGACGGCGTCCCGCCGGAGGCGAGGCGGCCTACCTCCTTCGAGCAATCGCGCGCGTTCAGCCACGCGCAAGGAAAGAGTGCCGGAGCCCGAGGCCGCCCGGGCTCCAGCTCTGGGTCTACTAATCCGGGATTACCACCGGCGGACACTGGCCGGTGTTACGTCCCAGGACCGTGTTGGGGCCCCTGCCTTCGGTGATGGAGTCCCCGATCTGCGGCGGTGGCGCATTGTGGGAGCAGTCGAGGTTGCGCTGGATGGTGTTGGACGCTATCTCGTTCCCGTCCGGGTCGAGCGTCTGGTTGTTGTGCCACTCGACGTTGCCGCCGACCTTGTTCCCGAAGAACCCGACCCAGCAGGTCGGTCACGGAAGCATTGCCGCCGATCGTATCGTCCTCGTAAGTGCTGTACGGCGGCGGTCCGTTCGGTCCAAAGGCGGGCAGTGAGGCGCAGGTCAGGCCGCCTCCGCCCGAGTGTTCCTCCACATTCTTGCCGATCGTGTCGTGGTGGAACAAGAGCAAGACCGCGTGGTCTGCGAGCACGCTCCCGGCGATGGTATCGTTGGTGATCCCGCTCGGCGAGTCGAAGCACGGGAAATGCTCCGGTTCGCAGCCGACCGCGGCCGAGCCTCCCGACTCGACCTTCATGTTGCCGCCGACCACTAGCGTGCCGGCGCCGAACAACGCGAGTAGCACTCCGCCTCCGACCACCGTGACGTCGTGCTTCACGGTCACCGGCCCCACGACCAGGCAGAAGCCGCTGACGTCGATCGAATCGTAGGTGCCTGGCGGAATCGGCCCGCCGGGGCAGTTGAGCTCGTTGCCGGCCGAGGCTGTTATCGGGCTCCCCACGATCAGGCCCAAGACCAGACTGGCGGCCGCGACCAAACCAGGAAATTTTCGGCTGCGCATCGTCTCTTCCCTCCTCGAGAAACCGTTACGTCGGCGGGTGCCAACCGCCGTTAAGTCGCGACAATTCAAGCACTCCAGCGATACCCGGTCAATAGGCACACCACCTGGCGGGCCGCGGTGCTCAGTGCTGTAGCAGTTTGATCGCCGTCCACCGGTAGTCATAAAGCGCGTTGGCGCCAAACCCGGCCACGTACGGCTTCATCACCACCGTGTGCACGTAATACAACAACGGATCGATCACGGCTTGCTCAAGCAGCATGCGATCAGCTTGCTGGTAGGCATTCTGGGCGGCCGCGCCGGAGGCGTTTTCCGCCTGGGTCACCGTTGTAACGAATTGCGGCGAATCGTAGCCTGGCGCGGATGACGGCGCACCATTGCCCAAAAACAGGTCGTCGTACCAGTTCTCCGGGCTGTTATAGTCGGCCGCCCAGCTAGCACGAAAAAGCGCGTAGTCGCCAGAGAGGCGATCATAGATGAAGGTCGCCGGGTCGTAGCCCTGTAGGGTGACCTCGATGCCAAGGTTCCTGCGCCACTGCCGCTGAAGATTTTTGGCGACGTCCCGGAAGAGCGAGTTGGCGATGTACACATAGGTAATTCGGTTTCGGACCGACCCGGTTGGGTCCCACTCCTGCAGGTTCGCACGTGCGTCACGCACATTGAAGCGCAGCACGTTATTGCTGCCGTCGCCAAGATATCCGTCGAGGCCCTTACTGATGAGCCCGCCAGTGGCCGGGAAACACAGGGTTCCTGAAGCGCACGCAGCTCGGGCAAGCTCAACGGGGTCGATGGCCTGGCTCAGGGCAAGCCGGCCCAGGCGCCCGTTGACGCCGCTGAAGGGGCCAGACTGAAGGTTGAAGCCGAGCCATTCGGTTCTTCCGTAGATGAAGCGGTGCACCTCGGCGGCATGCGCCGGGTCTCCTGTCAGCTCGGACGCTAGCTTGGTGCCGGCAGCACCTGGTCCGTAATCACCAAGACCAACCAGGTCATAGTGCCCGGATCTGTAGCCCTGAAGGACCTTTATGGCGTCGGGTACGACATCGAGCTCAACCGCCTTCAGCAGGGGCGCCGCACCCCCGCCCCACCAATTCGGAACTGGCGCGAAGACCATGGATGAGCCCGGAACACGGCGGACCATCTTGAACGGCCCGGTACCGACCAAGCTGTCCGAGTGCTGCCACCAGCGCTGTTCACCACCGGCCTGGATGACGTGCTGATCGACAATCCACATCGGAGGCAGCGTCAGCTGAGTCAAGAAGTAATCGCCGACGGGACTGGACAACCGGATTTGAATTGTGTGTGGGTCTGGTGCCGAGAGTCCAGCAAGTTGGGGAGGCGGATTACCAGTCCCGATGGCTCGCTCGACGTCCGCGTAGCCGGCAATATGACCGAAGACGTTCGCGTCGCCAGAAAAGCTCGCCAACGGTCCTCCGGCAATGACGGCACGGTTCCAGCTGTACATGACATCCGTGGCTGTGACCGGGTCGCCGTTGGAGAACCGAGCATCCGGCCGGAGTGGGATGGTGTAGGTGAGGCCGTCGGCGGAAATGATCGGCATCTTGGCGGCGATATCCGGAACCACTCGGAGCTGGTCGTCCATCCGGAACAAGCCGTCGAAGAGGTTCTGGGCAATCGAGTAGTCCGGAGGGTAAAAGAGCTGATCAGGATCGAGCGGCTCGAAGACACCGATATCCTCGGGGATGGCGACACGGAGCGTCTGGTCAACGGCTAACTGATTGACCTGAGGATTGGGCTTGGGCGTACAACCGGCAACCTCGAGCCAGAGTACTGTCGCGACGACGACTGAGCGCTTCACCGGGTCCGCTGCTCCAGCGCAACCACGCGGATCCGGTTGTTCAGGAAATCGGCGATGTATAGGTTGTCGGCGCCATCGACTGCGACACCAGTGGGCCCGGCGAGCTCCGCCTTCGCCGCGGGACCGCCGTCGCCGGCATAACCACGAATGCCGTTACCCGCAACCGTAGTTATGGTGCCGGCGACATCGACCTTGCGCACTCGATTGTTGCCGCTGTCTGCGATGTACAGATTCCCATGCAGGTCGACGGCAAGTCCGAGTGGCACATCGAGCTGGGCAGTGGTGGCTTTCCGTCCGTCCCCACCGGAGCCTTCCTGCCCATTTCCAGCAACCGTCGTGATAATGCCGGTCTGAGCGTCTACACGACGGATCCGCTCATTCGCCGTATCAGCGATATACAGCGACCCGTCAGGGCTGAGAACGATCCCCTCTGGCGCGTTCAATTGGGCCGCAGTCGCCGCGCCCCCGTCTCCCCCAAAGCCTGCCACCCCTGACCCGGCTACGGTTGTGATATGCCCTTGCGTGTCGACGCGCCGGATCCGGTTATCAATGGTGTCCGCGATGTAGAGGTTGCCCGCTGGATCCATCGCGCACGCTCGGGGGTCGGTCAGGACTGATGCCGCCACCGGGCCGCCATCCCCAATGGCGAAGCTGGTGCCGTTAAGGAAGAAGTGACCGGGTTGCGCGCCGCCGCCCGCAAAGGAATCGATCGTCCCTACCCGCGTCACGACACGAATCCGGTCGTTGAACGGATCCGCGAAGAAGAGGCGGCCGTCATTCGCGACGGCCATTCCTTCGGTTTCGGCGTTGTCATAGAGCGTGTTGGCACCGGAGGTCTCACCCAGGGAAAGCTCGGCTTGTTGGGCGGCACCCCCGTCACCGGCGAATCCGATGGCGCCGGTGCCCGCCAGCGTGTCGACCAGGCCACTCGACCCCACCGCCCGGATCCGGTTGCCATCCGCAAAGTACACAGTTCCGCTCCTCAGGTCGATCGCCACCCCGGATGGCCTTGTCAGGGCTGTCTCCCCGGGCGGCGAGCCATCGTTCGAGAAGAGGGCGTTTCCATCGCCGGCGTAGGTCCGGATGGGTTGGAAAACGGGCGGCGAGCCAAGTCGTGGTACGACCACCGTTCCCAGGACGATGGCCGCGACCGCTAGGGCGGAAAGCCCAACGCCGAGCACCACGAGCCACCGGCTGAGCTCCCGGCTGGTGCGGACACTGACGCCCGCGGTTGCTTCTGCGGCCGCCGCTGGCTGAGCTCCAGGTCCTTCGGAGGCGGATAGGTCAGCAACCGGTCCGGACTCCGATCGGGTAGGAACCACGGGCCGCGCAGGCGCGACTTCCGCCCCTCCGCGGGCAATCCAGGCGGCGATCTCTGCACGGGACCGGACGCCGAGCTTGTTGCGGATTTGCTCGACATGGCCTTCGGCAGTGCGTTCGGCGATGAATAGGCGCGCTGCGATCTCTCGATTGGTCAGGCCTTCCGAAACCAGGAAGGCGACCTCTCTCTCCCGCTTGGATAGGCGCACCCCCAACGTGGCCACGTCGCGGGAGTATCATGCGCCTTTTCAACAGCCGGTGTCGCCGCGGCCGGAGGCGACGTCAGATCACTTCGGAACCTCAAATCGGCGCCACAAAGCCCTGCCGCTTCGACAGTCAGGTACTAAAACAGGTATCGCGCCGGGTAGTTCTCCCGATGTGGTTCGCTCTGCTGCCCTCGATGATGGCGGCGTCGAATCAACCCAGACGGAGGTAAACCGAAATGCAAGCACGTTTGACGTACACGAGATACCCGCTGATGTTTGTCGCCTTGTTCTTCGCCGTCGCCGCCGCCCTGCTTTTGGGAGGAATTCTGGGGTACGAGCTCAAACCGACGACCGTCATACCGAGTGCGCCTCAGATCATCGTCGAGGAGCCAGGGCCAGTGGCGGCCCCCGTCTGCGTTTGGGACAACAACCGGAAAGGCTGCTGACCGAGCGACCCGCGCGGAGGTCTAACGCGTTGACGATCGCAGCGCGTTAGACCTACTTTCTCGGCTCAACCGCTGGTCGACTCCATTTGAACGACTACACAAGAGTTGACCTTGCACGTTAGATCCGTTCCTCTAAGGCTCCGCCGGAGAGCTTCGTCGACGCGGTCGCCGCTTTGGTGGGGCCGCCGCCGGCAGGGCGCGCGCGTAGCTGCCTAGGACCTGCAGGAACGTCGTCGCCTTTTTAGCGGCGCGCAAGGACGCCGCGACGGGCTTGTCCGATCGGCCGCCGTCAAGATCCAGGTAAAAGAGGTACTCCCACGGCGGGTCGCGTCGTGGCCGCGATTCCAGCTTCGTCAGGTTGACGCCATGTTCGTTGAAGCACGCGAGCAGCCGAAACAGCGCCCCGGGCTCGTTGGCAACGGCGCAAACCACCGAGGTCTTCTTTCCATATCGCGGCCGCTTGATCCGCGGCGGCCTGGGTCGCCGTGGGCCGCGCCGGCTGATCAGAAAAAACCGCGTGATGTTCTCCTGCACGGTTTGGATGCGTTCCGCCAGGATCGCCAGCTCATAGAGCTCCGCCGCTCGGTGGCCGGCAATTGCGGCCTGGTCCCGGCGTCCTTCCTGCTGGACCTGACGCGCGCCGCCCGCTGTGTCGTAGACGGGAATCGGCTCCAACCGCTCACGCACGATGAAGGCCTCGCACTGCGCCAGCGCCTGCGGATGCGAGAGGACGCGTGTTAGCTGGGAGCGCTCGGCGTTCGGCGGAGCGAGGAGGCAATGATCGACCTGCAGGGCCACCTCGCCAACCACCAGCGCCCGATATTCGAGCAACAGGTCATAGGTCTCGAGGATGCTGCCGGCTTGCGAGTTTTCAACCGGAACCAGCGCGAAATCGATCGTCTGGTCCGCGACCCGATGGAAGACATGGCGCAGCGTCCGAAAGGCCTTGGCCGTCGCTGCCGGAAAACTTGCGTGCAGAGCCTCCTCGGAATAGGCGCCCGGTTCCCCCTGGTAGCCGATCGTGATCTCGCCCGCGATTCGCAAACTTTAAGCTCTCGATGATGAGCCAGATCAACGTCATCGTGATCCACGTTCGTGCCGAACAGGCGGCGGAATACGAAAAGTTGTGGGTGGAACGCGAGCTACCGCGCTGGAAGGACTATCACGCCAGAGGCAAATTCCTCAGCGCCAGGTTCTTTCGATCGCGGTTTGGCTCGGACGAGCGGCGGAAGATCGCCAAATACGTCATCGTCGTCGAGGTGCCGAGCATGGCGGAGCATCACGAGCACGACCAGGACCCCGAGTTCCAGGAGTTCGATCGCCTGGCCGATCGCTTCCAGCCCGAGGGGCCGCTCGTCTTCGGTGGCGACCTGATGTACTCGGTCGGAAGCTAATCGAGTGACTTGAGTTGCGGCCAGACATCGCCGAGCGTTCTCGTCGGGTTCTGAACGAGCCATATCGGCGTCCCGAACTCCTCGTTGTGAATGCCGTAGGCGTTGGTGATGGTCGCGAGCTGCTCTGCATTACCGAACAGGTTGACCAGGTAGTCGCGCGGATAGCCGACGACAATCAGCGTTGACGGGGTCATCTGGGCCGGCGCCCAGTAGTAGTAGGTGAGCTCGGGGCAGACGACCGTTGGCAATCCCTTGCCGTAGAACTGCAGTGCGCCGGCCTCGCCGTAGTTGTTGGCGAGGATCATCGTCGACGCGCGCGCTGACGGCGTCAGCTGCTGGTACACGGCGATGACCTGCTGCGTCAGCTCGGGCCATCCGATCATGTCGGCGTAGTCTTTCCGGACGTTCCAGATGCCCATGTTGATCATGGTCTGGGTCGGAAGCACGGGCAAGCCGTCGGGGAGCAGCACCAGCGTCACGAGGATTGCCGCTCCAATGGCGAATCGTCTCGGCCAGGCCTTGCGCAATGCGTCCGCGAACCAGATGGCGCCCGCCGCATAGGCGAGGGGATAAATCGGCGCCGGGTAATACGCCTTGCCGCCGGCGAGGAAGAATACAAGCTCGACCGCGATCACCATGATCGCCGCCGCCCGCAGGCCGTCGCGCCGCCAGAGCCAGATGACCCCCATGACCACGATCGGCAACAACGGCGGACCGGCCAGCAGGAACTGCTCCACCCAGTAGAGAACCGGACCATCGGTGGCGCCGCGGTGATTCAGCGTATAGGCGACGCTGTCCCAGTGATGGGTAGCCTGCCAGGCGATGTTCGGCAACAGCAGGAGCAGGGCGATCCCGAACCCGAGCCACGGCCAGCGGCTGGCCATCATCCGGCGCTGCGGGCTCAGCAGCAGGCCGACCAGCATCGCCACGCCGAGGCCGACGATCGTGTATTTCGTTTCCAGGCCGATGCCGAAGATCAAGCCAAGGAGTAGCCATTCGCGTCGATCGGCGCCCATCAGCAGGCGGACGAATACCAGGATGGCGAGCGACCACATCAGCAGATCGAAACTGACCGTCTGAAACAAGATGTTGGCGCCGACGAAGATCGGCGAGATCAGCACGGCAAGGCCGGCCAGCGCCTGCGCGGTGCGATTGCCGCCGAGCTCGCGTGCGATCAGCGCGGCGATCACGATCGCCGCCGAGCCCGCCAGGACCGTCAACAGACGAAGTCCGGGCAAGGATCGGTGAAACACAACCTGGTCGATCGCCGCCAGCAGCGGCGTGAGCGGCGGATAGTCGACGTAACCGAGCGCAAGGTGTTGGCTCGAGGCAAGGTAGTAGAACTCGTCGCGGTGCCAGCCGTACCGGTCGGCGACCGCCATCGTGACCCCGACCTTCGCGGCAACCATGATGGTGAGCAGCGCCCAGGGCGGCGGGCTCAGCGGCTCCGCGCGCATCGCTAGGTTCTGGCGAGCGGCGTTTGCAGCAGCGGCGGCCGGGGCAGCGGACCATGGACCACCTGGAAGCCGGTGTTGTTGGAGACGACCTCGACCTGATCGCGCCGCAGGCGCAATTCGATCGAGCCGTTGCCGGCCCGGAGATTCTTCAGGGTCAGATCTGGCAGCCAATCGGGCAGGTCGGGGTTGACGTAAACGGTTCGCGTCAATCCGACGGTATGGATGCCACAGAGGACGGCGATCAAGCGGAAGACCGCCGCCGCGGACCAGGCCTGCGGAACGTTGGTTCCGAGATAGGGGACCGGAAACGCGCCCGGGTCCCGTTCGACACCCGCCCAGAGCTCGGGAAGCCGGTAGTCCGCGAAGCGCTCGGCGGCGGCGAAGATCCCGTGGGCGATGTCCTGCGCTTCCTTGTGGCGACCGGCTCGGCGGAAGCCACCGGCGATGTTGGCATTGTCGTGCGGCCACACCGAGCCCAGGTGATAGGAGTACGGGTTATACGACGGGTGCTCGGTGGAGAGCGTCCGGATGCCCCAGCCGTTCCACATGTCGGGCTTCATCAACCGATCGACCACCCGATTGGCGCGATCAGGAGGAACGATGCCGCTGGCGAGGCAGTGGCCGGCATTCGAGGCGACGCTTTTGATTGGTCGCTTCTCACCGTCGAGGCCCAGGTAGTAGGTCCCTTCCTCTTCCCACCAGAAGCGTTCGTTGAAGGCTTCGTAGAGCCGACCGGCACGCTCGCGCGTCTCGGTGGCGCGCGCTTGCTCGCCGAGGATCTGGTAGACCTCGGACATCCGCAGCAGCGCATCGAAGGCGTAACCCTGCAGCTCGCAGAGCGCGTGCGGCAGCGTTGCCATCGAGCCGTCGGCATGCTGGATCGCGTCGTGCGAGTCCTTCCAGCCCTGGCAGTAGTAGCCGACCGGTGAGCGGGTCTTGTATTCCTGGAAACCGTCGCCATCGCGATCGCCGTAGTGCAGCATCCAGGCGAGGGCCGCTTCCGCATTCGGCCGGTAGCGTTTGAGAATCGACTCGTCGGAGGTCCACTGGAACGCATAGGAATAAACAATGAGGAAGAGCAGGGTCGCGTCGGCGGTGCCGAAGTAGGGCGTGAACGGGAGCAGCCCGAGAGTCGCCAGCTCGCCGTAACGGATCTCGTGGGGGATTTTGCCCGGCTCCTTGTCTTGCTCGGCGTTGTCGTCGGTCGCCTGGACACGTGAGAGGCGGTCGAGCGCGCCCATGGCGAATTCGGGAAAGCCGCTGATGCTCTCCATTGCGACGATCAGCGTGTCCCGGCCGAAGAGCGTGACATACCACGGAATACCGGCCGCCGGGACGAAGACACTTCGACGGACGGCGAAGTCGGCCATTCGCAGCGCCTCCATGTCGGCGACCGCCTGGTGCCAGATCGCGGGAAGCGTGGGGTGGGTGGTCTGAATGTCGACCGGCGGCAGCACGCCGGTCGCCATGTTGGGGTCGCGAGCTAACACGGCGTGGCACGGCAGGACGCGCGCCCGGTGTCCGTCGATCACCGGCAGCCATTCGATGCAGGCGTGCCATTTTTGCTTGGGCGCGAGGTTGATGACAAATTGCATCCGGCCGTTGGCAAACTCGGGATGCGAATCCGCGCGTTCGACGGCCACGATCAGCTCGCGGCGGAACGTCTCGTGCTTATAGGTCGTGCGCAACTCACCGGCCCGCTCGTGCCAGGAGCTCTGGAGATCTCCTCGGCGGATCAGCCGTCGCTTGCGCACGTCAAAGATGTCGGCGAAGTCCGACTCGATCGCAACCTCCAAGATCAGCCGGACCGGGTGGCGGGCGAAGCTGACCAGGTCGTAGTCCTCATGGATGCCTTCGAAGATGGTGCGGTCAAGGCGCACGCCGATCGCGCGTTCTTCGAGGACGATGTCGTGCTCGGCGCCGTTACGGGTTCCCGCCAGCGGCAGGGCGGGCGTCGTGAATTCCCAGCGGGCCGAGAAATGATCGATCGGATTGGCGTCGAGCAGCAGGGGTGGCCGGCCATTGATCGTCACGGAATAACCGGAGACAAAGCGCGTGTCGCGAGCGAAAAAACCGACCGGGTTGGTTGCCGCCAGCGTCGCGTCCGGTTCGCAGACGAGTAACTGATGGTCGTGATTGATCGTGATAGTGGGCGGGCCAGAAATAACGGGCATCGGAGCTCAGTGATCGCTCAGGGCTAGGCCTGGCCGGGGGTGGGCCCGGCCAGCATGGTCGAACCGACCAGGTGATACCGATGTTCTGGCCGCCCGGGCGAGCCGTAGCGCATCACCAGCTCGACCCGGCCCGAATGCACGAGGTGATCGAGGTAGCGGCGGGCCGTGACCCGGCTGAGGCTGCCCAGGTCGGCAACCTCGGTGGCGGTCAGGTCGTGGCCGGCCTCCTGAAGCATCCGGAGAACGAGGTCGAGCGTCGGCCGCGACAGGCCTTTCGGCAAGCTTTCGGTACCGCCCTGGCGGAGGATGTGATAGAGCGTGTCGACGGCCTGCTGGTCGGCTTCGGATAGCTGCGCGAGGCGACTGCGCATCGCGGCGTAGCTCTGCAGCTTCTCCTGGAGCGCGGTAAACCGGAACGGCTTGATCAGGTAATGAACAACGCCGCCATGCATGGCGGCGCGCAGGCTCTCGACGTCGCGCGCCGCCGTGATGGCAATGATGTCGACCCGTGCGACCCCGGCCTCGCGGACGGCCCGCATCACCTCGAGACCGGAGATGTCGGGGAGATAGATGTCGAGCAGGAGCAGATCGGGACGCGTTGTCGTTACCATTCGCAGCGCCTCGGCACCGCTGCCGGCCTGGCCGACGACGATGAACCCGGGGATCTTCTCGACGTAGGCTCGATGGAGGTCGGCCACCCGGAAATCGTCATCCACGATCAGGGTGCGGATCATGCCCGCGCCTCTGCCGGGGCTGGCTTGTGGCCCATGGGCAGCCGCACGGTGAAGACCGCGCCGCCCTGGTTGACGACCGTCACCTGGCCTCCACGCCGCGCTGACACCTGCTTGACCAGCGCCAGGCCAAGTCCGCGGCGGGCCCCGGGCGCCGCGACCTTGGTGGTGAAGCCCTCCGAAAAGATGCGCTCGCTGTTCTCGCCACTGATGCCCGGGCCCGAGTCATGGACCGTGATGACGACGTCGCCGTCGTCCTGCCGAATGGAAACCTCGACCCAGCGTGGCCCGCCGTTCGGCGAAGAGGCGACCGCATCGAGCGCGTTGTCGATCAGGTTGCCGACCACCGTGATCAAATCTCGCGGATGGCCGGCGTCGCCGTCGAGACGGCTGTCGGGGGAGAGGCGGAACTGGACCCCGCGCTCCGCGGCGACCGCGGACTTGCCCAGCAGCAGCGCTCCCAGGACCGGGTCACCGACGCGTTCCAGCAGCGACTCGGTCAGCTCCTGCGACACGGATGACGATTCGGTCGTCAGCTGCACCGCCTCCTCATAGCGGCCGAGTTCGACCAAGCCGGCGATCGTATGCAAGCGGTTCGAGAAGTCGTGTGCTTGGGCTCGCAAGGCCTCGCTCACGCTGCGGGCGCTGTCCAGCTCCCGCAGCAAGCTCTCCAGCTCGGTACGGTCGCGGAACGTCGCGACATAACCGATCGTTCGGTTGCGGACGACGACCGGCATGCGGCTGACGACCAGGACGCGGTCGGCGGCCAGCACCACCTCGTCGGCGCCGGTCATCTCGCCCACCATGATGTCCCGCACGCGCCC
>Ga0209805_1002139_pt1 | contig 11552 bp, 14 predicted proteins | sample GraSoiAngelo_148_FD_185905 | JGI IMG/M metagenome (GOLD analysis project Ga0209805, IMG submission 185905) | Grasslands soil microbial communities from the Angelo Coastal Reserve, California, USA - 14_1009_09_20cm (SPAdes) (version 2) | ecosystem: Environmental > Terrestrial > Soil > Grasslands ... | reverse complement strand
TGGCGGCGGCCAAAGCCATTTACGAAAAGCTGGGGCTCAGCGTGTCTTCAGAAGAGACAGTCGAGGCCGAACAGGTGCGGCTGGTCATGGTGCGGGTGGGCGAAAGCCGGCTGGAGTTGCTGCAACCGACATCGGAAAATTCCACCATCGCGAAATTTATTGCCACACGCGGCGAGGGATTGCATCACGTGTCGTTGCGCGTGCCCGACTTGCGGGCTGCCGTGGAACGTTTGAAGAACGATGGGGTGCGGTTGGTTTCAGAAGACATCAAGGTCGGGGCCGAGGGTCATCGCTATGTTTTTGTGCATCCGTCGAGCGCGGCTGGAGTGTTGCTGGAATTGGTGGAAGCCGCCGGTTAATCCGTCTCAGGAAATCGGCCGAAGATTTCACGGATCACGACGGATTTTAGCTCTGCTGATCAAATGCTCCTTCTAGCCGCAGATACTTCCGGAAAACACGGCAGCATTGCATTCGCGCGCGCCGAGTCAGATTCGCTCGAGGTCGTCGAGATAGTGCCGCTCCTGGGGGGCACTTTTTCTGCGCAGCTGGTTCCGCAGATTGCGGCTTTGCTGTCCAAGCACGGATTCTCCAAGCAGGAGGTCGGCGGCTTCGCTGTGGCTTCTGGGCCGGGGTCATTCACCGGGCTGCGAGTAGGACTGGCGGCGATCAAGGCGCTGGCGGAAGTCTTGCACAAGCCAATTGCCGCGGTGTCGCGGCTGGAGGCGGTGGCGGTTGCGAGCGGAGCGCAGGGCAGACTGATGGTGGCGCTCGATGCGGGTCGCGGGGAGGTGTATGTCGGCGGATACGAGGTCAACGCCGGCTCGGCTAAATGCATCGAGGAGGGTATTTTGACCCGAGAAGGCTTAGGGCACGCCTTCGATGATCGTGTGGTGGTTACGCCGGATGCGAGTGTTGCAGAGATGGCTAGATCGGCTGGCGTCAAAGTTCATGAAATCGAGCACCCGAGAAGTGATGTCATCGCGCAGATAGGGTGGAAAAAGATCCGGGCCGCAGAGACAGTCTCGCCGGAAGAGTTGGAGGCGAATTACATCCGGCGGTCGGATGCAGAGATTTTCGCCAAGCCCGCGCGTTAACCGGGACGCCCTGTCGCCGTACAGGGATGCTTCGGCTTCGCGGGTTCGTTCGCAAGCGAAGGGACCCGCTGCGCTCAGGGATGACAACTTTATTGTCAATTTTACTGTCAATGTCAATGAAGATACGTTGCGCGACGCCCGACGATACCCCGGCCATGGTGGCATTGGAGCGCCACGCGGTCACGGCCGCGCACTGGGATCGCCAGAGCTACGCCAGCTTGTTTGCCGGCGGAGGGGCCGAGCGACTGCCGCTGGTGATCGAAACCGAAGCCGGCATTCAGGGTTTCCTGGTCGCGCGCGCAGTAGGCCCAGAATGGGAAATCGAGAACATTGCTATCGCCGCTCCGGCCCGGCGGCACGGGTTGGGAACCCGGCTGGTGGGGGAATTCCTGGAGCAGGCGAGGGCAACGGGCGCCGAGGCGGTTTTTCTGGAAGTTCGCGAGTCAAACCTGTCGGCGCGTGCGCTCTACGAGAAATGGGCCTTTATTGAAAACGGCCGTCGCAACCGCTACTATTCGAACCCCCAAGAGGATGCCATTCTCTACCGCCTTCGGTTGATTTAATTTGCTTGGTTGCTGGCGCAAAAATGGTCACTTGCTCTGGCGACCAAAGCCGCGAACCTATGGAAATTAGGATTGAAGCAGGGTAAGTCGTGTGGTAGGTTTAGCCCTGTAATGGGTTTTTAACAACCTGGGGAGGAGGTCTGCTGGATGCTCACTCCGAAGGACCAGCTCCTGGCCAGCCACGAAGAGTTCCGCCGTCTGGCTCAGGAGCACATGCAGTACGCCCAACGCCTTGATTTACTCACTCAGAAACGATATCTCAGCGAAGACGAAAAATTAGAAGAGGTACGGCTGAAAAAGCTGAAACTGCGCCTCAAGGATCAGATGGAGTCTATTGAGCGGCAGTACCGGCAAGGCCAGCATCAGGTCGCTTAAACCCTTGGCCACTCCCGGCGGCTTTTGCCGTTTACGGGATGTTTCGTTTACCGCGAGGCGCGTCGAAGCGCCTTTTTTTGTTGGTACTTAGAGCCGAACCAGGGCTGTACGTGAACTATAATCTGGAAAGGCCCCATGGTTCGCGATGGCTACTATTACGGCGCCCTGCTGCTCGCCGCCGCCTGGCTGATCGGCTGGGTGACCCGAGCCCTATGGGCAATACCGTGTGTGCTCCTGGCGGCCTTCTTTCTTTGGTTCTTCCGCGATCCCGAACGCGAAATTCCCGATACTCCCGGAGCCGTCGTCTCTCCGGCTGACGGCAAAGTCACCTCTGTGTCAACCATCATGCTGGATGGAGTGCCGCGGGCCCGCATCAGCATCTTCCTGAATGTCTTTGATGTGCACGTGAATCGCTCGCCTATTGCCGGAACCGTGCGCGATATCCGTTACCACGGTGGAAAATTCTTGAATGCGATGAGCGAGGTCTGCGCGGATCAGAACGAGCAGAATGTCGTCACGGTTGAAGGAGAAGGGCAGACGGTCGTCTTTAAGCAGATTGCAGGGCTGCTGGCGCGAAGAATTGTTTTCACCAAGAAGGTCGGTGATCGACTGAAGCGGGGCGAGCGCGTAGGATTGATCAAATTTGGGTCACGCACCGATATCCTGCTGGACTTAGGTTCCAAGCTGCAGGTCAACAAAGGTGATCGCGTGAAGGGCGGGTCCAGCGTCCTGGCGTATCTCGAGCCCAAACAGGCGCTGGTGGCGAGTATGGCAGTCGAGTCGGGCGAGGGAGATCGCTGATGGGGACCGATTTTGATGCAGGAGTGCCCCGGCGGCGCAAAGAAGATCAACCTCCACGGCGTCTGCGGAAGGGGATGTATATCCTTCCCTCCCTGTTCACGACGGCTAACATCGCCGCCGGTTATTACGCCATCTTGCAGATCATGCACGCGTCAGTTAACGAGCCTTGGCACCTGGACAATGCTGCCAAGGCGATTGGCTTTGCCGTCCTATTCGACGGCCTGGACGGCCGCATCGCGCGCATGACCAAGACGGCGAGCGATTTTGGCAGGGAATTGGACTCCCTGGCGGACGTGATCACCTTTGGTGTAACCCCCGCCTTGTTGGCGTGGATGTGGGGCTTCCGTCTGCTGCCGGACGGGATACCTGACCCCCTGTGGCATACCAAGTTGCTGCAGATCGGCGCTATCGCCAGCTTCCTTTTCTTGATGGCCGGTACGAGCCGCCTGGCCAGATTCAATATCCAGGTCAACCCGCAGCCTTCCAATCCGGGGCGGCCGGGAAAGAAATATTTTGTCGGTATGCCGATTCCGGCCGGCGCCGGAGTCATTGCGGCGATTGTCCACTTCTCCGATGGCCAGCCCATCTCCTCGTGGTGGACGGCGCTGAGCTGGACGCTCATGGTGCTTGCCGTAGGTTACCTCATGGTGAGCACTTGGCGGTTTTACAGTTTCAAGGACATCGACTTCCGGACCCGCCAGCCCTTTCGCGTGATCATCATTCTGGGCGCATTGTTTGCCGGTATCTGGTTTTTCTCCGGCCCTTTGCTGTTTGCCCTGGCCCTGCTGTACATGGCTTCGGGAGTATTCTGGCGACTGCAGTGGATTTTCCGCCGCCGCGAGGTCCCGCCTCCGCCCTATAAAGAGGTTTCGCAGACACCGTGAGTACGCCGCCTAAACCCGTTACTGCCCCTCACGCCGGTGCTACCAGAAGCGCTAACCTTTACCGGGTTGCCATCGTGGGCGCTGCCACGCTCAAGGGCAAGGAAGTTGCCGAGGTCCTCAATGACCGCAACTTCCCTGCGCTGGACGTGAAGTTGCTCGATGACGATGAGTCGCTCGGCCAATTGGAGGCGATGGGCGACGAAGTCACGTTCATTCAGAACCTGCGAGCCGAGCAGTTTGAGCGCGTCGACTTCACGTTTTTCGCCTCCGACCAACACTGCACTCGCAAGAATTGGGGAACCGCGCGACGCGCCGGCAGCGCGATTGTCGACTTGTCCTATGCCCTGGAGGAGGACGAGAGTGCGGCGTTGCGTTCGACCTGGATTGAGCGCGAACTGGGCCAGGCGGTGCAGGTGGATTTGCAGCCTGGCCCCGCCGTCACGGCGCACCCGGCGGCTATCGTGCTAGGGCTGCTGATTCTACGCGCGCAAAAGGCGGGTGAGGTCAAGCGCGTGGTCGCCACCATCTTTGAACCTGCTTCCGAGCACGGCCAGCGCGGCATGGACGAATTGCACCAGCAGACCGTAAACCTGCTTTCTTTTCAGCAATTACCGAAAGCCGTCTTTGATACGCAGGTGGCCTTCAACATGGTCACGCGCTACGGCGATAAATCCACTCCTCCGCTTGAAAGCGTCGAACGGCGCGTCTTGAAGCACTACCAGCGAGTGGTCGGAGAGCGAGCCCCGAAACCATCCTTGCTGATGGTGCAGGCCCCCATTTTCCATGGACATGCGTTTTCGATTTACCTGGAAATGGAACAACCGGTGGCGCTCGGCGATTTGTCCCAGGTTCTGACCGGCGAGCATGTGACCATCACCCGACTGGCCGAAGATTCGCCCAGCAACGTGAATGCTGCGGGCCAGGGGGAAATCCTGCTCTCGGTCGGGAGCGACGCTAATCATGAAAATGGGTGCTGGTTGTGGGCCGCCGCGGACAATTTGAGAATCGTGGCGTCCACCGCCGTCGAGTGCGCCGAAACCATGGCTGCCACCCGCCCACGAGGGAAGATCCAATGAGGCTTGTGACTGTCGTCCTGCCTGGCCTCCTTTCGCTGACCGTCTCCGGATGCGGTTACCACACTGCCGGGCACGTCAAGACGTTGCCGGAAGACATCCATACGATTGCGGTGCCCGCCTTCATTAACCAGTCACGGACTTACCGGGTGGAGCAGAGGCTTACCGCGGCGGTAGTCCGGGAACTGGTTACGCGCACCAATTATCATGTTGTAAACGAACCGGACCAGGCGGCCGACGCAACGCTGCAGGGAATCGTGCTTGGCACGGTGGCTGTGCCGGCGACTTACGATTCCCAAACCGGCAGAGCCGCCAGTGTGCTGGTGGCGGTGACGGTCAAAGTCTCATTGACGGACCGGCATGGTAAGGTGCTCTACGATAATCCGTCCTACGCATTCCGCGATCAGTACCAGGTCTCAAGGGAACTGTCCAGCTTTTTCGAAGAAGGCTCGCCCGCGTGGGAACGTCTCTGCCGGGAATTTGCGCGCTCTCTGGTGAGCAACCTCCTGGAGGGCTTCTGAATGCGGGCCTTTGCCCAGACCGACCGCTTCCTCTCGGACGTAGAAGCCCGCAAGCTGCGGCCCGCCTACGTCTTCGTGGGTGATGAGACTTTCTTCCGACGGCGCTGCCGCGAGGCCATTCTCCAGCATCTGGTGCCGCCTGACCTGCGCGATTTCAGCCTGTTTGAATTTGATCTTGCGGAAACCGAGCTCAGCGAAATTCTGGACCGGTCGCGGACACCCTCATTGATGGCGCCCTTCCAGGTGTTCTTCATTCGGGGGGTGAAGGCGCTTTTCGGCCGTGGGTCGAATGAAGACAAACTCGCCGCCATTGAGGACTACTGCAAGAATCCCAATCCGGATGCCCTGCTCATCTTGGTTGCCGACCACATCAGCATTCCTGCCGATGCCCGCCGCATGGAGATGACGGACCGCGAGCGTTACCAGCGCATCCGCGAAACTTTGGGCGGATATTGCGGAATTGTGGAACTGGCGCGCGTCGAGGAAGGCGAGGCGGTTCGCTGGTTGACCGATTATTCCAGCGCTCGCAGCGTGAAAATCGACGCCGACGCTGCCCGCGAACTGGTCGACGCACTCGGCGGCGACATGATGATGATTTCCAACGAATTGGAGAAGCTGATTTTGTACGCTGGGGAGAAGAAACGGATCAGCCTTGGCGACGTTGAAACCATGGTTCTGGCCGCCAAACAGCGCAGCTTATATGAGCTGACCGATGCGATCTCGGCCAAAGACCGCGTGCGCGCTCTCGAAATGCTGGATGCCATTTTGAACACGGGCGAAGGTGACGAGGCGGCGATCGGACATCTTTACATGCTGGCCAAGACCTTCCGCCAGATGCTGGTGATTACCGAGCGCAACGTGCGCGACACCCGCATGTTATGGGCGGCGCTCTGGCAGGGCTTCCGCGTCCCTCCGTTTGCCGCCGAAGACCTCATCAAGCAAGCCCGGCGCTACAAGTCTAAACGGGAATTGACGCGCGCGATTCGCCTGATCGCAAAGACGGATTTGGCGCTTCGTTCCAATCCGCCCGGCAAACGCATGGTGCTGGAGAAGCTGGTGCTGGACTTGACCAGCGAGCCCAAGCCGGAGGGGGGATGGCAACAGGAAGAGTTGCCGGGGTGAAGAGAGCTCTTAGCTATTAGCCTTTAGCTCTCAGCTTGGTGGTTAGGAGCGCTGAGGACACGAGCGGCGCCGCGCGGCGAGATCTTTCGCGGACTTGCAGCCCAGTCAGGATGACGACATCTTGCAAGTTAAGAATTCTCCGAATCCCGAGCGCCCCTTGTGCGATCCTGTATAGAAATGTCAGTGAATGTGCCAGCCTATCTGGAGCGAATCGGCTATTCGGGGCCGCGCGACCCTACCCTGGAGACGTTGCGGGGCGTGCATCGCGCGCACATGCTGACCGTCCCGTTTGAGAACTTAGATATTTGGCGAAAGCGAAAGATTGTCCTGGACCCAGAGCGGTTCGTCCATAAGGTGGTCGACGAGAGACGAGGCGGTTTCTGCTATGAGCTCAACGGCGCCTTTGCCGCCTTGCTGGAGGCGCTGGGATTCCGCGTGACACTGCTGTCGGCCCGCGTGGCCCGCGACGATGGAAGCTACGGCCAGGAATTTGATCATTTAACCTTGCGCGTGGACTTGCACGAACCCTGGTTGGCCGACGTAGGCTTTGGCGATTCTTTCCTCGAGCCATTGCAACTGAAAGTCGGTCTGGATCAGAAACAGGGAGTGCGCAAGTTTTCCATTATCAAATCCGACGGCGCACTCCTGTTAGCCAGGAAATATGGCTGGTTCAGGAAGCCCGAGTATTCGTTCAGGTTAACTGCGCGCAAACTGGACGAGTTTGCCGCCATGTGTCACTACCATCAAACCTCTCGCCATTCGCCGTTCACCCAGAAGCGCCTTTCGACGCGCGCAACTCCCGACGGCCGGATTACCTTGACCGACAACCGCTTGATAGTAACCCGGCATAGCATCCGCGATGAGTATCCTGTCTCCAGTCAGGACGAATGGTATGGCCTGCTGCGTGAGCACTTCGGCGTAGTGCTCCATCAGACGGCGGAGTTGGGCAGGAAGGCAGGATCGAAGTCCAGCGCCGGAGTAGAAGCGTTCCAGACGACAACTGCTTCCAGTTAAGCGCCGGTTCCGGGGCACGCCCGCCGAATGCTCCTCACGATGGACATCAGCGTGGTCTTCCAGCGCTTCGAGGTGCGTGTTACCGCCTCTGGGGTACCCAAGTCGGAAACCGTACCCCGTGATAAGGCCCAATTCACTCGACAGGCCATCCCGTTTCTGGCGCAGGTCGCGGCCGACGACGGGGTTGGAATAGTCGAGCAAGCCTCGCGCGGGGCGCCACACCAGGTGCCCCCGGACCACAGAATTATTGAGCGCCACTCCGATGGCAAACAGCGGATCGAAAGGCTTCCCGCCGGGGATCAGGACCAGACCCAGGCCGCCGACCACGCCCCAGCTGGTCCAGCTGTCGGTTAGGACGTGCTTGCCGTTGGATCAGCCAATGGTTCTTGCCTCCCGTGCGCGCACCAGATACCGCCCCAGTTCGGCATGGATGATTGAGGCGGCGAGCACGAACCGGGTTCCCATGCCGAGATTCTCAATCCACAGCCCGCTTAACCATTTAGTGAATCGCGGCGCGGGTGCTGAGCCCCCGGCTGAAGGCGGCAAATCCCGCTGCCACAACATGGATCACTGACTCGGCGGCATGGGAGAGAATGGCCGCGGACCCGGTCACCAGATAGGCGGCCCCCTTTCCCAGAGCAGCATCAAGATGACGAAGACCAGCGACCGGCGCATGGCAAAGCGCGTCGCGTCGCCGCTTTTGCTGAACTCCGCCATATGAGGAGAATCCCGATGAGCGCAACCCTAACATCGGCACGCCAGGCATGTCTGTGACGTAGATTACGGGCGGCAAAAACGGGAGGCAGGCTCCCAGGTAGGGGAGTCCAATTGCTTAAGATACAAGCTGAAACCGAGCAAGAAGCTTCTCTACCTTGAATTCTTGTGGGCAGAGACGTGGCTTGCCGCGTCGCCAACTGTCTGATCGTGAGAGCCTGGATAGCTTATTTCGCCAACGCGTTCAAGCGGACCGAAAGCCGGGATTTATAGCGCGAGGCGGTATTGTCGTGCAGAACGCCCTTCTGAATAGCCTTATCCAGCGCGGATACGGTCTGCCGGAAAACCTGCTCGGCGGACTGCTTATCGCCCTTGGCGAGCGACTCACGGAGCTGGCGCAGCGCGGTGCGCAGGCGGGAACGGTTGGCCCGGTTGCGGGCAGTACGTTTCTCGGTCTGACGGGCGCGTTTCAGCGCCGAAAAATGGTTTGCCATCTAGGTCTAGTTACCTTCGTTTCCTTAGGAAGATGTTCCGGTTGCTGCCAAATACGTTATTTTACGGGAGTAACTCCCCAGTGGTCAAACGGATATGGCTGATCCAATAGAGCGGATGAAGGTCCTCATCAACTCCTCGACTCCGATCGTGGTGATCGAGACGGTAGAGGAAATGCGGGCCGTGGGCATGCTGCGGGCCGCCTGCGCCGAACTGAATCTGGCTGTGTTCGAGTGGAGTATTGCTGATGGCTTAGTTCGTTCCGGCACCAATGCCCCTGCCATTCCCGCAGCAGGGTTACAGATGCGCATAAACGCTCGCCGGCACGCTGCCGATGCCAATGCCCCGGAATCCAGCCAGGCGGCTATCTACAACACACAGGATCCGGTGCAGGTGCTGGCCAACCTGGAATCCATGACTGTCGAGGCGGTGTTCGTCCTGAAGGATTTTCACCGCCACATGGATAGTCCCGTGGTAGTACGCCGCCTGCGTGATGTCGGGCAGAAGTTCTCGGCCAACCGCCGCACCTTGGTGATCACTGCACCCTCGATTGAGATGCCGCCCGAACTGACTGGCCTGGTCGAGTATCTCGATCTTCCCCTGCCCGATCAGGACCGCCTGAGACAAATCATCGAGGAAACTTTCAAACGCCTGTCTCAGACCCACACCCTTCAACTCAAGCTGGACGCTCCGGGAGTTGATCTTATGGCAGCCAATCTAGGGGGCCTGACCGAGGAAGAAGCGGAGCGGGCAGTCTCGCAAGCACTGGTGGCCCGGTATGGGCTAGGTCCAGAGTCTGTGACCGATGTCCTCGAAGCCAAGAAGGAGCTGCTCCGGCATTCGGGGATGCTGGAATTCATTGACGCTTCCGACAACCTGGCGGAGGTGGGCGGGCTGGAGAACCTGAAACGCTGGCTGGCCCTGCGGCACGGGGCTTGGGAAGACGGTGCGCGCAAGTTTGGCCTGGAGCCTCCTCGCGGAATGATCATCTTGGGGGTGCAAGGCTGCGGCAAGAGTCTTTGCGCGCGGGCCGTCGCCGGTGAATGGAAGCTGCCGCTGGTGAAGTTCGATACGGCTGCGGTCTATGACAAGTTCATTGGCGAGACGGAGAAGCGGATTCGGAAGGTATTCCGGGTGACGGAAGGGTTGGCGCCCTGCGTCCTCTGGATTGACGAGCTAGAGAAAGTCTTTGCCGGAACCGGTCCGGACTCGGCTTCGGCCGATGCTGGTGTCTCGTCTCGCTTGCTGGCTTCGTTTCTGTCGTGGATGCAAGAGCGCAAGGCGCCAGTGTTTGTGGCGGCGACTTGCAACAATGTTGCGGCGCTTCCGCCTGAGTTGATCCGCAAAGGGCGGTTTGACGAGCTCTTCTTCGTAGATTTGCCGAATCAGACAGAGCGAAAGCAGATCTTCTCAATCCAGCTCAGTAAGCGGAAACGAGATCCCGGGAACTTCGACCTGGATCCGGTCGCCCTCGCCGCAAAGGGCTATTCCGGCGCCGAGATCGGGGCGGCGGTCGAGACGGCCATGTACGTGGCCTACGCCCAAGCGAAGGTTGTGAAGGGAGGGAAAGGCCGGGTCAAAGACCCGCCCCCCCACGGGCAGGGCCCGGATGTCGACACCCAGACTCTCGTGGACGCCCTGAAATCCACCGTACCCTTGTCGACCACCCGGGCCGAGGAGATCGAAGCTCTACGGACATGGGCGCGAGACCGGGCGGTTCCGGCCTCAATCGCTGACGCCGACCTGGTTCGAGTCAGTTCGCGTTAGAACCGAAAGGGTCTTTCCCAGCTTCTCTTGCCGCCCAAGTTCATCAAATTACCGGGAACCGGGAGTACCGGGAGACCGGGAGTGGTTGGCATTGACTCCCGGGGATACCGGGGGTACCCTAAGCGCAATGGCAGTTGCTTGCACCTCGGTGGCGAGCATCCCGGCTGGTTCCTCTCCCTACAGAACAATCGTGCTTACCCGGTTTTGGCCGGACGCTGGGTATGCCTCGATGCCGGTAAACACATCCAAGCATTCCCGCGTGGGAGGGCCCGAGCCCACACGGTAAGGAGGGAAGCGCCAAAAACTTAATGAAGAAAAATATTGAGATCAGCCCGAATATAGAAACCCTGTTCGGCACGCGCGACGAAAATCTGCACGTGCTGGAAGACGGCCTGAATATCACTATCGACTTGCGCTCGGACTCTATCGAACTGGAAGGGGCCGCCAAAGACGTCGCCCGGGCCGAGCAACTCTTCTCCGACTACGATAACCTGCAGCGCTCCGGATACAGTTTCAACAATGGCGACCTGAACAGCATGCTGCGCGTGCTGGTGGCCGACCCCAAGGCAAGCCTGCGCGGATTGGCCGAGGCCGGCCGGCAGCGCTCGTTTGGGGGGCGTCGGACGGTGCTGCCCAAGAGCGTCAACCAGCGCCGTTACTTGGAAGCCATTGAAAAGTACGATATGGTTTTTGGGATCGGCCCTGCAGGAACCGGAAAAACCTATCTGGCTGTGGCCATGGCGATTTCGGCGCTGCTCGCCAAGCGCGTGAACCGCATCATCCTGGCCCGCCCGGCGGTAGAGGCAGGCGAGCGTCTGGGGTTTCTGCCCGGCACTCTACAAGAAAAGATTGATCCCTATCTGCGTCCGCTTTACGACGCGCTTTACGACATGCTCGATCCCGAGAAAGTGGATCGCTACCTTGAAAAGAACGTTATCGAGATTGCGCCTATCGCCTTCATGCGGGGACGTACGCTGAACGATTCGTTTGTCATTCTTGACGAAGCGCAGAATACAACTTCGGAACAGATGAAGATGTTTGTCACCCGACTGGGATTCAATTCCAAGGCAGTGGTGACGGGCGACATTACGCAGATCGACTTGCCGGCGGCGCGCCGCAGCGGATTGCTGGA
>Ga0209805_1002138_pt1 | contig 11554 bp, 10 predicted proteins | sample GraSoiAngelo_148_FD_185905 | JGI IMG/M metagenome (GOLD analysis project Ga0209805, IMG submission 185905) | Grasslands soil microbial communities from the Angelo Coastal Reserve, California, USA - 14_1009_09_20cm (SPAdes) (version 2) | ecosystem: Environmental > Terrestrial > Soil > Grasslands ... | reverse complement strand
CCGTCCTGTAACGTTCAGTCCGCGCGGGGGTGCATGGGCTCAGGTGGGCCCCGCGGTCTTCAAAACCGACGGCCGGCATCCTTGGCGATGTCAGCGGACGGATCGTTCCCGTCGCGCCCCCGCCAGTTTTCGAATTTGACCCTGACATCGCGTCCTATGCCGTCTATCGCCTCATCGAGCTCCTTCTGCCTCCGGCCCAGAAGGAAGGCAGAGGCACCGTCTTCGACGAATAGACTCGCGGTGGCCACTCCCATCCCCGAGGTGCCACCCGGTGATCACCGCGACTTTGTCCTGCAGCGTCCCATTCATCGACTTGCCTCCTCGATCTCCGATAGCTCGCTACACCGATTGCCGCACAGATGACTTACCGCGGCTACCACACTCTTGGCTGGCTGCCAAGCGACCAGTACGCCCAGAATCAGTCTGATGGGACCGATCGCGGCAGGCCGAATCGTGCCATCATGCCGCTCTCAAATGCCGTGATTGCGCTCACCCGGTCGCCAGCTAAGGTCACCACGATCAGGCCGAACGCGTGGGCGACGCGACTTATAGGGCTGAAGAGATAGAGGCCGAATGCGGGTTGCCCGTTCGCACGAGTAGGGATGAGCCGGAAGCGTTGGCCCTCGCGGAACGCACTGGTCGCAAACCACCGTTTGGCCGTCTCCTTACCTTGGTATTCGAGAGGATTCGGTGGCATCCGCAACCACACGTCGTCAGTCAGCAGCGCCACTAACGCATTCGTATCGCAGTCCTCCCAGGCACGAACCAGTCGGTCAAGAACCTTCTTTTCGTCTAGTGAGTTCGGCAGTGGCGGCGGCTCAGCTTTCGGCAGCTGGCGAGCGAGCGTGGCGCGCGCTCGCTTGACCGCACCGTAGACCGACTGCTCCGTTGTGTCGAGCATGTCGGCGACGTCGCGCGCGGAGAAGTCCAAGACGTCAGTCAAAATCAGGGCAACACGCTGGCGCGGTGGCAGCAGTTGCAGCGCGGCGATGAAAGCCAGCGAAATGGTTTCCCGTTGCTCATAGCGCGCTTCCGGTCCTGCCGTCGGGTCAGCGACCTCTGCCAGTATGGCATCGGGATACGGCTCGAGCCAGAGAACCTCACCCAGTCGACTGGGCTCTGGCGGCTCCACATCCACCGGCGTCGCACTCACTGGTGACCGCCTGCTAGCGCGCACCATATTCAAGCAGCGGCCGGTGGCGATTCGGTATAGCCATGTGCGGAAGGAGGCTCGCCCCTCGAATCCCGCCAGTCCCTTCCACGCAGCGGTAAGCGACTCCTGGAAGGCATCTTCCGCGTCGGCGGCGGATCCCAGGATCCGGTAGCAGTGTGCCTGCAGCTCGCGCTGATAGGGACGCACCAGCTCCTCGAAGGCCACGTCGTCTCCTGAACGGGCCCGACTGACTAGCTCCCACTGCACGGCACCATCCTCCGCTCTGCGCAGCCCTCTCGCTGCCGACACGCCCACAACAGTACTGACACCGACCGGGACCAAATTTAGGCGGTCGGACGGCCAGCTAATTCGCCGGGCATCTGGTGTCTATACGTCTAGGTGCGCGCTACAAACAACAAGGAGTGAATGAACATGAAATTCAAACCAGGCGACATTGTTCCGGCTACAACGCTGGAATCCGTCACCGGCGGGCCGATCAAGCTCCCCGACCCCAACCGTCTCGTCCATCTGCAATTCCGGCGGTTCGTGGACTGCCCTATCTGCAACACGCACATTGCCAAGCTGCGCCGGCGTGCTCACGAGATCGAGGCGGCGGGCATCAAAGAGGTGATCGTCTTTCACTCCTCCGCTAAGTCGATCCGGTCGTACCAGAAGGATGTTCCATTCGTGCTGGTTGGCGATCCGAAGAAGGCCCTCTACAAAGAATTTGGCGTGGAAGCGTCGCTTGGGTTCCTGAGCCGCAAGGCCCTGGGCGCCGCCATGCGCGGGGTGGCGCATGGCCATTTTGGCTTGCGGCTTGCGGGAGGCCCAATGGGCCTCCCGGGCGACTTTCTAATCGCGCCGTCCGGGCAGATCAAAGCGGCGAAATACGGGACTCATGCCTACGACCAGTGGTCCGTGGATGAGTTGATCTCGCTTGCCAAGGGCGCCGCCGTGCAGGCGGCTTGAAAGGAGCCACCTTTTTTTGTACGTATCCATTAGCAGGTAGACCATGTCAGTCGACCACAAAGAGGAGAACACAAATGTCCCGACTTACCACCGTTGATCCCGCTCAGGCGACCGGCGAGACGAGCGAGCTGCTAGATGCCACGCAGCGAACGTTCGGTGTCATTCCCAACTTGGCCAAGATCCTTGCCTCGTCACCGGCCGCGCTCAAAACCTGGCTGGAGTCCATTCGCGCTCTGGCCGCCGGCCAGCTCGACCCAGGACTCCGCGAACGGATCGCGCTCGGTGTGGCCGAAACCAACGGGTGTGGTTACTGTCTGTCTGCGCATACCTACGTCGCAAAGCACGTGGCGCACCTCTCGGACCAGGCGATAGAGGAGAGCCGGCGGCTGTCCTCCGCCGATCCGAAGGTTGACGCTGCGCTCTCCTTCACGCAGGCCGTGCTGGACACGCGGGGTGGCGTCTCAGACGCCGACGTCGAGCAGGTCCGGGCCGCTGGGTACTCGGATGGCGAGATCGCCGAAATCATCGCCCACGTCGCGCTCAGTGTCCTGACCAATTATGTCAACAGAGTCGCCGATACCGAAGTCGACTTTCCTCGGGTAGCGCCGGCCGGGAAGGCGGCGTAGTCGAGCTGCGGGGTAGCAGGGATCGTATCCGCACTACCCCGTCGAATCACCCCGACTCTGCCGTACAGTCAGGGCGGGTTCGGATTGGGACTGTCGGGACCGTGGACAACACAAGCAGGCCTGATGACAACGGGATCCGGCTCACGCAGGCAGGGGCCACGGTTTTCGCGAACTGCGACGGCGAGAACTGGGAGCGTCAAGTGGACATCGAGTCGCTTTGAAAGCAACCGTGAAAGCAACGCCCGCGGACGCCCATGGACAACGCAGCACAATCCAGCATGTCGGCCTCGCCCATCGAATACGGAACAAGCCTAGATAGACGCCCACGGACCTGCTGGACTGTGGTTTCCTCGAACTTCAAAACCGCTGGTCGGCATCCTTGGCGATGTCGACGGACGGATCGTTCCCGTCGCGCCCCCGCCATCGTCCCCACTCTCGGCGCGCTGACAGCAACGCCGGCGAACCGAAGCGAACCCTGGCGACCGATGCGCTCGCGAACTTCAAACCCTAGACGCTTCTGCACAACGAGGACCGCGGCAGGCGCCGAAGGATGGCCCGCTCTAGAGCTAGGCAACCCGCGACCGCCGAGGGCTGATCAGCGCGCTGACCGCAGCGGTTTACCCGAACGTAAAGCAGTATGCTTCAGCCCCAGCGTCGAGGAATTCGATCTCGAAGGTGCGATCCTCAATGCTGCCCCGCTGGCGGATCAGCTGGTAGAGCCGCTGGTCATCCGCAGTTCCCTGCCCCTGGCCGTCAACGTCGCTTCCGTGGGCTGCGCCAACAGGATCGCCGTCGATAAAGACCCGAAACTGTACCGAAGGGGCACCTTTGGGCGGTCCCATCACGAGGTTGACGTCACGGGCATGAAAGCGGAAGACGATACGCCCGTTCGCCTCGTTGAGAACCGCTGCCCGTCCCGTGATCGTCCAAAGTCCCGATAGGGCCCAATCATTCAGGTTCAGACGGCTCGGAACTGTATAGGTGCGAGGCTTGTTCGGGACCGCACCACCGGGCGAGGCAAAACCTTCCGCCTGCTCGTAGCCGGTGTAGGTCTCTCCCGACTCGAGGCTGCTCCATTCGGCGGCAACCTCGGTTCCTTCCGGTTGGACAGTCACCAGGTCATCGCGGAATCCGCTGAAGCCCGCATCCGCGAGCAGCTGCTGAAGGATCATCTCCGACATGTCGTAGGCGCCCTCGCCAAAGTGGTGGGCTCGGATCCGTCCCTGGGCATCCGCGAGATAGAGCGCCGGCCAGTAGTTGTTGTCGAAGGCCCGCCAAACCTCGTAGTTGGTGTCGACCGCGATTGGGTATCCGACGCCCAGTGCTTTAGCTTGCTTGCGGACGTTGTCAATGTCTCCCTCAAACGGAAATTCCGGCGTATGGACGCCGATCACCACCAGGCCCCTGCCGCCGTATTTCTCAGCCCAGGCACGAACGTAGGGAAACGTCCGCAGCCAGTTGACGCAGGTAAAGGTCCAGAAGTCGACAAGAACGACTTTCCCCCGCAGGCCAGCCGGCGACAACGGCTCGGAATTGAGCCACCCAGTTGCACCGGCAAACGAAGCCAGCTGACCTTCAATCGGCAGCTTCGCGGCTCTGGCCTTGAGCTGTCGGACAAGCTGATCGTCTACTTTGACCGCCTCGCGTGGCGGTTCCACCCCGGCGGGGTGCGTCCCGGCAAAAACGAACTGCTTGGCTTTCATGGCGGGCTACTCCTTTGACATCCGGTCGACGTCCAGAATGGCCTGCGCGAAGGCCTGTGGCGCTTCTTGCGGCAGATTGTGCCCAATGCCACCCCTGATGACGCGGTGTTCATACTTGCCTGAGAACTTTCCCGCATACGCACTAGCGGGCGGGTGGAACGCGCCATTGGCATCGCCTTCCAAGGTGATGGTGGGCACCGTGATGACGGGGCCTTTGGCGAGCCGCTGTTCCAGTTCGTCATATTGGGACTGGCCTTGAGCCAGTCCGAGCCGCCAACGGTAGTTGTGGATCACGATGTTGACGTGATCCGGGTTGTCGAACGACGCGGCCGTTCTATCGAATGTCGCATCGTCGAATTGCCACTTAGGTGATGCAAGCTGCCAGATCAGCTTGTTGAAGTCCCGGGTGTACCGGCGGTATCCGAGCCCCCCGCGTTCGGTAGCGAAGTAGTACTGGTACCACCACTGCAGCTCGGCGGCCGGCGGCAGCGGCTTCTTGTTGGCGTCCTGGCTGCCGATCAGGTAGCCGCTCACGGATACGAGCGCCCTGGATCGTTGTGGCCAGAGCGCCGCGACGATGTCTGCAGTTCGCGCCCCCCAATCAAAGCCGGCAAGAATCGCACTATCGATTTTCAACACATCCATCAGTGCAATGGCATCGAGCGCCAGGGCCGAGGGCTGGCCGTTGCGAAACGTCTCGTTTGAAAGAAACGTGGTCGTGCCATAGCCACGCAGGTACGGGGCGATCACGTGGTAGCCCGCCGACGTGAGCAACGGGATGACGTCGACGTAGCTGTGAATGTCGTACGGCCACCCGTGCAACAGGATCACGGTCGGGCCGCCGCTGGGACCGGCCTCGGCGTATCCGACGTTGAGAACGCCAGCCTCGATTTGCTCAAGAGGACCGAGCGCGGTCCGTGTTGTTGCGGTATGCTCGACGGTCCTCATGTTCTATTTCGCGCCCCGAGAACGATCGTGGGCTCGTGACTCATTTGAATCCCCGTGCATCAGCGAGCTCTACCGTTACCTTCTTTGCTACCGCAGTGAGCGAAACGCTGCGCGAATCTCCTGGGTGAAAAGTTGCGGCTCCTGCCAGGCCGCGAAATGATTGCCTTCGCCGACTTCGTTGAAGTAAATGAGCTTGGGGTAGGCCTTCTCGGTCCAACTGCGCGGCGCCTGATAGAGCTCTCGAGGGAAGACGCTCACGGCGGCCGGAACCGAGACGCCCTTGACGTCGAAGAAGCCGAGCTTGTTCTCCCAGTAGAGACGACCGGAGGAAACCCCTGTGTCCGTTACCCAGGTGAGCGTGATATTGTCGAGGACCTCGTCTCGTGTGAGGTTGCCTACGGGGTGGCCTTCGAAGGCCCGTGCGATGTCCTCGTAGCTTTGCGCGTCGTGGTCGAGCATCCAGGCGGCGAGGGCGACGGGCGAATCGGCCAGCCCGTACAACGTCTGCGGGCGCAACGCCATCTCGGTCGCGTATCCGATGCCCTTGGTATAGAGGAGCTTCAGCTGGTCCCACGCGCGGCTCTCGTCGGCTGACAGACCAGAAGGCGCCGGGCCGCCAGTCGCGAGCGCCTTCGAAACGTCAGGTGCGACCGTACCGGGCATGTTGGAGTGAATGCCGAGCAACTCTGGAGGTGCCTTTGCACCCATCACATCCGTGATTTGCGCACCCCAATCGCCGCCTTGCGCGACGAATCGTGTATATCCCAGGCGCCTCATCAGCGCGATCCAAGCATCCGCGATGTGGACAGGGTCCCAGCCGGTAGCCGTCGGTTTTGCCGAGAACCCGTAGCCGGGCATTGACGGAACCACCACATCGAACGCGTCCTTCGCGTCGCCGCCATGGGCCGTCGGGTCGGTGAGCGGGCCGACGATGTTGAGCATCTCGATAACCGAGCCCGGCCAGCCGTGCGTGATGATCAGCGGCAGAGCGTCCTTGTGCGGCGACTTGACGTGGATGAAGTGAATGTCGAGGCCGTCGATCTCCGTGATGAACTGAGGCAGCGTGTTCAGCCTCGCCTCGAACCTCCGAAAGTCGTACTCGGTGCCCCAGTAGCGCACGAGCTTCTGCATTGTTGCGAGCTGCACGCCCTGTGTCTCGTCTGCGACGGTCTCCCTTTCGGGCCAGCGCGTCGCCGCAATGCGCCGGCGAAGGTCGACGAGGGCCTCCTCCGGAACGTCGATGCGGAAAGGCCGGATCGCGGTATCTTCGGCCACAGCGGTGGCTGCGCCAGCCATGCTTCTGGTTGTGTCCGCGCCCATAGTTCGCACCCTCCTGAGGTCAACTGACGGTTGTTGCCAGCAACGTCACGTTGTGCGCGACCGCTCGTCCGCAGCCAGCCCCGAGTCAACTAGGCGACGCGCAACTACACCACATCCTGACCCCTAATTCACGGATGTCAACTCTTGAATTTATTGCGTCTATTTGTAAACAGGCCTGGAGCACCATGAGCGGACCGTCGACGGCGCATCGATGAACCCAGCAAGAAGGGTCGGACCGATCTTGCCATCGCAAACCTGTCAACCCGCTGGACGCGCACCTGATTGGACCGGTGGCTGGCTCCGTCGTCGCCGTTGGGTTCGCGCGGGTGCTGCGTAGGCCGGCCAAAGCCCAGGAAGGCTTTTGCCGCCGAGGGGACGCCCCGCCAGTCCCGAATTCGGCTGTTCTGACGCCATACCCACCGGACAGTTAACGGCGTCCGCGGCGCGGGCGTATGGTATCGACTGCTTCAACACCTGGCAAACCATCAGGGTTAGGTGGCGCTTACAAGATCGGAAGACAGCTCCGCCGTTCGCGACACGCCGAGGAGCTTGAGGGTGCGAACGTAGTCGTCGGCGAACAGCTTCAGGAGGTGGTCCACGGCTGACTCGCCTCCGGCCATCAGCGCGTAGAGATACGGACGACCGATGAATGCCGCCCGGGCTCCAAGGGCGACTGCCGCAGCTACGTCCGCGCCTGAACGAATGCCGCCGTCCAGAAACACTTCCGCCTTGCCGCCGATCGCGTCGACCACCTCTGGCAAGAGCATCAAAGGCGTTGCGGCACGGTCCAACTGACGGCCGCCATGGTTCGAAACAGCGATCGCATCGACACCCGCTGCGGTTGCCGCTTTCGCGTCATCGAGTCGCTGAATGCCCTTCACCACCAACGAACCGCGCCATTGAGCGCGCAGCCACTCGAGATCGGCGAATGTGACGCCAGGGTCGAACGCGTTCTTGAACAAGCTCACAAGGTCTTTGCCCGCGCCGAGGGCCTCGAATGCGAGCGGTTCGGTCGTCAGGGCATCAAACAACCAGTGCGGCTTCGCCGCCATCGCGACGAGGGTGCGCAGGGTAAGCGTGGGCGGCAACGTCAACCCGTTGTAGGAATCGCGAAGACGCGCTCCGGCGACCGGCACGTCGACGGTGACAACAAGCGTCGTATAAGTGCTTGCTTTCGCGCGATCCAGCAGTTCACGGCTGCGACCGTGATCACGCGAAAGATAGAGCTGGAACCAAAGCTCGGTATCAGGGGCTTCTGAGCGCAGCCGATCAACTGAGGTGGTGCCGAGCGTCGAAAGTGCGTACGGAATACCTGCGCGAGCCGCCGAGCGCGCCACCGCGGGTTCGCCTTCGGTTCGCATCATTCGCGTGAAGCCCGTGGGCGCCAATACCATCGGCAGTGCCGTCCGGCGGCCCAGAATAATCGTCGACGGTTCGATAGAGCCGACATTGCGTAGCACGTGCGGGTGGAAGACCACGCGCTGAAACGCCTGCACCGACCGCTCCACGCTGAGTTCCTGTTCGGCGGCGCCCTCCACATAGTCGAAAACCGGCCGGGGCGTTCGACGTTTGGCCAGCCGCCGGAAGTCCGCCACCGTGAGCACCCGCGCCCAGCGCGCCGCTCTTTTCGGCATGAATGCGGGGCCCGCAAACCGTGCGACTTCCGCGACGCTGGGAAGCTGGCGCTTAATCCGGCTCCGCCGAGCTTGCGTCACAGGAGGGCGGATTTCGTTACTGCTAGGCTCGGCCTGCTGTCGCTCTTGCATCGCCTAACGTTACCCGAGGGCTGGCAATCTCACGCTTGCCGGACTAGACGGGCTGAGCGCCGGGCGCCCAAGCAGCCTGGACGAGCCGAAATCTCGTCACGATTTTGAAAGCAACCGTGAAAGCAACGCCGGTGGACGCCTATGGACCCGACAGCACGATCCACCATGTCGGCCTCGCCGGTCATATTCAGAACAACCCTGGATGGACGTCAACGGACGCACTGAACCGTAAGTTCCTCGAACTTCAAAACCGCTGGTCGGCATCTTGGGCGATGTCGACGGACGGATCGTTCCCGTCGAGCCCCGCCATTTTTTGGATTGGGCTCGCAGCCTCGCGCGCGGCGCTGCGCGGGTACGAGCGGCTCTTGTCAGATCCTTTTCCGCGGTTTACACTTCCGCTAGCAGCCGAAGCTTGAACCAGGGGAGGGAACCTTGCGCAAATACCGCCTGCTTTCGCTTGTCGTCCTGCCGGCCGCTGCCGGTCTCGTCCTGCTCCAGCCGCTGGCTGGCAGTGCTCAAAGTGGGCCGACACTGGTCTCCAACAGTCAGGCCAACATGATCGCCCCGGCGGCTCGCCTGAAGGGATACGTGGACAATTTCCCACGAAACAAACAGAACGAGCCTGCCATCGCCCGCGACCCATTGACTGGTGCGTTTGTCGCCGGCTCCAACGACGAAATCGATGAAGATCTCTGTGGGACCAACCCGAGTTGGGATCCTAGTCTCAACAATAGTGTGACATGCCATTTTGATCCCCTGGTGGGATCAACGGGAGTGTATTTCAGTGCGGACGGTGTGCACTGGACCCAGCCGACCTACAGCTCCAATCTCGATGGCAACGGACCGAACCCGATCCACACGCTCCCCGGGTATGACACCGTCGGCCTGGTCTCCAACGGAGACCCAGCCATCTCCTTTGGCCCGACGCTGCTACCGAACGGAACTTTCAGCCGCACGGCCATGACGGCGTATTTCGGCAATCTGGCGTTCCAGCGCCAGCTTCCCTCCCTGACAAACGGGGGCGCCCTCTTCGCAATCTCCCGCTCCTATGACGATGGGCAAACCTGGGTGCCACCGGTGGTGGCCAACGGCCCAGGGAGCACGGCGGGAACCTTCAACGACAAGGACCACGTCCACGCCGACGCCAGCCCGGCCAGCCCCTTCTATGGCAATGTCTATGGTTGCTATTCGCTGTTCCCGGGATCGCCGTTGTTCAGTCGCGAGCTGAACGACCGAATCATGTTCGTCCGCTCAACCGATGGTGGCGCAACCTACTCCAAGCCTGTTTTCCTGAGCCCGGACTACAACAACAATGCGGTCGGTGGCCGCCAGGACTGCAACATCCAGAGCGGTCCCGATGGGACGGTCTACGTCTTCTGGGACGACTCCATCAACAAGGTCCCGTCGATGGTGGTTGCCGTTTCGCACGATGGAGGACAGACGTTTACCAAGCGGATCACCGTGGCCGCCTTCAATCCGGTTGCCTTTCCGCTGCCGAATGCCCTGTTCAGGGAGTTCAGCTATCCGACGGGGGCCGTCGACCCGCGATCGGGACAGGTCTACGATGTGTGGCCCACTGAGACGAACGGCCATGCGCAGATCGCCTTGGCCACCTCCGTCGATCGCGGCCAGTCCTGGAAGGTGCTGAGTGCGGTCGGCGTCAACGAGAGCGCGGGCGACGACGTGTTCTTCCCGGCGATCGATGTCTCGCCAAACGGGACGGTGGTCGTCTCGTACAACGCGTTGCGTCAGACGGGTGTGGCGCCCGCCTACACCGCGGCCGGGCAGCCCGGGTCCGATTTCACCACCCCTGGGCAGCCCTTTGGACCTGGCGCCGTCGCCCAGGACACCTACGCGGCGGTCTCGACTGATCACGGTCTCAGCTTCAGCGCGATCAGGGCCAGTACGACCTCCGGCGATCCAGACGGCGCCAGCGCCAACAACCTGACGGATCAGTTCATCGGCGATTACACGACCGTGGCGGCCACTGATCATGCCGCCTATCCGATCTGGACCGACGAGCGGAATGCTGCTCCCTGCACCCCCGTGGACCAATACCGTGCCGGCCAAATCGCCAAGTCCAATCCTGACCTGAGCTGCCGGAACTTCGGGAACACCGACATCTTCACAGCGCTCGTGACCTACTGACCATCGCGTGAAAAGAAGGGCCGCCCTGAGCGGCCCTTCACCCGCAACGATTGGTCGGCAACCGAGGCTTTTGATCGGGTGGTCATCGGCGCCGGCAAACGTGGTTTGATCCGACTCTTCCGGTGACGGCACAACAGACGGCATGGCCATTGGCGGACAATCGTGGACGGCTTCGCTTCACGCTACCTCAAGCCGAATTGACGCCGGACCGACGTGGTCGCGCGTGGATGGTGTGGACGCTCTCGGGAGCACCTTCTTCGAGTGAGTGGAAGACCATGTCACCGTCTCCATCGGCGTCCCCAACGCGGGAGGTGCTCAACCCACTCTTTCAGCCTACGGCCGCCACTACACCTAAAAAGCGGCACGATGGCATGGCCATTGGCTCACCTGCCAGGGCGTAGAATCGGTCGCAATGAGCGTCCACGTGACGCTTGTCAGCGTCGAGGCAACTCCCACGGCCGTGGTTGCCGCGACGACCACCTGGGACGAATTTCCATCGCTGTGGAAACCGATACTCGATAAGGTATGGAGCTTCCTGGCGAACGCGCCTGCAGGACTTTACAAAGACGGTCACAATGTCATGCTCTACAAGGACGACCTGCCCAGCGTCGAGATTGGCGTGCAGGTCAACCAGCCATTCAAGGGCAGCGGTGACATCCTGTCCTCAAGCCTCCCCGGCGGCCTGGTCGCAACGGCGAGGCACGCTGGTCCCATCGATAGGATCGGCGACACGCACGACGCCGTGTGCGCCTGGTGCGCCGCAAACGGATATCGACTTCGGAGGCAGCGGTGGGAGATCTACGGCGATCCAGATCCTGCGACCGGCGAATTCACGGTCGACGTTTTCTGGTCGGTCGTATAGCAACGCCGGTCCATTAAGGAACTGTGGGATGTGGCTATGGGGACGCGGTCGCAGCTCGA
>Ga0209805_1002132_pt1 | contig 11575 bp, 10 predicted proteins | sample GraSoiAngelo_148_FD_185905 | JGI IMG/M metagenome (GOLD analysis project Ga0209805, IMG submission 185905) | Grasslands soil microbial communities from the Angelo Coastal Reserve, California, USA - 14_1009_09_20cm (SPAdes) (version 2) | ecosystem: Environmental > Terrestrial > Soil > Grasslands ... | reverse complement strand
GAGCTGAAGATCAGCGCCATCCGCGAGCCCGGGGCGCGGCAGGACGAGGAGTAGGGAATGGCTCACAAGAAAGGCGCGGGATCGTCCCGCAACGGTCGCGACAGCATCGGGCAGCGGCTCGGAATCAAGGCGGGCGCGGGCCAGGCGGTCAACGCCGGTACCGTCATCCTCCGCCAGCGGGGCACCGCGATCTTCGCCGGGAGCAATGTCGGCATGGGACGCGACCACACGCTGTTCGCGCTGGTTGACGGCGTGATCCGGTTCGAGCGCACCGGGCACGGTCGCAAGCGGGTCTCGGTACTCGAGGAAGCTGCCGCCTCCTGAGCCTCGCGGCCGGTGACGAGCTGGAATGTTCACCGACCGCGTCCGGATCTTCGTCAAAGGGGGCGATGGTGGGGCCGGCGCCCTCAGCTTCCGCCGGGAGAAGCACGTGCCCAGGGGCGGTCCCGACGGGGGCAACGGCGGTAAGGGCGGCGACGTCGTCCTCGAGGTCTCGCCACAGGTGAACTCGCTGGCCGACTATCGCTTCAAGCATCACTTCGCCGCCGGCTCGGGCGGGCGGGGCGGGAAATCGCGGCGCCATGGGCGTGACGGCGGCGACCTGGTGCTGGCCGTCCCGGCCGGCACGCTGGTGACCGAGGACGACGGCGCCCTGCGCGCCGACCTCACGGCACGCCGGCAGCGCCTGGTCGTGGCCAGAGGCGGGCGCGGCGGCCGCGGCAACACCACCTATCGCAGCGCCACGCGGCAGGCGCCGAGGATGGCGGAGCTGGGAGAGCCGGGTGAGGCTCGCTGGCTCAGCCTGGAGCTGAAGCTGATCGCCGACGCCGGCCTGGTCGGGCTGCCCAACGCCGGCAAGTCGACCCTGCTCAGCGCCGCCAGTGCGGCGCGTCCCAAGGTCGCCGACTACCCCTTCACCACCCTGGAGCCGGTTCTGGGTGTGGTCACCCTCGCCGACGATGCCAGCTTCGTCATGGCCGACCTTCCGGGGCTGATCGAGGGTGCCCACGCCGGGGCTGGGCTGGGCCACAAGTTCCTGCGCCATGTGGAGCGCACCCGGTTGCTGATCCACGTCATCGACGCCAGCGCCGGAGACGAGACCGAGCTGTGGAACGCTTACCAGCAGGTGCGCACCGAGCTGCGGCGCTACAGCGCGACGCTGGCGCGCCGCCCCCACCTGCTCGCGCTCAACAAGATGGACCTGGTGGGGGACGGCGCCGCGGTCACGGCGCTGCGCCAGCGCCTCGTCCGGCTGCGGCGGCGGTCCTTCCCCATCTCGGCGGTGAGTGGTGAGGGGGTGACGGACCTGCTCTGGGCGGCATGCCGAATGCTCCGCAGGACGGAGCCCGCGGCGGCCCCCATCCCCGCGCTCAAGGTCTATCACGGTCCGGCAGGGGCCCAGCCCTTTACGATCGCCCGCTCGGATGACGGCTTCCGGGTCTCCGGTCCGCAGGTGGAGCGGCTGCTGGCGATGACCGACCTCAACAACCCGGAGGCGCTCAGCCATTTCCAGCGGATGCTCGAGCGCTGGGGCCTGAACGAGGCTCTCGTGCGCCAGGGCGCCCAGGGCGGGGAGACGATCCACATCAAGGATGCGGAGTTCCTCTACGATCCCAACCGCTGAGCAGTCGGTCGCCATCGGCCTGCTGGGCGGGACGTTCGATCCGATCCACTGCGGCCACCTCGCGGCCGCCCGGCAGGTGCGGGAACGGGCGGGATTGGAGCAGGTCTGGCTGATGCCGAACGCGCTTCCGCCCCACCGGGCCCAGCCTCCCGAGGCCGGCGCACAGGACCGCCTGGCCATGGTGCGCCTGGCGCTCGATGGCGACCCGGCCCTCGGAGTCTGCGACCTCGAGATCGCCCGCGGCGGCCGCTCCTACACAGTCGACTCGCTGGACGCCCTGCGGCAGCTTCATCCCGATCGATCCTTCGCCCTGCTCCTCGGTTACGACGTCGCGCTCGGCATTCGGGGCTGGCGGGAGCCCGACCGCCTTCTCCGCTCGACCCCGATCGTGGTCTTCAACCGGGCCGGCGAGTCCCCACCCTCACGGGCGCGGTTGGGAGAGCTCGGCTTCGACCTGGGCCGCACCAGGCTGATCGAGATCGACTCGCCCGCCGTCTCCGGGCACGAGCTTCGCGTCCGGCTGCGGCGCGGGGAACCGGTGGAGGACCTGGTGCCGGCAGCCGTCGCGGAGTACATTCGGCGGCACCGGCTCTACGAAGGGCGCGTGGGATAATCGAGGCTGGATGACCTCCCTGCAGCTGGTACGGCTGATCGCGAAAGCGGCGGCGGACAAGAAAGCGCGGGGCGTCATCCGCCTCGACGTGCGGCAACGGACCTCGCTCGCCGATTACTTCGTGATCTGCGAAGGAGACACCGACCGCCAGGTTCGCGCCATCACCGACTCCATCCTCCGAGCCTGCCGGGACCAGGGCGCCCGACCCTTTCACATGGCCGGCTACCAGGAGGGCTCCTGGGTCGTGCTCGACTACGCCAGCGTGATCGTGCACGTGTTCCTTCCCGGTGAGCGCGAGTACTACGATCTGGAGTCGCTCTGGCGGGGCGCGGCGCCGCAGCGGCGCCGGACCGGCAACGGGGAGCGCGTCGCGGGCGCGGCCGCGCGTCCACGCCGCCGGCTGACCTCGCCCTAGGTTCCCGCCGGCCCCAAGGCGCCGGCGTCGATTGTGCACCGCGCCCGGAGTCCGGCCGGTCAGGCATGCCATAATGAGCCCGCGCCCTGCGGCGCTTGGGCGCGGAGTACGAACCTTGCCGCAAGCGAAACCGGTACGCCGCTCGAATCCCTTCGTCAGCGTCGACGACGTCAGGCAGGGCGCCCTGCCCGAGGCGAGTGAGCTGGCGGCCGGCTCGGACGGCCTGGGCCGCGAGGTGGTCTGGTGCGCCGTGCTGCGCGCCCGCGCGCCGGCGTTCGACCCGCTGCGAGGCGGCGAGCTGGTCCTGATCGACCCGGCGGTGATCCCGGTAGTCGATCCCCGCCTGACTCTGGCCCGGCTGGTCGATTCGCTGCAGGCCGCTGGGATCGCCGGCATCGTGGTCCGGGGCCGCGCCGACGCCCAGGCACGCCGGGCGGCGCAAGCCCACGCGCTCCCTCTCTTCCAGGTGGTGGATGCCGCCAGCCTGGACCTGGATGAGCTCGAGCAGCAGGTGCTCCGCTACATAGTCGACCGGCGCGCGGAGCTGCACGAACGCACCGCGGACCTGCACCGGCAGCTGAGCGAGCTGGCCCTCGCCGGGCGCGGGCTGCGCGCCGTGCTCGACCGCCTGACCGAGCTTGCCGGAGTGCCCGTCATCTTCGAGCACGGTACGGTCATCGAGTACATCGCCGCCGGCCGCGACCGGACGGTGCCGGTCGAGGTGGAGGCGGCGGTGCTGCAGCAGCGCCACGCCCTGACGGACTGGCTGCGGGACGTGCCGCTCTCCGCCTTCGATCCCCCGGTGACCGACCGCCCCCTTCCCGGCGGCCGCTCCAGGCTGGTGGCCCCGATCCTGGTCCAGGGGACGATCGCCGGATTCGTCTCCCTGGTCGGGAGCGTGGGTCAGCTGGGCGAGGTCCACCGCCTGGCGGTGGGGCGTGCTTCTCATGCCTGCGCCATCGAGCTGGTCCGCGACCGCGCGGCCAAAGAGGCGAGGGACGAGCTCGAGGAGGACGTGCTCGACATCCTGACCGGTGGACGGCCGGGATCGCACGCGGCCGCGGCCGAGCGCCTGCTGCGTAAGGGGATCGAGATCGACGGCCGCTACCTGGTGGTTGCGGGCCAGGCGCAGGAGGCCGCCGCGCCTCGCCTGCGCGGCGCCTGGGAGCGCCTCCTCGGCGGAATGCGCCTGCCGGCGCTGGTGCGCGATCGCGAGGGCTCGACGCTGGCCATCGTGAGCCTCGGCGGGCGCCGCCCGCCCGAGCCCGCGTCCCTCCTGCGCGAGCTCCATCAGGCGGGACGGGCGGTCTGCGGCCCCCTGGCCATCGGCCATGGGGTGGTGCGCAGCGGCGCCGCGGAGGTGGCGAGCGCGGCCCGCGAGGCGGAGCAGGCGCTGGGCATGGGGCGCCGGCTCTACGGACCGGACCGCATCGTCGCCTTCCAGGACCTCGGTCTCTACCGCCTCCTCTACTCCCTCAAGGGGCAGCCCGAGCTGGACCGCTTCACCGACGAGACCCTGGCCCGGCTGCTGGACCGCGACCGCGGCGGCGAGCTGCGCAGGACGCTGGCGGCCTACCTGGAGTCGAACGGGAGTCCGACCGAAGCTGCGCTCCGCCTCAAGCTGCACCGCAACACGGTGCTCTACCGCCTCTCCAGGATCGAGGACTCGCTCGGCGTCGACCTGCGCGACGCCGACGCTCGCCTTACCCTGCACCTGGCCCTGCGCATCCAGGACGTGCTCGAGTCCTAGCCGGTCGGCTGCGACTGGCTCAGGACGGCGCCCGCAGGGCAGCCGGCTGGGCGGCCTGCGATGCGATGCTGTCGTCGTCGCGGTAGCCGGGGAGGCTGGCCAGCACGATCGCGGCGATCGCCGCATGTCCCTGGTCTCCGGGATGGAACCAGTCGGAGCTTCCCAAAAAGACGGGCGCCCCGTGAGGCGCGTGGAAGGCGTCGACGGCGTAGAAGCCGCTCAGGCTGGCGAAGATCCCGCCATGACGCTCGCAGGTGCTGCGTATGATTCCGTCGATCGCGTCGGAAGGAAGCCAGCTGCCGATGCAGAGCACCCGGGTCGCGGGTGTCGCGACCGCGCTGACGATGGCCTCGTACTGCTGCCCGAAGGCGTCGAGTGGGGTGTTGAATCCGACGTCGTTGGTGCCCAGCTCGATGGTTACCAGCGCTGGTTGCGCCGTCTCCACCGCCGCCAGCTGGGGGAGGGCCCAGGCAGCTCTGGCGCCGCTGCGGGCGTAAAGATCCAGCCGCATGCCCAGCTGGTTCGCCACGAGCGCGGGGAAGATGCGGTCGGCTGCGACTGCGTATTTTCCCTCGCTGATGCTGTCCCCCAGGGCGACGTAGGTCCGGCCGCGGAGAGAGCTGGAGTCGGCCGCGGCCCGCACTCCGAGCACGGCCGCCGACTCAGGCGCGTTCGAGCCGGGCCTGGCGGCAATGACCGAGGCCGGCTGCCAGGCCAGCGCGCTGCAGACGATCGTGGCGACGATCAATCCACGGAGCGCGCGCAGGCGCCCCGGGTTCCGTTGTCGATTCAATGGCGCTCAGCCTCCCCTGCTGCGGGCGCGAACCCGCTGTCCACCATTCTAGGAAACTGGACGACCCAGCCCTGATTCGAGGGTCAGCACCATCTCGGCCAGAGCCCGCAGGGCCCAGTTGGGCCGGTCCGACATGGCGAACAGGTGCAGTCGCGCTTCAGCCAGGTGATCGACCGCCTGCCGGAAGCAGAGCGTGCGGGCGTTGGCCTGGGCCAGGATGGTGCGGGCCGCGTCCAGCTCGGGCGGGGTGAAGGTGGCGCGGGTGAGCAGCGAGCGCAGCCGGCGCCGTCCGCTGGCCGGCCCGCGACTGAGGGCGATGATCGCGGGCAGAGTCTTCTTTCCGTTGCGCAGGTCGCTGCCCACGGGCTTGCCCATCTCAGCCTCCGTTCCCCAGATCCCGGTGACGTCGTCGATGATCTGATAGGCGATCCCCAGCTCCCGGCCGAACTTGCCGGCTCTGTCGGCCGCGACCGCGCCAGCTCCGGCGGCCAGGGCGCCGAGGCGAGCCGCGCATTCGAAGAGGCCGGCGGTCTTGAGCGCGACCATGGCCAGGTACTCCTCCAGGGTCACGTCGACGCGTTGTTCGAACTGCAGGTCCAGGACCTGGCCCCGGCAGAGCCCGATCATGGCCGTGGTGAGCAGCGCCAGTGCCGGGCGCAGCCGGTCCTGGTGGCGGGCTGGTAGCAGCTCGACCACGGCTGAAGTCACCAATGCCTCGAGCGCCGCGCCGGCGTTTATCGCCTGGTCCGCGCCCCAGACCTTCCACAAGGAAGGGCGTCCACGACGGAGCGGGTCCCCGTCCTGGACGTCGTCGAAGACCAGCGAGAAATTGTGCACCAGCTCCACCGCGACCGCGGCCCAGACCGCGTCGGCGTAGCGGCGGCCCATCGCCTCGCAGGTGAGCAGGGCCAGGTTGGCCCGCATCCGCTTCCCCGGACGGGCCGCGTCCTGGCGCAGGCCCAGGTGATAGCTGACCATCTCGGTCACGAGCGCCGTCTCGGTGGTCCCGATGCTCTGAGCCAGCCGGACCAGCTCGCGGTCGAGGGCGGTGTTCATGGCCTCGAGGCGGCTCTGGCGGCTGACAAAGGCCCGATCGCGGACCGCGCTCACCGCGTCTCCCGGAGAACCGAACTGGCTTTCAAGGCGCGCAGGTCCGGGGCGCCCACGCAGAAGAGCGCCACCCGCAGCTGCCAGGCGAATCCCTCGAGCAGCGCCCGCACCGGCTCCTCGCCGTCCTGGGCGGCGGCCAGCACCGCGTGGGCGAAGCCGACGAGGTCGGCTCCCAGGGCCAGCGCCTTGGCCGCCTCCAGCCCGCTCCGGATCCCGCCGCTGGCGATCAGAGGTAGCATCGGAGCCGCCTCGCGCACCTGGTGGAGGGCCTCCGCGGTGGGAATGCCCCACTCGGAGAATGCCAGCGCCAGTTCCACCTCCTCGGCGCGCTCGCGCCGGAACGCCTCTACCCGAGCGAAGCTGGTGCCGCCCAGGCCGGCCACGTCGATCGCCCTGACCCCCGCCCCGGCGAGGGCGCGGGCGCACTCGGTCGAGATCCCGCAGCCCACCTCCTTGACGATCACTGGGACCGGCAGGGCGCGGCAGACTCCCGCGATCTTCTCCAGCAGGCCGGCGAAGTTGTGGTCGCCCTCCGGCTGGAGAGCCTCCTGGAGAGGGTTCAGGTGCAGCACCAGCGCGTCGGCGCCGATCATCTCCACCGCCTCCAGGCAATGCTCGGCCCGCATCCCGTAGTTCAGCTGGACCGCGCCCAGGTTGGCGAAGAGGAGCACGTCGGGCGCTACGCTGCGCACCTGGTAGGTGCCGCGCAGGTCCTTGTGAGTCAGCCCGGCACGCTGCGAGCCGACGCCGAAAGCGAGCCCCAGCGTCTGCGCCACCAGCGCCAGCCGGCGGTTGATGTCACCGGACGCCTTGGCGCCTCCGGTCATGCTCGAGATCAGGAAGGGCAGCTTCAGCCGGCGGTCGAGGAAGGTGGTGGAGAGGTCGACCGAATCGAGATCCAGCTCGGGGAGCGCGCGATGGATGAAGCTCCAGCGCTCGAAGCCGGCGCTGCGCGCTGATTGCACCGAGGCCTCGAGCGAAAGCCGCAGGTGCTCGAGCTTGCGCGCGGAGATCTGGTTGAGCTGCTTGCCGGTGGCGTCCAGCGCCGCCACGCTCAGCCCGCCATGGCGGTGGCGTCCTGCGCCTCGTGACCCTCGTGCCCCTCGTGTTCGGCTCCGCCGGGATCATCGGCCGCGCGCCTCCGCATCATCTGGATGAAGTAGTCGACGATGATCGGGTCGAACTGGCTGCCCTTACCGGCTTCCAGCTGGGCCAGGGCGAACTCCGGGGTCCGGCGCTGACGGTAGGGCCGGGTGGAGGTCATCGCGTGGTAGGCGTCGCATACCGACACGATGCGGGCGTGCAGGGGGATGTTCTGCCCCGCCAGGCCGTCGGGATAGCCGCTGCCGTCGTACCACTCGTGATGGTGCAGGACGACGTTCAGGATCTGCCGGAAGGCCTTGATCGGCTGGAGGATGCGAGCTCCCAGGATGGGATGCATGCGCATGATCAGCTTCTCGTCCTCGTCCAGCTTTCCTTCCTTGAGGAGGACCTTGTCGACGACGCCGATCTTGCCCACGTCGTGGAGGATGGCCGCCAGGCGCAGCTGGTTCTTGTGGGCCGGTGAGAGCTGCAGCATGTCGGCCAGGTCCTCGGCCAGCTTGGCCACCGACTGCGAGTGGCCGCTGGTGTAGGGGTCCTTGGCGTCGATCGAGGCGGCAAGCGCGTTGAGCGCCTCCAGGGTGGTCTCGCTGTTGGGCGAGAGCATCCCTTCCGCGAGCTCCTCCAGGTGGCTGGAGTTGGCGATCTGGCCGAGCCGCTTCTCCAGAGTGGCGACCATCCCCGGCCCGACCGTGTCGGCATTGGCCAGCTGGGCGACGACCTCGCCCAGCACCGAATCGAGGGCGGCCACGCTTTCCAGCTCCGAAGCGCCGCAGATGCAGTTGCGGCCGCGCTTCTTGGCCATGTACATGGCCAGGTCCGCCCGGTTCAGCAGCTCGTCGCGGGACTTGGCGTCGACCGGGTAGGTGGCCCACCCGACTGACGCCGTGAGCGGGGCGAAGATGGTCTTGGGGTTGTACATGAAGACCTTGGCCAGGGTGTCGCAGATCTCCTGGGCTCGGATCGGCGCCGTCTGCAGATCGACGCCGGGTAGGATGGCGACGAACTCCTCGCCCCCGTAGCGGGTCACCACGTCCTCGCGGCGCATGGTGGTCGAGATGGTTCGCGCCGCGGCCTTGAGAGCCACGTCGCCGGCGGCATGGCCGAAGCTGTCGTTGTAGACCTTGAAGCGGTCGAGGTCGACCATCATCACCGTGATCGAGCCGCCGTTGGCGCGGGTCTTCTCCAGCTCCTCGTCGAGACGGGTGTGGAAGTAGCGGTGGTTGGGAAGCCCGGTGACGGAGTCGGTGACCGACAGCTTCTGCGCCTGGTCCAACGTGTGAGCGTTGCGCATGGCGATGCCGGCCCGCTCGGCGAAGGTGAGCAGCAGCTCCTGCTCCGTGTCGCGCAGGGGATTGACCCTGGCCGTAAAGCCGACCACCATGTCGGCGATGGCGCGGGACCCGTGGAAGACCGGGACCCTGACCCAGAGGCCGTCCTTGAGCGGGGTCGGGTCCCCGGCCAGCAGGTTGCGCAGGTCCTGGACCTGGGTGACCTGCTCGCTGGTGGCGGGCGGTAGGGCGAGGTGGGCGCTGCTCAGGTCCAGGCCCCCGTGCTCCTGCTTGAGCTCGGCGTTCCAGTCGATGAAGAGCGCCGAGGCCGGGGGCTGGGTCTCGTCCTGGCCGATCAGCGAGGGCATCTGGACCTGGAGCAGCAAGGCGTCCGCGTTGAGCAGCGAGCGTCCCCTCTCGGCCGCCAGCTGGCAGGTCTGCTCGAACTCCAGGTCGCGGTTCAGCTCGACCGTGACCTGGGAGAGCGCGGCGTGGGCCCGCTCCAGCTCGTCCTGCAGGGCGCGCTCCGCCTTGCGGGCACGGTCGCCGACGAAGCCGACGAAGATCCCGGTCACGGCGACGAAGCCGGTCCGAAGGGCGAGGTCGGTCAGGTCCCGGCCTGCCGGCCAGACGCCGTTGTCGAGGTCGGTGTAGAAGACCACGCCGCTGTAGCTGAGGACGATGGTGGCGACACCGAGGATGGCGGCCACGCCACCGAAGCGCACGGCCGAGGTGACCGTGACCGCGAAGTAGGCCAGGAAGAAGGGAGACGTGATGCCGCCCGTGACCGCCACGCCGCCGGTCACGAACAGGACGTCCCCGATGGCCGAGATGTAGCCGCGGGTCAGCCAGGCCGGCTTGCGGGGCAGGAGCACGAACTGGAGCACGGTGTTGTAGACGGCGCCGACCGCGATCAGGCCGACGAGCGGGAAGGCCTGCGCCGGCTTGAGGTGGAGGAAGGGCACGGTCAGGGTGGCGAGCGCGATGCTGAGCCAGCGGATCATGATGATCCGTCGCTCCATCTCGACCGCCGAGCCCTCCATGGTCTGGGTCTTCGTAGCGGGCGTGCGCTTGGCGAGCGTCAGCTTGATCGCTCCGCTCATCGCTGTCTCACCGCCTGCGCCCGTGCCGTCCTGGTCATTCTCAGCCTGCCTTCAGGACCGCCCGATCTGACCGAGGAGCACGCGGCCGGGGCACGGCGTAGAAATCCAGGAGCACCTGGGTGCTGTCGATCAGGTGGGAGAGGAACTGCTGGGTCACGCCCGTCCGGCGCTCGCGGGCGATCGCCTTCTGCAGCGACTCGAACTCCTCTTCCATCAGGTGCTGCACGGCGGTCCGGGCCCACTCCAGGCTCTGCTCGCCCTGGCCGGCGGCGATCAGGTCGACGGAGTTGAACCGTCCCTGGGAGGCCTCGCGCTCGTGCGTGCGCAGGTCGTTGGCCAGCCGGACCACCCGCGAGGCCTGGCAGATGTGGCCGAAGATGCGGTTCTTCAGCTCCTGCGCGACGTCCTGGTAGGAGAAGGCCAGGATCGACACCTGGACGATGGGGAAGCTGCTGCTGTACATGCCGTTCGCCAGGTAGGCGTCGAGCGTCACGCGCTCCTTGTGCTTGAGCCAGTGGTTTTCCTGGAGCATGGTCCAGATCGACTTCTCCCAGACCAGGTGGCGCATCGCCGTCCACTCCTCGGGGACCTCGTCGTCCACGAACTGGGCCTCCAGCTTGCGCGAGATGGTGGCGTTGACCAGAGGCATCTGGCTCAGGTCGCGGTTGTGCCAGAGCAGGAACATCTGGCAGACCCGGCGGTAGTCGCCCAGGTCGAGTCCGGGATCGACCTCCTCGAGGTAGTCGTCGATATAGACGATGTAAGCCATGGTCCGCGCCAGGGTCAGGGCCTGCTCGAAGGTGGCTCCGGGATGGAGCAGCAGCGCCGCCCGGCAGACCTCCCCCAGCATGTCGCTGCCCCTCGGGTTGTCGGCGATCAGGTGCTCGATCACCGGCGTCTCGTCGGGCTGCCGGCGGAGTATGTCCTTGAGCTTGTTGATCCTTCGATCTATCATGACGCCCTCCGAGAAAGAAGGATGCGTGCCGCCAGCACCGCCGAGCGGACGACCTGGGTCGGTCCGTAGAGGGTCTTGCCGATGAACATGGGGAGGACCTGGTCCTCCTGCGGCTGGGTGAGGAACCGTTCGGCGGCATCGAGGTCGAGCCTGAGCCCGGCGATCATCGCCGGCGGCGCGGCCAGGCAGGCGAGCACCGCGTAGGCGGTCTCCTCGGCGCTGCCTTCTCCGAACCAGCCCCAGGAGCCGTCCTCCCGCTGAGCCTTGGCCAGCCAGCGCAGGGCAGGCTGGCAGAGGTCTGGTGCCGGCGCGAGGAGCGCGAAGACGGCGTGGGCGGTGGCATAGAAGGGGGAGCTATGCCACTTGTCGACCCAGTGGTCGCCGTCGACGCGCGCGTCGCGAAGGAACCGGATCAGCTTCTGCTGCAGGAGGTGCTGGCGCGGGAAGCTGGAGCACGCCTGCAGCACCTCGAGGACGTGGGCATTGGTGGTCACCGACGGGTCGCGCTCCAGGGGGAAGGTCATGAAGAAGTTGACGCCCTCGAAGGGCCGCAGCGGCCCCATCGAGATCGGGTACCCGAATCGGTGCAGCACGCTGAGGGTCAGGGCGGTGTCGTCGGCGTCGGGCCGCAGCCCCTCCCTGGAGACTCCGACACCGTCGTCGCCGAGCGCCTGGGCCAGTCCCAGCAGGTGCCGGTGGGCCTCGGCCGGCCGGTGGTTGGCGCGGGCCAGGTTGTAGAGGACCCAGGCCGTCTCGAAGACTTCGAAAGGCTGGACCACCGGGAGGCTGCCGTCGGTGCGCGGCCGGACCACGGCGTCGAGGTACTCCCAGCAGCGGTCG
>Ga0209805_1002128_pt1 | contig 11593 bp, 9 predicted proteins | sample GraSoiAngelo_148_FD_185905 | JGI IMG/M metagenome (GOLD analysis project Ga0209805, IMG submission 185905) | Grasslands soil microbial communities from the Angelo Coastal Reserve, California, USA - 14_1009_09_20cm (SPAdes) (version 2) | ecosystem: Environmental > Terrestrial > Soil > Grasslands ... | reverse complement strand
ACGTTGCCGCCGCCGTAGGTTTCCGCATCCGTGTTTATGATTTCGCGATAGAATCCGGCGCGCGGAACGCCGAGACGGTAATTGGGACGCACAACGGGCGTCGCGTTCACGATGAAAACGATCATTTCGCCTTCGCGCGATTTCCTGACGAATGACACGACACTGTTGTCTGCATCATGAAAATCGATCCAATCAAAGCCCTCATAAGAATCGTCATGTTGCCAGAGCGCGGGCTCACTTTTGTAGATGTAATTCAGATGTTGCACCAGCCGGCGCAATCCATCGTGTTTCGGAAGATCGACAAGGTGCCAATCGAGGCTCGAGTCGTGGTTCCATTCGCGCCCTTGGCCGAATTCACCGCCCATGAAGAGCAATTTTTTGCCGGGATGGCCGTACATCCACGCGTAAAACATTCGCAGGTTGGCGAACTTCTGCCATTCGTCGCCCGGCATCTTCGACAGCAACGAACGTTTGCCGTGCACCACTTCATCGTGGCTCAACACCAAAATGAAATGTTCGGTGAAAGCGTAGAGCAACGAGAACGTGATATTGCCATGATGAAAACGGCGATGGATCGGATCGAGACTCATGTATTCAAGAAAGTCGTGCATCCAACCCATGTTCCATTTGAACCCGAACCCGAGTCCGCCGAGATACGTCGGTCGCGAAACGCCGGGCCAGGCGGTTGATTCCTCAGCGATCGTGACAATTCCCGGAAAGCGCTCGTAACAAACTTCGTTGCAACGTTTCAAAAAATAAATCGCATCGAGATTTTCGCGGCCTCCAAAAACGTTCGGGATCCATTGACCTTCTTTGCGCGAATAATCGAGGTAGAGCATCGAGGCGACCGCATCCACCCGCAGTCCATCGATGTGATATTTGTCCAGCCAGAAGAGCGCGTTCGCGATCAGGAAATTGCGCACTTCGTTGCGGCCATAGTTGAAAATGAGCGTGCCCCAGTCCTGATGCTCGCCCTGGCGCGGGTCTATGTGTTCGTAAAGATCGGTCCCGTCGAACTCGGCCAGCGCGTGCGCGTCTTTTGGAAAATGGGCCGGCACCCAATCCATGATCACGCCGATGCCGGCCTGATGACACTTGTCAATGAAGTGGCGCAGTTCGTCCGGATTTCCATGACGGCTCGTCGGTGCGAAATAATTTGTGACCTGATAGCCCCACGAACCTTCGAACGGATGTTCTGCGATCGGCAGCAGCTCAATGTGGGTGTATCCCATTTCGAGCACGTAAGGCAGCAGCGTCTCGGCTAATTCGAGATAACTAAGAGGCCGATTTCCTTCTTCGGCCTTCCGCCGCCATGAGCCGAGATGCACTTCATAAATGCTAATTGGACTTTTCGGCCAGTCGCGTTTGCGCTGCTCCATCCAATCCAGGTCGCTCCAGCGGTAGCGCTCGAGATTGTAAACAAGCGACGATGTCGATGTTCCATGTTGATTGAAAAACGCGAATGGATCGCTCTTGAGCAAAAGCGCGCCCGATTGCGCGCGAATTTCAAATTTATAATGCGCGCTTTCGCGAACCCCCGGCAAAAATAATTCCCACACGCCGCTCCCGAGAAGTTTGCGCATCGGATTGACGCGTCCGTCCCAGCCATTGAAATCGCCAACCACACTCACGCGCTGCGCGTTTGGCGCCCAAACCGCGAAGTAAACACCGCCGGTGTCGCCGATTGTGCGTAAATGCGCGCCGAATTTTTCGTAGAGCTGCCAATGCTTGCCTTCGCTAAACAAATGCAGATCAACCTCGCCCATGATCGGTCCGTACTGATACGGATCACGCATCACCGACTCGGACCCGTCCCAACTGGTCAGACGCAGATGATAATCGAGATCCCGGGTCGCGTCGGGCACCAGCGCTTGAAAAAAACCGTCCCGATGAATTTTCTCCGCTTCAATTGTTGGTTGTCCATCCCGGACGATGTCGATCTTGCGCGCGTCCGGACGAAAGGCGCGAATGGCGAGATCGTCTCCCATCCGATGCGGACCCAAAATTCGGAACGGATCGGAGTGCGTGCCGGAAAGAAAACTGTTTAGCTCGTCCGGCGGCAAACCGGCGACAGCGAAAGGTTTCATGATTATTCGTTGAAGCGTTGAAACGTTAAAACGGACAAATCTCTATCGCTTCAACTCTTTATCGGTTCAACCCTTCATCGAGTTTGTATTTTGATCCCGCCCGAAGGCGGCGCATACTTTGATTGCAATGCACAAGAGCGAGGACGACGCAGTCGACGAGCTGCTGCAAACCTACGGCGAGACCGGGGGCATTAATTATCTCGATGCTGCCGCCACGCTTCCCTCGCGCCTCTCCATTGAAACGGCCTGCACCGATCTGATGAGCCTGATGTTTCCCGGATTTCGCAGCGAACAGGTCGTGAGCTCGGAAGATTTGGCCGAGATCACGCGCGTCCGCGTGCGAAATCTGCGTGCGCGCCTGAAAACTGAAATTTGCCGAAGCCTGGGAAAAATCCCGCCGAACGAAGCGACCGAACTGCAGGCAGATAAATGCTTATCTGATTTCTTCGCCGAACTGCCAAATGTCCGCCGACTCCTTTGGACAGACATCGACGCTGCATTTGAAGGCGATCCGGCGGCGAGAAGCTACGAGGAAATTATTCTCGCCTATCCGTCGCTGGAGGCGATCGCGATCCAGCGAATGGCGCACGTTCTTTACGAAATGAATCTGCCGCTGATTCCACGGATTATGACGGAGTGGGCGCACAGCCGCACTGGGATCGATATTCATCCCGGCGCGAAAATCGGTTCCCACTTTTTCATCGACCACGGCACTGGCGTTGTCATTGGTGAAACGTCCGAGATCGGTAAACGGGTGAAGCTTTATCATAGCGTCACCCTCGGCGCGCGCAGTTTTCAAAAGGACGAGCACGGCAAAATCAAAAAAGGCGGCAAACGCCATCCGACCGTCGAGGATGACGTGACAATTTATCCGGGTTCGACCATTCTCGGCGGCCAAAGCGTGATCGGCGCAAGATCGACAATCGGAGGCAACGTTTTCCTGGTGCAAAGCGTGCCGGCAGATTCACTGGTCTATTATGAGGAGAAACAGCTCCGCATTGTGCCAAAGCGAAAAAAGAAGCCAACCAGCAGCCGCGACGAATTCAGCAGCGAGTAAAAATCATTTCACCTTCGCGGTGAAAACCTCTTCCATCGCCAGATTGCGGCTGCAGCCGGAAATCGCGTCGAGTTGACGCCGACTGTCGGTCCAAATCGGATACGACGTGCCATTGAATGAAACGAGTCCCTCGTAATCGCCATACTGATTTCCATAATTGATTCCCGAACACGGAAAAATGCCGCCGCAATCGTGCTCATTTGAGCTCGTGTTCGTCACGCGCGTGTTCGGCGAAGACCAGGACGCGCCGCCGTTCGTCGATTGCGTAAAATAAACATCAGTCATGTAGCGCGAGCCGGTGGTATCGTTACGCGTGTCGTAAAACGAAATGTTCACATCACCAGTGATCGGATCGACCGACATCCAGTGATTGAATCGGTCGACCAGGATCGACAATTGATCGGCCACTGTCGCGCGCGGCGACCAATGCGCGCCTTTGTCGTCCGAGAATGAAAGATAAATGTCGGTCGTGCCCGCTGATGTTTTGTCTATCCACGAGCAATACAAACGCCCGCGATGCGGACCGCTCGAACGATCGACATCAAGCACCGGATAAATCAGCGCGCCGCGAAACGATTCCGCCGGAATTGCAATGTCGAATGGAATACTCTTGGATGAAACAATGTTTTGCGCGTCCCAGGTCTTGCCGCCATCGAACGAACGATTGAACGCGATCGCATTCGCCACGTAATCGTTCCATGCGACATAAACTTCGCCATTCGGTCCAACCGCTGGCGACGCGCCAATTGATCTCCCCGGTCCAGACGGATCGTCGGCGCGCGTGATCGTGAAGCTCGCGCCATGATCGGTCGAGGTCGCAACACGAATCCCGCCGCCGGTCGATCCGCCGGCCGCAGCGTCCCACGCAATGTAGACATTGTCGCGGAATGAACTGTTGAGATTCGTATCAGTCGTGATCATCGGCTTGTCGTTGAAGTGATTGCTTCCGCCTTCAAGGCCAAAAAAAGTCACGTTTGGATATGTCTGGCCGCCGTCAGTCGAGCGCGCGACTGCCATTTCGGTTGCGTTAACTCCGTTACCATTGCCAAAGAAGATAACGATGTAGCCGTAGAAAACGCTGCTGCGAGTATCGAATGCCAGCGTCGGATCGGAACCAAAATCGATTCCGTTACTTCCCTGCGTCGGCGGCAATGGAAGATCGACTCCGCCCCAATTCGTTCCGCTGTCGGATGAAAAATAACCGCGCATCGGCAGCCGAAAGATTTCATTCGAACCAGCGGCCATGTTTTTCGACTGCAGCGGATTCAACGTGATGAAGGTCTCACTTTGCGGACCGCACTCGTTCGAAACGTCGACGTTGCCTTTAAAATTCAGAGAAGCGCTCGGTCCGCCGCCGTCGGCCGGGCCGTTGTTCGCGATGTACTGATATTTGTCCCACCAGGTCGGGTTATGCGTCTTGCTGTCGGCGACCGCGCAAATCGGCAGCGCAACGGCAAATTGGATCAATAGGCAAACTCGGAAAAACGCTGGCATTTTCATAGGAATTCATTCTAAAACTTTTTGGCTCATTCTGTCCAAGGGATTACGATTAAGGCCGAAATGATTTATTTGGATTACAACGCGACTACCCCGCTTTGCGAAGCTGCCCGAGAAGCGATGCTGCCGTACTTCAGTCAGCATTTCGGTAATCCATCCAGTATTCACCGAGCTGGACGAAACGCGCGCGCCGCGGTCGATAACGCGCGCGATAAAATCGCCGCGCTGCTTCACGCGAAGCCGAACGAAATCATTTTCACCAGCGGCGGGACAGAAGCTTGCAATCTGGCGGTGCTCGGACTCGCGCGATGCAAGATGGACCGCGGTGGTCACATCATCTCGAACAAGACCGAGCATCATGCCGTCCTCCACGCGGTCGAGCATTTGGAGAAACATGAAAATTTCGAAGTGACCTGGCTCGATACTTCCAACGACGGAATTGTCGATCTTGATCAGCTCGCCAAATCGATTCGGCCCGAAACACGATTGGTTTCGATCATGGCGGCAAACAATGAGACCGGTGTGGTTCAGCCGATGAAGGAAATTTCGAAAATTTGTCGCCAGCGTGGCGTGCTGCTGCACAGTGACATGGTCCAATCATTCGGCAAGATCGACATCGACATTTCTCTCGTCGACGCGGCCAGCTTCGCCGCTCACAAATTTTACGGACCGAAAGGCGCCGGATTTCTTTTTCTCCGGAGCGGACTGTCGCTTCAGCCGGTCCTGTTCGGCGGATCGCACGAAAACCAGCGGCGACCGGGAACCGAAAACGTTCCGGCCATAGCCGGTATGGCTGCCGCGGCTGAATTTGCCCTGACGAATCGTCAGACGGAACAGGATCGACTATCGAAATTGCGGGACGAGTTTTGGAATTTGATTTCGCAGAATATTCCGGAAGCAAAACTCAACGGCGAAGACGCGCCGCGTCTCGCGAACACGCTGAACGTCAGTTTACTCGGTCTCGATTCCGAAATGTTGCTCATCGCGCTCGATTTGAAAGGCGTTTGCGCCTCGAGCGGCTCGGCCTGCATGGTCGGTTCGGTCTCGGCCTCGCATGTTCTGCTCGCGATGGGTTTGCCGGTAGAACGTGCTCGCTCGGCTGTTCGCTTCTCGTTAGGCAAACAAACGACTGCCGAAGAAATTGCCGGCGCCGGAAAAGTGGTCGCCGAAATTGTCGAACGCTTAAGCAAGCGGAAGAGTGCGCATGCGGTTGCTTAGTCCGAGCCGGACTGGCGGTAAACAGAAGAAAGCGCTGCGACTCTTCAAACAACTTGAATTTCTGGTTGTAGGGCGGGCGCTCCGCCTGCCGGTCCAAATCGGACAGGCCAATAACAAAAAGGCAAGCGATGCGCTTGCCCTACAATTTCAGGTGCGCGCACTGTTGCGCTCACTCGGCGCGCACACGCTGGCTCGCGAAGTTCGCGTGGAATGGAATCCGCGACTCAAGACCTGCGCCGGTCGTGCCGATTATCGCGAAAAATTAATTTCGCTGAATCCGCTCCTACTTGATCACGAGCTCCTTTCTGTTAACCGCCACTCCGGCTCGGAGATCGATCGCACGCTGCGGCACGAGCTGGCGCATTTGCTCGCGCAATTTCGAGTTGGACGGAGACGAATCGCTCCCCACGGCAGCGAATGGCGCGAAGCCTGCGGCGATCTCGACATTGCCGATGAAGCCCGTTGTCACAATCTCCCGTTCGCTTCGAAAAGTTTTCCGCCGCGATTTGTTTATGCCTGTCCGAGTTGTAATGAAAAATTTCCGCGCGTGCGTCGCATTCGCCGCGCGATCGCGTGTCTGGCGTGTTGCCGAAAACATAACGGCGGCGATTTCGATCCGCGGTTTCGACTGAAGCTCGCGACCACCAATTCCTAATCTGTCATTCCGACCGAAGTGGAGGAATCTCTTACTATTTCTGTCGAACTCAGCTAGTCAGGACGGAAATATCTAAAGATGTCTCGACTTCGCTCGACATGACACAAGGTCTGTAGCGGTGAGCTAAGCCTTTGACTAGGTCTATTCGTAAGTAGGCAAACCGTGTGCTTTGAGCCTTCCTTTGATATAGCGGATCATATCTTCGGAAGTTTTAAACTCGGAACCCGTCCATGGTATGTCACGGTTTGGCTGGCGAAGGAATGAATACCAAGAAACCCAATATTCCTTCCACGTAAGACCTGCGGCTACCGGCGGTTTTTCGTGAGCTTTCTGTCGTTCGACGTTCTTTTCGATGCGACGTTTCCAAGCGTCAGCCTCCAATCTGTTCTGATAAGTCGTTTCATCGCGTGCTGCCTTGCAGTACGCCGGCAATGTAAGAAACGAGAGCAGAATAAGGAGCGCGGAAACGCAAATGACGCGTGAATTAAATTTCATCGTCATTTTTGTCCCCCTTCCCCCCTTTTTGGCCGCGCAATTTTGCCTGGATGAAGTTGTCGATCTTGCCGTCCATGACTTCCTGGACGTTGCTGGTCTCGGCGCCGGTGCGGTGGTCTTTGACCATTTGATACGGCTGAAAAACGTAGGAGCGAATCTGGTTTCCCCACGCGATCTCGCCTTTCTCGCCGTACTGCCGGTCGATCTCGGCGCGTTTCTTGTCCTGCTCGATCTGATAAAGTTTCGCTTTTAACATTTTGAGCGCGAGATCGCGGTTGCGTCCCTGACTGCGTTCCGCCTGACAAGCCACGACGATTCCGGTCGGCTTGTGCACAATGCGGACTGCGGTTTCTACTTTGTTGACGTTCTGTCCGCCTTTGCCGCCGCTACGAAAAGTGTCGATCTCGAGATCGGCCGGATTGATTTCAATCGGCGCGGTATCTGCGATCTCAGGCACAACATCGACACTCGCAAACGAAGTGTGCCGGCGTTTGTTGGCGTCGAACGGCGAAATCCGCACCAATCGATGAACGCCGCGCTCGGTTTGGAGATAACCATAAGCATACTCACCGCTCACCAGCAGCGTGACCGATTTGATTCCCACTTCTTCGCCGGTTTGAACATCGACAATCTGCGATTTCAAACCGCTCCGCTCGATCCAGCGCTGATACATCCGAAGCAGCATGTCCGCCCAATCGCACGATTCGGTGCCGCCGGCGCCGGAGTGAATCGTTATGAAAGCGTTTGATTGATCGTTCTCGCCCGAAAGAAATTGGCGCAGCTCGAATTCTTCGAGCTTGTGGACGAGACGATCGTGTTCCGATAAAACTTCGCGTTCGGCTTGTGCGCGATGCGATTCGTTCTTCTCTTCCGCCGCGAGCTGGTGTAGCGCGTCGAAATCTTCGATCTCGCGTTCCAGTTCGTGAAACGGATTAATCAGCGAACGCAGCCGCGAGACTTCATCGACGTCACCTTGGGCGCGCTCGCGGTTGTTCCAAAAATCGGGCGCCGCCATCTGCGCCTCGAGCGCGGTCAGTTTTTCCTGGAGCTTGGGCAGGTCAAAGAAACCTCCGCAGCTCGCGCACGCGCGATTTCAAATCTTCGGCGTCAACGGTGAAAGTTTCAGTTGGCATAGGAAAAAGATAGCGGCGCACCTCTTATTTGTCATGTCGAGCGAAGCCGAGACATCTCTAGATATTTCCCGGTGCGGACTAGCTGAGATCGACAGAAATAGTGAGAGGTCCCTCCACTTCGGTCGGAATGACAGAGAGCAAAAATTATCTGCGCGCCGATTCTTTGCGCTTGTCGGCCTGGGCCGCGGCGGATTCGACCCGAAAAATCGTTTCGCCTTCCTTCATCAGATCAAGACGGTCGCGCGCGATCGTTTCCAAATACGCCGGATCGGTCTTGAGCAGATTTACTTCGCGCGTTTGCTTTGAGAGCAACACCTGCTGCTCGTCCCGTTGTGCTTGCAGCTTGTCGATGTCGGCGTGGCCGATCTTCAATTTTTTGTAAGGCGGCACGAACAAGCTCACAATCACGAGCCAGACCGCGAGTAGCAGCAACAGAAGAAGGACACGGTTCCATCGCTGCCAGACGGTAGCTTCGCGACGCGCGCGGAAATCGCCGTAACTCTGATCCACTTCAGCGGACATTACCGCCGTAAATTGCTTTGTCACCAAGTTCTTCCGCGATTCGCAACAGCTGGTTGTATTTCGCGACGCGATCGGTCCGGGAAAGCGAACCGGTTTTGATTTGGCCGGCGTTGGTCGCGACCGCGATGTCGGCGATCGTCGTGTCCTCGGTTTCGCCGGAACGATGACTGATGATTGACGTGTAGTTATTTTTCCTGGCAAGATCGATCGTCGCCAACGTTTCGGTGAGCGTGCCGATCTGATTGACCTTGATCAAAATCGAGTTGGCAACGTGCTCCGCAATTCCTTTGCGCAAAAATTCCACATTCGTTACGAACAGATCATCGCCGACCAGCTGAATCTTAGCGCCGAGTCGCTTCGTCAATTTCTTCCAACCGTCCCAATCGTTCTCCGCGCAGCCATCTTCAATCGAGACGATTGGGAAGCGCGCGCAAAGCTCGGCGTAGTAATCGACCAGTTCGGCGGCGGATTTTTGCGAACCATCGGATTTCTTGAAGACGTATGCATTCTTATCGCAGTCGAAAAACTCGGACGACGCCGGATCGAGCGCTATAAAAATTTCTTTGCCTAACGAGTAGCCGGCCTGCTTGACCGCGGCCGCGATTGTTTCCAACGCGTCCTCGGCCGATTTCAGATTCGGCGCGAAGCCGCCTTCATCGCCGATCGCGGTGGAAAGATGTCGATCTTTCAAAACGTTTTTTAGCGCGTGAAAAATTTCCGTGCCGTAACGAAGCGCTTCTGGAAAGTTCGGCGCGCCCCGCGGCATGATCATGAACTCCTGGAAATCGATCGGCGCGTCGGAATGCGCGCCGCCGTTCAAGATGTTCATCATCGGAACGGGAAGGACGCGCGCTTCAGCGCCGCCGAGATAACGAAAGAACGGAACATTTTCGGCGACAGCGGCCGCGTGCGCGACCGCGAGTGAGACACCGAGCAACGCATTCGCCCCAAGATTTTTCTTGTTCGGCGATCCGTCCAGCTCGATTAGGCGATTGTCGATCTTGGCCTGGTCGCGCGCGTCCCAGCCTTTGATCGCGTCCGCGATTTTCGCGTTCACGTTCGCGACCGCTTGGGTCACGCCTTTGCCACCGTAACGCTTCTTGTCGCCGTCGCGCAATTCCCACGCTTCATGTTCGCCGGTGCTGGCGCCGCTCGGGACCGCCCCGCGTCCGAGCGCGCCATTTTCAAGACGCACATCTACTTCGACCGTTGGATTTCCGCGAGAATCGAGAATCTCGCGCGCATGAATTTTTTGAATACTGGTCTTCGCCATGATCAGACCGGCTAATGATGCGCACCTGTTCCGCATTCCGCAATCCGCATTCCGCATTCGACAGATTCTTGCTGGCAATCTTGCCGAGCGTGCGTACGGTGGGCGGTCATGAGGCCTGTCAGGCGATTCTTCGCCGTCGGATTTTTACTGGTTTGCTGCGCCGTGATCGGCGCGGAACCGGCCCGGCTTCCGGCCGAGCAAATGGCCAAAGCAATCCGCAACGATTCCATCAGCATTCCAACTCCGGGCGAACTTTTCGCGGCCCTGGAAAAACCGGGCAGGCCGAATTGGGTCGGCCAAATGCGCGGACCGGTCGCGACCAGTTACAAAAATCGCCCCCAGATCGCGCTCAATCTTGGCAGCTTGATCGCGGACGGATTTATCGCGGTCGAGGCGAAAGACAGCCAGCAAGTCAAAAACATCGGGACCGACATTATCAAGCTGGCGAAGGCGCTCGGTGTGAGTGAAAACGTGCTCAGCCGCGGCAACAGCATCAACGAGTTCGCCGAGAACGACGAGTGGGATGCGCTTCAGGAAGAATTGGAGGCGACCCAAAACGAAGTAAAATCGTCAATGCAATCGCACCGCGACCAGGACTTGATTATTTTAGTGAGCGTCGGCGGTTGGATCCGCGGCACTCAGGTTGTGAGCGCGGCCGTGATGCAAAATTACGACGAGCGCGCCGCAAAAGTCCTGCGGCAACCCGCACTGGTAAATTTCATCCAATCAAAGCTGAACGAAGTCTCGCCGGACGTTCGCGACGAGCCGCTGGTTAAAGAAGTGAGCGGCGAACTTCCCGGAATTGAAAAGCTGGTAACGTTTCCCGTTGGTAAAGCGCCGACTGCCGACGAAGTGCGCAAAGTGAACGAAGCCGTCGGCAAGATTATGAGCAAAATTCAGTCGAAAGAAGCGAAATGAAGACCTCGATGTCGATCTTCGCGACGATTGGCTTGGCGATAACGACGGCAGTCGCGGCACTCGAGAGCGACACCGAAGTCGCGGCGCGAAAAGCTGCGCTCGATCTGGCGGGCGCGTTTTCAAACGAAGGTTTCAAAATGCGCGACGGCCATTGGTCGGGCACGATCAAACCAAAAGAGCACGCGTTGATCGCGGTGAATCTTTACGCCGGAAATCAGTATTGGTTCTCGGTCGGAGCAACGGAGCCGGCCAAGAAAATCTCAGTCAACGTTTACGACGAAACCGGCAAGTTGGTTCAAACCGAGAGCTACAACGAAGGCGAAAAGGCTGCGGCCGGATTTTCGCCCACGAGCAGTGGCCAATATTACGTGTTGCTTGATCTGGTCGAAGGCAACGAGAGCAGCGTTTGCCTCGTCTACTCTTACAAATAAATCGGCCGCTCTGCGCCGAGCATTAGACTTTTCGCACGCGTGTCATTTTGTTTAGGATGATCTGCTACGGGCATGATCTCGCTTCAGGTTTTTTACGAAGGCAATGTGCAAGGCGTCGGCTTCCGGTGGACCATTCGTCAGATTGCCAAGGGTTTCGATGTAATCGGCTGGGTGCGAAATTTGCCCGACGGCCGCGTCGAGCTCCAGGTTGGCGGTCAAGAGAGTGAGGTTTTTGCGTTCCTCGATTCTGTGATGGAAAGCGAGTTGCGTTCGCACATCGATAAGCAGACCCGATCGGCGCTGGCCG
>Ga0209805_1002126_pt1 | contig 11597 bp, 10 predicted proteins | sample GraSoiAngelo_148_FD_185905 | JGI IMG/M metagenome (GOLD analysis project Ga0209805, IMG submission 185905) | Grasslands soil microbial communities from the Angelo Coastal Reserve, California, USA - 14_1009_09_20cm (SPAdes) (version 2) | ecosystem: Environmental > Terrestrial > Soil > Grasslands ... | reverse complement strand
CGTTTGCCAATCGGATTTTCCCCGGGGAAATATTGTTCGGCCATCGCCTGATCGATAATGATCACGCGCGGCGAATCTTTTGTGTCGCGCTCGTTAAACGTGCGGCCGCGCAATAACGGCGCTTTGAGAGTAGAAAAATAATCGCCGTCGATAACTTCGAGGTCGCTGTTCAACATATCTGCAGGCTGGGGCCGTGGGTTCTCTTCACGCCAGAAACCCGTTTGCCACCCGCCCATGAGCGGGCCGTTTGAGCTGACGGCGGCGTTTTGCACACCGGGTATCGTACGAACTTTGTCCAGCAGCGTCTTAGCGAAGATGTCGATCTTGTCGCGGTCATTATATTTTCGCCACGGTAACTCGAACCGTGCAGTAACTAGAGCGCGCGGTTCGTAGCCTAACGAGAGCGATTGCAACCGCGAAAAGCTTTTCACAACCAGACCGGCGGCGACCAACAATGTCAGCGTAAGCGCGATCTCACTGATCACCAGCCAATCCCGCGCGCGTTTGGCCGATGGCGGATCGCCGCTGCCAGCCGAGCCGGTTTTCAAAGCAAGCTGCACGTCTGTGTGTGAGGCCTGCCAAGCTGGCCACAAACCGAAAAGCACCGTCGTCAGCGACGCGATCAAAAATGTGAAACCCAGAACCGGGAGATCGAAGGAGATTTGGTGGAATCGAGAGACATCTCCTGGACTCAGCGCGACCAAACCGTCACGGACCCAAAGTGCGATGAAGAAACCGAGCGTGCCGCCAATGAGCGCGATGACGAAACTTTCAATCAAGAGCTTCTTGACGATCTGGCCGCGAGTCGCCCCGACTGCCGCGTGAATCGCGAACTCTCTTGCGCGGGCAGCGCCTCGAGCGGCAAACAGATTGGCTAGATTGGCACACGCGATCAGCAAAACCAAACCCACTGCCGCGAGAAGCAGTCCGAGGTTAGTTCGGTATTTGCCAACGAGATTTTCAATTAACGGCGTAACCTCGGCCGTTTCCTTGCCGTTCGTGTCGGGGTAAGCTTTCTCCAGTCGCGCCGCGATCATTTTCATTTCGGTGCGCGCTTGTGCGACAGTCACGCCCGGTTTGAGTTTGCCCCAGACGTAAATCATCGGGTGGATGAACCGCTGCATCCAGACGGCGTTGTTGCTTCTGCGCATGAGCGACAACCAGACATCGGTGTCCTGCGGCGAAGTGATCTGCGGCGGCATCACGCCGATCACCGTGTAGTTCTGATCGTGCAACGTGATGGAGCGGCCGAGAACGCTCGGATCAGCGTTGAAGGCACGTCGCCACAATCGGTCAGTGATTACCACAACCGGCGGCGCACCGACCTTGTCTTCGTCTTCGCTAAATGTGCGTCCAATTTCTGGCGGCAGCCCGATGATGTTGAAAAAATTCCGTGTGACTGACGCGCACGAGATGCGTTCGGGCTCACGACCGGGAATGCCGCTGAGATTGCGCGATTCTTTGTGAGTCGCGGCAAGATGTTCGAAAACCGTGTTTTCATTTCGCCAGTCGAAATAGTCCGGCAGCGCGACTGAGGAATAATCCCCTGGCCCCGAAGATTCGTTCAAGACCATAATGCGATCTGCGTCCGGATAAGGCAGTGGCCGAAGCAACACCGCATTGATGATGCTGAAAATGGCGGTGTTGGCGCCAATACCGAGCGCAAGGGTCAGTACTGCAATAAGAGTGAACGCCGGTTGTTTTGCCAGCACTCGCAAGGCGTATCGCAACTCTTGCCGTAGCATTTTGCAATTATCTAGTCATGTCGCATTGCGTTTCAGCGAATGAGTTATCCAATTGTCGTTAGATGTTGTAGTTCGTTACCGTTCCCGTTTGGGCCGAGACAAAGCCGGCGGTGTGGGAAGGGACAACGATAGGCTGCACCAGAAATTGCAGGATTGAAACCACCGCGCTCAAAATGAACAGCACGTAAATTACTGTTTCGAGGGCGGTGCGGTTTTTGTCCTCAGACTCTACGATCAAATCATATGTATTGGCAGTGTGCGTTTTCATAGATGGTTCCAACTTATGCATGGTGCGTGCCAACCAAATTTTGCTTGACGCAACCTTTTGTAATCGAGTGCCTTACAATGCGGCGACGAAGTCTGCCGCGCGCCAAACTTATTCCGCGCGCGGGAAATGTCCGTCCCGAAAATGGAACATATGAAGGAGGATGCTTCCGCGTGGTGGAGGGGCGAGCTCTGCGAGCGCACGCCTTGCGAACTAGGTTGAGTGATCTATCGGCTTTGGTGGGATCCCTCTCCGTCTTCGCGGTTCGGGATGACGCGGGGGATATTATCGGACTGGCCTTGCTGCCTCGATGCGGCAAACGTTCCGCCCACTGAGGGCGAAACTCGATCGGGCAAAGCGATGGTTTGACTAACTGGCTGCCGCTGCCGCTTTTTTCTTCGTTTTCTTTTCGGCGCCGGCGGCCTGCCCATCTTCTTTTTTTGATTTGCGGGCTTTCTTTTCCGCGGACTCATCGACCTCCGAATCGATGAGCAAAATGGCATCCACCCACTCCAAATATGCGATCCGAGCAGCGTCGCTCTTGCGTTGCCCAAGTTTGACGATGCGGGTGTAACCTCCGTTGCGATCGGCCGTGCGCGGCGCGATCTCATCAAACAACTTTTTCACCGCATCTTTCTGCCGCAGCATCGCAAACGCAGTGCGCCGGGCGTGGATTGAGCCTTTTTTGCCGAGCGTCACCATCTTTTCCGCAAGCGGGCGCACCGCTTTCGCCTTGGCTAAAGTGGTACGGATGCGTTGATGCTCGATCAAACTGCAAACCTGATTTGCCAACAGAGCTTTCCGATGCTCAGCCTTGCGACCGAGCTTGACTGTCTTTTTCTGGTGTCTCATCGCGATTTAAACGCGTGGTTGCTCGGTGGTCGTCGCTCCGTTGGAACTGGTCACATCAACTCCCACTGGTGTTTCCACCAGACCGGGATCGAACTTCATTCCCAGACCCAAGCCGAGCGCAGTTAGTTTGTCCTTAATCTCGTTAAGCGATTTCTTGCCGAAGTTTCGATATTTCAGCATCTCTGCCTCGGTCTTTTGCGCCAATTGACCCACGGTAGTGATGTTAGCGTTGTTCAGGCAATTGGCCGCGCGCACGCTCAGTTCGATTTCGTTCACGCTCATGTTCAGGAGCTTCTTCAGCTTTATGTTCTCTTCGCTCACGCCGGCGGGAGTCTCGTCGAACTCGATTATGTCTTCGTTGAAATTGACGAAAACATCGAGGTGATGCCGTAAAATGGCTGAGGCCTGGAGCAGCGCGTCATCGGGAGTAAGACGACCGTCCGTCCAAACTTCGAGAATGAGTTTGTCGTAATCGGTGCGCTGTCCGACGCGGGTGTGTTCCACCGCGTATTTCACCCGGGTGACCGGGGAGAAAATGGAATCGATCGGGATTAATCCAATCGGCTGATCGGGTCGCTTGTTTTCTTCGCCGGTGGCAAAGCCGCGGCCTACCCGCACTTCCAGCTCGGCATCGAATTTATGTTTTTTGTCAAGCGTGCAGATGACCTGATCGGGATTCAGAATCTCATAGCCTTGCGCGAGTTGAATATCGCCGGCGGTGACTTCGCCTTCCTTGTTCACACTGAGTGAAAGCTTGCGCGGCTCGTGCTCGGTCGCCTTAAACTTGATGCGCTTTAAATTGAGGACGATATCGGTGACGTCTTCGACAACACCCGGCAAAGTGGCGAATTCGTGCTGCGCGCCCGTGATTTTCACCGCAGTGATGGCAGCGCCTTCCAGCGAGGAAAGAAGCACGCGCCGAAGCGAGTTGCCCACGGTGTGGCCGTAGCCCGCTTCAAAAGGTTCCGCGACAAACATCGCGTAAGTATCCGTCGCACCCTTCTCCTCCTTCGAGAGGGTCTTTGGCATTTCAAACCGACCGTAACGAACTGGCATAACTGATTTCTGATTGTCGATTGTCGATCGCCGATTTCGCGAAGACGCTGCTGCTAGCAGAATGCTTGCGAGAATCGAAAGTCGAAAATCTTAAATCACAATTCCTTTTCGCTGGGTTACCCCTGGCGAGTATAGCTTCACGTCCAGCGACGGAAGCCCAGGGACCAACAGCGTAATTAAGTTAAAAACTCGCTGCGAAGCGGGGAATAAACACCAAACTGCGCGCTTTGCAAGCAGCCTATGGTAGGGCGAGACTCTGTCGAGCCACGAGGATTGTCTCTTTTTCGGCTAGTGGCTCGACGGAGTTTCGCCCTACAGATCCCGTCACCCCGAGTGTCGTTGTAGAGGCACTTTTACCGAGTGCTTTACCTATTCCTGCACGATCTCGTCCGGCAGCTCGTTGATGGTATCGCCGGTACGGGGGAAATGGGCAGCCAATAATTTTCCTACTTCGCTAACGGCGAGGATGATGGCGCGGTTGAAATCCTGTTTCTTGAAATGCTCCCGCATGTCGATCACCAATTTTTTCCAAAATTCTTTCCCGCATTTTTCGTGGACGCCGACGTCACCGACCACGGCATACTTCTGTTCTCGTGGCGCAACAAAGATCAGAACGGCGTTGCGACTGGTGGTCTTCTGCATTCCCAGCTGAAAGAATTTTCTTTCCGCCTTGGGCAAGGCGTCACCTTCAAAGGTCCACCGCTGAATAAAAACGCGGATTTGCCCGGAACTTTTTCCTTCCGCTTTCTTTATCGCCTGCACGATCCGCTTGTGGTCGAGCCGGCGAAGGAAACTGTGCGTTCGCACCTTGTTACCAGCTACCGCTCGCTCCCCCGCCACCACTGGAGCCACCGCCACCACCGAATCCGCTGAAGCCACCGCCGCCTGAAGACCAACCACCCGACGACCATCCACCGCCTCCCCAATTCCCAGAAACGAATGGCCCGCCAACCCCAGTATAACGGTAACCACCGAAACGACGCGAGGCGCGCATGGCGAGTAAGATCATCACGATAAAGAGAAAGAATACCAGTAGCCCGGCCGGGTTATTGTTTTGACTCGTTCCGGTCTCACGGACTGTTTTTCCGGTCCCTTTGTACTCACCGCGAATAGCCTTAAAGATCAGGTCGATCCCGGCACCGATCCCGCCTTCGAAATCATTGGCCCGGAATCGTGGGGCCACGGCGTCGCGAATGATTTCGTTGCAGGTAATGTCAGGGAGCGCCCCTTCCAAGCCGTAGCCTGGTTGGATGCGCATGCCACGTTCGTCGATGAAGACGAAGAAGACGACACCGTTGTTTCGTCCCTTTTGTCCGAGCTGCCACGCCTGAAACGTCCGCTGGGTGAAATCTTCGATCGAACTCTGCGATGGGATTTTCCGCCAGATCGCAACCACGACCTGATTGGAGGTCTGGCGTTCAAATTCCGCCAGTTGTTCATTGAACCGTGGTGCCGTGTTGGGAGAAACCACGCCGGCGTAATCATTGAAGTAACGATCGGGCCTTGGCGGAATGGTTTCCGCAGCGTGAGTAAACACGACCCCTGCCAGCAGTACTAAAATTCCAAGACAAAATCGCATCCGCATCGTCAACCGCGGCGAAACCCGAGGGTTCCGTTGCTTAATCTTAAAGGTGACTTTCACAGGATCCTTTGGCTCCGCTACGCTTCGCTCAGGATGACACGCAAAATCTTACGGTGTTGCCGCGGCGGTCGCTGCTGGTGAAGCCGGGGCGGGGCTGCCAAAGTTAAAATTCACCGTCGGCGGTTTTTCTGCACCGGCTTGGGCTTCAAAAAATGGCCGGGGCCGAAAGCCAAATATTCCCGCGAAAAGGTTCGTTGGGAAAGTGCGGACGGCGACGTTGTAATCCTGCACCGCGGTGTTGAAATTTCCGCGCTCGACCGAAATACGGTTCTCGGTTCCTTCCAGTTGCGCCTGTAAGCTTTGGAAATTCTGCGTTGCCCGCAATTCCGGGTAGCGCTCGCTCACCACCAGCAGGCGCGAAAGTGCGTTGCTCAATTGTCCCTGCGCCGCCTGAAACTCCTGCAATTTTGCCGCGTCGGTTGGAGCGTGATTGGGATCGATCTGCACCCGCCCGACGCTGGCGCGCGCATTCGTTACTTCGGTCAAGGTCGATTTCTCAAAATTTGCCGCCCCTTGAACGGTGTTGACCAGGTTCGGAATCAAATCGGCCCGGCGCTGATAAACATTTTGTACCTGGGCCCAGCTTTGATCGACCTTCTGCTGGAGTGGGACCAATCGATTATAACTGGCGGCGATGGCACATCCGCCGACCAGGACAATGAAAAGAAGAATGGCACCGACGCCGAGACAACCAAGAAGACCTTTATTCATATGAGATAGAAACGTGTTTGCGCGAAATTAACCGTCCCCTGTTGCGCGAAGTCTCCAAAATTGCGCCGCCAAGTCAATCCTGCGCCGCAGGGGTTGTGGCCGGAGTCGCGGACTCCGGGTCCGGGCCGGACTGGCGGTGCGGGCCGGACGGGTGGTCCGAGGCAGACTTTTGGTTATCGATATCATCGGTGTCGGCAACAGGTGTACGCGGCGCGATTGGCAAATAGCGGGTTCGCAATTCCTCGGCATTTGGCAGCTCGTCGAGATTGCGGAGACCGAAATGTTCGAGGAAGAATTCGGTGGTCTCGTAAAGCAGCGGACGGCCTGGCAATTCGGCGCGTCCACTGATTTTCAGCAGGCCGCGTTCCATTAAATTTTGCAGGACGCCTTCGACGGTGACACCCCGCACCGCTTCGACATCGGCGCGGGTGATTGGCTGGCGATAAGCGATGATGGCGAGGGTTTCCAGCGCGGGCGGCGAAAGTCGGGCCGGTTTCGGCCCGGGAAAAAGCTGACTAACCCAGCGCGCGCAATCAGGATGGCTGACCAACTGCCAGCCGCCGGCTTTTTCGACGAGCTGGAAACCGCGGGGAGTCAGAGTGTAATCGGTCTTTAATTGGCCGAGCGCTGCCGCCACTTCCGCTTCTTTTACGCGACCGAATTCGTTTCGAGCCAGCTCGCCGTTGTCGCACGCACTGGTGAGTGCATCGCGCAGGTCGGTCGTGTTCAGCGGTTTTTGTGCGCTGAATAACAATGCTTCGATTACCTGAATAAGCGTCATTGTTTGATCACCAATTTCATCATGCTCCAATCGCCTCCTCGATCGCTTCCGCAATGCGATTGGCCTGCCGATCAATCTCGTCGCGTTCGCGGCCTTCAATCAGCAACCGGATTTTTGGTTCCGTTCCCGAGTAACGTAAGAGCACGCGGCCCTTCCCGGAAAGGTTGCGCTCGGTTTCGCCCACCAATTTCATCACCGCCGGCAATTCCTCCAGCGGCGGCTTGCGTTTTACCCGCAAATTCCGCTGGGCCTGCGGATATTTTTTGAGGCAACTCTTCAGTTCACTCAATGGCTTCCCACTTTCTTTCATGATTCGCAGAACCTGGAGCGCGCTAATAATGCCGTCGCCGGTGGTGGTGAAGTCGCGAAAAATCATGTGGCCGCTCTGCTCGCCGCCGACGTTGAGGTTACGCGCCATCATTTCTTCGAGCACATAACGGTCGCCTACTTTAGTGCGAATGACGTTGCCGCCGTGCGCAGCCAGCACTTCGTCGAGACCAAAATTGCTCATGACCGTCACAACCAGGGTATTGTCGCGCAATTTTTTCGTTCGCAATAAATCAACACTCGCGATCGCCAGAATTTCATCGCCATCGACCAATTCGCCGCTTTCATCGCAGAGCAGGACGCGATCGGCGTCGCCATCGTGGGTGATACCGACATGCGCGCCGGATTCCTTGACCACACGTTGAATCTCTTCCGGATGCGTGCTGCCGCAGTCGGCGTTGATGTTAGTGCCATTGGGAGTGTTGTGAGCGACGGTGACGTCTGCGCCCAACTCGCGCAAAATGCAGGGGGTTGATTTATAAGCCGCACCGTTCGCTACGTCGACCGCGATGCGGGTTTTCTCCAAAGTCATTCCGCGCGGAAAACTTTGCTTGGCAAACTCGACGTAGCGGCCCAACGCGTCGTCAATTCGCGTGGCACGCCCGATTTTTCCGGCGGTGGGCCGAATCGAATCGATTTCTCCGCTGAAAACGAGCTGCTCGATTTGCTCTTCTATTTGATCATCCAGTTTGTAGCCATCGTGCCGGAAAAATTTAATTCCGTTGTCAGCATAGGGATTGTGTGAAGCCGAGAGGACGATACCGGCGTCCGCGCGCAGCGAACGGGTGATATAAGCGACGCCCGGGGTTGGCAATGGGCCGATCACCAGCACATCCACTCCCAGCGAAGTAATGCCGGCGACGAGTGCGTTCTCGAGCATGTAACCGGAGAGCCGGGTATCTTTGCCGAGCACAATCTTCGGGCGTGCGTCGCTGGGATGCGCACGCGGATTCAGTTTCGTGAAAACGTGCGCCGCAGCGCGGCCGAGCTTGAGCGCAGTCTCGGCGGTGACGGGCTCGACATTCGCGACCCCGCGCACGCCGTCCGTTCCAAAAATTTTCCGGTTCTCGCTCATCCGGCCTAATTCAACTTCCCGCTCTGGCATTCGTAAACCTAAAAACTGTGACTGCCGGGGTGCCGCGGCCTCCTGGCTTTCCAAAGCTATGAATTAAGAACACGTTTGTGTCGGTATTATTTCGAATGTTTTTTAGCGGCGCGTGCTTGTTCGCGCACATTTCGACCTTGGGAGTTCATTTCGTTTAATTTGCGGTGCAAAGTCCGGCGGCTGATGCCCAGCTGGTTCGCGGCAGCGGTAATGTTTCCGCCGGTGGAAGTAAGCGCCTGGGTGATCAATCGCTTTTCCGTTTCCGCCAAATCGAGCGGATTAACTTTTTGTGCAACGGCGATGGCACCCGCGGCGTCCCCAACCGAATCCCGGATTGCGCGCGGCAGATCGCGCACTGTCACCTTGGGTCCACTTGCCATGACCACTCCGTGTTCGATTGCCGTCCGCAGTTCGCGAACATTTCCCCGCCAATCATAAGCCAGGAACGCATTCATGGCATCGGTGGTGATGTCGAGCAGCGGCTTCTCGTTCGCCTTGGAGAAATGCCGCAGGAAGGACCTAACGAGAAGTGGGATGTCCTCCTTGCGGGAGCGCAATGGCGGCATGGTGATGCGGACGACGTTGAGGCGAAAGTAAAGGTCGTCTCGAAATTTTCCCTCCCGCACCAGTTGCTCAAGGTTCTTGTTTGTCGCCGCGATCACTCTCACATCCGCGCGCAGGGTTTGGGTACCGCCGACGCGTTCGAACGATCGCTGTTCGCTCATCACCCGTAACAACTTCACCTGCGTGCTTGGGTCGATATCGCCGATTTCGTCCAGAAAAATGGTGCCGCCATTCGCCTGCTCGAACCTTCCGATCCGTCGTTCGTGGGCGCCAGTGAACGCGCCTCGCTCGTGCCCGAACAATTCGCTTTCCAGCAGTGTCGGCGACAGCGCTGCACAATGGACCACCACAAATTTCGCGTGATTCCGCCGGCTCAAATTATGAATCGCGTGGGCGGCCAGTTCCTTGCCCGTACCACTTTCGCCTTCGATCAACACGCTGGCCGAAGAAGGCGCGACCTGCCGGATGGTATCGAGTACCTCGCGCAGGGCGAGTGATTCGCCGAGAATATTTTCCAGACCGAAACGCTCGTCGATTTGCTGACGCAGAGTCCGGTTCTCCTGCTCCATCCGGCGCGATTGCAGCGCGCGTGCAATCAGGATTTCAACCTTGTCGAGGTTGAGGGGTTTGGTAACGAAATCGTAAGCGCCGCGTTTCATCGCTTCCACCGCGGTATCGACCGAACCGTAAGCCGTCATCATGATGCAAACCGGCGGGTGCGGCGTTTTCAATGCGCGCTCTATCAATTGCATACCATCTTCGCCGCCCAGCCGGAGGTCGGTCAGGAGGACGTCGACAGTTTCGCGTTCGAGCACGCTAATGGCGCCGCCAATGTCCTCGGCGACATAGACATCGTATTCGTTCTCGAGCAAACGTCGCAACCCGTCGCGGGTATGCTTTTCGTCATCGACGATCAGGATCGTTGGCTGCATTCCTTGGGAATAAGATGACCGAGTTCCAGGAGACGACAATTCCTTAGCTCAGGATTTGCACGATTACGGAGGGACGCGCTTCCACGCGTCGAGGACACGCTCCGAGGCGGACTGCCGTTAAAGCACTTCTCTCCATTGCCAATCCTGCCCGGTTCACGCTGCCTTTCGGTCGCCCGCTTCCAACATTCGGACGCGCTGCTCTTTGAGCGGCAGGCGAATGGTCAGAGTCAATCCCTTGCCTTCCGTGCTTTCGATTGCGAGTTCGCCGCCGTGTTCGCGGACAATGCGTCTAACGATTAATAGACCAAGACCGGTCCCGGACGCCTTGGTAGTGTAGTACGGTTCGAAGACGTGACTTAGAGCTTCCGCTGACATTCCCCCGCCATTATCGATGAAACTGACGCGCACATGCGATTCGTCCCGATCGGTTCGAATCCGCAAGATACCGCGCCGTTTCATCGCTTCGAAGCTGTTTTTGATAACGTTGTAAAACGCCTGCTTCATCTGGTCTCGATCGAGTTGGAGTAATGGCAGGTCGGAGTGCAGTTCCGTTTCCACGACAATGTCGCGCGCTTCGATTTCGGCGGCAAAGAAACGCACCGCTTCCTCCACCATGGTGTTGATATTTCCCGGCCGGAGCTGTGGACGAGACGGCCGGATGGCCCGCAGGAATTGACTGACGATGGAATCGAGCCGGTTGATTTCGCCGCGGCAGATATCGATGGAGTGCCGGAGTTCTTCGCGGGCTTTACCTTTTAGTTTGCGTGCCTGTCGCTCCATCAACTGCAAGTGGATGTTCAGGGAATTAAGGGGATTGCCTAGTTCATGGGCGACACCGGCGGCGAGCAAGGTGAGCGCGTTCAATCGCTCGCTCTCAATCGTTTTTTCCGCTGTCCGCCGGCTCTCAGTGATGTCGCGCATGATAATGGCGTAGCCGACCTGCTCCGTTGTCGCCGCGACTGTCGATCCCCGGTCCGAACTGGGCGGATGGTTACCGGAGGTGTCGGCTACAGACGCATCTCGCGGCTCGATGACGAGGGGCACGATGTAAAAGTTGATGAACCGATTTCGCGGATAAAAAATTTCCAAGTCGCGGCTGACAGGACCGCCGCTGTGGGTCAACGCGTTCCAATCGAGACCCCGCACTCGTTCGTCGAGTTGTTTGCCGATCGAATCTTCGCCCGCGAGTCCAAAAAGCTCGCCAGCCGCGTCATTCAAATAGGTGATGCGTCCGGACGAATCGGTGACGATGATTCCTTCCTGAATGGCGTTGAAAACTGTCTCGAGAAATCCTTTCTCCTGAGCCAGGCGCAGCAAATAATTCTGCACCTCTTCCGGCCCGATCTTACCGAGCCGCCCGATCAATTTTTCGAGAAAGCCAGCTTTCATCCTACCCTTTCCAATTCCTCTACCGTACCGGTGTAAGGCCAATCTTCGGCCGAATGAACCAGCCCCGCTCTCACCGGATTATGGCGAACATAGTCCCATTTTTGCGCATAACTCTCTTCCGAACGCAGAACATGATCAAAGAACTCGCGTTGCCACAGACTGGTTTCGGCGTTGGCCTTTGTAGCCGCGGTCGCTGGCCGCGGCTGAACGGCGCGAATCCTTCGACTC
>Ga0209805_1002123_pt1 | contig 11603 bp, 6 predicted proteins | sample GraSoiAngelo_148_FD_185905 | JGI IMG/M metagenome (GOLD analysis project Ga0209805, IMG submission 185905) | Grasslands soil microbial communities from the Angelo Coastal Reserve, California, USA - 14_1009_09_20cm (SPAdes) (version 2) | ecosystem: Environmental > Terrestrial > Soil > Grasslands ... | reverse complement strand
CGACCAGGTCGCGAACGTCGTCATGGCGCAACTGCTCTTCCTCGCCTCCGAGGACCCCGACAAGGACATCAACATCTACATCAACAGCCCGGGCGGCGTCGTCACCGCCGGGCTGGCGATTTACGACACCATGCGATACGTGAGCCCGCGAGTTTCGACGGTCTGCATGGGGCTGGCCGCCAGCATGGCGACGGTCCTGCTGGCCGGCGGCACCAAGGGGATGCGCTTCGCGCTGCCCAACACCCGCATCCTGATTCATCAGCCGTCGGGGGGATTCCAGGGCCAGGCGACCGACATCCAGATCCATGCCCAGGAGATCCTCCGCATCCGCAAGACACTCAACGATATCCTGGCGGAGCATACCGGCCAGCCGATCGAGAAGATCGAGCGCGACACCGAGCGCGACTTCTTCATGAGCGCCGAGGAAGCCAAGAGCTACGGCATCATCGACGACATCATCCTGAGCACCGCCCGGCCGACCGATCCCGCGGCCAAGGATGGCCGTCTCGAGCTCAGCACCGCGGGCAGTGGCCGGCCGGAGCCGCGCCCCGAACCGGAACGCGAGGGGCCGAAGACATCCCGATGAACGAACGCGAGGATCGCCGCCGGCACACCCGCTGCTCCTTCTGCGGGAAGGACCAGTCCCAGGTGCGTAAGCTGGTCGCCGGTCCGGGCGTCTACATCTGCGATCAGTGCATCGACCTCTGCCAGGAAGTCCTGGAAGAAGACACCAAGACCACCTCGCAGAAGCGGACCAAGGGCGGGCTGATACCGAACCCGAAGACCATCAACGCCGCGCTCGACCAGTACGTCGTCGGCCAGGATCACGCCAAGCGGGTCCTCTCGGTCGCGGTCTACAACCACTACAAGCGAATCGCCCACAGCAAGATGGCGGGCGACGTCGAGCTCCAAAAGTCCAACGTCCTGCTGGTCGGCCCGACCGGCTGCGGCAAGACCCTGCTGGCCCAGACGCTGGCCAAGATCATCGACGTGCCCTTCTCGATCGCCGACGCCACTTCCCTGACCGAGGCCGGCTACGTCGGTGAGGACGTCGAAAATATTCTGCTGCGCCTGATCCAGGCGGCGGACTTCGATATCGCCCGCGCCGAGCGCGGCATCATCTATATCGACGAGATCGACAAGATCGCCCGCAAGTCCGACAACCCCTCCATCACCCGCGACGTCTCGGGCGAGGGGGTGCAGCAGGCCCTGCTCAAGATCCTGGAGGGCACGATCGCCAACGTTCCCCCGCAGGGTGGTCGCAAGCACCCGCACCAGGACTTCATCCAGATCAATACCACCAACATCCTCTTTATCTGCGGCGGCGCCTTCGACGGCCTGGAGCGGATCATCGAGCACCGCATCGGCCACAAGCAGATCGGGTTCGGCTCCGAGGTTCACGCCAACCGCAACAAGGAGACGACCAAGATTCTCAAGCAGCTGCAACCGATGGACTTGCTGAAATATGGGCTGATCCCCGAGTTCGTCGGCCGGCTGCCGATCGGCGTGACCCTCGACTACCTGGACGAGTCCGACATCATCCGGATCCTCACCGAGCCGAAGAATGCGTTCGTGAAGCAGTACCAGAAATTCTTCGCGCTGGATGACGTCCAGTTGATTTTCGAGCCGGCGGCGCTGACCGCCATCGCCAAGAAAGCGCTGCAGCGGGGCACCGGGGCCCGCGGGCTGAAGAGCATCATCGAAGACATCTTGTTGAACTCCATGTTCGAAGTTCCGTCACGCCCGGAGGTCAAGCGATGCGTCATCACAGAGAAGTCGGTCAACTTCAGCACGGAGCCCGAGATGTACTCGGAGGAAGAGCTCGAGGAGATCGCCCCCGAGCAGACCGCGTAGGTCGTCGTTGCCGACTGTGACCGGGGCGCCGGCCACCGTCCAGCTTCCACTTCTTCCCCTCAAGAACGTCGTTCTCTTCCCTCACATGATCGTCCCGCTTTACGTCGGGCGGGAGCGGTCGATGGCCGCGCTAGAAGCGGCGATGGCGCAAGGTAAGCAGGTTTTTCTCTGCACTCAGCGCCGGGCCGACTGCGAGGACCCGCGCGAGCCGGACCTCTACCGGGTTGGGGTCATGGGCGACGTGGTGCAGATGCTCAAGCTGCCGGACAACACCATCAAGGTCCTGATCGAGGGCTCCTCGCGTGCCGTGATCGAGCGTTTCCTGGAGACCGAACCGCACCTCCGGGTCGAGGTCGCCCTGCTCGACGAGGACATTCAGCCCTCGTCGGAGCTCGAGGCCTTGATGCGCGGGGTGGTCGACCTCTTCGATCGCTACGTCGAGCTGGATAAGAAAGTCCCACCCGAGGTCAACCTGACGGCGCGGGGAGTGGAAGACGCCGGGCGACTCGCCGACATCGTCGCCGCGAATTTGAGCATTGGCGTGACCGACAAACAGGACGTACTGGAAACCTTCCAGATGAACGAGCGACTCGAAAAGCTCTCCAGCGTGCTGCAGCGCGAAATCGAGATCCTCGACATGGATCGCAGTATTCGCCAGCGGGTCCGGCAGCAGATCGACCGCCGCCAGAAGGAGTTCTACCTGAAGGAACAGATGCGGGTGATCCAGGAAGAGCTCGGCGGGGAAGAGGCACATCTCAGCGAGCTCGACGAGCTGCGGGAGAAAGTCAGGGGGCTGGAACTCGCCGCCGCCATCGAGGACCGCCTGCTCAAGGACGTCGATCGCCTGGAGCGGATGCCTCCCGGCTCGCCGGAAGTCTCCGTGCTGCACAACTACCTGGACCTGGTGGTCTCGCTCCCCTGGCAGACATCGAGTGAGGACGTCACCGATCTGCGGGCCGCCGAGAAAGTTCTCGACGAGGACCACCACGGGTTGCGAAAGATCAAAGAACGCATCCTGGAGTTCCTCGCCGTCCGCCAGCTGACGAAATCCCCGAAGGGGCCGATCCTTTGCTTCATCGGCCCACCCGGGGTGGGCAAGACCAGCCTCGGCCGCTCGATCGCCCGAGCCCTGGGCCGCCAGTTCGTGCGCGCCTCGCTCGGTGGCGTGTCCGATGAAGCGGAGATCCGCGGTCACCGGCGCACCTACGTCGGCTCCATGCCCGGGCGGATCATCAAGGGTTTGCGCGAAGCCGGCACCCGCAACCCGGTGTTCTTACTCGACGAGATCGACAAGATGTCGTCGGACTTCCGGGGCGACCCGGCGTCGGCGATGCTCGAGGTGCTGGACCCGGAGCAGAACCGGCACTTTTCCGATCACTACCTCGAGATCCCGTTCGATCTCTCCGAGGTGCTCTTCATCACCACGGCGAACGTCTATTACTCGATTCCCCGGCCGCTGCTCGACCGGATGGAAGTGATCAACCTGCCCGGCTACACGACGGAAGAGAAAATGGTGATCGCCCGCGAGTTTCTCGTGCCCAAGCAACTGAACGACCACGGGCTGACGGACAAGCACATCGACTTTACCCGTGGTTCACTCTCGACCATCATCAGCCGCTACACCAGCGAAGCCGGGGTCCGCAACCTCGAGCGATCGATCGCTGGTGTCTGCCGCAAGGTCGCCCGTGAGGTCGTCGGTGGCAAGACGCGGCGGGTGTCGATCACCCCGAATCGCCTGGATGACCTGCTCGGTCCGCCGCGCTACAAACCCGACGAGGGACACAAGGAGCCGCTGATCGGCGTGGCCAACGGCCTGGCCTGGACCGAAGTCGGCGGGGTGCTGCTCACCATCGAGGTCATCACCATGCCGGGAAAGGGCAACCTGAACCTGACCGGGCAGATGGGCGAGGTGATGCAGGAGTCGGCGCGCGCCGCGCTCTCCTATGCGCGCTCGAACGCGGAGGCACTCGGCATCGCGGTGGATTTTCGAGAGAAGCTCGATTTGCACATTCACATTCCGAAGGGGGCGATTCCGAAAGACGGGCCCTCCGCCGGAATCTCGATGGCGCTGGCGATCATCTCGGCGCTCTGCCAGCGGCCGATCCGCGCCGATGTGGCGCTGACCGGCGAGATCACCCTGCGCGGCCGGGTGCTGCCGATCGGCGGGCTCAAGGAGAAGGTGCTGGCGGCTCACCGGATCGGGATCCAGAACATCGTCTTGCCGGAGGACAACCAGCCCGACCTGGTGGACATTCCGGCCGACATCCGCAAGCGGCTGACCTTTAAGTTCGTCAAGACCATGGACGAGGTGATCGCCGTGGCGCTGCTGCCGAAGTCCGACACCATCATGCTGCCGGAACTGACCGAGCCCGTCGCGGTGGAAGAAGCCGCCGCGGCCAACGCCGACGACCAGCTCCGACCCGAGCCGCCCCAGCCCTCGCTCTAGTTCGATTCTCCACGATTACCTGAGGTTGGTTGTCAGAAGCTGACGGACGCGACCTTCCAGGTCAGCCCGCCGTCCATCGTGTGCCATATGGCACCCTCCGGTCCGTAGGCCCAGGCTTCGTCGCCTCCGATTGCCAGCACTGAGGGTACGCCGCCCGGGAATCGGTATTGCGTCCAGGTCATCGCGCCATCTCGAGTCATGAGCAGCTCGTCGCCGCAGTTGAGCCAGATCGTGGCGGGCGCGGCGACGCTGATGTCAAAGCACGCCGTGAGCAGGCGCTGCGCCGACCAGTGCTTGCCGTCGTCGTGACTGATCATCACGACGGGATGCGGTGGGCCGCAGTTTGTCGAGCCGGCGACGGCCCAGAACCCAGGTGCCGCCCCGACTCCAAAGGGTTGGATGTCCAGCGAACCGCGCGCGGTCCAGGTGGTCCCACCGTCACCCGTGATGGCCACCAGTGTCGTTCCCTGCGCCACCCCAGCTGGCGGCTTCTCCGAGCCTGATCCCGTGTATCCCGGCGGCTTGGTGCAGAGTTGACCGCCGACAATCGCGACGCCGTGGGTGCTGTCAGAAAACGCCACGCCAGTCGGGGCATAGCTATTCGGATCCTGGCCCGGCAGCGTGACATCGAAGGCATGGATGCCGCCGTCATGGCTGATCCGCAGCGCTGCGTCCGCTAGAACGACCAACAACCCGGGCGGTTGAGCCAGCAGGTTGATGCTGTCGCGGCCGATGCCTGGTGGAAGCATCGCCGGATCAAGTGGCGCCCAGCTGGCGCCGTTGTCGTGGCTTTGCCAGGTGCCGGCCGCGGTCGCCGCGATCAGCCAGCCGTGGGATCCGGCGAGGCGATCGATGCTGAGCGCGCCCGCCCTGACGACTGGCGCCCAGCTGGCGCCTGCATCGACCGTGTGCCAGACAAACGCCTGCTGAAACCCGCTGATCACCCAGGCCTCGGTCGAGCTGATCGGGCTCGCGTCGACAGCCTGCCGGTCGGTCGTGTGCCAGCTGCGACCGCCGTCGGCCGTCACGATGACGGCCCCTCCGCATGGCCCGTTCTGTCCTTCACTGCAGCCGCCGATGACTCCCCACCCGTGGTTGGCGTCAATGAAGTGAAGCCTGGTGATCGGATTGGAGCGATCGGCGTCCGGCGACTGGTAGCGCACCGACCAGGTTCGCCCGCCATCGCTGGTGGCGAGCAGGCCGCGCCACGGTCGCATTTCGTACTTGGCCAGGTTGCCGCCGGCGGCGAAGCCATGCACCGGATCGGGAAAGTCGATGGCGTTGAGTCCGAATGGAAGCTGTGTGCCCGGGACAGCGCTCCAGGTCTGGCCACCATCGCGACTCCGCCAGAGCCGGCTGCTCAGGATAGCTGGATCGGTCGAGCTCACGTAGCCAGTCGCGAAGGCGAGCGTTGGGGTCGCGAACGCCAGCCCTCCCGTCGCTCTCCAGTTGGGCGGCCCGATTTGCGACCAGTGATCGCCGCCGTCGACCGAGCGGAGCATGATCGACGCATACCCGCCGTTTGCATTTGGATCGGGCGAGGCCAGGATGACTCTGCTCGTCCCGGCAACGAAGCGAAGCACCGACCAGACGCCGTTGGCCGCGGCCGGCAGTGCCGGAGTCTGCGCCGTCCAGCTGGCCCCGCCATCGGCGGTCCGGAGCCAGAGTGGCTGTCCGCTGGCGTCAGTCGTGCTGCTGGTCGAAAAAAGCTGACCAGCGGCAAAGCCAATCGAGGGAGACAGGAAGGTCACCGTATCCATGTCGGCCCCAGGCACGCTCCAGACTGTGCTCCAGGTCTTCCCACCATCTGTCGTCCGCTGAATACCACCTGCCAGCGAGTTGTAGACGCCGCCCTGGTTGGTCGCCATGGCTTCGCCGCCGGTCGCGAGGAATCCAGTACGCACGTCGGTGAAGACGACATCGCGCTGGTTCGCGCCAGGCAGTGTCGAGCTCGGCTTCGAGACCAGAGGAAGGGTAACGTCGACGCCGCGCACGATTCGCGCGTCGGCGGGCGGCGTGGGCATCTGACCGACGGGAATCTTGTTCGATGACTTCGCCGCGGGCGAGGTGGCGCAGGCGGCGAACACCAGGCAGCCCACTACCGCTGCCGGGACCACCCGCCGTCGAGCGCGCAGAAGCTTCCGCAGCATCTACCGGGTGAACGGTCAAACGGCCGAAGAGTTTCGAGTTCGCCTTCAGCGCGAAAGCCTCGATAAACTAGGTGGCCAACGTGGAGACCCGCTACGATCCCAAGTCCGTCGAGCAGCGCTGGTATGACACCTGGGATCAGCGCGGCTACTTCAAGCCGCGCGAAAGTCTGACCGGCAAGACCTTCACCATCTCCATGCCGCCGCCGAACATCACCGGCGACCTGCACATGGGGCATGCGATGTACACCCTGCAGGACGTGCTGATCCGCTGGCATCGGATGTTGGGCGACGCCGCGCTCTGGGTGCCGGGCACCGACCACGCGGCGATCGCGACGCAGAACGTGCTGGAAAAGCAGCTGGCCAAGAAAGGGACGACCAAAGAAAAGATCGGCCGGGAAGCCTGGGACCGGCTGGTGCAGGCGTGGTACGACACCACCGGCACCACCATCCTGCGGCAGATGCGCCGGCTCGGGTTCAGCGCCGACTGGTCGCGGATCCGCTTCACCATGGATCCGACCTACATCGAGGCGATCCGCTACGTGTTCGTGCAACTCTGGCGGGAAGGGCTGATCTATCGTGGCCCCCGGATCGTCAACTGGTGTCCTCGCGACCAGAGTGCGATCTCCGACCTCGAGGTCCAGTACGAAGAGACCGACGACCAGCTCTATTACCTCGACTATCCGGTCGAAGGCGGCGGCGTGATCACGGTGGCCACCGCTCGCCCGGAGACGATGGTGGGGGACACCGCGGTCGCCGTCCACCCGGACGACTGGCGCTACAAAGACCTGATTGGCAAGTTCGTGACGCTACCCATCGTGCATCGCCGAGTGCCGATCGTGGCCGACGAGGCGGTCGACCAGGAATTCGGGACCGGCGCCATCAAGGTAACGCCCGGGCACGACGTCACCGACTACGAAATCGGCGAGCGCCACCACCTCGAGGTGCGCAGCATCCTGCACCTCGACGGCCGGATGAATATCCCCGAGGTGCCGGAGCTCGACGGCCTGCCGGTGCCGAAGGCACGCAGCCGCATCGTCGAGTCGCTGCAGGCCGAGGGCGCCTTGCAGAAGATCGAGCCCTATCACCATTCGGTCGGACACTGCGACCGCTGCGGTGCGGTGATCGAGCCGCTGGTCTCGGCCCAGTGGTGGGTCAGGATGAAGCCGCTGGCGGGACCGGCGATCGCGGTGGCGGAGACCAACGAGCTCCGCTTCCATCCGGAGCGCTGGCGCGAGCAGTACCTGCGCTGGATGCGCAACATCCGTGACTGGAACATCTCCCGGCAGCTGTGGCTGGGGCACCGGATCCCGGTCTGGACCTGCGCCAACGGCCATGCGATCGCATATCTCAAGGATCCAGAATCCTGCGAGCAGTGTGGCGATCGCCATCTGGCCCAGGACCCGGATGTGCTCGATACCTGGTTCTCCTCGGCGCTCTGGCCGTTCGTCACCCTGGGATGGCCGAACGACACCCAGGACCTGCGCCGCTTCTATCCAACCCAGGTGCTCGACACGGCTCGCGACATCCTCTATCTCTGGGTCGCGCGCATGGTTTTCACGAGTCTGCACTTCCTGAACGCCGTGCCGTTCTCCGACGTCCTGATCCACGGCACGGTACTCGCTCCCGACGGACGGCGGATGAGCAAATCGCTGGGCACGGGGGTCGACCCGCTGGAGGTGATCGAGCGCTACGGCGCGGATGCCACCCGGGCCTGGTGTGCCTACTTCGGCACCAGCGGGCAGGACATTCGGTTCTCCGAGGAGAAGATCAAGTCCTATCAGCTGTTTGCCAACAAGCTCTGGAACGCGACCCGCTTGCTGGTCGCCAAGCTCCCGGAGGGCGGCAGGCCGCTCCCGATCGATGAGTCGTTGATGGAGCCGGCCGACGCCTGGATCCTGGGACGGATGAGTGCCGTCACCCGCTTGGTGACGCAGGCGTTTGCGCGCTTCGAGTTCGGGCCGGCGATCGACGCCCTCTACGAATTCGCCTGGCACGAGTTCGCCGACGACTACCTGGAGCTGATCAAGCCGCGCCTGCAGGCCGGTGATGCCTCGACCCGGACGGCGGTCGCCATCGACGTGCTGGAGACGACCCTGCGGCTGCTGCACCCGATCATGCCCTTTGTGACCGAGGAACTCTGGCAGCGATTGCCGCACGAAGGCGAAACCATCATGTACGCGGCGTGGCCGCTGCCGGATGAGACGGTGGAGGACCGGCACCTGATCGAGGAGATGGGGCACTTGCTCGAGGTGGTGCGCCGGGTGCGCAACCTCCGCCATGCGTCTGATCCGCGGGGGCGCCGGCAGCCCGCTCAGCTGGTGTCGTCACGTCCGCTCCTGACCGAGCCGGTGGGGCGGAGCTACCTGGCGACGCTGGCCCAGCTCGAGCTGAATGGCGAGCTTCCCGAGGGAATGCCACAGGCGGTGGTGGTGGTGGGGCCGACCACGGTCCGGCTCGGCCTCCCCCAGGGGGATGCGGCTGAACGCCAGCGACTGCAGGCCGAGCTGCAAAAGAAACTCGCCGAGATCGAGTCCATCGAGAAGAAGCTCGGCAACCCGGACTTCACCGGCAAGGCGCCGCGACCCGTCGTCGAGCGCGAAGGCGACCGGCTGCACCAGGCGCAGGCCGCGGTGGAACGCCTGCGCGGGCTCTTGGGCCCTGACGCGGAAGTACGGTAAGGTAGCGGAGACAAATTGAACACGGTGGGGAGACACATTGCCTGATCTCAAGCCGCTGCGGCCGTTGCTGTTCATCGTCGTCTTCTACCTGCTGGCCTTCTGGCTCAGCCTCTCCTACTGGGCGTTCCGTGACGCTCGCGAGCGCTCGAACAGCGTCCTGTTCCACGTTTTCGCCACCGGCCTCTCGCTGGTGCTACCGATCTTCGGCCTGTTCATCTACATGATCATCCGGCCGCCGCTGACCATGGCGGAGCGGCGCGCGCTGGAACTTGAGACCGCGGCCCTGGCCGAACCAGGCGGGCCGGCGCGCGAGTTGCGGCCCTGCCCGAGCTGCGGCGAGCCGATCGATTCGCAGTACGTGCTCTGTCCGCACTGCAAGACCCAGTTCAGTAAACTCTGCCCACGGTGCAACAAACAGCTGAAGCTGGGATGGAGCGTGTGCCCCTACTGCGCCGAGGAAGTCCCGCTGCAGGGCACCGTGCCGACGCCCCGAATCGCGCGTTAGCACCGCGTTGCGCTAACTGTCCGCCGAGCGACTAAATGCCGCTCGCGCTCCAGGCGCTGCTCGCCCCCCTTGTGCTGCTCGCGGCGGCCGCCATGGTGCGAATGCGGCCACGGAATCCGGCGAACGGCTGGATCGCGTTTGGCGCCACCGCCGTCGCCGCCGGCATCGCGCTGGTCGAGCTGCTCCGCCTCGCGCCCGGTGAACACGTCGACGTTCCCTACCTGACCACCTTTCCCTATGCCGACCTAGCCATCCGCATGGATGGACTGTCGCTCGCGTTTGCCGCCGTCACGCTGACGACCGCGGCGCTCTTGATGCTGGCGCGCCAGCGTGTACGCGGCGATCGCCGCGAGCCATGGCTCGGCTGGCTGCTGACCAGCGCCGCTGCCGGGGCCGTGATCATGGCCGACAACCTGCTGCTGGTTTACGTCGCGCTGCAGGTGCTGACCCTGGCGTGGAGCGGGGCGTTGGACGAGGCAGCCCCGCGCCGGCGGGGGCTGCGGATCAGTCTGCAGATCGCTGACATCGGGCTGTTGCTGGCCGCGGCCAGCGCCATCCAGTCGGTGGGGACCAGCGCGTTTTCCGGAGTACCGTCGGACACCTTCGGCGTGGCCACGTTCTTTCTCGTCCTGGTGCCGGTCCTGATCCGGGTCGGCGCGCTGGCCTGGGGCATGGGCGGGCCGGCCGCCTCGGTCAGCTTCGAGCCGGCGATCGCCTGGGTGGCGCCCGCGGGGTACCTCCTGTTGCGGTTGCTCGCCTTGCTGGGCGGACAGCTGCCTGATCAACGGATCGCCGTGGTCCTGTTCGCCGGCGGGGCACTTCTCGCGGTCGCGCTGGCGGCCGTCGCGCTCTGGCGGCGGACAGGGGCGCGGCTGCCGCCGTTGCTGCTGGGGTCGCAGGCGTGCATCGCGCTGGCGCTCTCGATTGGCGGCGACCCGCTGTTCACGGTCGCCGGCACCTGGCTCTGGCTGACGTTGATCCCGCTCACCGGCCTCCTCAGCCTGCGCCTGCCGCGCGAGTCCGCTGCCCATGCGCTGTCGTTGCTGCAACTGGCCATGATCCCGGGGAGCGTCGCCTTCGTGGGCATCTGGCTCGGCGGCCTCGCGCTCGATGCCCGCGGGCTCGCTATCGGCATCGTTCCCATGGCGCTGGCGGTGGGCTTCGCGCTGGTCGCGATCCTGTTCGACACGACGGTCGCGAGATCCATCCGGATGGACGTGGCAACCGCGTGGGCCGGGGCGCTGTTGCTGATCGCCGCCGTCCCGATCATCGCCATGAATCCGCTGGTGCTGCCGGCGGCCGGAACGGTGCGCGCGGTGCAAGGTGGGACGGTCGCCGCCAGCCTCTTGTTGATCCGGACCGCCGCCGGCGCGTGGCCGGCGCTGCCGGTGTCGATCGGGCTCGCGGTTGTGCTGGGCGCGGCGCTCTGGCGGTTCGGAGGCCGGTGGCCGTTGCGGCCGCGGCCTCGGGCCGGCCGGCGGCTTCAGCTGCGGTTGAAGCTCCCCGGCCAGTTGCGCGCGCTGCCAGGTTGGAGCCGCCTGTTGCTCTGGGGCGGCTTCCTGGTGGTGGTCGGCATGGCAGCGGTCCGACCGTGATCGTCTACCTGCCGGCGGTGCTCTTCGCCGTTGGCCTGCTGGTCGTCTACGGCAGCGCCGGCCGGCGCCGGCAAGCCGGCACGTTCGCGATGGCGGTGGCGGCCGCGTGGTCGCTCGCCCTGCTGGTGGACCCCAGCGCGACCGCCTGGGCGATTGGTCCACTGGCGGCCATCCTGTTGCTCTCCCGCCCAGCCCAGCGCGTCCCCTCCAGCTTCGAGGGGCTGACCCGGCGTGGGGTTACCATCGCCGCCAGCATGCTGGTGGCCCTCTTTCTCGCCTCGCGTTTGCCAATCGGCGAAAACCCGGTGCTGCTCTCGGCGGTGCCCTGGCTCTTGAGCGCTGTGGGGGTGGCCTGGCTCGTCAGCCCCGCCGACC
>Ga0209805_1002120_pt1 | contig 11617 bp, 9 predicted proteins | sample GraSoiAngelo_148_FD_185905 | JGI IMG/M metagenome (GOLD analysis project Ga0209805, IMG submission 185905) | Grasslands soil microbial communities from the Angelo Coastal Reserve, California, USA - 14_1009_09_20cm (SPAdes) (version 2) | ecosystem: Environmental > Terrestrial > Soil > Grasslands ... | reverse complement strand
GTCACCGATCGAGGGCTCGCCGGCGGCGTGCCCGAGCACGACGAAGCTTCCATCGAAAATCCGGATCTCGTAGAGGCAGAGCGACCCTTTTTCGCCAACCCACCGTTGGTCGAGGTGGATCGTTCGGATCGATGCCGCGGTCGGAATGGGCGACTCGCTCGCATCGGCCCGGCAGCCAGCCAGGGCCTGCAGAGGGCCGCAGGCCGAGGAGACGAGCAGAGCGACGGCAGCGAGCGACCAGACCAGCGCTCGCGATGCGCGAACTTGGGCCCGATCCTGATATCGCAAGCGACTTCGTTATAGCGCTCGCGTTCCTGACGCTCCGGCGATGAGACGCCTAACATTTCGCGCGGCCGCTACGGGCCGAAGTGGGGAGGAATTCATGCGTCGTTGGTCGATTCCCATCATCGCCGCGCTACTGCTCCTATCGGGGCAGACCGTCCTCGCCGCGCAGCCCACGCAGGGCGTCGTTCGGGACCTCGCGGACGCGAACAACGCGCGCTGTCACAACCCCGAAGGGATCACCGCATCGCCGAATGGCCTTCTGTACGCGGCCGGTCTCTCCGGGAACATCTGCATTTACGACCTGAGCGGGAACGAGCTCGGTCATCTCACCGTGGCGCCGAATCACGCGCTCCTCGGTGAGCTCTACACGCCCGAGGGTATCTACGTCGCCGACAACAACCCCGGATTCACCGGCGGACGTCTCATTCGGGTCGATCCGGAGACCGGCGCGTTCGTCGTTCTCGCCGAAGGATTCGGCGCGCCAAACGCGATCGCGCAGGATCACCGCGCGAACCTCTATGTCTCGGACTCGTTCGCGGGCGCGATCTACACGGTCAGCCCGAGCGGTGGGGGAAAGACCCTGTGGAAGGCCGACGTGCTGCTCCAGCCGCACGGCAACCCGCCCTTCGGCGCGAACGGGGTTGCTTTCGATCGCACGCAGAGTTTCCTTTACGTCGCAAACACCGCTGACGACCGCATTTTGAGGATCGCCGTCAACAAAGACGGCAGCGCTGGAGCGATCTCGATCTTCGCCGACGGCGCGACGCTCGGACCCGGTGCTCTGGACGGTGCGGATGGGATCCAGTTCGACGTAAAGGGAAACCTCTACGTCTGCGCGAACCAGGCGAATGAGATCCAAGTCCTGTCGCCGAGCGGCGCGCTCACCGCGCGCTACGGCCACAACGCCGGCGACGATCCGCTCGATCGCGCGCTACGGCCACAACGCCGGCGACGATCCGCTCGACTTCCCCGCGAGCCCGATCTTCCACGAACGGGGTCTCTACATCGCCAATCTCGCACTCGGGACTGCACCGAGTGGTGGCAAGATCTCTGTTTTGGGAGTTCCTTTCCCAGGAGCGCCAGCGGCGCACTAACGCGTTCTTCGCGCTGAGGTCGACCGAAACCCTCTCAACGCGATGGTGGACCCCCCGGCCTCCGGCCGGATCCCCATCGCGCGGGGGCCCTCGGTCGACCTCAGCTCTTGCCTCTGCGTTAGCGCTCCCGGCGTAGGAAATCCAAGATCTCTGCCATAACGCGACAGTCGACTTCGTTGTAGCGCCCGATCTCTTGCATGACCGGAGATTCGGTCAGGGATCTTCCTCGAGCACGCGAATCTGCCGCCGCAGACCAGGCACCGGCCATCGCACCGGCGCCATCAGCGAGACCCTCGCCCCAGTGCGTTTGGATCAGCCCATGCGCGTGCATCGCGCGTGCGATCGATTTGAGGCCGAACGAGAACGCTCCTTTGACCACGATCGGCTGGGCGCGGAAGACGCGCCCGAGCAGGTCGTACCACGCCAGCGCCGGCCAGCTCCGATCGGGGTGACGAGAGCGCGCCGACTCATAGGCGCGCTCGAAGTTCGATTCCTCGGCGAGAGACCAGTGCACGAGACGCACATCGCTCGCTGACGCGCATCCCGCCTCGCGTGCCAGGTCGGCGAGGTGCGCGAGCCAGTCGTCGATCACCCGTGCCTCGGCTTCCACACCGAGATCGTCGACGGTGAATTGGCGGAACGACCAGCTCCGATCGCGATAGGTGCCCGATCCGATCTGGAAGATGAGTGCCTGGCCGCCTTTTCGTGGGAACGTGCTGAAGTCGTCGTCCATGTCGTGAACGAACTCGAAATCGACGAACGCTTCGGCCGGCGGCGGCACCCGCCACCGCTCCTCATCGGCGCTGACGCGGTCGGGCCGTAGCACCTCGCCACCATCCCGATTCACCGCGATAACCGCATCGAGCGTCCGCCCGTGCTCTCCATCGAGGCCGAGGACGGTCGCGGACGTACGCCCGTCGTCCCAGCGCGTCACTCCGACCGCGTGCGCGGCGGCGCGGAGCTCGATGTTGACGCGCGGAAGAATGGTGAGCTCGGCGAGCTTCGTCGCGATCTCCGCCTTCGCGCTGTGCCACGGGAAATCGCTGCTCGCTTTCATGTTCGGCCAGAGCTCGGGGACCGATGGGATCGGGAGGACGCGCCACTCCGCTCCTTCCGTACGCAGGCGTCGCACCCATGCGATCGCCCGCCCGACCACGGCACCGAGGTCCTCATCACGCGAACGGACGAAGGCCTCGCGCGGGACGCGGGCGAGCTTTTCCCAGCACCGGTCACCACGGGCGCCGCCTTGCTTCCACGCGCGGCCGGCGACATACGCCGCGGGCGGGGTGAAGCCCTGGATCCGCCCGAGCGCTTCGTTGTAGACCCATGCCTGGCTCATCACGCTGAGCGAGTCCGCGCCAAGACCCCCGTCCTTCAACAGGTGAAGCGTCGAGAACTTGATGTCGACGATGCGGTAATGACGTCCGTGCCTCATCGCGGCGACCGGAAGCTCGAGCTGATCTCCGAGGAAGGCATCGGGGCAAAGCTCCCCGAGCACGTCCGAACGGACGAGGAGATCCGCGACACCGAAGGTACGCCGCTCCGGATCGCGCAACACACCTGACGCGATCAGAGGGGCACCGTTCTTCATCGCGTCCCACGTGGCCTCCGCCGCCGCGAGCGACCGCGCCTCGTCCGGTCTCGTCGCGATCCGCGTGACCGGCCACCGCTGCTGCAGGTCGACGAGGACGGCCTGCTCGAATCGGCGACCCTGCTCCATCAGAAAACGGGACAGGTCGAAGACGCGGTTGTAGCCCGGCAGGTGATCGTCGCGGCGGAAGCCGTGCTGCTCGCCGTACTCGGACAGCCAGTCGACGAGCAGGTCGTCGTGGCACCAATTGCGGATCGCCCCGGCCGCCACCCACCCGAGCCAGTCGGCGTCGGTCCGGGGATCGACGAGAGCTCCGTCGTCGCGCGGCGGAAGCCGTGCTGCTCGCCGTATTCGGACAGCCAGTCGACGAGCAGGTCGTCGTGGCACCAATTGCGGATCGCCCCGGCCGCCACCCACCCGAGCCAGTCCGCGTCGGTCCGGGGATCGACGAGAGCTCCGTCGTCGCGCTGTGTGATCGCGGCCCGGCCGATCACTGGATGACGCCTACGGTCTCGAGCAGCCCGCGGAAGTCCGGCTCCTCGCGCAGGGCCGTTCCGTCCGTCGGTGCCGGGGCGCCGCCGCGATTCGCCCAGTAGACGTCCATGCCCACGCGCGCCGCTCCTCCAACATCGTGAGCCGAGCCGGCCACAAAGAGCGCCTCCGCGGGGTCGAGGGCGAGGCGCTCAAGCGCCATCCGATAGGGAAGCGGATCGGGCTTGTATGCGCCCGCCTCTTCGGCTGTGACCACGAGCTCGAAGCGGCCCGCGCGGAACGCGGCGAGGCGTCCGAGCTTTCTGGAGCAGTTGGTCACGACGAAGCGCCGGATGCCACCCAGGCGTTCGAGCGCCGGCGGGACGTCGGGCCAGGGTTCGAACTCGCCCCACCGGCGGAGAAGCTCGGACGCGCGTTTGGGGTCGATGCCGACCTCGGCGGCGCTCTCACCGACGATCTCCTCGAAAGGCCGGTAACGCTTCCCGCGCAGGCGCTCCTGCGATGCGGCATGCCAACGCATTCCGAGCGCACGATCCCCCGCCACGTCCGCCCAGAGGGTCCACGTGTCGAGGAGCGCGGTGAGGAGGTCGAAGCCAACCGCCGCATAGGCCATCCAATTAGCCTATCGGCGCACGGGACCTGGCTGCAGACAAAGGGGAGGCACGCGCTCGTCGCGGGCGATGGATAAGTACCTCAAAGCCAATCGCGCTCTGTGGGATGAATGGACCGGCATCAACTACCGGTCCAATTTCTACAAGGTCGCCGACTTCAAGGCCGGCTTAAACAAGCTTCGGGCGTACGAGATGGCCGAGGTCGGGCCCGTCGATGGAAAGGAGCTGCTCCACCTGCAGTGCCACTTCGGGCTCGACACGTTGTGCTGGGCCCGTTTGGGTGCACGGGTGACCGGGGTCGATTTCTCTGCCGCCGCGATAAGTCAGGCTCGAGCCCTCGCCGAGGACGTCGGCCTCGACGCGCACTTCGTTCAATCGGACATCTACGAGCTACCGCAACATCTCGAAGGCGGCTTCGACGTCGTCTACACCTCTCGCGGTGTGCTCGGCTGGTTACCGGACATCGAAAGGTGGGCGAGGGTCGCCGCTCATTTCGTCAGGCCCGGTGGCTTCTTCTACATCACCGAGATCCACCCGGTCGCGCAGGTCTTCGACGACGACGAGGGCGTGCGTGACCTGCGCCTTCGCTATCCCTACTTCGGCCACGCCGAGCCCATCACCATTCCCACGAAAGGGTCCTACGCCGATCGCGACGCGCCCGTGAGGCAAGAGTTCGAGTACAGCTGGAGCCACGCGATGGGCGAGATCGTGACCGCGCTGACCGTGGCCGGCCTGCGCATCGACTTTCTCCACGAGTTCCCGTTCGCCGAGTGGCCGCTGCCGTTCCTCCAGCCCGCGGCGGACGGGACGCATCGCCTGCCGCCCGAACACGATCTGAAGCTGCCGCTCTTCTTCTCACTGAAGGCTTCGAAGCCGACGAATAGCGCCTAGTCCCGCGAGGTGTGCCTCGTAACCCAGTCGACAACGCGTCGATTGAAGTCGACGCGGTGACTCGGCCTGCCCTCAGCGATGAACATGTGGCTTCCGCCGGGATACCGCACGAACTCCGTCGGCACCCTGGCGGCGGCGACGAGGCCGGCGAAGAGCTCCTCACCCTGTCCGATCGGGCAGCGCTCGTCGGCTTCCCCGTGGAGAACGAGCGTCGGGGTCCTGACCCTGTCGACATAGTTGATAGGGGAGAGGCGGCGGAAGGTCTCGCGCCCTTCGGTGAGCCCCGCGTTCATCTCCCACGGCGCGAACCACATGCCGATGTCGCTCGTACCGAAGAACGACTCCTGGTTGGTGACCGGCGCACCGACCACCGCTGCCTTGAACCGGTCGGTGTGGCCGATCGTCCAGCTCGTCATGAAGCCGCCATACGAATACCCGGCCACAGCGAGCCGGTCCGGATCGGCGATGCCATCGGCGACGAGCTGGTCCACGGCCGCGAGCTGCTCGGGAAGGTCCAGCTCGCCCCATTTCGCGCGGATGCCGTTCGCAAACTCGCGCCCGTAGGATCCCGATCCGGTGGGGTTGAGCGTGAGCACCGCCCAGCCGCGCGATGCCAGCACGTACCGGTAGAAGTAGCTCAGCGAAAAGCGATTTCCGGCGAAGCTCGCGGGTCCGCCGTGGATATCGACCAGAAGCGGCGCGGGGCCGCGCCGCTCGCTTGGCAGGAACAGCCAGCCCTCCAGAGGGCCGCCGTGCGGACTGCTGAACGTGCGCCGTTCGCCGTGAACAGGGGCGAGCTGCGCGAGGATCTCCTTGTTGAGCCAGGTGAGCCGTCGCTCACGGCTGCCGTCCCAGGCTGTGACATACAGGTCTGACGGAGCCGCAAGGTCACCCGCCGCGAACGCGATGCGCGATCCGGGCTGCGCGCTCGCGAAGGTGATCTGGCGCTCGCCGCCGACAACGCCGCTTGTCGAGCCGTCGGCGATCGCCGCGCGCACCACGTGCATATTCCCGTGATCGCCCGCGATGAAGGTGACGCTCGCGTTGTCAGGCGACCAGATCGGGCCTGGCGTGATCGCGGGCGTTGGGAGGAGCACCGCGCCGCGGTCGTAGCGTTCGGTGAGGCGCCGCTCCTCTCCTCCGTGCGCCGGAACGGTCCAGACGCGGACCATCGGATCGCCCAGCCCCGGCTCCTGCGCGTCGGTGCCGTAGCACGCGATGGTGGTCCCATCCGGCGACCAGGTGGGCGACGTCGCGCGTCCGACGTTCTCGGTGATGCGCAGGGCGGCACCGGTCGCGACATCAGCGACCCAGATGTCCGACCACGAGTACTCGCCCTTGCCACCGCGCGTTCTCGCGAACGCGATCTGCTGCCCGTCCGGAGACCAAGACCCGGCACGATCTTCGAAGTCGCCGTCGGTGAGCTGCTTTGTCTCGCCGGTCGCCAGATCGACGATGAACAGATGCGACCGCGAGTCGAACGTGTAGCCGTGGCCATCCGTCTTGTACTGAGCCTTCGTGACGTGGCGCGGCCGCTCTTTCCACCGCGCTCGCGCACTTGCATCCTGAGGGCGCGGCTCGAGCCAGACCCGTGCGCTGAAGACGATCTTCGTGCCGTCCGGCGACCAGCTCGCCGCCTCGGCGTGTCCGGGCACCGAGGTCAGCTGTCGCGGTTCGCCACCTCGCGCCGACATGACGTAGATCTGGCGTTCTCCGCCCGTTCGATCTGAGAGGAAGGCGAGGTCTCTGCCGTCATGCGACCACCGCGGATCGGAGTCGCGCGTCGGCCCGCGCGTGAATTCGACCGGCGCGCCGCCGTCGGTCGGCGCGACGTGAATCGTCGAGCGATACTCGTCCTTCTCCGTGTCGATCCAGGTCACGACGTACGCGACCCGAGTGCCGTCCGGCGAGATATCCAGCTCGGGGATCGTCTTGAAAGCGAGGAGGTCGGCGGCGTCCATGCGGTCCGAAAGACTACCCCCGGGATGACCGACCTCGCCCGCAGCCAATGGGTCTTCTCGAAGACGGAAGCCGTCGCGAGAAGCGGCATGGTGACGGCGGATCCGCTCGCCGCGGAGGCGGGGGTCGAGATCCTGCGCGACGGTGGCAACGCGCTCGACGCGGCACTCGCGAGCGCATTCGCGCTCGGCGTCACATCGCCGATCGGAAGCGGGCTCGGCGGGATCGCGGGATTCGTGGTGTGGCGCGACGGGAAGACGAGCTCATTCGATGGGTCGACGCGCGCGCCGCTCGCGTCGCGGCCCGAGATGTTCGAGCTTGTGGGAGGCGACGCTCGCTCGGGCATGTACGGATGGCCCGCGGTGAAGAACGATGCCAACGTCGAGGGTCCCCTCTCGGTCACGGTGCCCGGCGCCGTCGCCGCCTATGAGCTCGCGCATCGCCGCCTCGGGAAGCTGCCGTGGGCGCGTCTGTTCGAACCCGCGATCCGGCTCGCGCGCGACGGCTTCGTCATGGACTGGTACGGCACGCTCGTCTTTGGGACATCCGCCGTTCGCCTTCACAAGAACGCCGAGGCGAAGCGCGTCTACTACCGTCAGGGCGGCGCGCCGTACCGCCCGCCGACGGGTTTTGAGCCCGCTGACCGACTGACTCAACCCGACCTTGCGCGGTCGCTGGAGGCGATCGCGCGCGGGGGCGCGAAGGTGCTCTATCAAGGCGAGCTCGCTGCCGCCATCGCCGAGGACATTCGTGCGCTCGGTGGCATCCTCTCGCGCGAGGATCTCTCGGCGTACGAGGCGGGCGCACCACCGGCGCAGACGGTCGACTACCGCGCCCACCGCGTGGTCACGCTTCCGGGGCTCACCGGCGGCCCGACGGTCGCGCGGGCGCTCGGTCTGCTCGAGCCTCTGGACGTACGCCGGCACAGCCAGCTCGGTGCGGAGAGCCTGCATCGGATCGCGGTCGCGGTGCGCGCGGCATTCGCCGAACGACTCGCGTCGATGGCGGACATGCCGAATACCACTCATGTCAACGCGGTCGATCGCGATCGCATGTGCGTTTCGCTCACAGCGACGCTCGGCGGCGGCTTCGGCTCCGCCGTCATGATCAAAGGCACAGGGATCCTGATCACGAACGGGACGTACTGGTTCGATCCGCGCCCTGGCCGTCCGAACTCGATCGCCCCTGGCAAGCGCGTCCTGTGGGCGGGCGCACCAACGATCGTGCTACGCGGTGGCGATCCGTTCCTCGTCTGCGGTGCACCGGGCGGACGCAAGATCATGAGCGCGGTCGTACAGACAATCGTGAACTCCATCGACTACGGCAATGGGCCACAGGACGCGACCAGCCGTCCGCGCATCCATGACGAGGGTGAAAAGCTGCAGGTCGACTCGCGCATTGCTTCGGACGTACGCGATGCGCTCGCCACGATGGGACACGACGTCGAGGTCAAAGTGGAGGACGTGATGGCCACGAATTTCGCGCGCCCGGGCGCCATCCAGATCGACGGACAGGACCTTCGTGGCGGCGTGGAAGGCACGAAGATCGGGATCGCACTCGGATACTGATTCGTCACGGGCGAGGACCAGTGCAGGCCTAGCATCGCCGAATGTTCCGACGTCCGATCCTGATCCTCGCGTTGCTGCTGGCGGCAGGTTGCTCATCGCCGAGCGCTTCGGTGGCGCCGACGCCAACACCCACACCGGTGCCTTCGCCGACAAAGAGTCCGTTGCCCGCGGGTTGGTCGACGGTCACACGCTCCGCCGATGGCTTCAGCATCGCGATCCCGCCGACCTGGCGGGCGATCGACCTGGATCCGCAGACCATGGCTTCGGCGTTCAAGACGATGGTCGAGCAGAACCCCAGCATCGGCCAGGCGTACTCGGTCGATCAGATGCAGGCCATGGTCCAGCAGGGGATCAAGGTAATGGCGTTCGACTTTGGGAACGGCGGCCAAACGAACCTCAACGTCATACATCAGGCGCTGCCGTACGAGCTGACCGCTGGCGACTTCTCGCAGCTCGCGGCATCGCAGGTGTCGGTGCAGCTCAAGATCGCAACGCCGAAGATCGAGCTCGCGACCGTCGGTAACCTCGACGCCCGCGTCATCAGCTACGAGCTTCCTTTCCAGACGGGGAGCGGGACGTTCAACGCGTCGTTCTCGCAGTACGTGGTGGTGCAAGGAAAAGACGCCTACATCATCACGTTCACCAGCAGGTCCGGCGACGCCGTGGGCAATCGACCGACGTTCGACCAGATCGCCGCCAACTTTATCCTGATCCCGTAAGGGGTCGGGGTCGCGCTCGATCGATCATCGAGAGCGACCCCTCTCTGACTAGGGAACGGTCGGGCGCTGGCCCGCGTTCTCTTGCGCTTCGCGCTCGGCACTCTCGCCGGCCTCGTGCGCCGGATCCTCGTTCGAGACGAAGACGCCCGGCGACGCCGACGCGTCAGCCCGTGTGGTGACGTTCGTCGGTGTGGTCGCCGCGTTGGCGCTCGACCCCGCCGTAAAGGCGGCACCGAGCGCTACGCCGGCGAGCATCGAACCTCCTGCAAGCACTCCGATCACGGCTTTTCTTGCGTCCATCTTGTGTCTCCTTTCTTTCGCCCTTTGGGCTCATCCACCGTGCGTCCTGCCCGCGCCACCGGCATGAGAGCCGCCTAGTAACGGCCTGGGAACTTCGTGAGAGTTGCGGGCACGGCGGCATCGGGGCTCGCGTGACAGCCCGGCTGCTATCCCGTGCGGCTAGGCTCTTGCCGGATGGCGCGGTTCGTAGTCGAAGGCGGGACGCCGTTACGCGGTGAGATCACACCGGCAGGGAATAAGAACGAAGCACTTCCCCTCATCGCCGCGAGTCTTCTGACCGACGAGCCGGTGACGCTCCACAACCTGCCGCGGATCCGCGACGTGCGCAACATGCTCGAGATCGCGTCGGCGCTCGGCGCGACTGTCGAGGATCTCGATCCCCACACCACGCGTATCACCGCGAAAGATTTGCGGAGCGACGAGCTGCCCGCCGCGCTCGCACGCGAGATTCGCCCGTCCCTTCTCTTCGCCGCGCCGCTGCTCCACCGGCGTAAGCGGGCGCGCCTCGGGCAGCCCGGAGGCGACATCATCGGTCGCCGCCGAGCGGACAGTCACTTCCTCGCGCTCGGGGAGCTCGGGGCAACGCTTGACATGAGCGCCGGTGGCTTCACCGTGACGACGACTGGCCTGCGCGGCGCAGATGTGATCCTCGACGAACCTTCAGTGACCGCGACCGAGAACGCGCTGCTCGCGGCGGCCGTAGCCAAAGGACGGACGACTCTCCACAACGCGGCGAGCGAGCCGCACGTGCAACAGCTCGCGAAGGCGCTCGTCGCCATGGGAGGGAAGATCAGCGGCGTCGGAACGAACACCCTCATCGTGGATGGGGTCGAGCGTCTTCACGGGACCGATCACACGCTCCTCGGCGATCACATGGAGATCGGCTCGCTGATCGCCACGGTCGCGATGACGCACGGCGAGGCGACGATCCACGGCGTCGTTCCCGAGCACCTGCGCATGATGCGGTTCGTCTTTGGCCGTCTCGGCATCGAGACGCATATACGAGGCAATGACGTGTTCGTCGCGGGGAGCGACCGCTTCGAGATCCAGATGGATCTCGGGGGCGCGATCCCGGAGCTCAAGCCGCAGGTCTGGCCCGGGTTCCCGACGGACCTTACGAGCATGGCGACGGCGTTCGCGACGCAGGCCGAAGGTGTCGTTCTTATCCACGAGTGGATGTTCGAGGGCCGTCTGTATTTCGTCGACACGCTCACGCGCGAGATGGGTGCTCGTATCGTCCTCGCCGATCCCCACCGCGCCGTCGTGATGGGGCCGTCGAAGCTCCGCGCTGCGGAGGTGCGGAGTCCGGATATCCGCGCAGGGATGGCGCTCCTGGCGGCGGCACTCTGCGCCAAGGGCACGAGCGTCATCAACAACGTAGAGCAGATCGATCGTGGCTATGAGGAGCTCGACAAGAGGCTGCGCGCGCTCGGAGCCAAGATCGAACGCGCGGCGTGACCTCGTTTGCCACGCACCTCGAATGCTCGCGGTGCCAGGAAGACTTTCCTCTCGAGCAGATCCAGCAGGTCTGCAAATCTGACGGCGGTCCGCTCCTCGTGCGCTACGACCTGCGGCGCGTGCGCGACTCCGTCACGAAGGACGCACTCCGCGAGCGGCCGGAGACGCTCTGGCGGTATCGCGAGCTCTTGCCGATGGCGAGCGAGGAACATGTTTCGCTCGGCGAGGCGATGACACCTCTGAATGCGGCGCCGTGTCTCGGCGCCGAGATGGACATTCCCGGTCTCCTGATCAAAGACGAAGGACTTCTCCCCACGGGGACGTTCAAAGCGCGCGGAGCAGCGGTCGGCGTGACCCGGGCGAGGGAGCTGCGCGTCGGCACCCTCGCTTTGCCCACCGCGGGCAACGCCGGCGCGGCGTGGGCCGCGTACGGCGCGCGCGCCGTGATGCACGTCGTGGTGGTGATGCCCGAAACGACGCCAGAGGTCATCGTCCGAGAAACGCTGGCGTACGGCGCGGAGGTGTACCTGGTCGCGGGCTCGATCGCCGACGCCGGCGCGGTCGTCCGGCGCGCGTGCGAGCGCTACGGCTGGTACGACGCGTCGACCCTGCGCGAGCCCTATCGCATTGAAGGTAAGAAAACGATGGG